>Ga0307929_1000768_pt1 | contig 28879 bp, 10 predicted proteins | sample AceLakmetage1330_FD_203160 | JGI IMG/M metagenome (GOLD analysis project Ga0307929, IMG submission 203160) | Saline water microbial communities from Ace Lake, Antarctica - #1330 | ecosystem: Environmental > Aquatic > Non-marine Saline and Alkaline > Saline | place: Antarctica: Ace Lake...
GGGAAAATACAACGATTTATAACCAACAACTATGGCATTAGAGACATAGATTTTACCCTATACCGAATCGCTAAATACTTTTCATAGCACTCCAAAAAAAGAATTAGCCTGCTTTCGCTGATTTATGATATTACTCCCTGGCTTAGTGCGATGGGAAGAATGGGGCGCGATTTTACTATCGAGCAATTCGAGACACGCAACAAGCCCATCGACCCAATCGGAATCCAGGATGGATATTACAGCAATGGCCTTTCCCGTAATATTGGCGACAACTACGAGTTTACGCTCACCGCCGACAACGAAAAGATTTTTGCAAGCCCCTTCAACGTACGTTTTACTGCCGGTGCCAACCGCTACAACCGCGATTACTATTATGTAAACGGCCATTCGGGTCAGTGGTATTATCCCAATATGTACACCTTTTTTAATTATACCGAAAACAGCTACATCACCACCGAAGACAACACGGTAATAGTGGATCAGTTAGGTAATTCGGCAGGTTCGATGGTTCCCGATGAGGGCATTATCCGCAAGCGTACCAACTCGGTTTATGGCTTCCTGAACCTCTCCTACGAAAATTATATCTTTTTGGAACTCACCGGGCGCAACGACTGGTCGAGCACCCTGCCTCCGAGCGAGAACTCCTATTTTTATCCATCAGCCTCGCTTAGCTTTGTGCCTACCGCAGCCTTCGATCTTGCGGAGCCGATGCCCTGGCTTTCGTTTATGAAAATACGTGGGGGTGCTGCGCAAACGGCCACTGATGCCCAGCCCTACCTGCGCACTTTTTACTACAACACCGGTAGGTTTGGCGGCCAGCAAACCTCCGACTTTCCTGCATCCATACCTCCATTTTTGCTCAAGCCCCAGCGTGTTAACTCTTATGAAGCCGGCTTGAACCTTGATATTTTGGATGGCCTTGTGGATTTCGATTTTACCTGGTACTATCTTTACTCCTTCGATCAAATTATTCCTAACCTGCCAATCCCCACTTCTTCAGGTGCATCCAATATTATGACCAACGAGGGTACTTTAACCAACAAAGGCTTCGAGATAATTTTGAATACCGTGCCGATAAGAACTAAAGATTTTCTGTTAAAAACCGGAATCAACTTCAGCCGAAACACCAATAAGGTAGTAAGCCTGGGCGGCAATGCCGACAGTTACGAGCTAGCTGACATCTGGGACTTGAACGGCCCGGCCATGATCCTGCGCGAGGGCGATGACTACGGAACCATCAGTGGCTACGACTATATTTACGATGATATTGGAAACCGTGTGGTGAACGATGCCGGCACTAAATACCTGATTACCGATACCCGCGTTCCCATTGGCAATGCCTCGCCCGATTTTATTGCCGGATGGAATACCGCTATCTCCTGGAAAGGTCTTAGACTTACTGCTCTGGTTGACACCAAATGGGGTGGCGATATTTATTCAGGCTCTTACGTTATTGGCCTGCAAACCGGCCAAAGTCCCGAAACACTTGAGGAGCGCGAGGGCGGTGGTCTGCCCTATACCGATCCCGATGGCAATACTTCCAACATTGGTGTGCTGCTCGAAGGCGTTCACGAAGATGGTACACCTAATACCACGGTGGTGCATTATTATTATAAATATATGCCCAATGCAGGGGGCTGGGGTAAGTTTGTGTCAGCACCGGGAATTATCGAAAACACCTGGGTGAAGATGCGTGAGCTTTCGCTTTCATATACGCTACCACGTAAGTTTCTTGATAAGATTGCACTTTTCCAAAGTTTAACACTTTCGCTTACCGGGCGCGATTTGTTTTATATCTACACCACCCTGCCCGACAATATCAACCCCGAAGGCATTATGGGTTCGGGTAATGCACAAGGTTTCGAGTGGGCTTCCTTTCCGGGAACGCGCTCGTTTATCTTTAGTTTAAATGTTTCGTTTTAGGGTTTATTTCAATTATAGAAAAGATGATTATCATGCGAAAATCAATATACCTATTCACAACAATATTCATATTTGAAATCTTTTTGGTTTCCTGTACCAAGGACTTTGAAGATATCAACACCGATCCCCATGGCTTTACCACGGCCAGCGATGGCTCTTTGTTCAACAGCATCATTAATTCTTTGCAACCCACATGGGACGAACAATTTTATATCGACAACGAAGTGCTTTATAAACAAACCCAGCAAGCGGCTCTTACCAGCGAAGCCTGGGGAAACCTGAGCATTGGCACCGAGGGTATGTGGGGCAATTACTACGGAGCCTTGGCCGAGGTGCGCGAATTGCAAAAACGCTTTGACGAAGCCGAGCCTTCCGCATCGATTACCAATATGCAGGCGATGCTGAAAATTGTGCTGGCCTTGAAAACTTTTAAAGTTACCGATCTTTTTGGCGACATTCCCTATTCGCAGGCGGGCTATGGTTTTCAGGATTTGGATTTGCTGCGCCCCGAATACGATACACAACGTGATATTTATCTTAGCCTGCTGGATGACCTGGCCTGGTGCGATGCAAATATCGTGGATACGGCTGCCATTGTGGAACCTTTTACCACCTTCAAGGGTTTCGATTTGCTTTTTGATGGCGACTTGCTCAAGTGGCAAAAGCTGGCCAACTCGTTGCGCTTACGTCATGCCATGCGCATGGCCGAAACAGAACCGCAGATCGCCGGCGAAATTATTAGGGAAATCATCGAGGAGGATCGCCCGGTATTTCTGGGTTACGATTTTATCACACCCATCCTCGAGAGTGCCTGCCTGTGGCCCGCTGCTATGGGTTTCAAAAACGAGAGCCTCAACTGGTCCTTCCGCGAGCACAAAAACCTGCGCATGGGAACCAACGTTTGGCAGCAGCTTTCCTACTTCGACAGTGCCGATGGCAGCGGTATTTTCGACCCGCGCGCTTATATCTTTTTCGAAACCAACAATAACGATTTGTGGAAACCCTTCCCTCAAATTCCCGACATCAACACCCCTTCATCGGGCGGGATACCCTACGGCAGCCACCGCGACCAGGTGGGTGCCTTTAGCATTAAGGGTGAAACCAACATTTATTCGTCCTTCGATTATTTTATCGTGCGCGACGAAGACTATATGCCCATCCCGATTATCACCGGTGCCGAAATCCATTTCCTGAAATCCGAAGCTTTATTTAGAGGTATTGGCGTGGCTATGGATAAAGCCGCTGCCGAGATTGAATATTTTAATGGGATTAATTCGTCGGTGGAATGGTGGCAGCAAGTGGCCGACAATTCACGGCTGCCGATTTCGGGTATCGCATTCGATGAGGTCATAAGCATTCCTTCGTGGCTGGGGTCGGCTACGGTGCAAGGAAAATTTGGTTTTTGGAATGCCGAAAGCGAGGAAGAAAAGCTGCAATATATTTATACCCAGCGATGGCTCGATAGTTTCAGGCAGGTGCAGCAGGCCTACGCGCTTACCCGGCGAACGCGCCAAACGCCGCACGAAGGCGAGCTTCAGGATCATTACCGATTGCCTTATCCACCCTCCGAGGTGGAATACAATGTCCAAAACTGCGCCGCTGCCATCGCTGCTCAGGGTGGCGACAGTCCCACGCAAAAATTGTGGTGGATACCTTAAATCCTGTTTATAATTCAATATCAAAACTAAATAATTATTATTCATTTAAATTAAATAGATTATGAAAAAACACATTTACTCATGGATGCTCCTCTTGGCCTTTGCTATGATAGGGCAGCCCTTATTTGCGCAGTCCAATCAATACCTGCATTTCGACAAGGTGGACGACTTTGTTGTTTTGGATGCGGCTTCCCAGTATTTTTCGGGGACGACCGAACTATCGATTACCGGATGGTTTTACTGTGATGAATTAGCCTACGGACAGGGTTATTTTGGTTTCAGATCCGGAGCGGGTACTGCTGAATTTTATCTGATTCAGCTCAACAACGGCGTTTTGGAATGCCGCCTGCTAACCACCACCGGTCTGCACGAATACGTGTCGCCGGCCAACACTGTGATACCCCAGGTGTGGCAGCACATAGCCTGGGTTTTTGACGGCACTTCTATAAAACTTTATGTAAATGGAACCCTCAAAGGCAGCTCGGCGGCCTCGGGTATTTTTCAGGGCGAAAACGTTCCCTTTGGCATTGGCAAGAGCCTGCTTGGTGGATTCAACTTTGTATATGGCGGCCGTATCGACGAAGTTTCTTGTTGGAAAAAAGCACTTTCGCAATCGGAGATACAGGACATGATGGACAATGAGCTAACGGGCAATGAAGAAGACTTGCACTTGTATTATAAATTTAACCAGGGCGAACCGGGTGGCAACAATACATCTATCACCCATCTGATAAGCGAGATTGGAAGCGGAGAACGCGATGGCGAGCTGATGAACTTTGCCCTTACCGGCGAGACTTCCAACTTTAATGGAACGCTCAACGTAGGCTATCAGGCCATCTCTTTTCCGCAAATCCCCAACCACCTCATCACCGATGAACCATTCACCTTGACAGCCACAGCTACTTCGGGGCTTCCGGTACAATTTGAAGTACTTTCGGGGTCGGCCACGGTAACGGGAAATACCCTTGCCCTTGGCGACGAAGCGGGACAAGTGAGCGTTCAGGCCACCCAGCCCGGCGATGGCACTTACGATCCTGCAGAACCAGTAGTAAATTATTTTATGGTTCTTGATCCCGAAACCCACGTACCCGAAATCGATGTGAGACATCCTTTGGCCGGCAATGTTTATGTACCCAACTTATCGGCGATAAAACTGGCCGCTGTTTCCACCATCGACTATCCCGAACTGTTTTGGCTTAGTAACCTGCGCTTTGAGGTGAACGGGCAAACCATCAACGCCCACCGTTTTGATAACGGGCACTACACCGGCTGGTGGACTCCGCCGGGATACGGTAGTTTTACAATCTCGGTAATTTCGACAAGCAACTTTGGCGCAAGCCGCACCGAGCTGGTTAATATCAATGTGGTGGAAAGCGGTGGAAATATACAGGTGGTTGCTGCCGAGGAGGTATGGCTCAAACCATCCAATACAAGCCAGGTGGTGGAAGCCGAGCTGCCCTCATTTTTGGGAGCCTTCGATCAGGTGCAGGCCACCCTCGAGGTAACTTGTCCACCTGGCGGTTGTGGCGAGTGGGATCGTCTGGCCAGCGTGGATGCGCAAAATCACGAAGGCGAATGGATCGAGATTATCCGCTACATCACCCCTTATGGCGTGCCCTGCTCACACTCGATCGACCTTACCGATTATATCTCGCTGCTCAACGGAAAAATCAATTTCCGTTTTAATTGCGAAACCCTCGACAATGGTTATTATTATATGCTTACCCTGGATTACAACGAGGGTTCGCCCGAGTATCCATACAGCTCGGTGTATAAGATATGGAAGGATAATTATGCCTTTGGTGATTATGCAAACCTGCAGCCCGTCGAAAACCAAACTTTTGAATTTCCCGACAATACCTCGGCGGCAACCCTCAAAGTAGTTTCCACGGGTCATGGCTGGGGCGATTTAAACACAAGCAACGCTGCCGAGTTTTACGAAGCCACCCACCATATATGGGTTAATGGTGCCCAGGCCTTCGAGCAGCACAACTGGAACGTATGCAATCCCAATCCTGACGGCTGTTATCCCCAAAATGGAACCTGGTATCACAACCGTGCCGGATGGTGTCCCGGGTCTATTGCGCCCTGGTTCGATTTCAACCTCAATCCTTATGTTTCGGGCGGTGCTGTTAATTTGGGTTATGTTTTCGATGAGGATTATGTGGATTTCTGTCATCCCAACCATCCCGACTGCGTTACCGGCGTTACCTGTGCCGATTGCGACGATGGATATAATCCCCAGCTCGAAGTAGTCTGCAACGTGGTTTGTTTTTCCAGCATTCCTATCGTGGGCATCAGCAATCCGGTGGGCATCCCGGGCTTTGTGGTCAATCCCAATCCCAGCAAGGGCATCGTTCATCTTTCGTCCGATGGTTCGGCCGAATTGCAAAATGCCGATATACGCCTGATGAACACCGCAGGTATTTTGGTAAAACAAATTTTGTGGAACGGGCAGCAGCTCACCCTCGATCTTACTACCCTGCCCAAGGGCGTATATATGCTGATGCTCGAAACCCCAGGCCAGCAAGAGATACGCAAACTGATACTCCAGTAGATTTTATTCATCGATAATTTTAAACCCGCTTATGCACTTTCTATTTAAAGTGTATAAGCGGGTTTTGCTTTTTGTACGATCTGGTAATCTTTTCGTCTTACATTTGGAATTCACTTTTTCCGATACTTCATAATTTTCTGAAGTTCTTCCACATCTGCCCGATCCTTCAGCCTTGATGATGCCACCTTCATTAGTATTAAATCGTGATAGCCTACAATAGGAACCTGAATGTTGTAAAAGGGAAAATATTTGACGTTTTTAATAGCGGATTCCCAACTGAGGTTTTGGACTTGGCTTAAAAAATCAAACAGGAAGTCCATCAATCATGGTAAAAGTGATGCGTGAATAGGGTGGAACGGGCATATCTTCCAATTCCTTCTTGTACATTGCCTTGATCATTCTATGTGCTAATTTAAAATTTTCTTCAGGTGACAGGATTGAAGATAGTTCGGCTGTGGCGTTATTCTCATCTTCGAATGAATTAAAAATATCAAACTCCTTTTGTTGATATTCAATTTCTGGTTCATCAACCCTCGGCTGTTTAATATTAGGAATACTTTTCATTTTCCTTGATGAAATGGGGTTTTGTAATAAGTCAAGTTACATTCTGTTGTTCATGCAAAAACAACAAAATATCTTGTTTAATTAGTTAAACGAAAATGATATGGATTTTGATTTTTAAAAAGCTAACCTGCATAATTCATCCCAAAGTTTCGGGATGAATTATGCTCTGAATACGTCAGGCTAATTATTGGTCGCTGACTTTTTGACAGCAAAAATGACAGCCGTTTTTTAGTTTAATATTATTACTAAAAAATCTCTCTAAACCTTTCCAATAGAGGATTTAAACCAAACCGATCATTCCAAGTTTTTGTTTTCACATTTTCTCATTTTTAAAACTGACACCTCGAAAATGCCTTGGCATAATCATTGACAAAGGGCGACACAACTCAACAATTTGAAATTTAAAAATTAATAATAGATTATAACAATGGGAAAAATAATTGGAATCGACTTAGGAACAACAAACTCATGCGTTGCCGTAATGGAAGGCAACGAGCCTGTAGTAATCCCCAACTCGGAAGGACGCAGAACCACACCTTCGATTGTGGCCTTTACCGAAAATGGCGAACGCAAAGTGGGCGACCCCGCCAAACGTCAGGCTATTACAAACCCCGAACAGACCGTTTACTCGATCAAACGTTTTATGGGAGAACCCTGGGATCGCGTGCAAACCGAAACCAATCGCGTATCGTACAAGGTGGTAAAAGGCGAAAACAGCACTACCCGCGTAAAAATCAAAGACCGTCAATATACCCCGCAGGAAATCTCGGCCATGGTTTTGCAGAAAATGAAAAAAACCGCTGAAGATTATCTCGGAACCACGGTAACGGAAGCGGTGATTACCGTGCCCGCATATTTTAGCGACTCGCAACGCCAGGCTACCAAAGAGGCCGGCGAAATTGCCGGATTAAAAGTAAGCCGCATCATTAACGAGCCTACTGCTGCTGCTTTGGCCTATGGCCTGGACAAAAAACATGACGACAATAAAATAGCTGTTTTTGACCTCGGCGGTGGAACCTTTGACATCTCCATCCTCGAACTGGGCGATGGTGTGTTTGAAGTAAAATCGACCAACGGCGATACCCACCTCGGCGGTGATGACTTCGACCAGGTAATTATCGACTGGCTTGCCGATGAGTTTAAAAAAGATCAAAACATCGACCTGAAACGCGACCCGATGGCCTTGCAGCGTTTGAAAGAAGCTGCCGAAAAAGCCAAGATCGAACTCTCGAGCTCGAGCGAAACCGAGATCAACCTGCCCTACATTATGCCTGTTGACGGCATTCCCCAGCACCTTGTGCGTAAATTAAGCCGTGCAAAATTTGAACAGTTGGCTGATGCTTTAATTAAGCGCACCATCGAACCCTGCAAAAAAGCATTGAAAGATGCTGCTATGTCAGCTTCGGATATCGATGAGGTGATTCTCGTGGGCGGTTCAACCCGTATCCCGGCAATCCAGCAAGTGGTAAAGGACTTTTTTGGTAAAGAGCCATCCAAAGGCGTAAACGCCGATGAGGTCGTGGCCATTGGTGCAGCCATTCAGGGCGGAGTTTTAACTGGTGAAGTAAAAGATGTTTTGCTGCTCGACGTAACGCCGTTAACCCTCGGTATAGAAACCCTGGGCAGCGTGATGACCAAGCTCATCCCCTCCAATACAACCATCCCGACCAAGAAGTCGGAAACCTTTTCGACAGCCAGCGATAACCAGCCTTCGGTAGAGATACACGTGCTGCAGGGCGAGCGCTCGATGGCCAAAGACAACAAAACCATCGGACGCTTCCACCTCGACGGCATACCTCCTGCCTCGCGTGGCATACCACAAATCGAAGTTACCTTCGACATCGATGCAAACGGAATCCTGAATGTTTCGGCCAAAGATAAGGGTACCGGCAAATCGCAGAGTATTCGCATCGAAGCCTCCTCGGGACTTACTGATGATGAAATTAACAAAATGAAAGCCGAAGCCGAGGCCAATGCCGATGCTGATAAAAAAGCGAAAGAGCGTATTGATAAGCTCAACCAGGCCGACTCGCTGATATTCCAGACCGAAAAGCAACTGAAAGAATACGGTGATAAGATTCCGGCTGATAAGAAGGAGCCTATCGAAACCGCGCTCAACGAGTTGAAGGAAGCACACAAGAAAGAAGACATCGACGCGGTGGATGCAGCCTCCAAAAAGCTCAACGAAGTATTCCAGGCCGCAAGCCAGGAAATGTATGCTGCCTCGCAGCAGCAAGCAGGCGGTCAAGCCGGTGCACAGCCTGATGGACAGCCCGGAAGCGATGGTGGCCAGCAAGGTGGCGGCGGCGACGAAGTTACCGATGTGGACTTCGAAGAAGTAAAAGACGATAAATAAGCATTGTGAATAATTGAATTAGAAAAGCCTGGTAATTTTTTTTATCGGGCTTTTTTTTTGGGGTTCGCAGCTCAAGGGTTCGCAGCCCCGAATGAGATAGCAAGTCTGGCGGAAAGGTTATAATCTTGCAGGCCGGGAGTTTTTTGATGAGATCAATCTCCGATTAGCATCTCTGAGACACGCAAGTTGCGCGTCTTTACGCAATGCCGAAAAACAAACCATCAGCAAGCCCTAATTCAGGACACATCACCAAATTCAATTCCTCCGCCAGGCACTGGCAGAAATGTACAGACGCGCAATCTGCGCGTCTCAGCTCCCAAAAATAGCGTGTCTCAGCTCCCAAAAATAGCGCGTCTCAGCTCCCAAAAATAGCGCGTCTCAGCTCCCAAAAATAGCGCGTCTGTAAACCCAAAGATAGATTGCTTCAGCCTCATAAAATCGGACATCATACATCGGACATCTCTCAGGGTTGCTATCCCCTTCGATAAAGCCTGGCGGCTTTATCTTTCGGGGCTGCGAACCCTGAATCCAAGGGGTGACTTTCCGACCAAAAAAACCGACTTGTTAACAATCATTTGGCCACCTGTGGGAATTTCTATACTTTTATTGCCTTTTTCTTAACAAAAATTTGAAAACTTTTAGAAGGCTCACAGGGCTTTTATTGGCATCTTTGTCAGATATTTAAAGATTAGAAGTATGAAGTATTTTTTACGTTTTAGTATCGCGGTTTTAGCACTGCTAAGTTTTAGTTTTTCCGATGCCTTCGGGCAAGTCCCCACAAGCTGGCAGGACGACCTGGGCATCACCACCTTTAAAGAAGCTGCTGTGGTTTACAGCGACGATTTCAGTTGTGGCATCGCAGTGAATACCGGCACGCAGGGCGATTGTGATTTATCCAACCTGATAGAAATTCCCGTAGTAGCTGGCGAAACTTTTAAGTTCTCCTTCATGTACCTTACCAGCGAGTATGTGCGCCTCAGGGCGGCTTTTGACTGGATTGGCAGCACCGCCACTTACTCGGCAAATTATGCCGGGTCTACTTCTACCGGCGACTGGGAAGAATTTGTGTACGAAGATGTGGTTCCCTCAGGAGCCACCGGATTAACTGTGCGCATCAGGGCTTATGATCTACCTGGATTTGCCGCTCCCGAAACCCAATATGTGGATCAGGTAATTTTTGAAAGCCCCACAGGTACCGGCCTTACAGTTGCTAATGGAGGTTTTGAGCTGTGGCCTGCCCTGCTTCCCGAACCCACCAACTATCCAACGGCTTTTGCGGCCAATGCTAGCGAGCAACAAATTCAACTCTCGTGGACGGATGCCGTCGGTGGGCAGCTTCCGGAAGCATACCTGATTTTAGCCAACGAGGACAATGGTTTTGATTTGCCCCTTGATGGTGAATTTGTTCCTGATGATTTTGATTTTAGCGATGGTACAGGTGCCGCAAATGTTCCTTATGGTCTTGAAACCTTCACCTTTTCAAATCTGAATCCCGAGACGAACTATATTTTTATAATCTTTCCATACACCAATTATGGCCTTGATGTAAATTATAAAATAGATGTAAATCCGCCAATAGCTACTGCCACCACCGGAGCTTTGCAGCCTGAAATTACGGTTACAGAACCCCAGGCTGGCGATACCTGGTTTCGTGGAAACCTTTACGATATTACCTGGGAGATTGCCAATGTGGCGGGAACTGTTTCCGTGCTTATTGCTGCCGATGCTTCCGGGGGAAATCCCACGTGGGAATTACTTGCCAATGTGCCGGCAAACGATTTGGAATATAGCTGGTCTATTCCTTCCGATTATCTTATCGGTAGCGATTATCAAATGAGGGTAAGCTCCAACGAAGGATCGGCCATAGGAAACAGCGGTATTTTTTCGATTATCGAAGAACCCGAATCCTACGATATTGTCATCAACGAGATAATGTACAATCCTCCCCAGGAACTTGGCGATGATGATTATTGGGAATATCTCGAAATTTATAACAACGACAACGAAAGCGTGGATCTTTCAGGATGGGCATTTACCGATGGTTTCGATTTTACCTTTCCCGATCAAATCACCCTGGCCGCCGGCGAATACCTCGTTATTGCCCGCGTGCCCGATTCCGTTTCCATGTTTTACGGTATCACCAATGTAACGGGTCCCTTTGCTGATGGTGCGCTTAACAACAGCGGTGAAATGGTAACGCTCTCCGACAACTTTGGAAGCATGGTTGACCAGGTTGAATACAGCGATGGCGGTGACTGGCCTTCCGAGCCTGATGGCGATGGCCCCTCACTTTCGCTTATCAATCCCGACCTGGACAACAGCCTGCCCGAGAGTTGGGAGCCCAGCCCCATTATGTTTGGAACGCCCGGCTTGCCCAACAATCCCGGCGAGCCGCTGATACAAGTTACCTTTCCCAACGGTGGCGAAAACATTCAGCAAAGCCTGAGCTACGACATTACCTGGAATTACATCGAAGTAAGTGGAAATGTAAGCATCGAATTAATTTCCCTGTCGGGGGATAGCCAAACGCTCGCTGACGGCATTGATGTGAGCGAGACAAGTTGGACCTGGGATGTGCCCGCCAGCCAAAGCCTGGGCAATGATTTTATTGTTAAAATCACAAGCACGGATAATTCTGCAATTTTTGATGAAAGCGATGCCGTGTTTTCGATTATCGAATTTGTGGAGCTAGCCCAAATCGTGATCAACGAAATTATGTACAATCCTTCTGATGCGCTGGGACTGGACGATTACTGGGAATATCTGGAACTTTATAACAACGATACCCAGGCCGCCGACTTGTCGAACTGGAGTTTTACTGAGGGCTTCGACTTTATTTTTCCGGAAGGCACCATGATAGCTGCCGGCGATTATTTGCTTATTGGCCGCATGCCCGACACGCTGGCAAGTTTTTACAGTATCCCCAACCTTATTGGCCCCTTCGATGGAGGAGCTTTGAACAATTCGGGTGAAACGGTTGAACTGTCGGATGCTACAGGCAATGTGGTGGATGTGGTTTCTTATCTGGCCACCGAACCCTGGCCTGTAGTTCCTGATGGCAATGGCCCTTCGCTTTCGCTTATCAATCCCAACCTTAACAACAGCCTGCCCGAAAGCTGGGAAGCAAGCGTAGCTGTTTATGGTACGCCAGGGCTGCCCAACAGCAGCGAAGACCCCGAAATTCAGCTTATCTATCCCAACGGCGGCGAAGTGCTTTACAAGGAAATGACCTACACCATCACCTGGAATTTTGCCAATCTCACCGGTGATATTTCCATCGAATTATTTCAACTTTCGGGAAGTATCCAAGTCCTGGCTGATGCAGTGCCACTTTCACAAACTGCCTTCGACTGGGAAATACCCGCCAGTCAGCCCACGGGCGATGACTTTTTGATTATAATTACCAGCCTTGAAAACCCGGATGTTTTTGATGAGAGCGATGCTTTCTTCTCGATTTCCGAAGCGCCCCAGGTGCCTGCTTTGGTTATTACCGAAATAATGTACAACCCGCCGGAGAGCAATACCGATTCGCTCGAGTTTATCGAGATTTATAATAATGACACCGATGATATCAACCTGAGCGGCTTTAGCTTTAGTAGTGGTATCGAATACATTTTGCCTTCGATTGTACTGACCTCGGGCGATTATCTTTTGGTAGCCGTCGATTCGCTGGCCATGGCCAATACCTTTGGCGTGCAAGCCTGGCAATGGACCAGTGGCGGCCTCAACAACGGTGGCGAATTGATTGAACTTAGGGATAGCTTTGACAACCTTGTGGATTTTGTAGATTACAGCGACCAGCTTCCCTGGCCTGCGGCGGCTGACGGCGATGGCCCATCACTGGTATTTTGCAGCCCTGATGATGATAACTCGGTAGCCGAAAACTGGTTTGCCTCGGCAGAGTTTGCCGCTGTAAATGCCGAGGGTGATAGTATTTTTGCTACGCCTGGTGGCCCCTGCATTACCACTAAAATTGACGAGAATATTAGCGAAAGCAAAGTCTTGATTTATCCAAATCCAAGCAATGGAATTTTTTATCTTGACCTTAACAATCAAAACAACTGCCTTGTAGAAATTTTCGACAGGACAGGAATGAAAATTTATGAAGCGAAGACGGTGCATTCAAACCGGTTAGATGTTTCAGATATCACCAGCGATGGTTTGTATGTGGTAAAAATCACCAATCAAAGTACATTGCAGGTATCAATTACAAAAGTCATTATCCAAAAATAATTGTCAAATTTAAATTAGATAAAGAATTTTGAAAGCCCTGTCCATTTTGTGGATGGCATTATTTGCCGCCTTGAGCCTCCAAGCCCAGTTAGCCAACGATTGGGTGGACGATTCCGGGATTGAGATATTCCGGGAAACGGTAAATGTGCATGGTGGCGATTATAGTGCCGGAATAATTGTTAACACCGATGTACAGGCCAGTTGCGATTTGATAAACCAGACAAGCCTTCCTGTGAATGCAGGCGAAAGTTTTACGGTTTCTTTTTGGGGTATTACAAGTCCCGGGGTTTTGGTGCGCAGTTTTTTTTATTGGGAAGGGGTCTCTACCAGTTTCAGTTCCACTTATCTAAACCCCGGCAGCCAGCAATGGACAGCTTTTAGCTTTCAGGACACGGTTCCTGCGGGTGCGGTTTCGTTAAAAATTGGTCTTCGTTTTTACGATGTTACCGGCTTCGTGCCTGGCGAAGTTCAGTTTGTGGATGATGTGCAGTTTGAATCCCCAAACGGAAATTCCTTAACTGTGGCCAACGGCGACTTCGAGAGCTGGGCAATCATCAAGCCCGAACCCTCCGACTATCCCGCCGATTTTGCCGGAACGCAAAAAGGCTTTAGCATCCTCACAAGCTGGACGGATGCTGCGGGCGAGCAAGTACCCGATAATTATTTAATTCTGGCCTCTAAGAACCCGATTTCAAACATTCCGGAAGATGGCGTTTTTTATCCCGATGATTTACTTTTGACAGATGGGAGCGGATGTGCGAATGTGGTTTTTGGAGAGGAGCAATTGGCTTTTACCCGCCTTGAAAGTTTGACAAATTATTATTTTAAGATTTTCCCTTACACCAACTCAGGCTCCAACATCGATTATAAAACGGATGGAACAGCTCCCGAATTGGTTTTGGGAATTCCTGATGTGGTGATTGTAGAAGATCAAAATTTTGATGAATCTTATGGCGATTGGGAAGTGGTAAGCATAAGCGGAGAACAAGTGTGGAGTCGCGACAACAATTCGGGAACACAGGAAACGCCCTGCGCCCGCATCACAGGAAAGCTGTGGGGAACCGTTTACGAAAATCAGGATTGGCTCATCTCTCCCCCGATGGATTTCACGCCTTTTGCCAACGAATTTATTTCCTTTTACAGTGCTGTTGGATTTGCTACCGCAGATCAACAATTCACGCTTAAAATATCAACAGATTACGCAGGCAATGCCGATCCGCTTTTGGCCACCTGGACGGAACTTACGCCCTTGTTGCCCGATGGCACGGTAAACTGGGCCTGGACTTGGTCGGGCGAAACCGACCTTTCGGCTTACGAAAGCGAAAACGTGTATATGGCCTTTGTTTATCAATGTGGTACCGATGCTGCGGCTACCTGGCAGCTCGACAATATTTTGATTAGCGGCGAAATTCCACCTGTTCCCGAACCCGATGAATATCCGGGCAACTTTTTGGCCGATGCCGACAAAACTAACATTAAACTTGTCTGGACGGATGCTGTCGGCACGATTGCCCCCGAAGGATATTTAATACTTGGCAGCAATCAGGATGAGATAGTGCCCCCGATGGATGGTTTTACTATTGACGATGATGATGATTTTAGCGATGGAATCACCGCACTCCATATTCTTCCCGGGGTTCAGGTTGCCGATTATGCTGATTTGATCCCGGAAACGAACTACTATTTTAAAATTTTCCCATACACCAATTCGGCTAGCATCATCGATTATAAAACCGATGGCGAAGTTCCTTCGGCAAGTGCATCGGTTCAACTGGTGTTCGATGTGCTATTTACCGATTTCGACATCAGCTGGGGCGGATGGATGCCTGTAAGCCTCGTTGGCGATAATATGTGGAGCCGCGAAAATATTTTGGGTTTGGAAAACACACCCTGCGCTCTGATAAGCCAAGGGGCCGATACTATGGAAATGAACGAAGACTGGTTGATTTCGCCAGCCATCGATCTTAGCGAAAACGCCTACAAAAAAGCCGGCTTTTATAATGCCATCGAAAATGCAGATCAGGATGTTAATTTTAGAATATCCATCGATTATGACGGAGCGGGCAATCCCAACGATTTTGCATGGATCGATTTATCAGCTCTTGTCAACGGGTCGCCGGGAGCATTTACCTGGACTTATTCAGGCGATATTTTATTAAACGAGTACTTCGGCAGCATTGTTTACCTTGCTTTTGTTTATTATGCTGATGCCAACGAAACGGCAATCCGGGCTATTGATGATGTGAATGTTTGGGAGATTCCGGTTTTGGATGAGCCTACAAACTATCCGACCAGCTTTGCCGCAGAAGCCGGGCGCAAGCAAATTGTGCTAAGTTGGCAGGATGCTGTCGGCGAAATTGTGCCCTCGGCCTACCTTGTTCAGTTTTCGGATCAGGATAATTTTATCCTCCCCGAAAATGGCATCCCCCAGGAGGATGACCTTGATTTTTCGGATGGAAACGGATCCGTCAACGTTTGGCCCGAAACCGAAGAATATACTTTTGGCGAGCTGGCTGACAGCATCACCTATTATCTTAGCATCATCCCCTATTCAAATTCTTATCAGTATATTAAATACAAAACCGAGCCTGCGCCACCCAAAGTTTCGGCAACCACGGCTGCTCCCGATGGAGTTTTCGATTTTGCCACAAAACAGCAACTTATTATCTATCCCAATCCGGGCAATGGACTTTTTACTTTTGAAGCCAACGAAACGATTCAATCCGTTCAGGTATTTAATCTTAGCGGAAAACTAATTTTTGATAATCGGATTTCTGATTCAAAAGGACAGATAGATTTGTCTAATTTTGAAAAGGGCGTTTACTTTGCTGATTTTAAAATCAATGATACAATAACAATAAATCAAAAAATTGTAATTCAATAAAAATTAATACAATAATTCATTAAACATTTAACAAATTAAATCATGAAGAAACTTCAACACTTAATTATGCTTGCGTTATTTTCGTTAGTAACGCTAAACATTTTCGGACAGGCCAGCGACCTGTTCTTTTCGGAATATGCCGAAGGAACCAGTAACAATAAGTATGTTGAAATCTACAATGGCACTGGTGCTGCTGTCGATTTATCAAATTACAACACACACCGAATTAGTAACGGTGGTGAGTGGGATGAAAACATTTATCCACTGGAAGGAATTTTAGAAGATGGAGATGTGTTTGTTATTGCTAATTCTAGTGCAGATCCTATTATCCTTGCAGAAGCGGATATAACGAATACATTAACCTATTTCAATGGAAACGATGCTGTTGGACTATCAAAGAATGACGGGCTTGGCGGCTGGATACTTATTGATGCGATCGGAGAAGATGGTCCAGATCCTGGAGAAAATTGGGATGTTGCCGGAGTTTCTGGTGCAACTGGTGAACACACGCTGGTAAGAAAAGCCAATGTGTGCGACCCGACAACTGACTGGACAACCGCCGCCGGCACCAATGCCGATGATTCGCAATGGATAGTTTATGACCAAAACTATTGGGATGATCTTGGACAGCATACTTCCGATTGCAGCGGAAGCACGACCGTATCCACACCCGTATTTTCGCATCCTGGCGGACAGTATTTCGAAGCCTTTGACGTGGAAATTACTTGCACCACGCCTGATTCTGAAATTTATTACACCCTCGATGGCAGCGATCCTGATGAGGCATCCACAGCTTATACTATGGCCATCAATATTAGTGAGGGCACCACCCTTAAAGCCAGAGCTTATGCCGCAGGTCTTGACCCCAGTGCCATTGCTCAGGCCGATTACAGCTTTGCCGAATTTATCGAAGTACCTAACCTTACCGAATTGAGGGATGCCTTTACCGGTGGCTCAGAAATCTTTGTCGTTACCGGTGAGGTAATCCTTACCTACAAACAGGATTTTAGAGGCCAAAAATACATCCAGGATGCCGCTGCCGGAGTTTTGATTGATGACTATGACGGAGCTATTACCACCGAATACGCCCTGGGCGATGGTATTAGTGGCCTGGCCGGAACGCTTTCGGAATATGAAAATATGCTGCAATTTATTCCGGTAAATGATCCGGGTACTCCTACTTCAAGCGGGAATCAAATTACTCCCATAGAAATTACCGTGGCCGAAATGCTTTCAAGCTTCGAAGATTACGAAGCGCGTGTGGTAAAAATTCAAGAGGTGAGTTTTGTGGATGCGGGCAGCGTTTTCGAAAATGGTTCAGTTTATCAAATTATGGATGATAGCAAAGCCGAAGGCAGTTTTAGAACTACCTTTTATGATATGGATTATATTGGTTCGATGATTCCCGCAGGTGCAGGCACCATTATCGGGATACTCAATTCCAGGGATGAAGGCAATTTTATTACCGCCAGAAGCCAGGCCGAACTAATTTGGGGAGCTGTGGGCGAGCCTTCCAATTATCCCACCGATTTTAGTGCCGTAGCTTCGGGTACTTCCATCAGCGTGGCCTGGACCGATGCCTCCGGCGAAGTGCTTCCCCAGGGTTATCTGGTTTTGGCCAGCGACCAGGACAACATTGCCCTGCCCGAAGATGGTATGCCCCAGGACAACGATATGGACTTTAGCGATGGCATGGGTGCTTTAAACGTTATTTCCGGTGTTCAGTCTGCCTCTTTTGCAGGACTTACTCCCGAAATGACTTATTATTTCAAAATATTTTCGTTTACAAATACCGGCGATGCCATCGACTTTAAAACCGATGGAACAGTCCCCGCAGCTCAGGCAACGACAGAGCAAACAAGCGAAGTAGATATTCTTTTTACCACCTTTGATGATGGCTGGGAAAACTGGACTTCATACAGCGTTACCGGTGACCAGGTGTGGATTTTGGATGATGTCCACGGAATAGAAGACACGCCTTGTGCCAAGATGAGCGGCTATGCCGGATCATCAAATGCCAACGAAGACTGGCTGATTTCTCCCTTCCTCGACCTGAGTAATTATGACAACGAAATGTTTTCCTTCTTTTCTGCCATGAATTACACAGGACCGGCCTTGCAGGTTAAAGTTTCTGCCGATTATGACGGCACAGGAAATCCCAACGACTTTACCTGGACAGATTTTACCGACCAGTCGCAATGGCCGCCTGCCGGATCGTACTTCGAATTTACTTCTTCGGGTATGCTCGACCTTTCGGCTTTTACCGATGAAAGCATCAATATTGCCTTTGTTTATACCTCAACAGCCGATGAATCGGCTACCTGGGAGGTGGATAATGTGCTTGTTAAAGAAGCCGAAGTTATTGGCGAGCCCTCAAACTACCCAACAGCCTACGCCGTTAGCGCAAGCGGTCAAACCGTGATGGCGAGCTGGATGGATGCTATCGGCGAAATTATCCCCGGCGGATACGTGGTTTTGATCAGCGATCAAACCGAATTTACCTTTCCCGAGGATGGAACGCCAATTGCCAACGATACCGATTTGAGCGATGGCATGGGTGCCTTGAATGTTATGCCTGGCGTGGGAACAGCTTCATTTAGCGAATTGATGGAAACTACAAGCTACCACACCTTTATTATCCCATACACTAACTCAGGTGCGCTTATCGATTATAAAACTGATGACACTCCGCCAGCAGGGTCAGCCACCACCGACCCATCAGGCATCTACGAAAACCAAAATCCTTTGGCCATCAGCATTTATCCAAACCCAAGTACGGGAATTATTTATTTCGAGGCCGAAGATGCCGTGAAAACCATCGAAGTTTTCAATCTTGTTGGAATGAAAGTTCAACAGGTAAATATGGATGGTTTTGATGGACAGCTTGATTTATCAAATCTCGAAGGCGGCATTTATATGGTGCGCTTTGCAGCGGATGAAAAAGTCAGCAGTCGGCGTATTGTCATTCAATAATTGCAAAGGCATTTTAAATTAAAAAATCATTAAATACTATTTTATGAAAAAATTAGCATTTATATTTTTGGCGTTTTTTGGTGTATTTGCCCTTCAGGCGCAGGCACCATTAAACTGGATAGCAGACACCGATGTTGAGCCTTTCCAGGAATCTACTAATGTTTACGAAGGCACATACAGTTGCGGAATTATGGTAAATAGCGGCGTTCAGGGCGATTGCGATTTTGATAGTGATGCTGCAATTGCCGTTAATGCCGGCGACACCTTTAAAATGTCGTTCTGGGGTTATACCAGCGAGTTTGTCCGTGGCCGGGCAAAGCTTGTCTTGTCGGATGGAAGTAATTTTTTTGCTACCACCTATCTGGGGCCAAACACTGGTGGCTGGGAACAGTTTATCTTCGAGGGTGAAGTTCCGGCCGACATTACTACGGTAAATGTGGGTATCCGCTTTTATGATGTAGCTGGTTTTGTTCCGGGAGACATCCAATATCTTGATGACTTTGTGTTTGAATCGCCCATTGGAACACCACACGTTGTGGACAATGGCGATTTTGAGCAGTGGTCGGGCCTAACGCCGGAACCCACCAACTATCCCACCGACTTTTCCGGTGAAGCCGTTGGTCTGGGAGCCGCACTTTCGTGGACAGATGCAGTGGGAGCCCAACTTCCGTCTGCCTATCTTATCAAGGCAAGCACCGAAGATAACATCGGCCTTCCCGAGGACGGCGTATATCTTGCCAACGATTTGGATTTGAGCGATGGCACCGGAGCAGCTAATGTGTTGTATGGCGAGGAAGGATTTTCATTTCCAAACCTTGAAGGATCCACTACTTATTATTTCAAGATTTTCCCCTACAGCAATTCAGGGGCAAATGTGGATTATAAAACCGATGGCACAGTGCCCTCAGCACAGGTAGAAACCTCTGATCTTGTGAATATTTTGTTTACAACATTTGATAATGGTTGGGGAAACTGGACATCGTACAGTGTTACCGGTGATCAGGTTTGGGTTATTGATGATATCCATGGATTGGAAGGCACCCCATGTGCCAAGATGAGTGGCTTTGCCGGAGCATCTAACGAAAATGAAGATTGGTTGATTTCTCCATTGCTCGACTTGGGCAATTATAGTAACGAAAACCTCTCATTTTTCTCTGCTGTAGGATATACAGGCCCGGCTTTACAGGTGAAAGTTTCTTCTGATTATGATGGTGTGGGAAATCCAAATGATTTTACCTGGGAGGATTTTACCGATCAGGCACAGTGGCCTCCATCCGGTTCCTTCTTTGAATACACAAATTCAGGTGCGCTAGATATTAGCTATTATACCGATCAAAGCATTCACATTGCTTTTGTTTTTTATTCCACTGAGGCCGAATCAGCAACCTGGGAATTGGATAACATCCTGCTTACCGGCGAAGGACAATACATTCCCGATCCCGAACCAAGCAATTATCCGGCTGATTTTGTTGCTATTGCCCAAGGTCAAAACATTAGCCTTACCTGGACTGATGCCATCGGCACTCAGCTTCCGGCAGGCTACTTGGTTTTGGCTTCTGATAATGGAGCCTTTACGCTTCCTGTTGACGGAGAAGCCGTAGCCAACGATCCTGACCTGAGCGATGGCTCAGCCGTGCTCAACATAGGTCAGGGGCTTGAGGCCTGCGCCTTCAACAATCTTGAAGCCCCCATCACCTACCACTTTGCCATTTTCCCCTACACCAATTCTGGAGAATTTATCGATTACAAAACCGATGGCACCTACCCAAGCACCGAAGCTACCACCGTTCCGGTTTCCTATCTTTTGTTTACCGATTTTAACGACGACTGGGGCGGATGGACACCCGTAAGCGTTGTGGGAGACCAGGTATGGAGCCGTGATAATACTTATGGCCTCGAAGGTACACCCTGCGCATTGATGACCGGATATTCCGGCGGAAATTTTGAAAACGAAGACTGGCTGATTTCTCCCGAACTCGATTTTTCGGCAACTACTAATGAGGTGCTGCGCTTTTATTCGGCAAGAAGCTATGTAGGGCCGGATTTGCTGCTGAAAGCATCCACAGATTATGATGGGGGCGGAGATCCTACTTCTGCAACCTGGACTGACATTAGCGATCAGGTTAACTGGTCCACAGGAAGCTTTATCTGGACGGAATCAGGAGCTGTTTCGCTTTCGCAATTTTCGGGAAATACCGTTTACCTCGCTTACCAGTTTTTCTCAACGGCCACAAACTCCTCCAACTGGGAAATCGACAATGTGGAACTTACCCAGGAAGAGCTGACAGGTGAACCCACCAACTATCCCATGTCCTTTACGGCCACTGCCTACGAGCAAACCATTACCCTTACCTGGGATGATGCCACCGGTGAAATACTTCCCGAAATGTATCTCATCAAAGCAGACAATCAAAATGTAATAGCACTTCCTGTGGACGAAGTTCCCGAAGCTAACGATGCAAATCTCGCCGATGGGCAGGGCGCGATGAATATTGAATATGGCCTTGGAACTTACACTTTTATAGGATTGGAAGCAAACACGACGTATTATTTCAAAATCTTCCCCTACACCAACTCGGGTACGCTGATCGATTACAAAACCGATGGTACGCCTCCGACTGCAAATGCTACCACCGAAGAAAATCCTTTTACCGAATTTCTGTTTACCACCTTTGATGACGGCTGGGAAGGCTGGGAGCAAATCTCAGTTCTTGGCGACCAGGTTTGGAGCCGTGATAATGCTTATGGAATCGAAGACACGCCATGCGCAAGTATGACCGGCTATAGCGGTAGTTCTTTTGCAAACCAAGACTGGCTGATTTCCCCGGATATTGAACTTGGTATGTATGACACCGAGGAACAACTTATTTTTTATTCGGCCGCTGCCTACAGTGGTTTGCCACTTCAGGTTTTAATTGCTAATGATTATAATGGTGATCTTTCAACTGCTACCTGGGATGACTTGTCAGAACAGGTAATTTGGCCCGAAGAAGGCTCATTTTTTGAATGGACAAACTCAGGGGTTGTTGATATTTCAAACTGGCGCGATAACGTTTTGAATATCGCTTTTGTGTACCAATCAAGCGATGAAGAATCAGCAACCTGGGAAATCGATAATGTGCGGGTACAAGCCATACATTTAATAGGGACTAACGAAATAGATAAGCCCAAACAGCTTAGCATTTATCCCAATCCCGGCAATGGGATTTTCAATATCCAAAGTGCCAATACCATCCAATCCATCCAGGTGTATTCTTTAACCGGTGCTTTGATGGCACAGCAAAAACCGGATAACGCGATAAGTCAAATGGATTTATCACAACTGAATCCGGGTATTTATTTCGCCAGGATTAGCGATGGCGAAGGAAATATAATCACGCGTAAAATTGTAATCGAATAACAGTTTATAAAAGGTGTCCCGGACAAAAACCGGGATGCCTTTTTGCTTTTTAATAAATTTATTTATTCACATAAAAAACCTAAGGTATTATGAAAACACAAGGACACATTTTATTAATGGCGTTATTTTCGCTGCTAACGCTAAACATTTTCGCACAGGCCAGCGACCTGTTTTTTTCGGAGTACGCCGAAGGAAGCAGTAACAACAAATATGTTGAGATATACAATGGTACAGGAGCTGCTGTGGATTTATCCAATTACAATACACATCGTATTAGCAACGGTGGTGAATGGGATGAGTATATTTATCCCCTTACCGGAATTCTTGAAGACGGTGATGTATTTATTATTGCAAATTCAAGCGCAGTTCCATTAATCCTTGCTGAAGCAGATATGACCAGCCAACTTACTTTTTATAATGGTAACGACGCTGTTGGCCTTTCAAAAAATGATGGGCTTGGTGGTTGGTTACTAATTGATGCCATTGGAGAGGATGGCCCCGATCCGGGATCAAACTGGGATGTTGCCGGAGTTTCTGGTGCAACCGGTGAACACACCCTGGTAAGAAAACCTGCTGTGTGTGATCCCACAACTGATTGGGCACTCTCTGCCGGCACCAATGCCGATGATTCCCAATGGGTGGTTTTTGGGCAAGATAATTTTGATAACATCGGATTTCATATTTCCGATTGTGCGGGTGGTCAAACCGTAGCCCTTCCCACATTTTCGCCCGCAGCAGGAACTTATACTTCGCCCATCAACGTGGTGATTAGCTGCGACACGCCCGGTGCCGATATTTATTATACCACCGATGGCAGTGATCCCGATGAAGATTCGGAATCCTACGAAAGTCCCATCCCGGTAAGTGAAAGCACTACCGTGAAAGCTCGTGCTTATGCCGAGGATTATAATCCCAGCTTTGTGGCTTCTGCCTTTTATAACTTCCCTGCAACCGTTGCTACGCTTGCCGAGCTTCGTGCCGGAACCATTGGCAATACCTACGTGGTAACAGGCGAAGTGTGGCTTACTTTTCAGCAGGACTATCGTGGGAATAAATACTTCCAGGATGAAACAGCAGCAATTTTGATTGATGATAATAGTGGTGTCATTACTTCCGATTTTGAAATTGGTGATGGTGTGGTTGGATTATCCGGTGTTTTGGGCGAATATGGCGGTATGATGCAGTTTGTACCCGACAGCGATCCCGGCGATCCGGTTTCATCGGGCAATTTCCCCGAACCACAGGTTATTACTATTGGAGAACTTTTTAGCAACTTTGAGGCTTATGAGGCCGAACTGGTGCAACTGAGTAGCATTAGCTTTGCCGATGGCGGTGCCGCCTTTGCTAATGGGAGTGTGTATCCCATCAGCGATGCTTCGGAAGCCGAGGGTGATTTTAGAACTACTTTTTATGATATGGATTATATCGGAACTACCATCCCTGATTTTCCATTAGATATTGTGGGTTTGCCCAATTCGAGAACCGATGGCGAATTTATTACCAGTCGTAATCTCGATGACTTTCTTTTGGGAAATATCGTAGCGACACCTACCTTCGACCCCGCTGGCGGCGATTATTCCGAGCCTGTCGAGGTAGAGATATTGTGTGCTACGCCCGATGCCGAAATTTATTACACCACCGATGGCAGCGACCCTGATGAAAGTTCGATGCTTTTTGTTGATCCCATTAATATTATCGAAACTACCACGCTAAAAGCTCGTGCTTACACCGAAGGTTTCGATCCCAGCCTGATCGGCATAGACCAATACAATTTTGAAGAAACCGTGGCTACCCTCACCGAATTGCGGGCAGGCGTTATTGGAAACACCTACACCCTTTCGGGCGAAGTGTGGCTTACTTTTCAGCAGACCAACCGTAATCAAAAGTTTATCCAGGATGCCACCGCAGGTATTTTGATTGATGATGCCGCTGGCACTATCACTTCCGATTTTGAAATCGGGGATGGAATAAGCGGCCTCTCCGGTGTGCTGGGCGAATATAACGGCATGTTGCAATTTGTGCCCAATGCCGATCCCGGCGATGCCACCTCATCAGGAAATTTCCCCGCACCCCAGGTTATTACCCTGGACGAGCTATTTACTAATTTTGAAACCTACGAATCGGAGCTGGTAAAAATTATGGATGCTGAGTTTGCCGATGGCGGCAGCACCTTTGCCACCGGCGAGACTTATGCCATCACAGATGGATCGAAAGCTACCGGCAATTTCAGAACCAGTTTTTATGATGTAGATTATATTGGTAGCGAAATTCCGGTAGTATCCACTGATATTATTGGACTGCCCAACTCAAGTTTCGATGGTGAGGCTATTACCGCACGTAGCAGCGCCGACCTGATTCCCGAGCAAGTACCCCAAACTATTGTTGTGCTTTCGCCCAATGGCGGCGAAGTATGGGAGCAGGGCGAAAGCTACCAGATTACCTGGGCCAGTGTTAACTTTACCGGAAATGTAAACATCAACATCACCCGGCCTCCCCTATACAATGCCTCACTTACCGCCAATGTGGCAAATACAGGCAGTTGGACGTGGACTATTCCTACAGATTTCCCTATCTTTAGTACTTACAAAATCAGAATCGCTGGCGTGAATGCCGGTGACCCGCTCGATTTGAGCGATGCTACCTTTACCATTAGCGAGCCGCTACCCGACCCGAATATTGTAATTAACGAAATTATGTACAATCCATCCGGCGATTTGGGTAACGATTCCGATTTTGAATATCTCGAATTATACAACAACAGCGGTTTTGCGGTTGACCTCTCAGGGTGGAGCTTTGCGCAAGGAATTGAATGGGTTTTTGAAGAAGGAACACAGTTGGCCGATGACGACTATATTGTAGTTGCGCTTAAGCCCGATAGTATTATTGCGCATTATGGCATCAGCAATGTAGTAGGCCCATTTTCGGGTGCCTTAGGCAATTCAGGCGAAACAGTGGAGTTGGTTGATGCTGCACTCGCTTCGATGGATATGGTAACTTACGATGATGGCGGCGACTGGCCTTCGGAACCCGATGGAAGCGGGCCATCATTAGAATTAATGGATCCGGATTTCGACAACAGCCTCCCCGAAAGTTGGGCTGCCAGTGTGGTAAATGACGGAACTCCTGGTAGTGAAAACTCAGTATTTGGTGCTGAGTTGTTAACGCTGCTTGCCCCCAACGGAGGCGAAACTTTTGAACAAGGCAGCTCGCAGGAAATTACCTGGGAGTATTCAGGCTTTGAAGGCGAATTGATAATAAAACTCATCGATTTTGTACTTGAAGACACAACCTTGCTTGCTACCAATGTTCCTGTTGAGTTTGGAATTTGGGATTGGGAAATTCCATCAGATATGACCACCGGTGAAAATTACAAAATCTGGATTGCCGAAGTTAGTGATGGCGCACCCATGGATGAAAGCGATGCTAGCTTTAGCATTGTCGAGATTATTGTACCGATTATCGAACTTACGCAGCCCAACGGCGGCGAAGCCTGGGCACAGGGAACCGCTCACGAAATTACCTGGACTTCCGAATTCGTTACGAGTGATGTAAAGATCGAACTCAATGATGGAGTCAAAGCCTTGACCCTTATCGAAGATTCGATTCCCGTGACCAACGAAACCTACACCTGGAATATCCCGGCAGAACTTGCACCAGGCGATGCATACACCATTGTTATTTCAGGAATGTTGCCCGGCGATCCTTCCGACGAAAGCGATGCTCCCTTCTCAATTATCGAACCTATGCCAATTCCTGATTTGGTGATTAACGAATTGATGTACAATTCTCCCGGTAACGACAACGAATGGCTCGAGCTTTACAACCGCGAAGATGTGGCCGTTGATCTGGCAGGATTTTATTTTCTGGATGATGATGATACCCATCTTCCTATAGTTTTCCCCACAGGATATTCGATAGCTCCCGGTCAGTATTTTACGGTTTCGCTACAACTATTAGCTCCTCCATTGCACTTTACGCCCGATTTTGTAGGCAATGCCGATTGGTCGCTTGGTAACGGCGAAGACAACCTAAGGCTTTTCGATCCCTCGGGACAGTTGGTGAACAATGTGGCTTACGAAGATGGCACACCCTGGCCTACCGAGCCGGATGGCGATGGCCCTTCGCTCTCGCTCCTCGATCCGATGCTCGACAATAGCCTGCCCGAAAACTGGGCTGCCAGTGCTCAGGATCTGGGTACTCCGGGTAGCGAAAACTTCCCCACTGCGGCAACCATTACCGTGGTAGCTCCCAATGGCGGAGAAACGATTCAACAAGGCACGAATTATAATATTAGCTGGACTTATGCTAACTACGATGCTACCGTTATGGTAGAATTGTTGACACCCGATAAGGCAACAACAGTCCTGGGCTATGCTCCTGTTTCGGCCATGGAACTAAGCTGGGAAGTAAGCCAGGCCGTGGGCGAAAACTATCGGATAAAAGTTAGCGACTCCCTTACCGGAGCACCTTCCGATGAGAGTGATGGTGATTTTGCGATCATTCCAGCCATGGAACTTCCTAATGTTGTTATTAACGAAATCATGTACAATCCCCCGGAGTCAGGGACCGATTCATTGGAGTATATCGAACTGTACAATAATGGAAATCAAGCGGTCAACCTTCTGGATTGGTACTTTAGCGCAGGTATAGAATACGTTTTTCCGGATATGGATTTAACGGCAGGCGAATATCTCGTAGTTGCCGTAAATAGCGATGCCATGATGAACAGTTTCGGCATTACCACCTATGAGTGGACGGACGGAGGCCTGAGCAATAGCGGTGAGCTTATCGAACTGCGCAACGCAGGTGGTGATATTATCGATTTTGTTTCCTTCGATGATGGCGGATTGTGGCCCGAAGCTGCCGATGGCTTTGGCCCTTCTGTTTCGCTTAGCGATGTGGATGCCGATAACAGCCAAGCCGAAAACTGGGCTGCAGAAACAGTGTATGCCTTTGATAATGGTGAAGGTGCTTCCGTTTATGCCTCACCCGGAGCAAGCAACTTCTCAACGCCAGGGCAGGGAATTCTGCTTGCCAATGGCTGGTCGGGTATTTCAAGCTACGTAAGCCTTAACAATCCTTCGGTTGAAAACGCCATGCAGCATGTTATTACCGACTTAGTGGTGATGCAGGATTTTAGCAAGATTTTTTATCCTGCTTATAATATCAATACCATTGTAAACTGGGAAAACGACAAGGGCTATCAGATTAAAATCCTAACTAAACAATACATGGTTCTTTATGGATCGATGACTACTGATAAAACCGCAAGCCTGACGACAGGATGGAATAGCCTGCCCGTGCTTAGTGATTGTGCTGTGGAAGCTGCCGCTCTGTTTGGCGGAATAAGCGAGCTTATTTTTGTAAAAGAAATGGGTAGCGACAAAGTGTATTGGCCTGATGGCGGCTTGTTCAGCCTCGATTATTTGAAAACCAGCTATGCCTACTACATCAAAGTAAGTGCTGCCGTGGATATCACCTTCGCCGACTGTGCCGGCAAAGCATCAGCCCAGCCTACTGAAAAGCCATGGAGCAATACCACAAGTTGGAATACCGCTGTACCTACTGCTGCTTCGCATGCTTTGGGTATTAATGCCGCTGCCATGCAGCAATTCTCGCCTGGCGATGTGATTGGTGTATTTACCCAAGCCGGATACTGCGCCGGAATGGTGGAAGTAAGCGATGAAAACACCTTGCTTATGGCCTGGGCCAACGACCAATTTACCAATGCGGAAGATGGCTTCACCGAGGGCGAAAATCTCAGCTTCAAACTTTACAATGCCGCCAGCGGTGAGCAAAGCGACTTGCTGCCTGTTTTTGATCAGAGCCTGGATAGTGAGGGTGCTTTTGTTAACAACGGTATCTCACGCATCGTGAATTTCAAAACCGGACAAACCGGAATTTCAACGCTTGACGAAACTGTGGGCATCTATCCCAATCCAACTATGGGCATTTTGAATATCAATCTTGATAATGCCGATTTTGACTATTTGGAGGTATTTTCAACGCTTGGACAAAAAGTTTACGAAAGCCCTGTAAATAGCGGGCAATTGCAAATTAATCTTAAAAACCTTGACCAGGGAATTTATATCATTAAATTTGTCAATTCGATGAACGGACTTCAGGAAAATGTCAATTTTATTAAGCATTAATAGCATTTTACATAGTGAATAAAAAGGGGCTTGCATGGATCGTTAGTAGTTTTGGGTGGAGATCTTGTATTACGCAGATTTACAGGTAATTTGATCAAAAACAGCTCCTGTGTGTTATATAATAAACACCTAACATGTAACACTATGCAGAAGCAAAAGACAAAATTAGAAAAAATCAT
>Ga0307929_1000769_pt1 | contig 28859 bp, 23 predicted proteins | sample AceLakmetage1330_FD_203160 | JGI IMG/M metagenome (GOLD analysis project Ga0307929, IMG submission 203160) | Saline water microbial communities from Ace Lake, Antarctica - #1330 | ecosystem: Environmental > Aquatic > Non-marine Saline and Alkaline > Saline | place: Antarctica: Ace Lake...
TATTTATTACGAAAAAATATGTCAAAGAACGCTTAATATTTAAAAGTGTCAACAATGTTGTGATACGATTAAAAGTGTCAACGATGTTGTGCTATTTATCAATTAATGGTTAATAAATTACTGCCTGATTAATTTAAAAACTCCGCCCTGGCTGGTCTTTAGCAAATAGATACCGGGGGGCAAGGTGGCGATCGAAACCTGCGTACATTCTTTTTCATCTATCCAAAGTTGCCCGCTCATGTTGATGATTTGAATGCTTGATTTTCCGTTTAGATAAATGGTGTTTCCTTTAACAGGATTGGGCCAGGCGAACATTTTTTTTGATTCAGCGATAAACTCTGTAGTAGAACTAAGCAGGTTGCTTACGCCAGGTGTAGGACTTTGGTAAAATATCCAATTCTCACCGGCATCGGGGTCGCGGCCATAAGAAATATCGGTTTGCTGGCTGCCAAAAACAATTTGATCGATCGGGGCAAAGCCGGTGGTTTCGCTGTCGAAAATGCCAAGATTTTCGCCGCCAGCCGAAATCTTAAAGTTGGTGTGAAATATCCCCTGATCCTGATCTTCATCGCACCATACCAGCAAAAACTCCTGGGGCTGCATGGTGTAATCTGGCATAGGCCATTTGTTGGGATTGTCCAGATTGTCGGTTAGGAATTTATCGCCCAGCCAAAGCGGCTCTTCGCTGGCGTTGTACAGCTCCAGCCAGTCGTCGTATTCGCCGGCTTCGTCGGTATTGGTGGTGTCGTTGCTGGCCAAAAACTCGTTGATAAAAAGCGGGTAGCTGCCGCCCGGCGCGAAATTGATTTCTACAGGATCGCATGGATAGCTGCTCAGGTTTCCGTTGAGGTCGGTGGCTTCGATTTGAAAAAGCAGGTCGGATTCGCCCGAGGGAATTTGGATGGCTCCGGTGTATTTTTCGTTTCCATCGGCACCCATGGCCAGGGTTTCCCATCCCGTATTATCCAAATTGAATAAGAGATTTACCGTAGGATCTGCATCCTCATCCCAAACAAAAACGGAAATATCCAGCGTTGAACCCGGGCCGCTGTGATTGCTTTGCAAGTAATTGATGATGGGCTGGATATTGTTGCCTTCCATTTGGCTTTCGCCCGAATTGTAACGCGCCGTGATGTAATCCTTCAAACCATAAGGCAAATGAGCCCAAAGCCCGGTGTCGTAGGCATCCCAAAAGTTTTGCGGTGTAAATCCATAATCGTAGGTGTAATAATCATCATCAAGGATGTAGGGGTAAAGTTGATCGCGGATTTCGTTGAGGCGGGTAAAATAACTCTCCGGTTTCATCAGTTCCATCATCTGGCCAAAATAATACGAATACCAATCGCGGTATTTCTGCACTTGCATCAGCCGTTCGTACAAGGGGCGGTATTCGCCGTCCTTATCCCACTGGTAGATGTCGCGCTCGCCCCAGTCGATGCTAAACCAGTCGATGCCATAGGTATTGTCGAGGTCGTAGGGGATGTATTCCAGCTTTCCTGTTTCGGTATTATGATAAAGGTAAAAATTGTTTTTGTTCCAGATGTAGCCGTCCCAATTGGCGGTAAACACATCCATGGCCATTATCCGCAGATAGTCCTGCACATTAAAAATGGCTTCCAGCTCGCATGGCAAATCATCCAAAGGCGTATTGTTGATCACATCGATAAAATAAGCAAGATCGGAGTAATCGTCGGCTTCTTCATTGATTTTTAATTCGTAGGCTCTGCGTCCGCCCTGGTCAAATTTATAAAGGTCGGGATCCTCGCCCAGGTAGTTCAAATCAGCAGGCCAGAGGCATTTGTAGAGGTTGCCGTCGTTGTTATTGAAGCGTTTGTCCACAAATTCTTCGTCCACATGTTCCACGTTGATGTAGAGGCCGTAATAATCGTCATTTATATAAACCTCAACATGGCTGGAGCGCGAGGCCGGAATCCTGGCCTGCCGGCACAAGTCCCAGCTCATTTTTGAGCGTGCCACGGTGGGGTCGTTGTGCTCGCCGTTCAGGTTCATCTTTTCGATGCCGTAATACTTGCGTCCGCTCTCGAAGGTGTTAAACGAAACCTTAAAAGATTTCTTGGCCGACTGGCGCGAGGTATTTCCCCGCAGGCGGAAACCGATATCGTGAACGGTGTCGTGGATGGTGCCGTTGTCGAAAACAAAAGTGGCGTGCCATTCGAGGTCGCTGTTCAGGTTTCCCTCATCGTAAATCCAGGCCAGGGTATCGGGATGGATCAAAATATCCACCCGCCCCACCACGTCATCGCGAAATATTTCGGCATCGTCGGGGAAATTAGGCTGGGCTAAACTTTGCAGTGAAAAGCCAAAAAGGAATATTAGAAAAGCGAGGGGAGTAATTGTATTTTTCATTGTCATAAAATTTGTTTTTAACTATTTAATTACGAGCACAAAACTTGTTTTAGCCGGAATTTGCATTTCACTAAGGCGATAAGTGGTCTTATCCAAAATATTGATACCGAACTCGCGGCCTTGCAGCACTTCGGCATATTTATCCAAGTCCAGATTTTGTGATTTTTTATCATTATTCAATATCACCATCACCACCTCCTTTTCATCATACCTGAAATAAACATACATATTATTTTCGGGGATGAAATGTTTGAGTTTTCCGTGGTGGATAAGTTGGCTTTGATTGCGCCAATGCGTAAGCGCGGTAAGATGTTCATACATTTCGGTCTCGGCCTCATTGCGTCCCGAAGCTACAAATTTGTTGGATTCATCGTTGGGGAAGCCGCCGGGAAATCCCTTGCGCATTTTTCCGTGGCTGCCGCTGCCGGACATCAATATTTCGGTGCCGTAATAAATTTGTGGCACTCCGCGCGTGGTAAGCAGGAAGGTCATGGCCATTTTCTGGCTTGGCAAACTTTCCTTCACTTTCGAGAAGAGCCGGTCGCCATCGTGGTTGTCGGCAAAGACGACTATTTTGGCTTCATCGCCATACAAGAAATCCTGGGTCAGCACATCGTAAAAGCGGATGATGCCGCTGCCCCAGCCCTCGTCTTCGTTAAATGCCTGGCCAAAGGCATCGTACAATGGAAAGTCGAAAACATAAGGCAGGTTAGAATGATAACCGGTTTGCGTTCCCGGCTCGCTTTCCCAGGGAGCTACCAGCGCAGGTTGCCCCATCCAGGCTTCGCCCACAATCGAAAAATTTGGGTATTCGCTCATCACCCGCCCGGCCCACTGCGCCATCTGCTCCTTGAAAGGATAAGGATAAGTATCCATCCTGATCCCATCCAGGCCTGCATACTCAATCCACCAAATGCTGTTCTGGGTAAGATAATTCATCAGGTAGGGATTGCGCTGATTGAGATCAGGCATGTTGCGGTCGAACCAGCCTTTTTGAAACCGATCCTGATCGTAGGTTGAGGCATAAGGGTCGAAGATGGTGCCTCCTCTAAAATTAGAACGGGTATATTCGGGCCATTGGTTTATCCAGTCTTCCGAGGGCAGGTCGCTCATCCACCAATGCCCGCTGCCGCAATGATTAAAAACCATGTCCATCACGGCCTTCATACCGCGCTCGTGGAGCATGGCATTCAGTTGCCTGAAACCTTCGTTGGTGCCCATGCGCGGATCCACACGGTAAAAATCGGAGATGGCATAGCCGTGATAGGAGTATTTCGCCTGATTATTCTCGAGCACCGGATTGAGCCAAAGCGTGGTAACACCCAAATCTTCCATGTAATCCACTTTGTCCATCACGCCCTGCAGGTCGCCGCCGTAGCGCGAATCGGGATTGGAGGGATCGGATTTTTCGAGCATGCCGGGCATCGAATCGTTGGCGCGATCGCCATTAACAAAACGATCGGGAAAAACCAGATAAATAATATCACTTTCATCGAAGCCCTGCCGCTCTGCCGAAAGTGATTCCCGAGCCAGGAGCGGGTAATCATAAGATACAAAAACCGTGTCGGCCACCACAAAGTCAATTTTAAGGATTCCGGCTTTGGCCGTTTCCGATATTTCCAAATCGATAAAAAGATAGTTTGGATTACCGGTTTTGCCAATGTTTTTGATGCTTACGCCAGGCCAAAAAAATTCGGGACTTGTTGCCGCAATGTTATCTCCATAAATCATAAGTTGCACCTCGGGGTTTTTCATCCCCACCCACCACGAGGGCGGCTCCACTTTTAGGGCATTCGTATTTAGCGCAAAGCCGGTAGTGCAAAAAAACAGGAGTGTTATGATAATAATAGGACGAAAATTCATAAGTCAGATTAATTTGATAAAATGATTAGCGTTTGTTTTTGCTGTGTTTTAAAAGCCAGGTATAGATTTCGGGATTATTATAGGTCTCGGTCCAGGCATCGTGGCCGGCCTCGGGATAGATGGTAAAGTTAATGTCGCCATCCAAACTTTTAAGCGCGTCCACTACGCGCTGGCTGTTTTCGATGGGAACCACATCGTCCTGCAGTCCGTGGAAAGCCCATATTGGAATATGGCGGATAAGCCGGGCACGTGCAGCATAAGCCCCGCCACAAACCGGGATGGCAGCAGCAAACAAGTCGGGGTATTTCATTAGCATTTCCCAGGTACCAAAGCCACCCATGCTTAGTCCGGTAAGGTAAAGCCGTGTGGTATCGATGGGATAAGCAGCTACCATTTCGTCAACCAAAACCTTCAAATCATCCACATCCCACCACGTACCTTCAGGACACTGGGGCGAAACAATGATAAAGGGCAAATCGATTTCTTCGGCAACTTTTGGCGGGCCATGTTTTTTTACCAAATCCAGATTGGTGCCGCGCTCGCCCGAGCCATGCAGAAACAGCAAAAGCGGATAGCCCTCGCTGTTGCCGGCATCGTAATTAGCCGGGAACTGAAGCAGATAGCCAAAAGCCACTGTGCGACTCACATCTTTGGAGAAATACATTTTTTCGACTTCTGATTGTGTCATTCCGCTCATGGCAAGTATCGCGAAAAGCAGGGTTAAGGATAAATATTTAAATCGTTTCATAAGCTCAAAATTTGTTAACAAAATTAGGGTATTTCCTGATTGGGGTCTTGATTTCGCATTCCATTTGCCGGGAATATAAAATTTTGCAGGCACTATTATTTTTTATTGGAGAGCATTACGGCGCAAAAAATAGATTTTCAACAACTTGCACTTCCTTATCGGAATTTATCCTACCACGGAAATCAAAAAGAAAACAGGCTAAGTACTTGCCATGAAATAGGGTAATTCACTGCAATAGATTTCTCCTGCCGCAATTGCGGCAAGAAATCTCTTAGCATCAAGATAGTTCTTACAATTCTTGGTTATTTCACGCTAAATTGATTAAACCCTAGCTTAAAAAGGCTTAATTTCGCCGCCGATCAGCAGTCCGTTCTGTCGCTACGATATTTATGTCGGAGAGGAAAGTCGGGACAACACAGGGCAGCATACTTCCTAACAGGAAGGCCTTTTCGCTTTTGGCGGGAGGGACAGCGAGTGCCACAGAAAATAACCGTCCTGCCTTGTGCGGGACAAGGGTGAAAACGTGAGGTAAGAGCTCACGCGGTGTGGTGGCGACATTGCACCGGGGTAAACCTTATGCGTTGAAAGGCCATGTACATCACGGTGCCCCGCTGTTGCAGGGTGACGGTGGCTCGCCGAAATTCTCCCTGCTGCTTCCCCGCAATCGGAAGTGGCGGGAAGCAGAGAATACCGTGAGGGGTAGGCCGTTAGAGTTGCGCTGCGAAGCGTAACCCGGATAAATGACAGAAGTCCGCCTAAGGGCGGAAACAGAATCCCGCTTACAGGACTGCTGGTCTTTTTTCTTCTTTCAAGCCAGGGCTTTCGCGCCCAGGGTTTACAGCCCCGAAAGATGTCCGATGTACGATGTACGATGTACGATGTAGGATGTCGTGACCACATCTGAAATTTGAAATCTGACATCCCAAATTAAAGATTGCATTTCTTGTTTGCAGGGAGCCTGTCGAACAGTAACTCTTACAGGGCTACGAACCACTAAAGAATTTCCGTAGCCCGGTGCTTTAGCTCCGGGATATAAAAATGTGGCTGCAAACCAGAAAAGGGCGTTAACGCCCTTCACCTCTTGGTTTAGAGCACCATCCTTACCCCGGCCATAAATGACCGGGCTACGGATTGTGTGGAAAGTCATCCGATGAATACTGCCTGAGCAATTGACACCCTGCAAATGGAAATAGTGAAATCGCCAGGGGTAATTCATCGGATGACTGATTCCCGGTTAAAAGTTACCCCGTGAATCCTGCCTAAGCATTTGTTGTATTTCCGCAGAAGCAGAACAACTGCCAGAGGTAATTCACGGGGTGACTTTTTTTTGTCGATTTTCCGGTTTTCTTCAATTTTCTGGTTTTTTCCAATCCAAAAAATCATCAAAAAGTCCACTTTTTTCATTCCCCCATTTCGTGCATCACGCTAAAACGTACTTTCTGCACGCTAAAACAGCCTACTTGCACGAACGTTTTTTTTCCCGAAAGTTTTGTATTAGCATCGCAGCGCAAAATAGTGATTGTATTTTTTGCATTTTCACTTCTACGCAAAACAAGTTCTTTTCATTAATCACACTTTAAAATTATTTACTCATTAAAAAAACATACAACATGAAAAAACATTACAAAACCTCCTTATCGAATTTAAGTTGGGGAAGTGTACCCTTTTACTTAACAAAATCAAAAAACCCTTTCATAGCAAAACGACTTTTTATTTTGCTTTCGGTAGTTTTCTTCTCCCTGGCTACATTTGCCCAGGTAAACCTTGAAGAAGGTTTGGTGGCCTATTATCCCTTTAATGGAAATGCTAACGATGAGAGCGGAAACGGAAATGATGGAGTAGTACACGGTGCAACATTAACTGTTGATAGATTTGGAAATGCCAGTAATGCTTATGAATTTGATGGGGTGAATGATTTTATACAAAGTTATAATAGTCTTAATGATATAACAAACAACATTTCAATTTCAATCTGGATAAAAAAAGAAGATTTATGGGAGGATGAATATCAAAAAATAATTTTGACTGGTACATCTGCGTCAAATTACGGTGTCAATATTTCACAAGGGCCAAACGATTATCCTTTTTATTTTCAAATCAATGACAATAGTGTACAGGTTAAAACAAATTACCCTGCCATAAACTCATGGGTTCATATTGTTGGAGTTTATGACGGGACTCAAATAAAATTATATATCGATAAAGGATTTATTGGTGCAGATAGTTACACTTTAAATGTTGATATACTGAACCCATTAAGAATTGGTTGGGGATATGGGGTTGAGTTTTTCAATGGAAAAATCGATGACATCCGTATTTACAACCGTGCCCTTACTGAAACAGAAATACAGCAATTGTACGATGGTGGAGAAGAGCCTAACTTAAGCCTGACAGGCAGTATTGTTGAAGAAGCAAATGGACAGGCCATTGAAGGGGCAAGTATTGAGATAACTAACATTGCCACAGGAACAAGCTACAACACCCAATCGAACAGCCAGGGAAGCTACCAGTATGTAAACCTGCCAACTGGCAGCTACAATGTGCAGGCTTCCAAAATGGGGTTTCAAACACAAACTGCCGAAAATGTAGTGGTTGACAATGAAGAAACCGTGCAGCTCAATTTTGAACTGAATTATGTACTCACACTTTCGGGGCTCATTAACGATGCACAAACCTCCCTCCCGATACAAGGAGCCGAAGTTTTACTAGCCGGGTCAAATTCTAATGACCAAACAACTTCCGATGAATCTGGCTTTTACGGCTTTACTGAACTTGCGGCAGGCAGCTATAATATTTCAGTTATCAAAGCAGGTTATCAAACCCAAAACCGGATGTTGTATTTATCCGAACCCATGACCTATCAGGAAAATTTTGACTTAGTTTTGCTTTCTGAGAATTCCCTGGTCATCAATGAATCATTGGTGGCTTATGCCGATGAAATTTCGGAGGGACCTACCGGTTATTATATTTTATCGGGAACCGTAAATATTAACGGGATTTTGTTTTTTGATGGTGAAGTGAAGATTGATAAAAGAGCCGGGGTTCAGGATGTTATCATTTCCGGTAATGACGATATTTATGCTCAAACCCTAATGGCTACATACCCCATTAACGATTTGTACTTTCCCTGGAGTTTTTCTATTCACGACGAATTGTTGATTGTGAATAAGGATGCGTCCTTTTTTGAAATGCCGGTATTGGTCGCAGGCTTCCCACTTACATTAAATGCCATTGAAGTTGGAGAAAAGCCATCCGGTGAAAAATTTGTTTCCACCAAAGTAATTCCTGAATTTCCTTTTCCGCTCAATGAAGTTGCAAACTTTTACAAAAAACCTGATGAGCTAAGCGAGTTTACTTTTGCTATTACCTATGATGATTCCGGCGAGCACATCGATGATGTAAATATCCTGATCGAAAATTATAATTATACGCTGTTTCAAATAAACAAACTGCACATCCAATACGAATATGCCAAAGGTATGTTTGAGGGTACAATAATTCTTCAGATTCCAGGTGGGAAAAAAAAGAAGGGTGCTGATGATATGGGAGAATTATTGGATATAATGCAAATGCCGGTTGTGTTGAGCGATTCCATTGGTGGAAATCAAGGTACTATTTCTTTTGGCGAGTTATTAGAAATCGACGGTGATAAGAAAAAGAAAACACCATTGGTCATTGAATTGGGCATTGGTTTTATTGATGGGAAAATTGATAAATTGTATGCCGATGTAAGTGGGATTAGTGTTCCACTGCCTGTTGCAGGTATGAAGATTACAAGGATAAAGGGTGGTGTTTATGATTTAACACAAGACCAAATTACACTTAAAGCAGGAGTAGATATTGAAACCGGATTTAAAATACCTTCGATTGACAAGGCTCCAATTCTGATGAAGGATTTTAAAGTTACCATAAAACCCTGGGATTATTTTGAAGGGGTTGGTACCTTGATGGTATTACACAGACCGCTTGCAGGTGGATATATCGAATACAAGAAAAATGAAAACTTGGCTTTAGGAGGCTTTTTTGAATCCCCACTTATCAGAGGGAAGGCAGACTTGAATATTTCAAAAAGAGTACTAAGTGGAAATGCCGAGCTTAAAATCAGCACACCTCCCGAAGATCAGATAAAAAATAGTGCTTTTAAATGGCTTGGTGGAATAGAAGTCGGTACATTTATGACAGATTTTAAGTTTGACGGGATACAGAAAAACTATTATATAACTGCGACTATCGAAAGAGATTTGAATTATTTGTTTGGTGAAAAGACTTTTGCTTTTACTCAACGCTTTAGCTACGATGATAAGTCTCCCTATTTTCATCTCGCTATTGGTTTGAATCATGGTGATCTACATCATATTTTTAAAGGTAAAAAAGACGGGAAAGAAGCCATCGAATTTCTGGTGTCCGAAAATACACCCCAAATGATGATTGTGGCTGAGGACAGTATAAATCCTCAACTCTTCGATTTTTCATTGCAAAATCCATCGGGGCAACTTTTCGATCTAAACAATACCTCTTATGCTCAGTACGAAAATGTGCAGCAAACCGTAATGATTATTGATCAACCCATGCCCGGCGATTGGTTTTTCCTCACCGATTACCTGGGTGATATTGCCTTATATACCCAGGGCATGAATCAGGAACCTACTGCCTATACCGTGGAGCCACAAAATCGTAGAACACGGTCAAATACAATTTCACTCAATTTTACCGATTATGCTGACACACTGGAAGTAGAAGTGTATTTTGATGACGACAACAAAAACTATAACGGGACTTTTATCGATCGTTTTACGCTGGTTAACAACGGGAGTCTTGAGTTTGTGTGGCAAAACGATGATGTCGAAAACGGCGAATATTTTATTTACTCAAGAGTTGATGATGGTAAAAATAAAGCCGTAATACAATACGCTCCGGGTTCGATTTGGGTCGAGAATGATCCATACACCGAAATCCCACAAAACTTTTCTGCTATTCAGGATGGAGATTCTATACTGGTTTCATGGAGCAAATCTGAAATGCCCGAAACTATAGCTACGGCCATATATTGGAAAAATATTTCAACAGGGCAAGTGGATCAATTAAGTTTAATTGATGCGGAACAAACTATTTTGCATAATCTGGATTATGGCCAGGAATACCAAATGTGGGTTTGCTTTATTAACGATAATGGAACATACAGCGAAGCAAGCAACAAAGTAAATCTGATTTTTGCAAGTCAGTTGCGGAACAACCCTCCATATTTTACCCTCGACCCGGATAGTGCTTTTGTGTTTGTGGTTGATCAGCAAATGGAATATACCCTAAAAGCAAATGATGCCGATGGAAATACTTTAACTTTCGATATTCCCAACGACACTCTGGGAATAATCCTTAATGGCGATGTGATGACCTGGAATCCGACCGATGATCAAAAAGGTGTTTACAATCTGATGCTTACCGTAACAGATGGCAGTGCTGTGGATACAAGCTACCAGGAATTACTTGTTTATACCCAACATCAGGTAAGCGTTGACCTTGCGTTTAGTTCGGTAAATCTGTACGAAGACGATAATATGTTTGTGAAAATCAGCAATTATTTCTGTCCTGATTATTACCAGCAGGCTACCCTGCGAAATATCCGCACGCAGGACGAAGTTCAGGTTGAATGCAGGAGGGTAAACGATTTTGAATTTATCGGTCAATTTGGATTGTCATTTATTACTCGCAGCGAAATTCCTGTAGCAAACGGCGATACAATCGAATTAAAATACAATGATGGTAAAGAAGAATATTTAACTTATGCATATTATGATAGTTTGCCTCAGCCTAGCGACCAAACACCACCGGGTGCTATTACCGATATTCAGCTTGAAAAACTGTCGGACAATCAATTAAAATTAAAATGGACTGCAACCGGAAATAATGACACCCAGGGCAAAGCTTACAAATATGATATTCGTTACGCTTATCAGCCCATCAATGCGGAAGATGTTTATTTTACTACTTTCTTAATCGGAGATTCCCCCTATCCATCTGTGTCAGGCGTAACGGATTCCTTGATTTTTGATATGGCATTGTTATCAAATATTGAGGGTTACGACACTGTTTATTTCTCAGTTAAAGCTGAAGATGAAATGCAGAATCGGGGTGCTTTAAGTAATAGCCCGGGAGTTCAATGTTTATTATCACCACAAAACTTACAAACCGAAATTGGAGATGTGTATTTTGTAAATCTTGATTGGGATGGGCCGGCAAAAGGAATGTCCACTTTTGAGTACTACACATTATACCGGAAATATAAGCAAGGCTTGTTTTATAAAATAGCAACAGGACTTGAAAATGCAGATTTTGATGATAATTTAAAAAACAAACCCGATGGGCAATATCAGTATGCTGTTCAGGCCATTTACGAAACAGGTGTCAGCGATACAGTTTATTCTGATCTTATCACGATGGATCGTTTTAAAAATGTGAGCATTTTATGCAGCCTCGAAGATTCCACCAACTACCAGGGCATTTCTTTTACGATGCAAGGACTGGATACCGTTTATGCACAATCGTTTGTTAAAACTACAAATATGACAGGATTGGTTTTGCTTGCAAAAGTTTTCAAAACTGAATATGCTGTTACTATTAGTTTAGATGGTTTTGATACGGTAATTGATACAATAGAAATTACAAAACAGCAATCTGTTTTTAATTTTGAATTATCGCACAGCCTAAGATTGGCGAATCTCTATATTCCTAAAGGATGGAGTGGTATTTCAAGTCCGGTAACGCCAGAAAATGATAACATAGAAACCCTGTCCAATTCTATTGTTGATGAACTCATCATCCTGCAAAACGACAACGGCATGTACTGGCCGGGACAAAATGTAAACACCCTCGGCAACTGGAACATGGAGCAAGGTTATAAAATTAAAGTTGCCCAAAATGTAAATATGACGATTTCGGGAAGTAGATTGACAAGCCAAAACCTGAGCATGGATTTGAGTTGGAACCTGATGCCCGTCCTCTCCGAATGTCCCGCTGATGTTGCAGACCTGTTTAATGGCAAAGATGTAAGCATAGTAAAAGAAGTGGCCGGATGGCGGGTTTACTGGCCGGAATTTGGCATAAACACTTTGGGCGAACTACAACCAGGAAAAGCCTATTTTGCACTGATGGGAAGTGAGGAAGAACTTGAGTTTCCGGAGTGTGACACCCCCTCTAACTCCCCCTTGAGGGGGAGGACTGGAACTCTCTCAAACGGAGCACCGGGCCAGTGGGCTGGCACTCCTCCCCCTCCAGGGGGAGGCTGGGAGGGGGTAAAACCCACACCAATTTCCCACAGCATCGCCCTGCCTATTTCTGCCAATAGCAGCAGCATTTTATCTGAAGGTGATGTAATTGGCGTATTCGATTTGTCTGGATCTTGTTACGGCCTGGCTGAATGGAACGGCGCAAACACAGCCCTAACTGTCTTTGGCAACGATCCGCTGACTGCTGAAAAAGATGGCTTTGACGATGGAGAAACCATGGTCTTTAAACTTTTTAGGATGGAAGATGAAATTGAGATTGTTCTGGATGTAGCGTTTAATTACTCCATGCCACAAACCGATGCTTTCGCCGAAAATGGTTTATCAGCAATAAGCAACATAAAATCCGGAAGTACAGGATTTGAAAACTATGGGCAAGTGCAGCAATCCCTAATTGTACCCAACCCTGCTCATGATGCTTTTACTTTGATTTTGGATTGTTCGCCACAAAGCGAAGGCCTCTTGGAATTGTATAATTTGAAAGGTCAGTTGATGAAAAAGGTAGAGATTGATGCCAAATCTACAAAAGTTGAAATCGATGATCTGCCGGCCGGGGTTTATGTCGTGAATATTCTCATTGACAATCAAACGATGGTTAAGCAATTAATTAAACATTAAACGGTGGATTAGTCAGGGCTTCACTTAAAGTGAAACCCTGACTTTCCTGATAATAGCTTTATGATTTTCGTCAGCTTATGTATATCTTTGCAATACACATGAGGCAAGAACTAAAACAATGCGAAGGTTTTGAATGGGATGAAGAAAACGCCGATAAAAATTGGCTGCTTCATCAGGTGAGCCACACAGAGTGCGAGCAGGCTTTTTTCAATGAACCGCTTGTTGTAGCAAATGACGAAAAACATTCTCACAGTGAAAAACGCTACTTTTTATTAGGACAAACTGATTTAGGGCGATTATTATTCATTGTTTTCACACTTCGGAAAAATTTGGTCAGGGTGATTTCAGCCCGCGACATGCACAAAAAAGAAAGGGAAATTTACCATGACTTATAAGAAACTATTGCCTGTTTTTAAGAATGAAGAAGATGAACGCGCATTTTGGGCAAAAGAAGATGCCACAGAATATATGGATTGGTCGAAGGCTAAAAAAGTAACTTTTTCAAATCTGAAACCCTCAACAAAAACAATTTCTCTCCGGCTTCCGGAATTCCTGTTGGATGAGCTTAAACTCTTGGCTCACAAGCGTGATGTGCCTTATCAATCCCTCATTAAAATGTTTTTGAAGGATAGGGTAAGCCAGGAATTTAGACAGTCCGTGTAGTCAGGGCTTCACATAAAGTGAAACCCAGACTTTCCGGTGAAGACAAACCCCTGGCTATGGAAAGTCATCCGATGAATACTGCTTAGGCAATTGACACCCTGCATAAGGGAATAATGAAGTTCCCGCAGCTAATTCATCGGATGACTAACTGCCGATCACAAGTCACCCCGTGAATAGTGTCTAAACAAAAATCAAAATTCCAAACCCATTGCCCTACTGCCCGGAATAATTCACGGGGTGACTGATTCCCGTTTTAGGTTTAATAAGGTTGGTGGTGGAGATAGTCACATTTTCTACTAAGGTGTTTTGCTGACAATAAGGTTTTCTTGTATCAGGCTTGTGATCCCTTCACTTCGTTTAGGGCTGCTATCCCTTGCAGGTCGTAGGTTTGCGACCCTAAAAGGGATAGTAGCCCTGAAGTCTTTTGGTGTTTTGGCTCTAACGTTTTCATTCCTGAAGTTTCGGGAATGGAAAGTTGTGTGCTTGCTTTCCATCGCCAGCAAGCCATGGTCTTTTTCAGGCGAAAGCCTTAAAGTTGTTAACGACCTTAAAGCCCTCAAGCGAAAAGGCTACCCGAAAAACCTGATAAAAACGCCGTACTCCGCCATAGTCAGGGCTTCACTTGAAGTGAAACCCTGACTTTCCGGTGGAAGCAAACCCTACTTTTGGCAAACTCCATCTCTCCATCTCTCCAATACTCCACCACTCCACCACTCCACCGCTCCTTATCTCTCAACTCTCAACTCTTCATCTCAATCTAAAAAACTATTTTTGGCTTTTAAAATAATTTCAAAAAATTAAAGATTATGAAATATTTGCCTTTATTCCTTGCGCTTTTTCTTAGCATTGGCCTGTGTGGTCAGGAAAACCTGGATTATCAAAAACCCCCGGATGCCATTCTCGAACTGGTGGATGCACCGCTTGCCCCCTCGGTGATTATCGATAAACATGGCGACAACATCGTTTTGCTTTACCGCGATGCCTATAAATCGATTGCCGAGCTTAGCGAAAAAGAAATGCGCCTCGGTGGTTTGCGTATCAATCCCAAAACCTCCATCGGCAGCCGCACCAATTATTCTAACAAGATAAAAGTAAAGCAGGCCGATGAAAAGGATGCCCGCCAGGTAGCAGGACTTCCCGAAAATGGCAGGTACGCTAACTTCCGCTGGTCGCCCAACCAACAGATGATGGCTTTTACCAATACTACTTCCGAAGGTGTGGAGTTATGGGTGTTGGATATTGCCACGGCCACAGCAACCCGGCTTACCGATGATAATTTGAATGCCAATACCGGTAATCCGCTGGTTTGGTTTACAGATAATAGTGCCCTGCTGGTAAAAATGCTGCCCGATAACCGAAAAGAGTTGATCGATACTGAAGAAGCAGTTCCCACCGGCCCTACCATTTCGGTAAGCGAAGGCGAGAAGGCGCAAAATCGTACCTACCAGGATTTGCTGCAGGATGCCAACGATGAATATAATTTTGAGCAACTGGCACGTTCCGAAATAGTAAAAGTAAATCTGGATGGCGAACAAAAGCCCTGGCTGCCGGCGGCCATGTATCGCTATATTTCGTTTTCGCCCGATGGAAACTATGCCATGGTGGTTAGCACGCACAGGCCTTTTTCGTACCTTGTGCCCTACTATCGCTTTCCCACTGAAACCAATATTTACGATGCCGATGGTAATTTTTTGCTTACGATGATCGATGACCCCTTGCTCGAAGTGATGCCTCAGGGTTTTATGGCCGCCAAAACCGGAAAGCGCGATATGAGCTGGCGCAGCGATAAACCCGCCACTCTGGTATGGGTCGAAGCCCTGGATGAGGGCGACCCCGAAATTGAAGTGGACTATCGCGATGAAGTATTTCAACTTCCGGCCCCTTTTATCGGAGCAGCGCAATCGCTCATCAAAACCATCAACCGCTTTTCGTACATCCAATGGGGCAAGGATGATATTGCCCTGGCCTATGATTACTGGTGGAACGACCGCAATACCAAAACGTATTTGTTCGATCCCTCCGATGCCAAACAAGCTCCCCGCATTGTTTTCGACCGCAACTATCAGGATCGTTACAGCGATCCGGGGCGCTTTGTTACCCACGAAAACCAGTACAACGAGGATGTGCTTACCATCCACAAAAATAAGGCTTACCTGATGGGCGATGGCTATTCCGATGAGGGGCAGTTCCCCTTTATCGATGAAATGAACTTGAAAAACCTTGAGACGAAACGCCTGTATCAATCCACTTACACTGATAAGTTGGAACAACTGATCAAAGCCATCGACATCAAGGAAGGCAAAATACTGGTGCGCATCGAATCTGCCAGCGAATATCCCAATTATTATTTCAGGAATATTTATAACAAGAAAGATGAGCTGAGTGCCATAACTTCTTTCGATAATCCCTTCAAAAGTTTGCAGGATGTACACAAGGAAGTGATTAGCTACAAGCGCGATGATGGTCTGGAACTTTCGGGAACGCTGTACCTGCCGGTAGGCTACGATATGGATAAAAAAGAAAAGCTGCCCATGATACTCTGGGCCTACCCCCAGGAATTTAAAGATAAAAATAGTGCCGGGCAAAATACCCAAAACCCCAACGAGTTTACCTATCCATACTATGGTTCGGCCATTTACTGGCTCACGCGCGGATACGTGGTGCTCGATGATGCTGCTTTCCCAATTGTGGGCGAGGGCGATGAAGAACCCAACGACAGTTTCATGAGCCAACTGGTGGCCAATGCCAAAGCTGCCATCGATGCTGTGGATGAGCTGGGCTGCATAGATCCCAATCGCGTGGCTGTGGGCGGACATTCGTATGGAGCGTTTATGGTGGCTAATCTTTTGTCGCACTCCGACTTGTTTGCTGCCGGCATTGCCCGCAGCGGAGCCTACAACCGCACGCTTACGCCCTTTGGCTTCCAAAGCGAGGAGCGCAACTACTGGGAAGCTCCCGAGGTATATTACAACATGTCGCCCTTTATGCACGCCGACAAAATGAAAACGCCCCTCCTGCTTATCCATGGCGAGGCCGACAACAACTCGGGCACCTATCCGCTGCAAAGCGAACGTTATTTCAACGCGCTAAAAGGCCTGGGTGCACCTGCCCGCCTGGTTATACTCCCCAAAGAAAGCCACGGCTACCGCGCCAAAGAAAGCATCCTCCACCTGCTGTGGGAGCAAGACCAATGGCTGGAGAAATATGTAAAGAACCGGGCAGTTCGACAGGCTCACTGACAAGTTCGACAGGCTCACTGACAAGTTCGACAGGCTCACTGACAAAATGTTCGACAGGCTCACTGACAAACAAAAGGGATAGCAAGCCTGGCCTCCTGGAATTAAGAAAGACACAATAAACTAAAAAAGTGCTGATTTACTTTTGCGAAAAATTGGTGAAATAAAATTGCTGTTTATAGCTATTGATAATTCGGAGAGTACATGAATAGTAACCTTTTGCTAAAACTTATTTTGATTACTTTTGCAAGTATAAATTAATAGTTATGATCGCAATTTTGAAACAAGGTTCTGAATCCCGGGTGATACATGAAATCCTCAGGAAATTATCAACAACGAAACCTTTGAAGGCCATCAATGCCAAAAAATATTGTGGTATTCTTAAAGTTCAGGAAAAGCCATTTGATAAATGAAATTCACAAACTACTTTCTTCACACGCGGCAGAGACCCGATAGAATAGTAATTAAGATCGAATGGATTGAGAGGGTTTTTGAAGACCCTGAGGCTGTGGAGGTGCAAAAAGATGGCCGTATCAAAATGTGGGGATACATAAATGAAACAAATAAATATCTTCGTATCGTTTTACTTGAAGATAATGAAACAGTTCACAATGCGTTTTTTGACCGAGACTTTAAAAAGACAGGATTATGAAGATTACATATTTTAAGGATACAGATACTTTGTTGGTTAATTTCAACAACAATTTAATTGCAGAAACAAAAGACTTAAATGAAAATGTATTGATTGAGATGGATCGGGATGGGAATATTGTGAGCATGACCATCGAACATGCCCACAAGCAAGCTGAAATTGCAAATTTCTCTTTTAATCAGGTTGAGGACATGCAAGTTCTCTGATCGTTGTAAAAAACATACAACCCCTTTTTGACGGGTTCAGTGCGCAACACCTAAGCCTGCACACCAAACAGTTCAAGGAGGTATGAGTGGGAAAAAACTTAGATTAGAATTATTTCGAGAGTAAAGTTGCCAGATGCCATTATTGCCGCAAGCTCAATTTATTATGATCTTCCCCTTTTTAGTGCAGACAAGGGGTTTCAAAAGATTGGAAAACTTAAGCTGGTTTATCATACCGAATAGTTTTCAGGGTTGCTATCCCTGCGTTGGAGCGGAGCAGACTCTATTATTTCGTAAGTTTGCCACTAAATTCAAAACAATCCAAGATTATGAGAGCATTGATTCAAAGGGTTTCGTCGGCCAGCGTGGTGATTGACAAAGTAGAAAAAGGTAAAATTGGTCGGGGGATTTTAATACTGCTGGGTATCGAAGATGCCGATGGTGAAGAAGATATTACCTGGCTGAGTGGGAAGGTTTCGCGTTTGCGGATTTTTGATGATGAGACCGGAGTAATGAACAAATCGGTGGTGGAGGTGGATGGCGAAACGATGGTGATAAGTCAGTTTACGCTACACGCCAGCACCAAAAAGGGCAACCGTCCTTCCTACCTCAAAGCCTCGAAACCGGATATTGCCATCCCGCTTTACGAAAAGTTTATTGCACAACTTGAAAAGGATACCGGGAAAAAGCCAGCTACGGGAGTGTTTGGTGCAGATATGAAAATTTCGCTTTGCAACGATGGCCCGGTTACCATTATGATCGACAGCAAGCACCGGGAATAAAACCCAGACTTTTGGGCAAAAAAAAACCCCACCGGGAGGTGGGGACAAAAAAATGAAATGAAAAAATTATCTCTCTCTAACTAATTACTATTTTTTATCTTTATCGCAGCACTTCTTTGCGCTTGTCTTATCGCATTTTACAGCTTTTTCGCCTTTTACAGCAGTTTTGTCACACTTTTCTTTACAGTCTTTTTCTTTGCAATCTTTAACATCACACTTTGCGGTTTTCGACTTTTTTGCTTTTTTCTTCTCATCGTCATCAGCAAAAGGAGTTACTGCATTTGCATCATCAACAGCTACACTTGATAACAACTCTGTTGCATTATTGTTTACATTTTGAATTTTTTTTGCAGTTACAAAACCTGCGCTCAGAAAAAATGTTACTGCTAAAACTAAAAGTACCTTCTTCATATTGTGTTACGTTTTAAATTTATTTTTTACTTGTTAATTATTACTTCGTGATTAGGCTGCAAACATACAGCAGTGAACACCCCCGAGATGTTAAGCCCTTGTTAAATACTGTTAATGATTTGTTAATTATTTTTCTGCGGCAATCTTAAAAGTAATTTTGAGCCATGAAAAAAAGGGTCTTTAACATTATCGTAATCCTAACAGCCATCGCCCTTTCGGGGATCATTGTTACCCAATTTTTCTGGGTAAAGCAAGCCCTCAACACGCAAAGCGAACAATTCGATCAAAATGCGCTTTTGGGACTAAAACGCGTAGTTAATCAATTAATGTCATTGCAAAACGACTCGGTTACCGCATTAAAATATCTTGCCCTTGAAAATGATTGCGATTTCCACAGCCAGTTTATCCATTCGCTAAGTCCTCGATTGATAGGGGAAATGATTGATGGTGAATTTCAAGACCTGGAATTGTGCAAAACTTATCATTATGGTATTTATAATAAGGAGAGCAAGGAATTTATTCTTTCGAGCCAGGACGACTTCGAGGTAAAGCTCCTCAGCTCGGAGCACCAAATACCCATCTCGTGCATCTTTCAGAAAAACCAATACATCCTTTCGGTGTATTTCCTGTTTCAACGCCATTTCGTTTTTAACAAAATGCAGATTTACATTTTCCTCTCCGGCCTTTTTATGCTCATCATCATTGCAGGTTTTTGGTTTACGGCCAGCTCATTTCTACGACAAAAAAAATTGTCGGAGATGAAAACTGACTTTGTTAATAATATGACCCACGAACTTAAAACACCCATTGCGACTATTTCGGTGAGCAGCGAAATGCTTATGAAAAACGAAGTTCAAAATAGTAGCGAACAGATTCAAAAATACGCAACGATTATTTACAACGAAAATGAGCGGTTGAAAAACCAGGTGGATCAGGTGCTTCAGGTAGCTATGCTCGAACAGAAAAGGTACAATCTGCAACGCAGCGACACTGATATTCATGCCTGTATCAGGCAAAGCAACGAGCGGTTTCAGCTCACGGTGCAGCAGCAAAACGGGGAAATTCAACTCCGCCTCAACGCCGCCCAAAGTATCGTAAGTGCCGATAAAGCCCACATCTCCAATGCAATCAACAACCTGATTGACAACGCCATTAAATACTCGCCCGAAAAACTACAAATCACCATCTCGACGCATAGCAACAAAAAAGGCGTTTATCTAAGCATCCAGGATAGAGGTATTGGCATTGCCGATGAAAATATCAAACATATTTTTAAACAGTTTCATCGCATTTACACCGGCGATGTTCATAATGTTAAAGGGTTTGGTATTGGGCTTTATTATGTAAAAACCATTGTGGAAGCTCACGGAGGAAAAATTACACTGAACAGCAAACTTGGAAAAGGTAGCAGTTTTACTGTATTTTTGCCCTACTACAAAGATACAGACTAACAGATATTAGAAGTAAGAGGCAAAAAAGAATACCACCAAAAATTCATCTATTTAATTAAGTGTATGTTTGTATCAGGATAATAATCCAATATTGAAATGAAAGAAAACAAAAACATCTCGATTTTATTAGCCGAAGACGATTCTAACCTTAGCACTGTTTTGGAGGATTATCTAAAGATGCTGGGCTATGATGTTAGTTTATGCAGTGACGGACTTGCAGCGACAGAAGCCTTTGGGAAAGCTCATTTTGACTTGTGCCTGTTGGATGTTATGATGCCCAAAAAAGACGGTTTTGCCGTGGCCGAAGAAATACGGGAAATTAATCAGGATGTGCCGATAATCTTTTTAACGGCCAAATCGCTGAAAGATGATCGGGTGAAAGGTTTTATGCTGGGATGCGATGACTACATCACTAAACCCTTTAGCACCGAAGAACTGAGTTTGCGTATCAAGGCTATCCTCAGGCGATGCGTTATCCGCCGTTCGTTAGGGGTAAACAAAGTTACCGGCAAGCACCACATTGGCAGCTTTGTTTTCGATTCAGAAAATATGGTATTACAATCGGATGCCGGAGTGCAAAAGCTAACGCGCAAAGAATCGGCACTGCTGAAATTACTCATCGAGCACCAAAACCAGATTATGCCCCGCGAAACAGCTTTGAAAAAAATATGGGGCGGAAACGATTATTTTATTGGAAGAAGCATGGATGTTTTTATTGCCAAATTGCGCAAGTATCTTAAAAACGATCCCAACATCACCATTGTTAATGTACATGGAACCGGTTTTAAATTTGAAATAAATCAATAGTTTCTTTTCATACCAATGCATTAATTACTTTCATGCTCCACTATCCAGTGATAAAAATCTAAAAACAAACAATCACTCCTCCTCGTCTATATCGGACGATTCCAGAGGCTCGGTAAAGGGCGGAGTAATTTTTACGCCATCGTATTTTTGTTCAATCCCATTTTCGTAACTAATTATTAGCAGCAGGGTGCCATCGTAGTTGTATTTCTTCCAGTCGCCATCCTTCATCCCCATCAGATAATTGATCTCATCTTTTACCCTGCCATTGTCCCAGTAGTACAAATGCTTGCCGTTGGGATTGTTGTCGATAAACTCGCCCTCGAAAAGCAAGCTGCCATCCTTGTCAAAATATTTCCAATAGCCATTGCGATAGCCATAAGAATAGGAGCCTTCTTCGCGATAGTCGCCGTACTGGTATATCCAGGGGCCTTCCTCCATGCCTTCGATGTACTCGCCCTCGGCAACAATCTTGCCCTCCTCATCGTATTCGCTCATCAGGCCATCGGCCATACCTTTGATGTAATTTTCTTCGCGTAAGATATTCCCTGAGGGATAGTACCAAATCCATGGACCTGCGAGTCTGCCTTTCGTATCATATTTCCCGGTTTGCTCCAGTTGCCCGTTTGGGTGATAAAAATTCCAAAGTCCGGTTTTTGCGCCATCGGTGTAATTTCCTTCAGCCTTTAGCATTTCATTTTTGTAATATTCCTTCCACGCACCCTGGCGCACGCCATCGGTTAGGGTAATGCCTTCGGCCACTTTAATTCCGTCTTCAAAAATCGTCCCGCCGCTCACCTTGCCTTCTTCGTCAAAATCGCGACGAATACCCTGAGCCACGCCGTTGCGAAAGGTTTGCATGGTCATCACCTGGCCATTGGGATAATAATCTTTGGCCACTTCGAGACGCACCAGCTCGGCGGCATCCTCCTGTTTTTCGCCTTCCATCCATTTGGAAGTAGCAAGGAGTTTTCCTGCTTCATCGTATTCTTTAAAATAGCCATCTTTCAGGTCGTTCAGGTATTTCCCTTCGAGTTTAACCAGGCCGTTGTCGTGAAAAAATTTCCATGCGCCCTGCTTTCTGCCTTCGGCATCCTTATGGTTGATGCGCTCGCGGCTTACCACAAAGCCCTTCTTGTAAGTGGTTAATGTAAGCACGCGACCATCATCGGCAAATTCTTTGGCAAGCCCGTCTTCGCGTCCATCAACAAAGGGAATGGTTTTGTACACGCTGCTATCCGAATAATACCAGGTGCTAATGCCCTGCTTTATGTCATCTACAAAACGTTCGGTAACAAATTCCTTATCGCGCCAGGTGGTTCGCTGGCCGTTTTTCATGCCCCCGGCATATTCGATTGATAAAACTTTTTTTCCTTCCTCATCGTAAAAATTCCAGATGCTGTCAAGCAAAAAGGTATTGCGCCTGCCCTCCGATTTCAGCACTCCGTTTTCATAATATGTTTGCCAATAACCATCGGGCTTGCCATCCACCATGGAGCCTTCGCTTTGCTTGTTTCCATTTAGGTAATAAAAAACGGTATCCGGTTTTGGATTTACCTGGTTTTGTGCAATGCTGCTTTGCCACGAAACAAAAAGCCCAAGCATGATAAAGATAGGATAGTAATATTTAGCCATAATTAGTATTAGTCTGATAATTCAATTTTGGTCTCGTTCTAAAAGTCAATAGTTTCATTTGCACCCAAGCCGGTTTCTTTAATAATGTCCTTGATGTTTGCACCGCTCTGCTTCATGCGAATTGCAAATGTCAAAGCTATGGATTCGTTTTTCCGGTGTTTTATTTCTTCTTCAGCTTCCAGGTTGCATCGAAAGGTTTCATCCATCAGGTATTTAAAGACCTTGTCGTAGCGTGGGTTTATGATTTTCATTGCGAAAAAGGCATTCTGTTTACAAATCACTTAGCTACACAAAAGTACTACAAAATGCCTATAATGTTGTTTTTGGTTTGGAAGTTTTCATCTTCCTGTTAGTGCTGATTATCAATATTAAGCCCAAAAGGGCGAGCCTGTCAGATTTACAAATCGGAATTTAAAGTGATGTTGTTCAATCATTCTAAAATGATTTTTTTGGAAAATTGCTGCGCTCCATTAAGAATGTTCACCATGTAAATTCCCCTGGGCCAGCTTTGTGTTTGGATAGTGATTTGGCTATCGCTTTCCATAGTTTCTAATCTCAGTTTCCCGGTAATATCAAAAATGCGGATTTTAACATCCCGTGCTTGTTTGTTTTGGATTTGGATGAAATCGGTGGCGGGATTGGGAGATACTGCAAATTGATTTACGCCTTCGCTTTCGTTAACGCTGCCCCAATAAAACGGTGCGCGAGAATAATAAAACTGTTGAAGGCTATCAACGTATGCTTCCCACACGATGTAAACATAATAGCCATAACCAAACGATTCGCCCTGAACAATAACAGGGCGTTTGCATTCATGCGCGGGGTCAGACAAACGGAAAGGGCTTTCCAAACCCTGCGTTCCATCAATTACAAATATGCCGCTGCCCAGCGAATCTTGCTTTGCAAAGGCCACACAAAAAGACCCGTAGTATGGGTCGGTAATCACGTCTTCGCAAAAAATTCCAAAATCGAAGGGCAAACTATCCGAAACATTCAAGGTGTCGAGATAATATGATGACCAACCTTCGCACCTTGTAATATTCCACAAGTCGTTTTCGCGGAAAGTCCAGGCAATCAATGGATAGGTTTCATAATAATTATTAGCACTGTTTACTGTTTCCAACGATTGTATCTCTTCACCCGCAAAAAGCTCAAGTGGTAAATTCCACACATTATCCTCCCATTCAGAAACCATGATTTTATCCTGTCCCTCATCATTATTAATGCAATACACCTCATCATTGTTGATTATTACATCGCTGATATTACCCTGCATTAGCGTATCGGGAGGTAAAAACCCGATGTTACCATTAAAAGAAACCAGTAGGAAGTTATTGGCTACCCAAGCAATTTTTTGTTCATCAAGGTGATAGTAAAAGGAGCCTGGCGCATTTTCGGCCAAAACAATCGGGTTTGAATGACCACCGTCAGCAGTCAATTTTATGTATGCCAATTGGGTGCTATCCTGGTAAACCTTTTCATAAAAAACATAATAGAGCGTATCGCTGTAGCTATCCACATAAATACATTGCGGATTGTGGTAGCGCACCAGCGAATCGGAAAGCAAAAGCACAGGTTCGGCGTTAAACAAATCAAATTGACAATAAATGGCGGTGCTGGCCGAATCGACAGGCTGCTCCCAAAGCAAAAGCCAATGTTCACCATTTTGCCATGCATCAGTAAAATTCAAGTGCAGATTGGATTTGTTGGCTTCTGAAGAAGTTAAGGCATACGGGTCTGACCAGGATTGGCCTTTGGCTGCGCTAAGGCTAAGCAAGGCTATCGTTAGCAGCAGGAAAGCATGTTTTAAACTTTTCATAATATCATTTTTTAATTTGAAAGCTATTAATTTGCTTCAAAGATAAACTTCTATTTACCTCCCGCCTCAATGTGTTCCATCAAATAATTGCGCAAGAGCGTATGCAGGTGGCGGCTGGTGTTTTCGCCCTCGTAAATGCCGTGCGAGCGATTGGGATAGGGCATCACCTGAAACATTTTGTTGTGCCTGACGAGTTCGTTAATCAGTACTTCGGTATTTTGATAATGCACATTGTCATCGCCGGTACCGTGGACAATGAGCAAGTCTCCTTCCAAATCCTTTGCAAAATTAACGGGAGAGCCTTGCTCAAAATCTTCGGGGTTTTCCGATTTCAGGCCCATGTATCTTTCCTGATAAATATTATCGTAAAAATACTGATTGCTCACCGGAGCTACGGCCATGCCCGCTTCGTAAATTTCAGGGTAGCGAAACATCAGGTTCAGGGTCATCGAGCCACCGCCGCTCCATCCCCACACGGCTGTGCGGGTGGAATCCACGAAAGGCCAGGTCATAATTTCGCGGGCAGCCATGGCCTGGTCGCGCGAGTTGACGACCCCAATTTTGCGATAAATACTCTTGCGCCAGTCCCGGCCTTTGGGCGCAGGCGTTCCCCGGTTGTCGAGTGTGATTACCAGATAGCCTTCCTGAGCCATCATTTTGTGCCACAGGCTGGCCTCGCCCCAGGCATCCTGGGCGGTTTGCCCCCAAGGCTCACCATAAACATAAAACAGAACCGGATACTTTTTGGCAGTATCAAAGTCGGGAGGCTTAATTATAAAGCCGTCCATGGTAATTTGATCGATGGTGGTTAGCTGAAAAAATTCGATGGCTTCCAGGTCAAGCCACGACATAGTTTCCTGCAATTCGGTATTGCTAACCAGCGTGCGCAGGCTTTTATGTTTTGGCAGCGATACCATTTCGGTGGTCGGTGGCGTGTTAATGTTTGACCAGGTGTGCAAGGCATAACGGGCATCGGGAGCAATGTTGTAGCTGTGCGTGCCGCTTTGGTTTTCAGGTGTGATGCGTTCGGCCTGGCTTTTCCCGTCCATTTTAATTTTATACAAATAAGCCTGTGTGGCATTATCTGGCGAAGCCATAAAATAAGCAGTATTATTGTCGGTGTCAATTTTTGCTACTGAAATTACATCGTAATCGCCCCGGGTAATCACTTGCTCTAGTGTGCCATCTTTTGAGATAAGATACAAATGCCGCCAGCCGTCTTTTTCGCTTAGCCAGGTAAAATGCTCCTCATCCATCCACATCCAGTCTTCCACCAGGTCGAGCCAGGCCTCATCGCGGTCGGTATAAATATTTTGCGCTGCGCCGCTTAAGGCATTACATCGCCATATTTTGTTGGTGTTTTGTTTGCGGTTGAGTTGCTGCACCATAAAATGTTGTGAATCCTCATCCCAAATCATGCGCACCAGATAATGCTGTTTTGGGTCGCCCGGAATTTCCATCCACACGGTTTGGTCACCATCGGCAGCTACCACGCCTATTTTTGCCGACGAAGGGTCTTGTCCTACTTTGGGATATTCAACGGGGATGGTGAAGGAATAGAGCGAATCGGTATTATTAATCATCAGGAAGTCCTTGATTTGAGAGGCATCGATTTGCCAGTAGGCAATGTGGCTTCCGTCTGGACTCCAGCGGAAACCATCGCGACAAAAGAATTCTTCCTCGTAAGCCCAGTCGAAGGTGCCGTTGATCAAATCGGTGCTTCCATCTGCGGTAAGTCGGGTGATTTTGTGGGTGGTCAAATCTTCCACATAAAGGTTGTGCTCGCTAACGTAAGCCACGCGGTTGTTATCGGGCGAAAACTTGGCAAACATCAGCGATGATTCAGGCAGGCCTTTGCCCAACTGGCTCAGTGCTTCGGTTTCGCGGTTTAAAAGCCAGTAGTCGCCTTTGGTGTTGTAACGCCACACGCGGCGGGTATTGGTAAAAATTAGCAGCAACTTTTTGTTGGCCGACCAGGCATAGCTGGCAATCGACAGAGGATTTTCCTCGCCTTTGGGTGTTAGCTGACTGGCCGAAATTAATATCGATCGCTTTCCACTTTTGGTTTCGTAGCGCACAATATCTTCTGCTTCCGGGTTTTGGTCTGCACCTTCGAGCAGCGTATAGGCCTGGCCATCCTCGACCCATTGGGGCTGACTGAAATATTCGGGATACAGGTCGCTTGATTGAAAAATGCGGTCGATGGTAAGCCTGGTCGAATCCGTGGATTCCTGGGCGATATTATTTTGTGGACATACCCAGATCAGGAGGACAAAAACATGGAGAGCGATTGCTTTTAAAGATTTTGTTTTCATCGTTTTAAGAATTTTGCTTGATGATATTTAATTATTGAATAATTCGCCTGGTACTTGATATGAGTTAATATGACCTAATCCAGGCTTTTTTGTACTTTCAGTTCAAGGCTGTTAATTTCGAGAGCCACCAACCTGCCCATGCCATCGGCGTAAGGCATGTAGCAACCGATGTCGAGGGCAATATATTTTCGATTGGGATTGGCCAGGGTGGTGCATAAAAAGTTGAAACTTACCGGCACATGACCATGCACCAGTATTTTGTTTTTAATTTTTTCGGATTTGGGGTAAAAAGACCTTGACCATAGCATGGCGTGGGTATCCTCGAAGGGGTCGAGTCGGTCGAAATTTAGCCCGGCATGTACGATGATGTACTTGTCTTCCTCGAAGTAATACTCAAGTTTTTCTATCCAGCGGATATACTTTTCCGGGATAGCATCGGCTTTTTTTACACCAAAGCTTCGGAGGGTAAAGTTTCCCCCGTGCTTCATCCACTCATCCACTATTTTGGTGTTTCGTTTTGCAAACCAGAATTTCTTCTTGTTAAGTCTGGCCTGATTGAAGGCCAAAAGCAGGTATTCTTCGTGGTTTCCCCGTAAGGGTTTTACTGTATATCCTTCTTCTTCCAGCTTCATAATATAATCGAGTACGCCCTTGGCATCGGGGCCCCGATCGATATAATCGCCAAGAAAATACAGCACATCTTCCTTATCAGGAATGATCTGATTTTCGATAAGTGCTTTCAACGTTTTTACGCAACCGTGCAAATCCGGGATAACCCATTTTTTCATGTTATCTTCTTTATTTGAACCGCGAATGTACAAAAAGATTTACTCAACTGTTAAAAAAACAAAAAATAATATTGATGCAGATATTCATATCCAGCGACACTATTTACTTTTTAAGGCTCATCATAAAAACTCGCGCATTTGTTACAGACGCGATGCATCGAATTTGGTACAGACGCGATGCATCGCGTCTCTACCCATTACACCTGATGCACGTCCGTGTGCCTACATCCCAGACGCACGTCCCCCGAAAAACCGGGACAGGCTGTGCGCCTTTATATTCCAATAATTCAGACGCGATGCATCGCGTCTCTACTCCATTCCTCTCTTATTTCTTCTTCGCCTGGTTGGCCACTTGCTCCATCAATTTTTTAATGGTCTCCGGGTTGCCGATAAACTCGTCTTTTAACAGGTTCAATTTATCATCAAATTCAAAAACATAAGGGATGCCTGTGGGGATGTTGAAGGCGATGATATCTTCCCCCGACATATTTTTCAGGTATTTCACGATGCCGCGCAAGCTGTTGCCATGGGCAACCACCAGGATGGTGTTGTGCTTTTGAAGTGCCGGTTTTATTTCGCCCTCCCAATAAGGAATCAGCCGTTCGATGGTGTGTTTCAGAGCCTCAGTGGCCGGCAGGTCTTCGGCATTAACGCCGGCATATTTGGCCTCGTGCTTGGGATGACGCGAGTCATCTTCGGGAATTTCGGCAGGGGGCACAGCAAAGCTGCGTCGCCATTTTAGCACTTGTGCATCACCGTATTTTTCGGCAGTTTCGGCTTTGTTCAAGCCCTGCAACATACCATAGTGTTTCTCGTTGAGCCGCCAGCTTTTATCAACAGGTATCCACATCTGATCCATTTCTTCCAGTGCCAGCCATAACGTTTTGATGGCGCGGCGCAGGTAGGAAGTAAAAGCCATGTCGAAGGCAAAGCCCTTTTCTTTCAAGGTTCTTCCGGCCTCTTTGGCTTCTTCGATGCCCTTTTCGCTCAGTTCAACATCTGTCCAGCCAGTAAAACGGTTGGCTTTGTTCCATACGCTTTCTCCGTGTCGGAGCAATACTAACTTTTTCATCTTTAGTTATTTTATATGAATATTTGTTACTAATCAGTCTTCAAATTAGCGATAAAATTCAACGAGGTCAAAACTGATAAATTATTTTTGAGTACGGTATCTGTTATCGATCGCAAGACTGCAAACCTAAAAGCACCCTGTGATGACCTGAA
>Ga0307929_1000771_pt1 | contig 28737 bp, 27 predicted proteins | sample AceLakmetage1330_FD_203160 | JGI IMG/M metagenome (GOLD analysis project Ga0307929, IMG submission 203160) | Saline water microbial communities from Ace Lake, Antarctica - #1330 | ecosystem: Environmental > Aquatic > Non-marine Saline and Alkaline > Saline | place: Antarctica: Ace Lake...
ATCTGAAGGACCATGGAGTGCCAATATTACCCACTGCAGTGCTACGTAAAGATCTCAATAGTCGCTTGAAAGTTCCTGATTTTGAAGCAAGTGCTATTACGGGATATAATGTCGCAGCAACCTTGAAAAAAATTATTTCATCAACGGTTGTTTCTATACAGAAAAAATTACTTTAGGGAATGAACGGTGACACAACAGAGCGGAAATCAATTTGATGATGATCTGACCGTTGGTTTGGATAACGATGGCTCTTTTTCTACAGACTCTATAGACTTGTTTGAATTTACCGGTGATGAAGAGTCTCCCATTGCCCGGTTAAAAACAATCATTCTTTCCATCGATTGGGAAATCAACGATGATATTCTACAACAGCTGGAAGATGAGCTTGTTGATCTTGGTGATATCTGGTCAGATGACAAGGTAAAGCTTATATATATCCAGGGTCTAAGTAAGATTGGGAAATATATCTATAAAGAAAAAGCAAATGCTCATCCCAATTCCATTAAACTGCTAATCACTTTTTATCATAATCTGGAGAAGATTGTATCTTCGGATGATTCGATGAGTGAAAATGAAAAAAAGCAGCTGCTTATTGAAGATGTTAAAAAGTTTGATCAACTAAAGTCACAGATAGGTCCATCTACTCCTGCAAAGACTAGTGAGCCTGTTGCCGTTCCCGATACCTCGGGTGATGATGTACAACAACTGAAAGTATTAAAGGCGCAGGTTCTTGGAATTGATTGGGAAATCAACGATATTGAGTTGCAGAAGTTAAGTGATGAAGTAGTGCGTCTTGAAGGTGTTTTCAGCCATAGCAAGGCAAAGCTTATTCTTCTTCAGGGAATTGGAGCGTTAAGTTCCTATATTAATAAAATGCGGAGCAAATCCAGTAATACCGCATTTACGCTTCTCCACTCTTTTTATTCAGTCCTTGAAACTATATCCTCTTCAGAACTTGCCGCAAGTGATGAGAAACGTCTGCTTCTTGCTGAAGTTGATAAATTCAAATCGTTTAAAGCGGAAATTTCGAAGATTCATGATACTTCAAGTGATGATCAACAAGACGATTCTATTCCAGCTCAAAAAATAGCTGTTACTGAAGTTGAACCAGCTGAAAAACAGAGTTCATCTCAGGGGATTCTACCAGTTGATGATAGTGAAGATGAGACGCAGGTTGCATCCGATGTGAATACCCGTCTAGCATCTGTCTTTGGTCATATTGATGATGATTCTCTCGGAGCTGAAGGTACCGATGAGAGTGTGGCTCTGGCAGGAGTAAATGTAGAAACTGAAGCGGATGATGATTCCGATGAAGATGCCTTACCTTTAGAAGATGGAGGAGTAGCTCCTGCTCTTGCGGAAGCAGAAGAAGAAAGTAGTTTTAGTGTGGAAAAACTTGCCGGTGATCTTGCTGAAACTGCTGATGCTGAAATATCAGAAGCCGTTGTGGGTCCTGAAAGTTCTCCTCAGGGTATCGATGTTGAGACAGAAGCAGATAATGAGTCAGACGAAGAGGCGCTTCCCTATAAAGATGGTGAGGTCGCTCCTGCACTGAGTGGAAGTTTGGATGATGGTGGTTTTGATGAGGATAGCCCGGCCATTGAAGTTGATGATACTTCCTCAGAGGACCTGGATGATAGGTTAGATTCATTTTTTGATGATGAGGTTGAAACTTCATCCAATGAGTGGAGCGATGACCAACAGACTAAATCAGGATCAGTCGATGTAGATGTTGATACAGATGATGAGGATTACATCGGTGACATTTTAAGTGATGTGACTGACAGTGATTCTGCCTCTGCTTCAGGTGAGATTGCAGCAGCGTTGAGTGATGTTGAGGAAGATGAATCACTGGTTGCAGATGAGATTGCAGCAGCGTTGAGTGATGTTGAGGAAGATGAATCACTGGTTGCAGATGAGATTGCGGCAGCGTTGAGTGATTTTGGCGAAGACGAGTCGTCTGTTGCAGATGAGCTTACAGCTGCATTGACTGATGCACATGAAGAGGAATTGGTTCAACCTGAACTTGAATTACCTGATCAAATTATTCAAGAAGAGGAAAGTGCTGATTGGGATGCTAAGGAAACAGTTTTGAGTGAAGTTGATGAACAGCCTGTTTCTGAAGAAGTTCTGGAAAGTTCTATTGAAGACAATCTTGCTTTTTTTGATGATGAAGTTCCAGCACCTGAACGTGAAGATACTGAAGAAGCAGAGGCTATTCCGGAAACAGTTTTAGAAGAGGTTGCACCAGAGGACAACCTGTCTTTTCCTGATGAAGAAATACTTACTCCTGCACTTGAAGATGTTGAGGATGCAGGTGTTTCTGAGGAAACTGAAGAGGATGATAACTCCAAAGATCAACTCTCTTTCCTTGATGAAGAAATTCCGGCTCCTGAATCGGCAGACAGTTTCGAAAAGTTTTTTAATGAGGATAGTCCTGTAGAGGAGGCCTTGGCATTTACTGATAATGATGAGGAATTATCTCCTGCACTTAGTGATGACCTCTATGAACCAGACTCCCAAGATACTGACAAAAGTATTGATAGTACCGGTGCTTCTTTCTTTGAACAAATAGAAGAGCAGGTGGCTCCAGTTGACGATGGCGCACTTGCATTTTTAAGTGACGATGCTGCTGATTCAACAGGGCAGGAAAATGAAGAAAGTGATGAAATTCAATTTACCGTTCCTGGTGAATTGAGTAGTGAAGATGATTTTGCTCCGATTGAAACCCAGGAATCATCGCTTGATGATGTAATTGAATTTAATGTTCCAGGGGAAGATGATTCCGCGGAGGCGCATTTCACAGCCGCAGATGGATCTAAAACTGAAGATACAATTGTAATCGCCCCTGAACTCGTAAGCGGTCTTGTCATTTTTGAAGCTGTTGATGATGAGGTTGAGGTTGATCCTCTTCCCGGTGAAGAATTTATGGATTCATCAGATCTTGAATCCGATGGTAATGTTACATTTCTTGAAGCCCATGATTCAGTTTATTTGGTAGGTGATTTTTTTAATCTTGGTGATCTTATTTCTTCTCAAAAGGAGAGTGTTACTGTAGTTGCAACAGAACATGTCCTAGCAGAAATAAACAGGCTGAGAAGTCACAGTAACGCCACTTATACCTTGAAGATATTTTTACAGCTCCTTTCAACGGTCTGTCAAGATCTCCATAACGTTTCGTCTCAATCAGCACAGGGAAGCCTGACATTGATAGACGAAATCTTCTCTGGTATGAACTCTTCTGTTTCTCCACAAATAGGAGATGAAGACGTTCAGAAACAGCTGTTAGGCTGTACGAGCCAGGTTCTTTTGCTGCGGCAGGATGATAGTGCTGATAAACAAAAAGATACTGTTGTTGACTCGGATATGGTTGCTATTGAAGAGTCAGGGGTAGCAGCAGAGAGTGTTGCAGAAGAACTGCTTCAAACTGATAAAGCTCTGGGAAATGACGAGCAGTTGAAATCGTTTGTTCAGGAGGAGATAGCTGAAATCAGGAGGCTCTTCTTAGATGAAATTACATCTCTTAGGAAAGAGATCACTGACAAGTAAATAAAGCTATTAAATATCGAATCACGAGACCTGTTCCATTTGGAACGGGTCTTTTTTTTGCTTAAAAAGTTATCGATTCAATCCGATAATGGTCAGGATTGCATAGAAGAAAAGCCAGAAAAGTATAAAGAAAAGCAGGTTATTAAACTGGTTGTGTTTCTTTCGGAGAAGGGCGATGGCAAGGAGTAAAGAGGAAGGAAAGATAACTCCTGCGACAATTGGGGGGAGATAGCGAAGCAGTTCCTGCAGTCCAAGGAAGAACCATGGGCCATTGATATGAGTGACTCCAAGGTGGTCAGGTTCTAACGGGGCACTGATAAAAATAGAAAAAACAAAAATGGATATTGAAAGAATGATATGACGGTTAAATGAGACACTGTATTTTTTGATATGACTCCATGCAAGCCATCCCCAGAGAATGCCAAAGCCAATGATATGGTTGAGGTAAATCCTTTTCATTCCATTATCTGAAATGGAAAAGAAAAGATCATTAATCGTAGAACCGACATAGGGAATATCAAGGAGTATGGCCTCGGCTATCATCCCTGCAGAAAACCCGGTGGCATCACCACGCAAAACATAGCCGGTAAAGAGAATAAGAAGGGCAACGGGAAGGGTGGCAGTAAGCAGGGCCCATTGGCGGGATGTATAGCTTTGGGCCAGAGAAAAAATTCCAATCACATGGCATATACAGAACAAAAAGAAGAGCTGGCTTGAGTAAAAATGGAGTGAACGAAAATAGGCGCCAAAAGGAACAAGCATATCAAGGGTTGATACCGAGTAAAGAGGAGTAGATGGATCATACTGCAGCCCAACTACAACACCTGAGAGAACAGAAATATAGAGTGCAAGCAGTGAATATTCACCCCAGCGGATATCTTCAAATATTTTCCTGATCTGTTCCACGGTTAGCTCTTTGCTCGATCAAATAGTGACTATATAGCCGCCATTATTTTTGAGTTTCTCTACCTTATAGCGCGTTAAGGCTTTTTTCGCTGGGCCATGAATGACCATTCCTTCCTTGGAAAAACGGCTTTGATGGCAGGGGCATTCCAGGATGTTTTCTTTCTCGTGAAAATTGATGGTGCATCCAAGATGGGTACATTTTCTTGATAGAGCCCATGTAATGTCTCCATTATCGAAGAGAATAAAATCTGTTCCAAGGTGAAACCCACCAATTGGTATTGGTTTTCCGATTTCAATAATTCGTGGCTTACGTGGAATAGAATAGCCTATAAACCGACCAATTGGATAGAGGGCAGCGATACTAGCACAAAATAGGAGGAATTTGCGTTTAGTTGAAGAATGTTTTTTAGTCTCAGGACAAGCCATTGCTAACTCTAAGGGGTAAGAAAGAAGCAGTTATTTCTTTGAAAATGCCGAAAGCAATCGTTGGTTGACGTGCTCGGGGACAAGTTCACAAACATCACCACCATGCCTTGCTGCATCTTTGATAATGGAAGAACTAATATAGATCCACCTGAAGCCTGGCATCAAGAAAATTGTATCGACTTCCCGTTCCAGTTTCTTGTTCATAAGAGCCAACTGGAACTCATAATCAAAGTCGGAAACAGCACGTAAGCCACGAATTATAGCATTTGCACCTTTATCTGCAGCATATTGTACAAGAAGTCCTGAAACCGTATCAACCTCAATTCTGGAATAGTCATCGGGAAAGCACTGTTTTACCATTTCCACGCGTTCCTCAAAGGAAAAAAGAGGCGTCTTTCCTGGATTGATTGCAATTGCAATGATAATTTTGTCAAAAAGGTTAAGTGCTCTGTCTATAATATCCAGATGACCCATGGTTATGGGGTCAAAGGTACCAGGATATATGGCGAGACTTTTTCGGGTATGTATTGTTGTGTTTTGAGGCATTGTATTCGTTTAATTACTGCCTTTTGTCATTTGTGGCATTTTTATTTTATAAAACCAGAACCCAGTGTCCCCGTATCGTCTTTTGTCGGATAGGATTAAACGGGAAAAGGATTCTGGTAATGTTTCTCCACTGCACTCTTCTGCTATGATAATTGTTTTGGAAGTGATAAGGTCGCTCGTATCAATTGCTGCCAGACTTTTTTCAGCAAGACCATTTTCGTAGGGCGGATCAAGGAATATAATATCAAATGGTGATGATACTAGAGTTTCATTGGCCTGGAAATTGAGCCCTCTGCTAAGGTCATGTTTAATAATTATAGTATTTTTTTGTTGCTCTGGATCCATGCCCTGGAGACAGAGGGAGCAGTTCTGTTTTATGAGTTGCAGCGCATTGTGCTGCTTGTCAACAAATACAACCTGTCTCGCTCCACGACTTAATGCTTCAAGCCCAAGCGCACCAGTGCCGGCGTAAAGATCAAGAACACGGGCTCCAAGAACACTATTACCAATAATACTGAAAAGGGCTTCACGGGCTCGGTCAGTAGTGGGCCGTATCTGGTTTGATTTTCCAGGAGTGATTAATTTTAGTCCCCTGGAATATCCGCTAATAATTCGCAATTATTTGTATTCAGCGATAAAGGTTTCAGCAATCTGGACGGCGTTTAAAGCAGCACCTTTTAAGATGTTGTCAGAAACTACCCAGAGGTTAATGCCATTTTCAATGGATTCGTCTTCACGGATACGTCCAACCAGCGTTTCAAAAGACCCGGCACAATCGGTGGCAAGCGGGTATTTTAAATTAGCGGGATCATCAACAAGTTTAACACCTGGTGCAGTTGCGAGCAGTTCTTTTATTTCTGCAACAGTGATTTTAGATTTGGTTTCAATATTTACTGATTCAGAGTGACCATAGTATACGGGAACGCGGACGGCAGTTGCGGTAATACCGATGGTGTCGTCTTCAAAAATCTTTCGGGTTTCATTGACCATTTTCATTTCTTCCTTGGTATAGCCGTTATCAAGAAAAGAATCGATATGGGGCAAACAATTGAAGGCAATCTGGTGTGGATATACTGAATATTTCAGCTCTTTGTTCGCTGCGTAGGCCTTCACCTGTTTATCAAGTTCTTCAATAGCTGGTGCTCCGGTTCCGGAAACTGCCTGGTAGGTAGAAATAACAAGACGTTTGATGCCAACTTTATCAAGAATGGGTTTTAAGGCAACCAGCATTTGAATAGTGGAGCAGTTGGGGTTGGCAATGATACCATGCCTTTTGTATTCTGCAATTGCATGAGGGTTGACTTCAGGAACCACTAAAGGAATTTCAGGATCCATTCGATAGGCACTGGAATTGTCGATTACAACAGCGCCGGCAGCGGCAGCAGCGGGTGCAAAGTCAAGGGAGCGTTCAGCCCCTGCAGAAAAAAGTGCAATATCGATTCCTTCGAAGGCATCTTTGCTCAGAAGTTGTACTTCAAGTTCCTGTCCCTTGAAGCTGATCTTCTTACCAACTGAACGTTCTGAAGCAAGAAGGCGAAGTTCATTAACAGGGAAGTCCCGTCTTTTAAGAACATCGAGCATAGCCCCACCGACTGCTCCGGTGGCTCCGGCAATAGCTACATTATATTTTTGTGAATTTTCATTCATAATAGAACCCTGTTTGTAGTGATTTTATTGGTTTGTATGTAAAATATTTTCGAAGGCCGTTGTAAAGAGATAATTTGGTTTCTACGGGCCTGTGTAATATTTTTGTAACAAAAGTTAAAAAGAGTAACAAATATTCCAATTTTCAGCAATATACATTGGTTTAAAAATAAAAAAAGCGCCACAGGCATTTGTTACCCGAGGCGCTGCTTTTATGATTGTTAAGTGACTAATCAGGGGTTCTTTTTTTTGGAGGGAACTGTGGACTTCTTAACCGATCGTACTTTTTTTACCAGGTCATACACTGGACCAGATCCAAGATATGCTAAGAAAAGCGTAAAAAGCATAATTTGAGGTTCTGCGGCAACAAGAATAAAAAGAAGTAAAAAGGCAACGAGCACCTGAAAACGTTTAATTTTAAAGGGAGGTAATTCCTTGAAACTGTAATAGGTGTGGGTAGAAACCATAAGATATGACAGAAGATAGACAAGTAGAAGCAGGGAGATATGCTTAACCTCTCCTGTTACCCCAAGGAAATTGGTGAATAAAACTGCAGCAGATATCATGGCAGCAGCAGCAGGACAGGGAAGTCCAACAAAGTTTTTTGATTCTGATTGCGAATCCTTAGCATTAAATCGAGCAAGGCGAAGAGAGGTCATGGCAACATACAAAAATGCAGCAAGCCAGCCGTATCGACCATATGGATGAAGAGCCCAGAGATATGCTAAAACTGCGGGTGACACTCCAAAAGAGACCATGTCGCATAATGAATCGAGTTCTGCTCCAAACTGGCTGGTACTGTTAGTCAGACGGGCGACTCTGCCATCGAGTGTATCAAAAATAGCTGCAACCAGTATAGCAATTGCTGCTGTTTTAAAATTTAAGTTGATGGCAGATACAATAGAATAGAAGCCGCAAAACAAACTTGCCAGTGTAAACATGCACGGCAGAGGATAAAAGCGGTTATTGATATCTTGAGGGTTATCAGTCATATGCAATACTCCATGAATAATGGACTATCTTACTTTAAGAGAAGGATGCAATAGCGGTTTCTCCGGAACGCACCTTTTGTCCCAACTTCACATGTACAGTACTGGTCGCAGGGAGGTAGAGATCAACGCGTGAACCGAAACGAATAAGACCAAAACGTTTACCGCGTTGAACTGTGTCAGCTGGCTCAAGCCAGTTAACAATCCGCCTGGCAACGAGCCCGGCAACCTGAACAAAAGCCATGCGGTGGCCAGATTTCGCGGTCAGAATAACACCGCAGCGTTCATTGAGGAGTGCTCCTTTCTCGCTGTCGGCTGAATAAAATTGACCTGGTTGGTAGACAATGTTTTCGACGGTGCCATCAACTGGAATTCTGTTTACATGCACATTGAATACATTCATAAAGATGGACACCTTAATAACCTTATCCTGCAAATAGATATCATCGGACTGTTCTTCAATCACAATAATTTTACCATCGGCAGGTGAAATAAGTTTCTCAGCAGAGGCATCTGTCATTCTTTCCGGATCTCGAAAAAAGGCAACAACAAAGGTGGTGATTGCAAGCGATGGCCATGCTAAAAACTCGTATCCGAGGATGGCGGTTATAAGTGTCACAAATGCGGCAAAGGCTATAAATGGATAGCCTTCACGAGCAAGCGGAATCCTTGGTTGAGTCATATTGGTATCTTTTTATTAATAGTGGACTGATAAAAACAAAAGCAGATAACGAAATATCGAAATCTGCTTTTACCTGTGTATCTTGACATTCCAATTTTGGGAGAATTCTAAAATTCTCCTGAATGAGGATACTTATTTTGGCGCTCGTGCCATGGCTATGGTTCCAGTGCGAACGATTTCCTTAATTCCAATTGGACGAAGGATATCGATAATAGCCTGGATTTTTGTAGATGAGCCTGTTACTTCGACTGCGTAGGCCTTTGGGCTGACATCAACAACTTTGCCACGAAAGATATCAATGACCCGAAGGACCTCTGCGCGAGTTGTATTCTCAGCTTTTACTCTAATGAGTGCCATCTCTCTTTCAACGTATTCACTTTCGCTGATGTCAGTTACTTTGATAACATCAATAAGCTTATGAAGTTGTTTTGTGATCTGTTCTACTATGGCATCGTTGCCTTCGGTCACCAGCGTAAGACAGGAGAGTGAAGAATCCAGGGTTTCTGCAACACTGAGACTTTCAATGTTAAAGCCACGGCCACTGAACAGGCCCGTGACCCGGGAAAGTACTCCTGGTTTATTTTGAAGAAGAACTGAAAGTGTATGTTTCATCGGTTTATCCTGTGAATATAAAAATCTAGTTGTTCATAAGGTGCCATTGATATGGCACCTTTAACCATTTTACTTTTAAGCTTTGCCAAACGTAAAAGTATCAGACAAGAAGCATTTCAGTAGTAGCCTTTCCTGCAGGTACCATTGGGAAAACACCTTCTTCCCGGGCAATGCGGAAATCAAGAATAACAGTGCTTTTCTTTACATCTTCCAGAGCCTTTTTAATGGTTGCTTCTACTTCACTGGTCTTGTCGCAGCGGTAACCTACGGCACCGTACGCTTCTGCAAGAGCCACAAAGTCCGGAGTGACTTCCATAACAGTTGCGGCATAGCGTTTATCGTAGAAAAGTTCCTGCCATTGGCGAACCATACCAAGGTAATTATTATTCAGGATACAGACAATGACTGGACAATCGTACTGTTTGGCAGTGGCAAGTTCCTGAATGTTCATCTGAATAGAACCATCACCGGCAACATCGATAACGGTTGCATCGGGAAACGCCATTTTGGCACCAATGGCAGCCGGAAGACCGTAACCCATAGTACCCAGACCACCTGAAGTAACCAGGCGTCTTGGTTTATTAAATTTGTAAAACTGGGCTGCCCACATCTGATTCTGGCCAACCTCAGTGGTGATAATTGCATCACCACCAGTCAGTTCGTCGAGTTTTTCAACAACAAACTGTGGCTTGATTGTTTCACCTTCATCGATGTAGCACATGGGGTGTTTCTTGGTCCACGCTGCAACTGTTTCAATCCACGGTTTGTGGGAAGCTGCTGCCTCTTCAATATTGGCATCACATTTGTCAAACCAGCTGTTCATGGCAGTAAGTGCATGTTTACAGTCTGCAACAATTGGAATGTCAACGGTGACATTTTTACTGATGGAAGTGGGGTCAATATCGATATGGATAATTTTTGCATGTGGTGCAAAAGCATCAATTCGACCGGTAACCCTGTCATCAAAACGGGCACCAACTGCAATCAGTACATCACTTTTTGCAACAGCCATATTTGAGGTGTAACTTCCGTGCATACCAAGCATTCCCATGGAAAGATCATCCCTTCCTGGAAAAGCGCCAAGTCCCATAAGGGTCATGGTAACAGGTATGTTGAGTTTCCTGGCAAGCTCGGTGAGTTCTTCATTACTGTTGGAGAGAATGACTCCACCACCAACGTAGAGAACTGGCTGCTTGGCCTTTAAGATTTCTTTGCAGGCTTTTTCAATCTGGCCCATATGAGGCTCGTAGGTAGGTTGGTAATTCTGCATACGGATAGGTTTTTTTTCCGTAAACTCAACCATGGTTGCAACGACATCTTTTGGCAGATCTATCAGAACAGGACCGGGACGACCAGTGCGGGCAATATAAAAGGCCTCACGCAAGGTGGGAACCAGATCCTCTGCTTTGCTGACGAGATAATTATGCTTGGTACATGGTCGAGTAATACCTACGATATCAACTTCTTGGAAAGCATCGTTACCAATAAGTGGCGTTGGCACCTGACCGGTGAGGATTACCATAGGAATGGAATCCATATAGGCGGTAGCTATTGCTGTGACCCCATTGGTTGCTCCGGGACCGGAAGTGAGAAGTGCAACACCCACCTCTCCGGTAACACGGGCAAGGCCGTCAGCTGCGTGAACCGCCCCCTGTTCATGACGAACAAGTACGTGGTTCACTTTTGAATCCATAAGGGTATCATAGAGGTCAATTACTGCACCTCCAGGAAATCCAAAGATTGTTTTAACCCCCTCTTCAAGGAGGCACTCTATAATGGCTTCAGAGCCTGTCATTTTTCCCATGAACCCTCTTCCTTTTATATGTATGTTAAGGTTTTTATAGAAAAGTTGTTGGTGAATAGATACAACATTTATTTACCACAAGAAGACGAAATATATCTGCCAATCACATAGATGTCAATATCCAAGAAGGCCCACAATGGAAAATTCGCTATAAATGAGGGGATTTTATGTCTCAAAGATATTCACTGCTTGACAAGTCATCTCTTTGGTGATTATTTAAATTACTTATAATTAAAACAAAAACAAATAATTTCTAAGAGATTTTTATGTATCTGCAAAACCTTCTATCAAGCCTACTACTATCCCTGCTTAGGGAATCGTCTGTGGTGGGGTGTAGAGAGTTCTGACGCGTAAAACGTTTAAATTACTTTATAATCCAAAAAGGCCGCAGCGTTTACTGCGGCCTTTTTTTATTTGTGGCCGGATGGGACAAACGCAGCAGTCAAATTTGGGCAACAAAATGAGGGCAAGCATGAAACCGGAAACTGTTAAAAAGTATAAACCCTATCCAGTGGTTGATCTTCCTGATCGAACCTGGCCTGGAAAAACTATCACCGAAGCTCCACGCTGGTGCAGTGTTGATTTGCGTGATGGTAATCAGGCTCTTGTTCAGCCCATGAATCTGGAGCAGAAGCTTGAGCTTTTTACCTTACTGGTTGATGTGGGATTCAAGGAAATCGAAGTTGGTTTCCCTTCGGCATCCGATGTTGAATTTGCCTTTGCCCGCACCCTTATTGACGATGATTTGATTCCTGATGATGTAACTATTCAGGTACTGACTCCCGCTCGGGAACAATTTATTAAGAAGAGCTTTGCGGCTGTTAAGGGGGCAAAAAATGTTGTTATGCACCTCTATAATTCTACATCTACGCTGCAGCGTCGTGCAGTGTTTCAGATGAGTCGTGAGGAAATAACAGCACTTGGTGTTGAAGGGGCACGTGTCATTAAAAATGAAGCTGCGAAGTGTCCTGAAACCGATTTTCGTTTCGAATATTCCCCAGAGAGTTTCACTGGAACAGAGCTTGACTTCGCTCTCTCTATCTGTGAGGCGGTGATGGATATGTGGCAACCAACGAAGGCTAGACCCGTTATTATTAATCTGCCTTCCACCGTTGAAATGGCCACACCTAATATCTATGCGGATCAGATAGAGTGGTTTAGCAAGAATATGAAGAACCGTGAAACTGCCATTATCAGCCTTCACGCCCATAATGATCGTGGCTGCGCAGTGGCTGCAACCGAGCTTGCTTTGATGGCTGGTGGCGACAGGGTGGAGGGAACTCTTTTTGGCAATGGTGAACGCACGGGAAATGTTGATATTGTCACTCTGGCACTCAATATGTTTACTCAAGGGGTGGATCCTAAACTTGATCTTCATGACATCACTCGCCTGATTACTGTATCTGAACAAGTAACTGATATCCCGGTTCATATAAGACATCCCTATGCCGGAGAACTTGTGTACACCGCGTTTTCAGGATCTCATCAGGATGCGATCAACAAAGGGATGGATCTTTGTGAACGTGAGGGGCATGGGATATGGGCGGTTCCCTACCTCCCAATTGACCCCAAGGATGTAGGTAGAACCTATGAGTCTATCATTCGTATTAACAGTCAATCTGGAAAAGGTGGAGTTGCCTATATAATGGATCGTGAATATGGGCTGAAGATGCCAAAGTCAATGCACCCTGAGTTTGGAAGCATTATCCAGAAAGTAACTGATAATGCTGGCAGGGAACTTAAAGCTGCAGAAATATGGGAAGCATTTGAAAAGGAATATCTGCAAAGGGAGACACCATTATTCTTGAACAGCTTTAATGTGGTAAAGCGCCATATTGATAATGATGAAAAGGCTTCTTTTGCTGAAGTTGAAGCAGTAATAGTTGTTAATGATGAGCTGAAGACCATAAAAGCTGAAGGTAACGGGCCGCTCGATGCTTTTTGTGCAGCCTTGAAATCAGGAATAACTGAAAAGTTCACCTTAAGTAGGTATCATGAGCACGCATTAACCAAGAGCTCGAGCTCCATGGCAGTTGCCTATATTCAGGTGACCATGCCCGATGACACCAAAAAGTGGGGAGTTGGGATGGATACTGATATTATTGTTGCATCCATAAAAGCGGTTTTGAGTGCTTTAAACAGATTTGTGTGAAATCAGAACTGTCCGGTTTTAGAATGCACGATTCTTAGACCGGACACTGCTGATGAAATGAGGTTATCGGGGAACTATTGATTTATTAAATAGAATCCTATGCCGGCTGCGGCTAGCCAGATATTGGTGATATTTGAGATTGTAATATTTAAAATAGCGGCAAGAGGTTTTTTGCGATTCAATAATGCCAGGCAGGATTTAAATTCAGGCCAGGATGTTAAGGAAGCCAGAACTAAAAAACCGATCACCCCTTTGGGCGCCCTGGAGTTTTCAGCGGCAAACGAAACAACCGAATCCAGAAAATATCCAGCTCCAAGTAAGAGCAGTATGGCAGGTATCAGCCAACGCCTGGCATCCTTATGGTACATCGCATCACTTTCCTCTTCCCCCTCACAGGGGCGCAGAAAAAAAAGCGGCACAGTTACTAGCAGTGCTGCTAGTAACCAGTATTTGTAAAAAGATTGCGGGATGCAATAGAAGCTGATGGCAAGAGATGCTGTGCTGACAATGGTAATTGTGGAGTACAGAGGTTTTGTTTTCATCGTCTGCAATGTCATTTTACAGATTATTGTCGCAGCGATTAACAGTACCGGATTCATAAAGTTTGAGCCAAGAGGGGTGGAGGCAGCAAAGAGAACATCTCCTGCAACAAGTCCCACAATAAGGCAGAGTGCTTCGGGACCATTGGTTATAAAACCGGTAACAGTTCCGATCCCCTTAATATGCTTGATGGATTCAATAATAATCTCCACTGACAAACCAATAAGCATCATTTCAATTATAATTCCGGATGCCCCCATAAAAGAGAGCTGGATATTCCCCTGGAAGAGCAGGCTGCTACCGCAGAAAAATACGAGTACCAGCACCCAGACTGCCATATCAAGACGTGTCACCGAACTGAGTATAAGTTGTTTCACAGATTTCGTACCTTGATCAGAAAATCTTCAATTTTATTACGATTCAACAGAATTCCACTGAGTTGTTCGTCGCCACATTTAAGCGTCGGAATAAATTTCACCCCATCTTTTAGTGTGCGTAATGGACTGCTGAGTATGTCAACTTCTTCCAACGCTATATCGTCCACATTAGTTAAGAGCTCATCCAGAGCTTTTTTTGCCATATGGCAACGAGGTCACAGGTTTGAGTGATAAAAAGTAATGTTCATTTTTTTATTTTGAATGGATGGTGAGAGTTGCTTTATTGCAATACAAAGGATATTGTTAAATAGAAAAGAATATTATGTAATAAGATACACTGAAACCCCAAAGCTGTTCAACAAGAGTTTTGTTTCGGTACCTATGAATTTATCTGCTCCTCTGATAATTATTAATGATCAGCGCTTCCTTCAGCACGACACTGGCGGCGGCGATCATCCTGAAATTCCTGCCAGACTCCAGGCCATACGCCAGGCTCTTAAATCAAGTGAGTGTTTTTCATCACTTTCCTTCCTGTCTCCTACTATAGCATGCCGAAAAAGTCTTCTGCTTGCCCATGATGAAAACTGGCTTTTTCGTTTTGAAGAGTCGGTTCTTGCCGGACAGACCTATATAGATCATAGCGATAATCAGGTCTGTTACGATTCATTCGATATTGCATGTCTTGCTGCAGGGGCTGGGATTTCTGGAATTGATCTTATCGAAGAGGGAGGGCAAAAAAATATTTTCTGTGTGGTTCGTCCTCCCGGGCATCATGCCGAACAGTCAATTCCTTTTGGATTCTGTTTTTTTAACAACTGTGTGATTGCTGCCAGGCACTGGCAACGAAAGTATAATAAGAAGCGTATTCTTATTTTCGATTTTGATGCACATCATGGGAATGGAATTCAGTCTGCTTTTGAAGAAGAGGCAGATACCTTCTATATTAGTATTCATGAACATCCGAGTTTTAGTTATCCTGGCACTGGCTATGGGGATGAACATGGGATGGGAGAGGGAAAGGGTACTATTATGAACCTCCCGCTATCTCCTGGGGGGAATGATACTGATGTGATGAATCTTCTTGAGAATGACATTGCCCAAAAACTTGAAGAGTGGCAACCGGAAGTAATTATTGTTGCAGCGGGTTTTGATGCTCATATTGAAGATGATATGTCGGGACTTCAATACTCTACCGAACTTTATTATACCCTTGGCAAGGTGATTAAATCCTGGGCCAATCGATATACCGATGGAAAATTACTTTCTATTCTAGAAGGTGGCTACGAACTCCGTGTTTTAGGTGAGTCCGTGGAAGCATATGTAAGAGGAATACTGGAAGAGTAACTTCTGGTTGTATTTAATTTTAAAACTTTTCAGCGAGGTAGATATGTATATTTTACGGCATATGACCCCCGATCCAATTACCGTATCTCCCAAAATGCTTCTTCCGGAAGCCAGAGCCTTATTGAATGAGTACCACTTTCGTCATCTTCCTGTGGTTGATGAACATCAAAAACTGGTGGGAATTCTCACCGATCGTGATCTGCGTTCCGCCTATCCCTCTTCTATTATCAGCGATAGCGAAAGAAGGCTTGTTTACGAACGTGTTGAGGAAACTGCGGTTTCAGAAATAATGTCCACGGAGTGTGTCACCTTAGGTACTGACTCCACACTTGATGATGCATTATTTCTCTTTGACAGAGATCAGCCTGGTGCTCTTCCCGTCGTTGATAATGGCCGGGTTGTTGGGATTTTTTCCATTCGAGACCTGAACGCAGCCTATAAGACTCTTTTTGGTGTCGGAGAAAAGGGTGCAGTGCTTATTGGAATACACGATGATGGCAGTCCGACTATTATGACTCGAATCGTAACTCTTCTTGAGAAGGAAAGAATTCCCTTCAGCAGAGTTCTTCGTATCTTTGATAAAGAGGTTGGAGACACTATCTATCTTAGGATTAACACCTTTAAGATTGCAGCGGTACTTGACCTTCTTGAAGAGAACGATTTCGAGGTAAAGAAGGGATAGTATACCTGCTCGACCAGATTTATACAGAATCTAACACTATATATCAATAGAGCCACAGGGCTTTTGTTCCAGGTATTTTTATGAGTATTGAAACACTGTTTAACCCCAGAAGTATTGCGGTGGTAGGTGCCTCTCGAAAGGAGGGGAAGATCGGTCATACCATACTGGCTAATATTATAGCAGGCGGGTTTAAAGGAGATGTTATTCCGATTAATCCGGAAGTTGATGAGTTGCTTGGGCTCCCTTGTTACCCCTCGCTTACCGAGTATGGTCAGGAAGTAGATCTTGTGGTGACTGCACTGCCGCAATCCCAGGTAAAAGGGGTTGTTGATGAGTGCGCCAAGGTGAAGGCAAAGAGCTTAATAGTTACGGCGTCCGGGTACCAGGAGACTGGCCCCGATGGCACGCTGCTTGAGCAGGAACTTCTTGATCAATGTAATCGTCGTGATGTACGTCTTCTTGGGCCAAATTGCCTCGGTTATATCAATACCAAAAACAGCCTGAATGTCTCTTTTGCCGGTTCTATGCCGGCAAGTGGTGGCGTCACCCTGTTTTCTCAATCCGGGGCACTCTGCAGTGTAATGCTTGATATGGCCAATGATCGCCATATTGGCCTGGCAAAAATGATCAGTATTGGCAATAAGGCCGATATTTCGGGTGTGGACACTTTGGCGTATCTGGCAAATGATGAAAACACCAAGGTGATTGTTGGCTACCTTGAAGATATCGTTACAGGGAAAAATTTTATTAAGGCCGCAGAGGAGGCTGCTTCTAATAAACCAGTAATTATTTTAAAATCCGGTACCACCAACGCAGGATTAAAGGCAACTGTCTCTCACACAGGTATTCTGGCAAGTGCCGATACCGCCTATGGTGCAGCCTTTAAACGATCCGGTGTGATCAGGGCAGATACTTTTGAATCACTTTTTGATTTCGCTTCAGCTTTTTCTTTACAGCCCTTACCCAAAGGGGATAGCATCCAAATTATCACAAATGCTGGTGGACCGGGAATTATGGCAGCAGATGCCGTGGAACTTGCCGGGATGAAGGTATATGAGCAGCAGAGTGACTCGAAAAATGATTTGATTTCGCAGCAGCCGGTAACTACAGCTTTTGTCAACCCTGTTGATATCCTGGGTGACGCTGATCCAGAAATATATATATCAGCTATAAAATCAGCTCAGGCTGATCCTGGTGTTGATGCAATTCTTGTTGTTCTGACTCCGCAGGCGATGGAGAGACCATCTGAGACAGCTAAAGCCATAACGACCTGTCTCGATGGGGTGAAGCCGATTGTTGCTGCTTTCATGGGTGGCTATGAAACAATGGTCTCTCGTAAGGAACTGGCCGATGGTGGCTTACCTCTCTATAAATCACCTGAAAGAGCTGTCGCAGCACTTAAGGCAATGGGTCAGTATGCTGCCTGGAAGCAGCGTCCACCGCGGATGGTTACCCGCTTTAAGGTAAACAGGCGCAGAGTGGAACGCATTTTGTCCCGTCGGCAACGTACCGGAATGCTGCAGCTTGGCGAAGTGAAGGGCAAAGATGTCTTGGGCGCCTATGGGTTCCATGTACCGACCGGGGCACTCGCCTCAACTGCAGAGGAAGCAACTGAGATAGCAGGGCGAATTGGTTATCCGGTGGCAATGAAAATTGTATCTCCTGATATTGTGCATAAAAGTGATCTTGGCGGAGTTTTTTTAAATATCCCTAATAGTGAGTCCGCTGAAGATACCTATGACCTAATGAATTTGAAAATTCGTAAGAAGGTTCCCAATGCCCGTATAGAGGGCGTTTATGTGGAAAAAATGGCAAGCAAGGGACTTGAGGTTATTATTGGTATGACCAGAGACCCGCAGTTTGGTCCCATGCTGATGTTTGGTCTTGGAGGGATTTTTGTGGAGGTAATGAAGGATGTAACGTTTCACCTTGCTCCCATCACCGAGCAGGAAGCGATACAGATGTTAAAATCCACTAAATCTTATGCCATGCTCCAGGGACGACGAGGACAGGATGGTGTTGATGTTGCGGCCATTGCTTCAGGGTTGCAACGAATCAGTCAGTTGACAACGGATTTTCCACAGATTTTAGAGCTTGATATTAACCCTTTTATTGTTGGTGATTTTGGCTCCGAACCGGTGGTGGCAGACGCACGAATGACACTGGCACCATTGCCTGAAGAGAAGTAGGAGATCAAAATGGAATATGATGCTAATTGGAAAGAAACCTATAAGGATATGATAAAAACCCCGAAACGGGCTTTATCACAGTTAAAATCAGGTCATCGTGTTTTCCTTGGAACCGGTTGTGGCGAACCTACGGTCCTTGTCGAGGCAATGACACGAATTGCAGGAAACCTTGCCGATGTTGAAATTGTAGAACTCTTAACCAAGGGCAATGCCCCCTATGCAGAGAAAAAATTTGCCAATTGTTTTAAGATTAACTCGTTTTTTATAGGGCATAATGTACGTGAAGTTATCCAGGAGGGACGTGGCGATTATACCCCGGTCCTTATGTCGGATATTCCACGTCTTTTTGATTCGGGTCAGCTTCCTCTTGATGTGGCACTCATTCAGGTGACGCCTCCTGATTCCCGAGGAAAAATGAGCCTTGGCGTTTCCGTGGATATTGTGAAAAGCGCTGCAGAAAATGCTTCACTCGTTATTGCTCAGGTGAATCCGCAGATGCCGTGGACTCGTGGCGACAGTCTTGTCGATGTGTATGATCTGGATATTCTTGTTCCTGCAGATGTTCCTCTTCTTGAACGCAAATCCAAGCCTCCCCATGAAATAAGTGAAAAAATTGCGGAATTTGTAACAGGTCTTGTACCAAGCGGCTCAACGGTTGAGTTTGGGCTTGGACGAATTCCAGGAGTTGGGCGTATTCCCCAGGCAGTAATACGAGCCTTAAAAGGAAAGCATGATCTTGGTATTCATACTGAACTTATTACCGATGATCTTCTTGATTTAATTAAAAGCGGGGCGGTGACTGGAAACAGGAAGTCTACGGATCGTGGCAAGGTTGTTGCAAGTTTTTGCATGGGAAGCAAGGAACTTTATGATTTTATAGATGATAATCCTCTCTTTTCATTCCGTCCAACGGAATATGTGAATGATTCTAATATAATAGGCAAGCAGAACCGAATGGTTTCTGTGAATATGGCCTTGCAGATTGATCTTACCGGTCAGGTCTGTTCAGATTCAGAAGATGGATTCTTCTATTCGGGAGTTGGTGGACAGGTCGACTTTAATCGGGGAGCTTCACGTTCCGAAGGGGGGCGCGCCATTATCACCATGCCCTCCACCACCCGTGACGGAAAATCCCGTATCAGGGCCCATTTGAGTCCAGGTGCCGGTGTGGTTGTAAGCCGGGCCACGGTCCATTATGTGGTGAGTGAGTATGGAGTCGCTTATCTGCATGGTAAACCTGTACAGGAGCGTACTCTTGCACTTATTTCAATTGCCCATCCCGATCATCGTGAGCAGTTGCTTAAAGATGCCATTGAAGCCAGATATATTCGACAGGATTTTGTGGATGTTGAAGGAAAGTTTGTAGTTGCACCTCAGGATATGATGAAGGCAACCTATCTTATTAATGATGGAACAGAACTCTATTTCAGGCCAATCCATCCAACCGATGAACCGTTAATGCGTGACCTGCTGTATGATCTCTCTCAGGAGACGCTCTATTACAGGTTTATGAGTCATAATCAGCATTTTGGTCATCGGGAAATACAGAATTTTGTCTATGTGGATCATCGTAAGGATGTGGCCATCGTAGGAACACTGCCGGAAGCCCATGGTGATGATATTGTTGCCGTTGGCAGGTATTATCTTGATGAACGAACGAATAGGGCTGAGGTTGCTTTTGTGATCCGCGACGAGTGGCAGAACAAGGGCTTGGGAACCTTTATGTTTAAACATCTGATTACCCTTGCCAAGGCAAGTGGCATTGCAGGATTTACCGCAGAAGTTTTACGCGATAATAAGCGCATGCAGGCAATATTTAATCATTCCGGATATAAAGTGCAGAGTGGTGTTGAAGAAGGCGTCTATAGCTTTCGTATTGAATTTTAACGTTTATGTGTATGAGTGCAAAACAGAGATAATCTTGATCCTGGATGCAGGTTATCTCTGTTATTGTGCTGCGCTACGCACTGGTAAGGCGCGTCTGGTCTCACCACTTCCACGTTTCAACCGTTTGGTAACCCCATAGTTAAAACCAAAGGCCATGGCCTTGTTGTCCGAAGTTCTTCGTGCCGTCCAGACAAAGGGGCCACTGATTGTGATCAATGGTGTGATAACATCGATTAATTGAGAATAATCCTGGCCGTCAATCTTGGTTCTATTGCCATAGAGTGATGCCAGTTCACTGGAGGTTGGCATTCGCCAATCGGCATGAGATCCACCTGAATAGGTTGTGCAATACGTAACGGCTCCTGACCAGTTAATGCTTCCACCATTATCTTTTGCAGCCCAGATAAGGCCTGTCTGCTGGTCGTGGATAGTTCCATCCTTTAATTGTACAAAACGTTGGTCTGTAGAGGATGCCACGGCACAAATGCTGTAAGAAAAGATGCAAAAACTAATAAAGATGGTGGAAAGTTTTATAAAGCTCTTGGTTGTTCTGTTCATTTCTTCTCCTTTTTAAGGGATTGCTCAGCATTGAGATTTCCAAGTTTTAAGGGAGGGCTCCAGGTGAGCCATTTGTCATCGGGATCTCGGTGGAGAATAAAGTGCTTCCCATTGGCAACACGATTTCCCATTTCTTCTGTATTTGGGGTGGAAAAAGAGATGCCGCCGCCAATAATAGCAGCAAGAGATTCGGTGCTGATTCGCATTTCTGTCATCAAGCCTCCCTTAATTCGAAACCCTGTGCTGTTCCAGAATTTTGTGTTTGCCCGCACAAGGTTTACAAAAGGATCCTGGATATTGACATAGATAAAAACATTTTGGCCAGTTGGGGAGAGCTCATACCCAGTTGTACGCCCAACTTGAACCTGACGATAGTAAACAGGTTTATTATATCCAAGCGATCCCAGTCGATCTGTTTCAAGAACCAGATTTAACCCCGTTGTGTCGCTTATATTTACAGGACGAGTTTCATGGACATAAAATTCCCGTGCACTTTCGCCTGTTCCGGGAAGAATATTTACATAGGCACCTTTTACCAAGGTCTCAAGATTTGATATTCCCCCTGCATTAAAGCGTGCATTTACCGTCCAGAAATAGGTGTCCTTATGAAGTAATGCTTTCATATCTTTGTCGATATAGGCAGTTGCATGAACTGTTGTCAGATTGGAATTCAGTTTAATTTGAGAAATGAGACCAATTTTGATTCCATTAAAGCGGATTTCAGCATCCGGTTCCAGGCCATGTTCCACGGAAAAGGTGAGTTTGATTTTGATGTCATCTTTTCGCTTTGCACGGTCAAGGCTTTTGTAGAGGTGAAAAGGATTTTTAGTATCGGTGATTTTCTCCCCGCCATCGGGGGTGAAAAAACTGAGGCCACCTCGTAAAACTGTTTTAAGAGGATCCACCTGTACTGAGATCTTTGAGAGATTGGCCGTCAACCGGATACCATTGTTAATATAAAATCTGGAAAGAGTACTCACGTGGGTTTCATATTGAGGATAAATAAGGATTTTTGTCTCAATTATACCATCCTGCAACAGGATATTGGAGACAATCTCGCCTACTTCAACTTTTTTAAAATAGACTGGAGAGCCTGTTTCCAGAGAAACTGCATATTGAGTATGCAGGATCAGGTGCAGACCAGGGACTCGTGTGGATATGGGAGGAGGAGCTGGAAGAGCCGTAAATGAAAATGACTTTACGGTTGAAGTTCCGGGTTGGACTTCAAAGTAGCTTCCCTTAACCAGAGTATCCAATCCGGTGATACGGTTCATTGAGATTTCAGGACGAACAACCCAGAAAAGAGTGTCTTTTGTGAGTTTGTCTTTTGTCTGTTTTAGCATCTCAATATTGGCATCGATGTATTTTAGGTCAGAACTTACGGTGAAATTTTTCACTTTTCCAACGGGAAGGCCCTTATAGAAGACCTGTGTCTTCCCCTCGGTAAGGCCATTTGCATCCTGTATGGCCACGGTAATCATAATTCCTGCATCCTGATAATCTTGGTAAATAAGATAACAGCCGAGAAGTATGGCAACCAGTGGCAGGATCCAGATGGGTGAGATACCTTTTTTTGATTTTACGATTGGGGTTTCCATAATAATTTAAAATATCCGTTGGTTGGGGTTATAAGGCATAGCTACTATCAGGCGTCCCAAAGAAGGCGGGTATCAAATGTAAGTGCTGCTGACATGGTACAGACCACTACGGCACAAAAATATGTCGTTGCAGGTGCTGCCATTGTCGAGGTGAGTCCTCCAAAACTGACAAGTGTTGACATAAGTGCTATTACAAAAATGTCGAGCATGGACCAGCGACCAATAAATTCGATAAACCGAAACATGCTGGTTTTATGGCGGAGGCCTCTTTTCCATTTAAAAGTAATTGAGAGTAAGATGATCACCATCCCAATTATCTTAAAGAGTGGAACCAGTACGGAGGCAATAAAGATGATAAGGCCGATTCCATATTCTTTTTCATGGAAAAAGTAGATGATTCCATCCATTATTGTTGAGTCACTTGTGGTTCCCAAAAAATCAACATGCATAATGGGCAACAGGTTTGCCGGGACAAAGAGAATAATGGAGCAAATAATCAGAGCCCAGACCCGCACTATGGAGTTTGGCTTTCTAAAATGGAGCTCGGCATTGCATCTGGGACAGACAGAAAAATGATTCGTCTTTCTTTCTGGTGGACTAAGAAGCTTTCCACAATCATGACAGGACATCAGACCGGCTGAGCGGGCAGTTTGTCTGCTAGTTTTGCTATAAGGCATCGTGTGCACCGATAGCAGGAGGCGGCGGGCTTATTTCTTCAATTCTTTCCCAGAAAACATCGGGATCAAGAGCGGATGTCGATGCGCGTGCCATGAGAACCAGAAAGATAAAACAGAAGAAACCGATATTGTAATCAATGGTGGCGATACCGCTGATTTTAACAATAGTCACCAGGAGCGCTATAAGATACACATCGGGCATGCCCCATTCATCAAGATGACGGGCTGCTCGAAAAAGAAAGGGGAGAGACTGACTGTAGCGACGAAATTTTAGTTGCAGGGAAACTGAAAAAAGCAGGCTAAGGTTAAGCAGTGGAAAAAAAACAGAGGTAATAAATACGAGAGTAGCCACTATATAATATTTTTGATTATAAAAACTTAAGAACGCATCAAAAATTGATCCGCTCTGACTCATACCCATGGTGTGCAGGGTAAGAAGTGGCAGGAATATTGCCGGTATATAGGCGATAAGTCCACTAATGGAGATAGCAAGTACCTTATTGATAGAGTTTACTTTTTTATGGATAAGGACACTATGGCATCGAGGGCAAAAATGTTTCTTTCCGGCAACTGCTTCAATTTTTGTAAGAAGCAGATCACACCCATGACAGGCTATAAGGTCAGTGGTTGGATTCATAGGATTATACGGTGATTAGAGTACTCTTTAATTGGTAACAGAATAGCATATTTCCAGTTGAATCTGAAGGGAATATTTAATCAAATGCTTGATAGCCTTAAATGGGGTATATTTGTCTGTAATAGGAAATTGACAGACCTGAAAAAAATCAGGATTACTAGGGTGAAATGGATAAGTAGAATGACTGAGAGCAATCAGACAACCTGTAAGCAGTGTGGTGTGTGCTGTACTAAAGGTGGGCCAGCATTTCATGGTGAGGATATGGCCCTGCTTACAAAGGGGAGTATTCCGCGGTCTAATCTTATCACTATTCGAAAGGGTGAGTTTGCTTATAACCCGGTTGCAGGAAAAGTTGAGGCAACAGAGAGTGAGATTATAAAGATGAAAGGGAGTGGAGGTGAGTGGGCCTGCTGTTATTATGATACTGAAACTCAAGGATGTACTATCTACGAGTCTCGGCCCATGGCATGTGGTGTCTTGCAATGCTGGAATCCTGATGCCAGTCTGGCACTTGTAGGAAAGAACCTTCTCACTCGTTTAGAGATCGTGGCCGGGGATGAGTTGTTAACAAAACTTATCCAGGACTATGAGTCTAGCTGTCCAATGATTGCGTTGAATGGACTTCACGATACACTTGAAAATGATTCAAAAAATTGTTTGAAAAATCTTGAAGAGGCAGTGAACAGGGATCTTCAGTTTCGCAATAGAGTTGTTGTACAGTCGGCTGCTGTTTTAGAGGAAGAGTTGTTTTTATTTGGTAGACCATTATTTCAACTACTGCAACCGTTTGGTTTGCTCACCTCCCAGTACAAGGGACGTTTGTATTTGAAACAGAAAAATGGATAACAGGAAGAGAACAAATGGAAAAATATGAAATAGATTATCGTGGTGACTGTTGACGAGGGTTTAAGGATGTGCGGGCACGTCTTGGAAAAATGACACGAGGCCATGAGTTTCAATTTGTCTGTGCAGATGATATGGCCGGAAAAATGGATCGGGTGGTACAGATCAATGGTGGTGTTATTCGCTCAAAAGAGCAGGCCGCGGATGGGACAGTTATTACGGTTATGAAGGCAGAATGACTACATCATTTTGCAAAAGAGCTGCGTGGTGAGCCCTTTTGCAAAATGATGTAGAATGCTACCAGTTTTTACGTTCTATTACAGCACCTTGAGTGGAAATGGTGATTTGTTCAACGGGGACACTTTTTCCAGCACGTTCAATAGCCTGACTGATAATGCCATTCATGGATGAACAACAGGGGACTTCCATAATAAGAATGGTGAGACTGTTTAAATTACAGGTAGCGATAATCTCACTGAACTTCTGAACATAGCTTTCAGCATCATCAAATTTTGGACAGCCCATCATTACAACCTTACCGGTGAGATAATCCAGCTGGAAATTTGGTGCAGAAACGGCGCAGCAATCAGCCGCTACCAGTAGGTCTGCACCCTGAAGAAATGGAGCAGTTGGTGGTACCAGACGAATCTGTACCGGCCAGTGGGTAAGAGATGAAGTCCCACCGCCTGAAGACATTGCAATTGGCTTGTTTGCAGTTTGACAGGGAGTCTGAGGTGCAAAGGTCTGCAGTTTGGCAGAAGGACAGCCAGATGCTTTTGGTGCAGCAGGTTCTGGCGTTTGATTTTTGAGGTAATCCTCAACAGCCTCTTCATCAAAGTCATCTGCTTCACGTTCAATGATTTTTAAAGCACCCGTGGGGCATGCGCCCAGGCAGGCACCAAGTCCATCACAGAGGTTGTCGGAGACCATTTTTGCTTTTCCGTCAACAATAACCAGAGATCCTTCGGCGCAGTCGGGAACACAGAGTCCGCAACCATCACAAAGTTCTTCATCTATTTCAATAATTTTTCGTATATTTTTCATCGTGGGTATCCTTGTAAAGTGAAGGGTTGATTTGTTTTCTTATGTCCCATATGATAGCACTTTGTCATATATATACCTTGACTTGGGTCAAGATGATGGCTGTTTACTATTATTTTTATTGAATGCTGCCTACTTTTTTTTATGAAGAGGGTTTAAATGGATATTCTTTTGATTGTTGTGGCTTTTGCCCTCGGTTTCCTGGTCAAACAGATTGGCCTGCCGCCGCTGCTAGGTTTTCTTGCGGCAGGATTTGTTCTGAACTGGTTTGGGGTTACTGGAGGAGCAGCTCTGAATGAACTGGCGGATACCGGTGTACTTCTTTTACTGTTCAGTATTGGTTTAAAAGTGAGAGTAAAGAGTTTACTGAAACCAGAAATTTGGGCCGTCGCTTCCATGCATATGGTGCTTACGGTTGCATTCTTTGGCACATTCATCTACCTGCTTTCCTATACAGCCCTTTCCCTATTTGCAGGACTTGATTGGCAGGTCGCCCTCTTAATAGGATTTGCACTCAGTTTTTCAAGTACTGTTTTTACCGTTAAAGTGCTCGAAGAGAAGGGTGAAATGAATTCCAAACATGGCAGACTTGCCATCGGTATTCTAATTCTTCAGGATTTCTTTGCAGTACTATTTCTTACTCTTTCCAGTGGAAAAATTCCGTCTCCATGGGCTTTCTGTCTTTTGGGATTGCTTGTGTTAAGAAAACCAATTCTTGCTTTAATGGTTCGTAGCGGCCATGGAGAGTTGTTGATTCTGCTCGGTTTGCTTATTCCCATTGCTGGAGCGAATCTTTTTGAACTTGTTGGGCTTAAACCTGACCTTGGGGCATTACTGGTAGGAATGCTGCTGGCAGGGCATCCTAAGACCAGTGAGCTTGCTAAAGCTATCCTGAGTTTTAAAGATTTTCTGCTGGTAGGTTTTTTTCTAACCATTGGCCTTTCAGGCTTGCCGACTCTTACAACCCTTGCAGTATCATTTCTTTTGCTACTGGCTATTCCCTTTAAGGTTGTACTCTTCTATCTCTTTCTGACTCGTTTTAAATTGCGGGCAAGGACTGCAGTCTTATCCTCCCACAGTCTTGCCACCTATTCTGAATTTGGTCTGATAATCGGTGCCCTTGGTGCTTCCAAAGGCTGGTTAAGCAGTGAGTGGTTGATTATCTTTGCTCTATCCCTGTCCCTTAGTTTTATGTTCGCCTCTCCTTTAAACAATGCCTCCTATGCTCTGTATGGCCGTTTCCATAACTTTATGAAACGCTTTGAAACCACAGAACGGTTACCCGATGATCAAGTGGTAACTGTTGGTGATGTGGACGGTGTTGTTTTTGGTATGGGCCGGGTTGGTGCAGCAGCGTATGAGAATCTGCAGCACCGCTATGGAAAAAGAGTTATAGGGATCGACTATGATATTGAACGGGTAAAAGAACAACTTGCCTGCGGTATGAATGTTATTCAGGGAGATGCTGTTGATTACGATTTCTGGGAACGTGTGCAGATCCGGGGGGTTGGCATTAAACTTGTAATGCTTACCATGCCAAATTTTGAGGCAAATATGTATGCCGTTGAACGAATACGTTCCCAAAATATTGATGTTAAAATCGCGGCAATTGTGGTGTTTGATGACCAGATCGAGATTTTACAGGAAGCAGGGGTTGATATGGTCTTTAATATTCATAAAGAAGCCGGAAAAGGCTTTGCCGACCATATTTGTGAACAGATGGGAAAAAAAGAGATTCCAGAATTACAGAGTGTTCTTTAGAGTAGCAGGTAGCTATCCAGGGAGTGTTCCTGCGTTATAGCAAGATGGAACACTGGAAATTACAGCTCTGCGAAAGTTTTTTGTCCGCTCTTGGTTTTAAAAGATGGGGATATATTTGTCTCAGCATTGGTTTTTATATCTGCCAGCAAACATGCATCGTGAAAAATATCAGCCGATGCTTGCTCTGTTTCAGATCCACAACTCTGCTGGGTATGCAGATTACTAACCGCCTCAATCATTGCAGAATCAGCCTTTAATTCTTCAAGTACAGTTGAAGGGGTCTCGATGTCAAGCAACAGAGTGGCTGCCAGAACTGCTGCCATATCTCCACGTTGTTCACTTTTACAGAGTTGTTCGGCAAACTCAGTGCGAGTACTTGCTTTCTTATAGAGTTCTTCACTTCCAATCAGTTGCTTACGTACTGCAATGGAGAGTTTGTCTTTAAAGAGATTTTTTTGATTGGCAAGAAGTTCTGCCGGCATGGAACCTAAACATTGTTCAGCATGAGAACAGTATGCTGCACAGCCAAAGTCAATATGAGGATTTAAAACACGTTTGCCGCATTGCTTACAACTGCGTTGACTGTCATCCTTGAAGAACTCAAGCTCATAGCCACAGTGGGGGCAGGGGGCTTCAAAAACTGCTTCTCCATCCCAATATCTGTTATCCTGTCCGGGGCATTGCATCTGTTTTCTCCTCTTATTCTAAAACGCTTTCTTTGAAAGCTTCAATTCCGAATCGTTCCATAAAGCGGGCGCTGCGGGAATGAGGGGTAGCCTCTTCCTGATATATTGTAAGGCATTTCTTTGCAAGAGCAAGGACTTCATCGTCGTTTAATCCTTCCGCCACAATGTCTCCTATCCGAGCATTGTTGCCTCCATTTCCTCCAAAGACCAGGGTCCAGCCCTTTTTTGAAGCAAAAATTCCCAAATCACGAACATAGGGTTCGGTACAGCACATTCGGCATCCGGAAACTCCAACTTTAACCTTTGCTTTAAACGGCTTTTCCATGGACAGTTCTTCAAGTTTCTTTCCAAGGGATAGCGAGTCACGGATTCCAAACTTGCACCATTCGGGGCCGGGACAGGATTGAACATAGGTGACACCATTCTTTGGAGTTTTTCTGATATGTTCTTTCAACTCCTTCTGGAGTTTCACCATCTCATCCTTTTCCATTCCAAGCAGAGCTAAGCGTTGTGCCGAGGTGATCTTTGTTGCTGGTACTTTATATTTGTTGATGACCTTAAGGATGGTCTCCAGATCTTCAGGTGCAAAAAGGCCCATATTGAGGCC
>Ga0307929_1000772_pt1 | contig 28723 bp, 16 predicted proteins | sample AceLakmetage1330_FD_203160 | JGI IMG/M metagenome (GOLD analysis project Ga0307929, IMG submission 203160) | Saline water microbial communities from Ace Lake, Antarctica - #1330 | ecosystem: Environmental > Aquatic > Non-marine Saline and Alkaline > Saline | place: Antarctica: Ace Lake...
TAAACTCAAAAAGCAGAACGAAAAAACACTTTTTGTGACAAATTATAAGGTGCTGATAAATAGTAGCATCCAATATATAGAAAATCAATTTACACCACCCCACCTGTTAGGTTTAACATTCCAAAAAACATTTAGTCTTTTGGTACCAACCAATGGAAAATTGAATGGTTACAGAGACAATTACGCTTTTGGCGAAACCTCCACACCAACTACCACCACCGGCAATGGATGTAAAGTAGGCTCTTGCAGTTACACCGGATACACCAGAACTATTTTTGAACCGGTGGATGAATACAAAGGTGACTTTGCCCGCAACTATTTTTATATGGCCACCCGCTATGCCGATATAATTGCCAATTGGGAAACCAACCAACCACGCCACTGATTTTTCTGCACTTACTGTTACACTGAACAAGACCGATGCCACCGAAGATAATTTACCCGAAGGCTACCTGGTGCGTATGAGCGAAACCGGCTTTGCAGCCATTGGTTCACCAACAAACGGTACAGTAGTGGCCGATGATTTTATTAACCAATAATATTGCTTTTGGAATAGAAACGTGTATATTTGCCAGTCTCTCCCCCACCACAACCTATTATTATTTTAAAATTTTTGGCTTCCGCGGAAGCGGAACTTTCATTGCGTACAAAACCGAAGGAACGGTTCAGCAGGTTGCTATTGAAGCGAAGTAGGGAGGAAGAAGGGATATAGGGTGTATAGGGGAAATAGGGTATAGGGAAGAAACGCCGAACGCCAAACGCCAAACGCCAAACGCTAAACACTGAATTTTAACTAAAAATAATTGCAAACACTAAAACTTTACTACTATGAAAAACTTATTACGCTTTTTAACAACAACAGCTTTACTCCTGGTTTTTACTACAACACAGGGGTGGGGGCAAATGCCTGTGGCTGGTTGGGATATGAGCGATCAAACTGCTTATGGTGGAAGTGAAGCAAGCAGGGATGCCCTAACTTACACCTGGATAGGTGCAGATAACGCATCCTGGGCAGTTCCCGGAAACTGGAACCCTGCCCGCAGCACACCGGTAAACGATGATATTTTGCAGTTTAGTGATGGATCGACTAAAACCGTTACATCTGTGCTGGCACAAACCATAGGTAAATTGTTGGTTACGGACAATACAAATGTTACCTTTCAGGCAGTAACTGCTGCGACTTTGACCATTTCTAATGACACAGGTGTTGATCTTGAAGTTGCCGCAGGTTCACAACTCAATGTATCAGGAGCAGCCGCTTTGTCGATATCACTTGCAACAGGTGCTACCGGTTCGGTGAGTGGGGCAATGACATTTGCAGGTGGTGCCCATAAATTGCTTGCTGCTGATGCTGCAGTGGTTACTTTTAATAACGGGGCAGTTTTTACTGCTGGCGTGGATTTTGACGGATATGCTTTTGGTAACACCAATTTAAACTCTGCAATCTTTGCCAGTGGATCTACCTATATCTATAAAAGTGGCTTAAACCCGTTTAGCGCAACTACTCCAAAAAGCGTTGTTGAGTTTCAGAGTGGAAGCCTTTATCTTCATAAATCATCCACACGTCCATCTTTCTCCGGAAGAACGTATGCTAATTTTGAATATGATAATCCTAACCCTGCTGGCTCGGCTAATGCAATTGGAAGTAAATCAGTAAGTATCGATAATCTAAAGATTACACAGGGAATCTTTGGATTTGATGTTACAGCTATCCCCGGTCACTCCATCAAAGGAAATATTGAGATTATGACCGGCGCCACATTGAATTTCAGCCCTACCTCGGCAGGCACAGTAAATCTCAATGGAACATCATTGCAGACAATTTCAGGCGGTGGGACACTATCAGCAGGTTCAAATTCAACATTAGTAATAGATAACACCTCAGGTGTCAGGTTGAATGGTTCAGCTACATTTAATCACCTGACTATCGTGTCCGGTTCATCCTTTGATATCTTCACCACGGGAGCTTGTACAGTTGTGGGTACATTGACCAACAACGCGGGTGCAGCAAACCTGATCATCCATTCCGATGCCACCAGCACGGGTTCATTGATCCACTCAACAGCCAATGTCCCTGCAACGGTGGAGAATTATTTTACAGGAACCTCACTTTCATGGCACTTGCTTTCATCTCCGGTTGAGAGTCAGGCAATATCCGGAGATTTCACACCGGTAGCATCAGCTTATGATTTTTATTTGTGGTACGAACAGGCAGATACCTGGGTTAACTTTAAAAACACTTCAGTAGCACCCACGTGGAACACGGCCAACGGAAGTAATAACTTTGAGGTGGGCAGGGGATATTTAGCTGCTTACGAAGCTACCAATCCCACCAAATCATTTATTGGCAACCTCAACCAGGGAGCCGTAACAGAAGTGCTTACTGTTAGCGGATCGGGAATATATAAAACCTTTAACCTGGTAGGAAACCCTTATCCTTCGACCATCGATTGGAAAGCAAGCAGTGGTTGGAACTGGACGAACCTTGAAGGAAATGCTGGCGGTGGATACGATATGCACATTTACAATGATGCTGACGGAAATTATGGCACATACAATTCAGCTTCGTTGAGCAATGCAGGATCAAATGGTGTTACACGGTACATAACATCTTGCCAGGGGTTCATGGTTAAGGCAGCTACTGCCGGAGATATTGGAATGGACAATGGAATCAGGGTGACCAATAGCCAGGCATTCCTAAAATCTACTGAAGAGTTGCAGGATTATCTCGTACTTAAAGTTACAAATCCCGAGCAATCGTATGCCGACGAAACAATCATTGAGTTTCATCATGAGAACGATGAAGGTGGTGCATCAAAACTCTTTAGTTTTGTTGAAGAAGCACCAAGCCTTTATACAAGCAAATATGGAGAAAACTATGCGATTAACTTTTATAGTCAGCCAAATAACGAAAGGTTTGTTCCACTTAACTTTGAAGCCGGAGTTAATGGTGATTATGTAATCACAGCCAACTCTTTGGAAACGTTTGCCCAGGGAACAGTGATAATCATGGAAGACATGAAAGCAAATATTACCCAGGAATTGACTGACAATTCAGTTTATGAATTTCAGGCAAATATAAATGATGATCCAGCAAGGTTTAAATTACATTTTGCTGGCTCATTTGCCATCCATGAGACAGCCCACGAAGATTTCAACATCTACTCTTCCGGCTCAACCATCTACATCAACAGCAGCAAAAACAAAAATTCTTTCGTAAATATTTACAACACTACCGGACAACTGCTTGTTTCGAAACAATTAAATGTTAATGGATTAACACAGATTGAGCTTAATACACAAACCGGGTGGTATATTGTAAATGTCTTAACAGTTGAAGGGTCATTTGTTAGAAAGGTTTTTATTAATTAGTTTTTTAAACTATAAAAAAATATTTCATATGAAAAAGTATGCAAAATATATCGCCTCCTGGACGTTAGTTTCAGGAGGCTTTTTTGTTTGTCATGGTTATAGTACTGTGGGTTAACTTTTGTTAGCTACCACGCTATTTTGACCGATTGCTTCGTCGCGTTGCTCCTCGCAATAGCCCATGCTATTAAAGAAATGAATCTTGTCAAAATGTCTCCACAAATACATATGTCCTGTAAAAGTACTAGAGACCTTCCAGGTTTTTGCTAAAATGGCTTCCGGGGGTATAAAATTTTGCAATGTTGCTAAATGAGAAACCTGGAAGGTCTGAGCATTCATTTCCAATTATATACTCTGCAACTATTTGGCATTGGTAGAGACCTTCCAGGTTTTTGCTAATAAGGCTTCCGGGTAATATAATTTTCCAACGTTCCTAAACGAGAAACCTGGAAGGTCTTTTTATTTATTAAAAACCCTTTATGGGAAAGTAATCTCCCCTGCTTCATCCATGAGCACAAAATAGGCTTTGCCCGGAATTAGGTTGCCAATGGAATTAACATTATTGTCAATCCAATAAACGCCAGTTCCTGCAACATCTTTAACCATAACAAGTTTGTCGCCCACATTGGCAAACAGGTTTACCACATCCACCGTGCTATCACTAATTACTGGTACCAGGTTCCAGCCTTGGCTTAATTGCAGGATTTTGTTTTGCTCTGGCTGACCTGTGACATTCAATGTTACAGCCTGATTAACTTTGATTTTATAAGCCGACTGGCTTTCCCATATCCCAATAGTGTTTGTGCCTTCGGATGGATAATACATTTCATCCATGGTTTGAAGGATCACCAACTCTGGATAAATCCCGCTAAGGAGCGAAACGATATCAGTTTCATCGGGCATTACCCAACTTGAGAGCCCACTCCAGCCTGCCGGAATATTTATCGCGTGTTGTGGTGGGCAGGAATCGCACCTACCAAAACAGACCAAGTCCAGTTCGGTGTTTACACCAGGAACAACAAGAAACCTGTTTCCATCCTCAGCGCATTCTTCCGGTAGCTGTTCGGCATTAATCCATGAAATTCCATTGATGAATTTATACTGATGGTATTGGCCTTCAAACAAGGTTCTTGTGTAGGAATAAATACCTTCGCCAACATCAAGCATGGCCGTTCCTGTTGTATCCCATCCCTGGAATGAACCGGCGATATGTACACCATCTTCTGAAACTTCCTCATTGGACATGTCCACACGGAAGGTTACCTCAATTGGTGGTGGGCATTCAGTACACAAGCCATAGCAAACCACACCCAATACAGTGTCATTCATGGGAACATCGAAGAAGCGGTTAAGAATCCCTGTTCCATTGTCTTCGCCACATTCCGCAGGAACAAATTCTGCTCCATCAAAACTATCGCCATTTATAAATTTATAGGTTTGGTGAACTCCTTCAACCAAGGAAAGAGTTAGTGTGTAAAGCCCTCCACCAACATCATTCATGGGTGTTGTAGCAGGATCCCATCCCTGGAATGTACCTGCAAGGTGTACTCCTTCTGGTGCAATAGTTTCTGTAGCCATATCCACCTGGAAAGTTACCAACGATTCGGGAGGTGGGATGCATGGGCCGCATTCGCCAAAACAAACCTCAGGAAGCGTAGTGCTTTCTCCGGGAACGGTCAATTCCCTGAGCCCGTCTTCCTGTGAACATTCTGCCGGTACAGTTTCGAAACCCAGGGAAGTATCTCCATTCACGTACCTGTAAGTTTGATAATCGCCTTCGGTAAGCACAACAGTTACCGCATATATTCCATCGCCCTGGTCAAGCATAGGAGTCGCTGCAGGGTCGTGGTTATTAAAGGTAGCTGAAAGATGAACACCTTCCGGGGAAATATCTTCGAGGCTCATATCCACCTGGAAAGTTACTTCAACTTCAGCAGGAGGGGGACAGGCTTCGCAAGATCCAAAGCAAACCAGGTCAACAGTAGTATTGGTGTTTGGAACGTATATAAAACGGTTGCCATTGAAAGTACAATCCTCAGGGACGAATTCGGCATCATCCCAACTACTGCCATTTACAAATTTATATTCATGGTAATAGCCTGATTGCAATGTTGCAGTGTAGGTATAAATGCCGCCTCCGGCGTCTATCATTGGTGTAGTACTGGGATTCCATCCCTGTATGGTACCGGCAATATGCACACCATTTGTTGAAACTTCCACATCGGACATATCCACCTGGAAGGTAAGCTCCACATCAACCGGGGGCTCGCCACAAAGGGCACACTGCCCCCAGCAAACCGGATCAAGGGTAGTGTCTTCAAAGGGGATTTCGAGGAACCTTGCATTGTTATCAGAGCATTCCTGAGGGACAATTTCCTCATCAGCCGAAGCATTGCCGTTTACAAATTTATATTCTGCATAATCGCCTTCGGGCAGGTCGAGGGTAATTTCGTAAAAACCATCATTGTTAAGTAACATGACATCGGCAGTGGGATCCCATTCATTGAAGGTGCCGGAAATATGCACACTATCGGGCGACACATCCACATACTGCATATCTACTTGGAAAGTAACCGCTACTGTGGGGACAGCACAAGGGATACAACTACCAAAGCAAACCAAACTTAATATGGTATCTTGATCCGGGACTTCAAAAAAACGGTTACCACCTTGTGAGCAAGGACCTGATACATTTTCCCAGAATCCACCGTTTACAAATTTATATTCATATGTTTCACCCGGATCCAGAGCGGTGGTAATTTCCCAAACTCCATTTCCCATGTCGATCATAGACAACGGCGCATTACCCCAGTTGGTGAATTGACCAGCAAGGGAAACACCACTAGTTACAGTTTGTTCAGACATATCCACCTGAAAGGTCACATCAGTGTTTAGCGAACAAGCATTACAACTTCCAAAACATACCACCGGAATTGTAACAGCTTCTGCGGGCACAGTAAAAAACCTATTGGATGTTCCAGGAAAAGCACAAGCCGATGGCACAAACTCATCCATTCCCCAGTCTTTTCCATTGATGAACTTGTACTGGATAATTGTTCCTTCGGGGATGTCCACAGTTACCCTGTAAATAGCTCCAAATAACTCTGGTGACAAGACTGTTCCCGCTGGATTCCAACCTTGGAAACTCCCGGCAATATGAACACTGTCCTGTGAAACTACTTCACCAGACATATCTACCCTGAAGGTAACTTCCGTGGCATTTGATTGAAGCGCTAAGCCCAATATCAGGCCAAATGCCAGTAAAACGCCTGAAATCTTGATTGTAAAATTTTTCATAAACGATAGGTTTTAAATTAATAATTATTGTAGGATTTTGAAATTTTTATTCGCCAATAATAGGTTTCATTTATTCACGCAGAGACAAGGCATGCCTTGTCTCAACAGTGGTTACCTCAACGGTTGTCTCAACAGGCCCAAAATTTATTTAATTAGTAATTTTTTCATGATGGAATTTTCATTGCCATTTATTCTGATAAAATACAAACCCTCTTTTAGCGAGCTAATATCAAGATGCGTATCCATCAGTACTTCACTAAATAACAGTTTGCCTTCAACCGTATAAACCTGAATTGTTGCACCAGTATGCTGATTGTTAAAATAAAGCACATCCGAAGCCGGGTTGGGATAGAAATCCTCGTATTGCTCCAGGCGGTCATTTACACTATTGATGTAACACGGTTCAACACATTGCGAAAAACAGACAAAGCCCAGTGTAGTATCGATTGCCGGCACAATGAAGGAACGGTTAAAGCCCCCCTGGCCATCGGGTATCCCACAATCTTCGGGGACTTCTTCTGCACCTTCCCAATCATCACCATTAATGAATTTATACTCAACACTGGTTCCTGCATAGAGTGTTGTTGTAAGCTCGTACTTCTCATCCTCAACCAAAGTCATTTCTGATATACCAGGATCCCAGCCCTGGAAATTTCCGGCCACATGCACACCATTTGCCGAAAGCACTTCCCAGTGCAAATCAGTACGGAAAGTTACATTTACTTCGATGGGGGGAAGGCATGGGTCGCAAGAGCTGAAACACAGATTTGGCAAAACAATAGCATCTGCAGGTACGGTAAGATAACGATTGAAGCCACCTTGTCCGTCGGGTACACCACATTCCCCGGGGACTATTTCTGTCCCGTCAAATGAATTTCCATTAATAAATTTGTATTCGATGTAAGAGCCGGCAACAAAAACCTGGGTGTATTCCCAAATATCGTCGGCAACCAGGGTAAGCTCCGTTGCAGCAGGATTCCAGCCCTGGAAAGTACCGGCAACATGAATGCCGTCAAGCGATACCAATTCATTAGACATATCCACGCGGAAAGTAACACTCACATCGGCTGGTGGAATGCAGGGATCGCAACTGGCAAAACACAGGTCGGGCATGGTAGTATCATTGGCCGGAATTGTAATAAAACGGTTGTATCCACCCTGGCCATCATCAACCCCACAGAGCGCGGGAACAATTTCAGCATCGTCAAAAGTAATTCCGTTGATGTATTTGTATTCGTGTTCACCAGCTTCTTCGAGCATTAGGGAAATCTCGTAAATGTCGTCGATAACATTTGTCATTTCAGTTGCTGAAGCATTCCATCCCTGGAATGATCCGGCCAGGTGGATGCCCTCTGTCGAAACTTCTTCGTTACTCATGTCGATGCGGAAAGTAACTTCATGCTCAGGCATAGGTGGAAGGCAGGGTTCGCAGCTACTAAAACAAAGATTGGCAAAGGTGGTATCATTTTGTGGCGAGGTCATAGACCTGTTGAATCCACCCTGCCCATCAGGTGTACCACATTCTTCGGGAACAATTTCTGCATTATCAAAAATAATCCCATTGATGTATTTCCATTCATAAAAAGTTCCTGACGACATGATTAGTGTAATTTCATAAATATTATCACCAACATCTGTCAATGCTGTTGCTACCGGATCCCAGCCCTGGAAGTTCCCGGCCACATGGATGCCATCGGTTGAAACCATTTCATTGGACATATCAATCCGAAAAGTAACATTGATATCAACCGGAGGAGGGCCACAGGGACCACAAGCACCAAAACAAACCGGAGGCTCCATTACAGTATCATTCCATGGCACGGTAAAATAGCGGTTGGTATTAAGAGCACATTCAGGTGGTACTACTTCGGCTTCATCCCAGGTTGTCCCGTTTACAAATTTATATTCCTGGTAAGTTCCAGATGGCAAAATTGTGGTGTAAGTATAGATGTTGTCCCCGGCATCTTCCATCAGCGTAGCACCGGGATCCCAACCCTGGAATTGTGCACCAATATGCACTCCGGTGGGTGAAACTACCTGCTCGGTCATATCAACATTAAAGGTTACATTAATGTCGATGGGCGATGATCCACAGGGATCGCAACTACCAAAGCAAACAGCATCCAATGTGGTTGGCACAGCAGGAATAGTTAAAAAGCGATTATTCCCTATGGCACAATCAGGAGGTACAGATTCGTCCATGCCCCATGCATCGCCATTAATAAATTTATATTCATGCGAACTTCCAATTCCCAGAGAGAAGGTAATGGCGTAAACATGATCGCCAATCAGCAACATTTCTGATGCGTCCGGGACCCAGCCCTGGAAAGTCCCTGCAATATGCACACCAAGTGCCGACACAATTTCGTTGCTCATATCCACCTGGAAGGTTACTTCTACCTGATCAGGATTACACACTGTACAACTTCCAAAGCATACAGCTTCCAGTGTTGTATTCACACCAGGAACTGTAAAGAAGCGATTATTGTTTTGCGCGCAACCTGCAGGAACGCTTTCATCCATTCCCCATGCAATGCCATTTACATACTTAAATTCAATTTCTTCTCCCTCGATAAGGTTGGTGGTGTAGGCATAAACAGCATCCGAAACAAGGGTCATTTCGGTAGCAGCGGGATCCCAGCCCTGAAAACTTCCGGCAATATGTACACCATCAACTGAAACTGTTTGCTCGGCCATATCTACCTGGAAGGTGATTTGGACCGCCCTACCTGAAAATGAAAGTAAGAGGAAAATAATGACCGCTGTAGTTTGTAGTAAAATGTTTTTTTTCATTTTTGTGAGTTTTTATATCAAATTTTTTATGCTTGCTTACTCTATATATGTTCAACGAACTTTACATGAATTTATCGGTTTAACACCTACTATTCCTTTGTTCAATATTATTTACCGGATATGAAGTGCGATATTAAAACAGCAAACAAAGATACTTCAATTGGATGAAACGGCTGGTAATTTAGAAATCGTCAATTTTAAAGTAAAGCGAAATCACCCGTTTCATTGTCCGGGCCCATCAATCTAAAATCCCCTTTCCTTATTAGCAATTAAAGTTAAAATTTATTCGATATAGCGTTATTACTTACCGGATATTAGAAATATTTCTACTTTTGACAGTTTGAAAAAAAATTGAAGTTTAATTGTAAAATTTGAGATATGAGAAGGATTTACATTTTGTTGATTGCGCTGTTAATTTCACCGGCAATTATTTTTGCAGATAGCTACAATACCATTGCCATTGACGGAAACAATTCTGGCTGGACAGCCAGTGAAACATTTACAAATTGTTCTGCTGCTGACAATGCCTACATTACCTGGGACGCAAACTATATCTATATTGGTATTGCGGATGCTGAAGCGGATTATGGAAACATGGCCACATTTGTTTATTTTGATGTTGACCCAACTGGAACGGATGGAACAACAGATGCCTATGCATGGGGTAATAATATCACTACTCCATTTAATGCTGATTATGTAGTCGCTTGGAAAAATAAAAGCGATGATGATTACATTGAAGTAAGGGATTATAATGATGGTACTACTGCATGGGATCTATATGGTTCTACAAGCACAACCTCATTAAACACCGATGAAGTTAATTTTGCTATCGGCGATGATTATAGAGAGGTTCGGATAAAGCGTTCAATAATTGGGAATCCAAATGCAATAAAAATTGCAATGTTTTCTGAGCAAAATTATTCCCCATTCTATCGTTATTTCACCTGGCCTTCCGATGGCTGGACAGATGCAAACCGCACGGCTGGCCAATCTATCCCCAATTATTACGGCTTCATATTAATGGATAATATTTCTCCTATTACTGCCAATTATTACAAAGCTGATATAAAGTCATGGGATAATGGAGGTGCCGATAGTAAATGGGGGACTGCTGCGAATTGGACAACTGATACTGAACCGGGTTCAGCTACACTTGCAATCTTGCCCTCAGGTTCAACAGTTGAGGTGGATGCTGCAGAGGAATGCTTCGACCTACTCATTGAAACGGGTTCAACAGTTGACATTAAAACCACAACTTGGTCTCCAAAAGGATTAACCGTTGGAGGAAATATAACAAATAACGCAGGATCTTCCGGCCTCACCTTGGAAGCGGGCGGAAATCAACGCGGGGGCTATTTAATCCATAATACAGAAAATGTTGATGCAAGCGTGGAATTGTATTTTTCAGGTGGCCTTTGGCATTATATGAGCAGTCCTGTAGATAATTTCTCATCAAATTTTGATGATCTTGGTTTGGGTTTAACAGGTGGAGTGAATGAAGACCAGTTCTACTATTGGCATGAGCCAACAGCTTACTGGATTGACATCCTTAATTCATCAATTTATACAAATACAGGATTTGAAGTGTGTGAAGGATATATTTTCAACTACCAAAACTCTAATCCAACCAAAAGTTTTTCAGGGAAATTAATTCATGATGATCAAACTATAACTTTAACAAAAGCTTCAAAAGGCACATTTGACGGCTGGAATCTTGTTAGTAACCCTTTTGCTGCCCCATTGGCAATCAACGCCAATGCTGCAACAAATAACCTGCTGGCTGCAAACACGGGAATTATCGACCCATTATCCGGACTTTATTTTTGGGATGAATCAACCACATGGCCAGAAGAAGGCATCAACGATTATGTAGCCAGGAATAATGCCACTCAAACCTGGGAGAACCCCTACGTTCCAACAGGGCAGTCTTTTATGGTCAAAGCGTTAAATGATAATGTTGATTTCAGCTTTCCAGCAAATTGTCGTATTGGTGTTGCTAGTCAATATTTAAAAAATGCTAAAGACGATTTCCAGCGGCTTTACATTGGTGTCGAGAACCCCGAATTGGGTGCAAATGTTTTAAAAATTGTTTTTGCTGAGAATTGTACAGATGGAGCGGATCCATTTTTTGACGCTTTGAAATTTAAAGGAAACCCAAACCTGGCATTTTATTCCACATTGGTTGCGGGTGATAACCGTGATTTTGAAATACAATGTCTTGCACCGTTGACCGAAGAGAAAGAAGTTTATCTTGGCCTTGATGCTGAAATCACAGGAGAATATACAATGTTTGTAGATACCCTGGTAAATTTTCCTGAAGATTATACTTTTGAAATTGAAGACACCCAAACCGGAGCGATTATCAATCTTAAGCAGTCAAAGTATTTTACATTTGATGTGAACGAAACAGGAGCATTTAAGGATCGCTTTACCCTCCGGTTTAAATCAACTGTTGGGATTGGTGAAAATAGAATAGCCCAAATTGATCAGTTTGAAATTTATGTAGCCAATCAAATGATTTACCTGAACACTATCGACCCGATAAAAAAAGCCAACATTTCAGTCTTCAACACCCTTGGCCAGCAGGTTGTTTCTCAGCAGATGTATGGACAGAGCACACAAATTAGTATTGCTGAACCTGGGGCATACATTGTTCGGGTTCAAACTGAGCAGGGTGTCCAATCACAAAAAGTGATCATCTTTTAATCACTGACGAAAATTAGAAAAGAACTTATTTAAAACCTGACGTTTATAAGTTTACCGGGCACTTCCTTATGGGAGTGCCTTTTTTTTGTCAGGGCTTGACTTAGAGTCAAACCCTGACTTACAAGCACGATCACGATTACCCTTCTTCCGTTTACCAACTAATGATTCCAACTACCGATCACCAATCACCGATTACCGATCACCCTTCTTCCGTTTACCAACTACCGATCACCGATCACCGATTACCGATTACCGATCACCGATCACCTTCCTTCCCCCTGCCCATTTGTCAGCATTTACCCCGATTTCATTATTTGCATTAAATTTGATCCTTTATCCAACAATTAAAAAGAGAACTATATTTAATGGATTATAAAGATTATTACAAAGTATTAGGTGTTGACAAAAAGGCCACCAAGGAAGATATCAAGAAGAAATACCGGAAGCTGGCGCAAAAATATCACCCTGACAGGAATCCTGACAACAAAGCAGCCGAAGAGAAATTCAAAGAAATTTCGGAAGCTAACCAGGTGTTGAGTAATGATGAAAAGCGTAGCAAATACGACCAGATGGGTTCTAACTGGAATCAATACCAACATGGCGGTGGTGGAGGTTTTTCGCAATGGGCACAGCAAGGTGGCGGAAAACAATACCGCTCATCTTTTGATGGTGGTGGTGATTTTAGCGACTTTTTTGAAAGCTTTTTCGGAGGTAGTTTTTCGGGAGCAGGGTTTGGTGGCAGGCAGGGTAGAAGACCGGCACAGCGACAAATGAAAGGTCAGGATTATGAAGCACAGATACACCTGGGCCTGAATGATGCCTACCACGGAACTTCAACAGTGCTGAATATAGAAGGTGAAAAAATAAAGGTAAACATTGCAGCAGGTGTAAAAAATGGACAAAAGTTACGTGTAAAAGGAAAAGGGGGGAAATCACCGACTGGTGGCGAAAGTGGAAATATCATCCTTAAAATTGGTGTAACTAACAATACTGCTTTTACGCTAAAAGGAGATGATTTACACCTCAGCCAGTCTGTGGATTTATACACGGCTATGCTCGGGGGAAAGTTAACCATCAACACCCTTAAAGGGTCGATGACCATCAATATCCCCAAAGAAACCCAAAATGGCAAGGTGTTGCGCTTAAAAAAACTGGGCATGCCCGTGTATGGGAATAAGGATGCTTTTGGGGATTTATACTTGAAGATCAATGTTGAACTTCCAATAAAATTGAGTGCTGAAGAAACAGCCCTTGTGGAGCAACTTGCGGAAATGAGGAAACAGGGGAATTAGCGGGACACAGTCTTCAGTTGGCAATTCAATGCCAACAAGTTAAGACAAAGATGTGAATTTATGATTGTCGATTAACGATTTTAAATTTAAGATGTACCTAATTATCACATTACAATAAATCAAAAATCAGTCCCGCACGTGCGGGATTAATCATCAATCGAAAATAAAATTCTTAACTTATTGACATTGGTCTTCAGTTGGCAGTCTTCAGTTTTTTGTGGGCTGGGTAAAGTAAGCACCGGCTGCAAAATAGTTCTGTGTTTTGAGTTCTTCAAACTTATTAGCATTGCATTGTTGACCTTAGACTACAAAAACCAATAACTTTTATATTTTTACCATTCACTTTTGGTAAATAATATTTGCGGGCAATATCCGTTACAGATGCTATTAATTCAACACATCAGCCTCAGGAAACTAACTTTACTTTTTCGACAATGAAAAGAATCTCTATTAGCCTTGCCCTAACGGTGGTGATTTATCTATCATTTGCCATAAACACAGTCCAATCACAAGAAGCCAGCATCCGGGGATTTGTTTATGAAAAGAAAAGTGGCGAGCCCATTATTTTCACCAACGTTTATCTCTACAAAACCTCCTATGGTGCTGCAACCGATGTAAACGGTTATTTTGCGATTACCAAAATTCCGGTAGGCCAATACACGCTAATGGTCACCTATCTTGGATACGATACCCTGAGGATGGAAGTGAACCTTAAGGCCAACGACCTGATCAGTCAGAACTTGTTTCTTGAAAAGAACTCAGTGATGTTGGACGTTGTAAATATTTCGGGTGTACGTGAAGCCGCCCGAACTGAAACGCAAACCTCCATCGTAAAAGTTACACCAATGGAAATCAAGCAAATTCCATCTATTGGCGGCCAACCCGACATTGCACAGTATTTACAGGTTTTACCGGGCGTTATTTTTACAGGTGACCAGGGAGGGCAGCTTTACATCAGGGGTGGATCACCAATACAAAACAAGGTTTTATTGGATGGAATGGTAATTTACAACCCTTTTCATTCCATTGGCTTGTTTTCGGTTTTTGACACAGACATCATAAGAAATGCCGATATTTTCACAGGTGGCTTTAATGCCGATCATGGTGGCAGGATATCATCAGTGATGGATATTACCACCCGCGATGGAAACAAAAAACGCATTGCCGGAAAAATTGGTGCTTCTACATTTGGTGCAAAAGCAATGATTGAAGGCCCTATAAAAAAACAGGCTCCCGAGGGTGGTGGGAGCTCTTCTTTTATTCTATCGATAAAAAATTCCTACCTTGAAGAGAGTTCTAAAGTTTTTTACAAATACATCAATGAAGACGGGCTTCCGTTTAATTACCTCGATCTTTACGGTAAAATTTCAATCAATGCTGCCAACGGAAGTAAAGTAAACTTTTTTGGTTTCAATTTTACCGATCAGGTAAGCTATCAGGATATTTCTCAATATAGCTGGGATGCCTATGGTGGTGGTGTAAACTTTATTGTTATACCGGGTAAATCGCCTGTATTGATGGAAGGTATTGCGGCTTACTCATCCTACGCCATGCAATTGGATGAGGGAAATTTACCCCCAAGGACCAGTTCGATCAACGGGTTTAATGTAGGGTTAAATTTTACCTACTTTATGGGTAGGGATGAGTTGAAATATGGCCTTACTGTAAATGGATTTAAAACAGACTTCCAGTTCACAAACGATGTTGGTCAAAAAATACAACAGGAAGAAAACACTACCGAAATTGCCGGTTATGTAAAATACAAGCTCATTACCGGTAAGTTTATAATTGAGCCAGGCCTTCGCATGCAGTGGTATGCATCATTATCGACCGTTTCGCTGGAGCCGCGCTTTGCAATGAAATACAATGCCACAGATAAAACACGTTTTAAACTTGCCGGTGGGTTTTATTCACAAAACCTGATCAGTGCCCGTTCCGACCGGGATGTTGTAAACCTGTTTTATGGTTTCCTCTCAGGCCCCGACAACCTGCCTGACGAATTTGATGGCGAGGATGTTACCCACGCACTTCAAAAATCCCAACATCTCATCATTGGGGTTGAACACGACCTAACTCCACACATCAGTGTTAACCTTGAAGCTTATTACAAATACTTCCCTCAACTGACCAACCTTAACCGCAACAAAATTTATGACGAAAGCACTGCCCCTCCAGGCACACCCGACGAAGAAATGAAAGATTTTGTCCTGGAAAAAGGTAATGCCGAAGGAATTGATCTGTCGGTGAAATTTGATAAAAACAGGATGTATTTTTGGGCCGCATACTCATACGCTTTTGTAAACCGCTACGATGGCGAATCCTGGTATCACCCACATTATGATCGCCGCCACAATATGAACCTGCTTGGTGCATACACACTGGGTGATAATATGCAATGGGAAGTGAGTTTAAGATGGAATTTTGGTACCGGATTCCCTTTTACCCAAACCCAGGGATATTTTGAAAAAGTTAATCTCGACCAGGGAATATATTCTGATTACCTCACCGAAAACGGAACGCTCGGAATACAATATGCTGATCTGAATGACGGCCGCCTTCCCACATATCACCGTTTAGACTTTAGTGTAAAGCGAACTTTTCATCTTAGCGAAAATTCAATCCTTGAACTCGACTTGAGTGTTACAAATATGTATGACAGGAACAATGTGTTTTACGTTAACAGGATTGAGAACAGTGTAGTTTACCAACTTCCAATCATGCCAAGTTTCGGCCTGAGCTTTTCTTTCTAAGTAACCCAGGATTTGGGGATTCATATCACGTATTAAAACAAAAAAACCTTCCACAGGGCAAGAGTGGAAGGTTTTACTTTTCAGGATAAACCTGGGAACTGAGCAATTTCAATTTTCTAAACCAAAATGCATCAACTCCAAAATTTTGAACTGACCATCAAGGGGGGGGGGGGTGGAAAATTCTGCCTGATCAAATAGGGTGAATTAAGATGACAGTTCAAAATATTTTCAAAGAACAACGTGATTGTAAATTGAATTGTAAAGGTAATCAAACCCTCACAAATTCCAAACTCTAATAATTGGGTAATTTAAGCCGTGTTTTTAATAAATCGAGTTTGATTGAACGAAGGACTGGTTTGACTGAACGAAACCCCCTTTTCATTTAACATTCGTTTTGAATAGATGTATGGAATATTTTTAGGATTTATACCTATTCTAAATAGTGTTTGTCCATAAAGCACAAATTTCTAACATAGTTATGCCCATGGCAAAATGACCTGCCTCGCGGCAAGGCGGGCAAATAAATTTCAAAAGTCTGAAACAATTTTAAATATTGCGATTTTGATATTGTTAATTTTTTACTAAATTTGAAAATGCTTATCCTGATAAAGGAATAATAAAGCGTAAACCGCTGATAATAAACGTATAAAACAATAAAAAGTGAGGTAATCATGAAAAAGTCATTTTATTCCGTATTAATTCTCCTTATAGTACTGGCAATTGCATGTGATAACAAAAAGCAAAAAGTTGACAAAGTCAAAGAAGTGGCAGCAATTAAACTGGTGCTTGAAAAATATGCCTTGTCCAACGAAAATCAGGACATTGGAATGATTGAAGATATCTGGTGCCCATCAGAAAGTATTGTAAGCTTTGGCACCGAAGGTGGGGATAAACATATTGGTTTTAAAGAAATTAAAAAGGCCGTTCAAAACCAGTTCGACAACTTTAGTGATACTTACATCTCATACCGCGATCAAATTATTGAGATAAACGAATCGGGAAACACTGCCTGGTTTTCGGAGATCATCAATTACAATTTTATCCTCGATGGTGAGGCCAACAGCTTTGAAGGATTGAGATATACAGGAGTACTGGTGAAACGCGATGGTAAGTGGAAACTTGTGCAAACACACATGTCGGTACCTTACACAGCTAATTAGTGTTCATCTATAAAGTAGAATTTTTGAGAAATCCATAGCCCCGACTTTTCCCAAAGGGATGCCTATGGCACAAGTCGGGGATTGAATTAATAGGATGAATAACCCCCACCTTTTCGCTGTTACTGCCTTTGGCAGTAACAGCGAAAAGGTGGGGGAGGCAAGTGTCGAATTCATTATTCCCCGGCATAAATGCCGGGGCTACAGAAAAGTACCGACATTATGGACACACACTAATTAGTCCACAGCGCAAGGCCAATAAGAAAAGAAATGAATTTTTGATTTTGAAATAAACCCCCTACAATGCAGCCTGAAACTGGCGTAGAAATCGCTGGTCGTTTTCAAAAAACAACCTCAGGTCGTTCACCTGGTATTTTAGCATTGTAATTCTTTCGACGCCCATACCAAAAGCATATCCTGTATATTTATTGCTGTCGATATTACAGTTTTCTAGCACCTGTGGATCAACCATGCCGCAGCCAAGAATTTCAACCCATCCCGAATATTTACAAATGTTGCAACCCTTTCCGCCGCAAATGTTGCAGGAGATATCTAGTTCTGCCGAAGGTTCAGTAAATGGGAAATAAGAAGGCCGGAGGCGCATTTTTGTTTCTTCCCCAAATAATTCCTTTGCAAAATAATAAAGGGTTTGCTTGAGGTCGGCAAACGAAACATTTTGGTCAACATAAAGTCCTTCAATCTGGTGGAAAATACAATGCGCCCTGGCTGATATTGCCTCATTTCGGAATACACGTCCCGGTGAAACTGTCCGTATCGGAGGCTGCTGGTTTTGCATCACACGTACCTGCACCGATGAAGTATGTGTACGAAGTACTATTTTTTCGTCCTTGTCGTCAATAAAAAAAGTATCCTGCATATCGCGGGCAGGATGTTCTTCAATAAAATTGAGGGCCTCAAAATTGTGCCAGTCATCTTCTATTTCAGGCCCTTCGGAAACAGTAAAACCAATGCGGGAAAAAATATCAAGAATCTGGCGGCGAACAATAGTGAGTGGATGGCGTGAACCCAAATCAGAAAAATCGACAGGCTTGGTCAAATCTTCGTCCAGCTTTTGGCCTGAACCTGATTTACCAGACAATTCCTGCTGGACAAGGTTCAGTTTTTCCTGTGCCTTATTTTTCAATTCATTTAAGGCCATGCCAACTTCTTTGCGGGCTTCGGGGGCAACATTTTTGAACTCACCAAATAAACCCGGGATAAGTCCTTTTTTGCTCAAATATTTTATCCTGAAGCCCTCGAGTTCCTCAATAGAACCAGCCTTGAAGTTATCAATGGAATCCAATATTTCACTGATCTTGTTTTTCATTGGGATATCCTTTTTGGATAAAAAAACTACTTAATAATTTCGATGGTCATCTTCACATCCTCAACTGGCTTATCGCCAGGGCCTGTTTTAACGGAAGCAATTTTATCAATCACATCAAAGCCATCTGCCACCTGTCCAAAAACTGTGTAGGCACCATCGAGATGCGGTGTTCCGCCAACATTTTCGTAAGCTTCACGCTGTTCTTCAGTATAGACAACTCCGCTACGTGCTTCCATCTGTCCGAGCATTGCATCGTTATACACCTGACCCTGGACAACATAAAACTGTGAACCCGATGAAGCTTTCATGGGATTAACCTGATCGCCCATCCTCGCTGCAGATAATGCGCCTTTTTTATGATAATACTGGGGCAGGATTTCAGCAGGGACAGTATATCCGGGATCCTGCTGGCCATTGGCATTCGATCCGCCTTGTATCATAAAATTTTCGATCACGCGGTGAAAAGGTGAACCATCATACCAGCCTTCTTCAACCAATTTAACAAAATTATCCCTGTGCTGTGGGGTTTCATTATAGAGCAAGCCCTTGATGTCGCCATAATCGGTATGAATTATAAATTTTACCATTTTTTCTTGTGTAAATCCTTGGATATTAAAAAATAATGTGATTGCTGCGAATAAAAATAATCCTTTTTTCATACTTCTTAGTTTTAATAATTTTTGCAAAAAAAAGGATTTTTTATCAGAATGTCCTGATGAAGATCAAAATGAATTCTTTCGAACGACTATTCTTCGATCAAAGTAAGGGTCATTTCCAGGTCTTCATCCGGGCGGTTTTGCGCACTGGTTTTAACAGCGGCAATTTTATCGATGACTTCCATACCATCAACTACCTCTCCAAACACGGTGTAATCCGTATCGAGGAAAGGCGTGCCCCCTATGGTTTGATAAACTTTGATTTGCTCGGGTGTATAGAAAGCCCCGGTCCTCTTTGCCATTTGGTTCAACTCTGCAGCCGTGTAACGTTTTCCCTGGACAATATAAAACTGTGAGCCAGAAGATCTTTTTTGCGGGTTCACCTGATCGGGCTGACGGGCAGCAGCAAGTGCACCTTTTTTATGATAAAACTCAGGGGTAAATTCTGCTTCGATGGTATAGCCAGGACCACCTTTACCTAAGCCTTGGCCAGGAGCTGCATTTTTTGAATCAGGATCACCGCCCTGGATCATAAAATCTTGCATCACCCTGTGGAAAAGTGTACCGTTATAATATCCTTCATTTACGAGTTTAATGAAGTTGTCGCGGTGCATTGGTGTTTCGTCATAAAGTACTAAAACCATATCTCCATACTTTGTGCTTACCTTAACTTTCTGTCCCTTTCTTTCAATCGGTTTTGTGGCCTTAGTGGCATTTGCTTTGTTTTTAGAAGAGCTGGTAGTAGTTTGCTCTTTCTTTGCCGTTTTAGCTTTTGGTTTCTTTTCCGTAGATTGATTATTGCATCCTACAAAGAATACGCCCAACACAATTATAAGTCCCCCCAATAAATACTTTTTCATAGTAACAAAATGTTTTCGATGTATCTGTTTTTGATCACTAATTAATTTGATATTGTGCTAACTACAAAAAGTTGAAATTATTATGTTTGAATGTCAAATCCCGTGCAGATAGTGGAGGTTGGGTTTTTGAAGCTGGAGGTAATAAAGTTAGTGCATGTTCAAAAAAGGTTAACTGTTAACGATTAACTTCTGTATGCTTTTTCCTTTTTTCGTTGTAGCATCTTCTGCAGAGGGGTTCATAACTTTCTGTTTCGCCCAACACCACGAGTTTGTCCCCTTCGATGGTGCGGTGCGAATATTGGGCAAGATGGCCACAATGCATACATATTGCATGTACTTTGGTAACATACTCGGCACTGGCAAGTAAAGCCGGGATTGGGCCAAAAGGTTTGCCTGTAAAATCCATGTCGAGGCCGGCAACAATTACCCTGATGCCACTATTTGCCAATTGATTGCAAACCGAAATAAGTTCGGGATCGAAGAATTGTGCTTCATCAACACCCACTACATCAACATCATTTACCATCAATAGGATTTGTGATGAGGATTCAACCGGCCATGAAGGAATGGAGGAGGCATCGTGCGATACAACGTTCTCTTCATCGTAGCGTACATCGACTGCAGGTTTAAATATCTCTACCTTTTGCTTGGCGATTCGAGCTCTTTTCAAACGACGGATAAGTTCTTCGGTTTTGCCCGAAAACATCGACCCACAAATTACTTCTATCCAACCACGTCGTGATGATGGATCTATTTTAGATTCAAGAAACATGTAATATCTTTCATTCCCGGGCCAGGCCCACATTATTAAATTTACCAAAACCGATCAACCCATCAGTAATTATCCCGGCAGGATAATGAATTGGGTTTTTCATCGTTAAAATCACGACAAAATTAAGGAATAAAAAACGCAATCCGGCATCTGAATCATATAAATCATGCAAACCTTATCAACACAGGAAAAAATAAGTACGCTGATCAGTAAAATACAAATTGATTGGAAAAGGGCTAGCGGTGAGAACCATGGGATTTCGAGAATTGACAAAGATATTCTTACTGATGACATCAAGAAAATATACGACTTGATTTATGAATTGGACATCGTCAGTACCAGGCAGAGTTTAGAAACTGTTAAAAAATCATCGGAAAAAATTGATGTATTAGCTGATGAGGATAATTCTGCTATAGCTGAAATTCACAAGGAAGCCCAAATAGATTTAAGAAAAAACGAAGAATTCATCACAGAGAATGAACCCTTAGAAAAACCGGAAGAACAAGCAGAAGAAGAACCGGAAGAACAAGTTGATGAACAGCATGAAGAAATAATTAGCGAGGTTGATGAAACAACTGAGATAATTGAGGAAGAACAGGAACCCGTTGTAATCCAGCCTCCGATTGAATTTGAAATTGTTGGTGCTGAACCTGATGGCGAAAAAGCCTCAATGGAAGTTGAGGAAATTAATCAGGATACAACTCCTCCGCTTGTTGAAAACAATTCGAAGCCCGACCCGAAAGTTACACTCGACCTTTTTAGCACCTCAAAAACGCTTGCCGATATTTATCAAAATGATGAGGACAACAGCCTGGCTGCAAAAATTAAGCAAAACAAAATTGCGGATATCAAAGCTGCCATTGGTATCAACGACAAGTTTTTATTCATCAACGAAATTTTTAAAGGTGAAATGTCAACATACAATCAGGCTATCGAAGCACTCAACGATACCAGCGATTTTCACGAGGCAGTTCATTATATCGATCAATTGAAACTGAGTTATGGAAACGAAGAAAATAAACCCTCCTTCAATACGCTTTTCGAAATCGCGAAACGAAAGTTTCATTGATTATATTTAACGTTAGGTGTAAGGCTGAGGAACAGTAAATTCTAACAAAAAAATTGGTAATTTGAACAAATCTTTACAACACAAAAAAAACCATTAAATTTGTAGAAAACTAGAAATAATGGCAAACAAAAATTTAATTCGATTTGATTGGGCTATAAAAAGACTTCTTAGAAATAAAGCTGACTTTTCGGTTGTAGAGGGTTTTTTATCAGAATTATTAAAGGAAAATATTACCATTGAAAACATCCTTGAAAGTGAAAGTAATCAGCGCATCAACAATGACAAATTTAACCGTGTTGACATACTTGTAAAAAACGCCAATGGAGAATTAGTTATCATTGAAATTCAGAACGAACAGGAATACGATTATTTTCATCGTATGGTTTATGGTGCATCAAAGACACTAACTGAATTCATTTCGGTTGGAGAACCCTACAGAAATATTAAGAAAATCTATTCCATAAATATTGTTTATTTCGACTTGGGACAAGGGCAAGATTATATTTATCATGGCAAAACAGATTTCATTGGAATGCATCTCAATGACAAACTTGAACTCTCAACTAAACAAGCTGAATTTCTTGGAAAAAAAGAACCCTGTGAAATTTTCCCTGAGTATTTTGTAATCAAAGTAAATCAGTTTAACGATATAGCAAAAAACACATTGGACGAATGGATTTATTACTTTAAAAATAATGAAATAAAAGACGGGTTTACTGCCAAAGGAATTAATAAGGCAAGAGAATTATGGCGACTTGATACCTTATCAGAAGAAGAGCAGAAAAAATATCAACGGCATCTCGAAGATTTGCGTTATGGAGCAAGTATGGCCTGGACAATGAAAGTGGATGAAGAGTATAGAATTAGAAAAGAAGGAATTGAAAAAGGGGAAACAAAAAATGCAATTAAAGTAGCGAAAAAAATGAAAAAAAGAGGAATGGAAATATCAATAATTAGTGAAATGACCGGATTAACAAAGGAAGAAATTGAAAAGCTATAAAAATATAAAATAAGCTTTTCCAAATTTTCAGGGGAGCATCAGGCCGCATGTTACTATCCCCGTCCGCCAGCTTGCGGACGGGGCTATTGATCCGATAGCACTACTAATCCATAAATTATTCAGGTTAAAACTTTACACGCATGAAAAAAACTATTACTTCAGCACTACTTTTGTTAGTCATCTTTTCATTGCTTTCCTCCTGCCTCAAACACGACAAAGAATACCTTCAACTTGGGGAAGTTAACTTGCAAATGACTGAAGAGTTATCCGATGATTCGAGAAGCCTGCATCTCAACTTTTTTACGGTTGACGAATACGATTGCCTCGATAATATCATCCGTTATTCATCTTCCTCGGACCCGGAGAATATTGACATCATTCTGATTGATGTCGAGAAATCTGATTATTGTATCAACAACCCCGGTCCAGCTATTGGAATCATTGACCTCGGAAGTTATGGCTTGGGGAATTACCCGGTTTCCATCAAAGTTGGAGATGCTGAAAATACAGGCTCCCTTAAAGTTACTGAAGAATCATATGTCATCGGTTTTGATGACCTCCAATTATTAAACATTCCCTACGACACACTTTACCGCATTCCTGAAAATACTATTTGGGGACTTGCCAGGTATTTTGAAAGTGAGGGTGAAGAAAAAGTTGATGCTTTTCTTGATTCGTTGGAAAACATTGGCGCAATCCCACTTGTCCTGAATCAGGGGGATTATGGCTACTTTCGGGCAGACAGTGCCGGAAAAATCATCGTGCCCGAATACCTCGAATTTGAATATGCAAAATCCTTTGTTTACAATTACGATGGTCCCATGTCAGATGTAGAAAGTGTTATTTCTTATTTTGCCGACGTTTATCCGCAGTACCTGTATGTTTACCTCTACAACTCCAAGGGACAGGTTTTCGAGTCAAATGACTATTAATGATTTTTCTACATTAGTCAACCGTAAATACATTGCTGGCATCAAATGGAAAAATCCGGGAAAAACCGTCATTTGTAGTCATTTGGCTACGCCGTCATTAACATTAAAAAACCAAACACAATTAATTACTACCCCCATCTTCGCAAGCTACGGTGGATGAGAAATGACCACCAATGCCGAAAAACCAGAAATCTACGATTTCATAGTTTTTCGTGCATCCTCGAAAAGTTACGAAAATCAAAGATTTTCTACTTTTCGGGATGACAACCAATGACAACCAATGACCATCAATGACAACAAATGACTACCAAAGACCACAAATGACAACCAATGACCATCAACGACCATCAATGACAACAAATGACCATCAACGACCATCAACGACCATCAATGACTTTTCTTTTGAACGATATTTCAACTTTGGCAAATCTATCAATCATGTAAGTAATTGTTGGCAATAAAAGACTTAACAAAGCCTAAAGTTTCAGGTTGTTACAATAAAGAATGTAACTTTGCCCCATCATACTAACACAACTAAAATTACTAATTTAATTAACTGAAACTCATTTACAACTGATACTAACCAATCATTTTTCAAAAAACCTTATTAAAAACAAGCCTCTCGGGCAACCATTCCAACCCATAGGGGTCTAAGTAAATACTTTAACAATCTAAATAGATACTTTTTATGAGAAAACTTTCTACACTGCTGCTCATCGCAGCGTTTTTAATGTCCGGTTTTAGCCAATCTGTCACCGGAAGTGAAACCATTACCACCCACTTAAAACAAAAGATTGAAAGCTCTGCATCCGATAATTTAATCAGGATCAATATCACCCTCAGTGAACAGTTCGATTCACAAGCACTTTTTCAAGAAGTAGAAACAATGAGGCAAGCCGACAAACGCGAATATGTAATATCGGTTTTAAAACAATTTACCAGCTTGTCGCAGGAAGGTATTGTGGCAGACCTCAACGACCTCCAACGATCTAAAAGTGTTGAACAGGTAACCACCTATTGGATTGCCAATGTGATTAATTGCTATGCTACACCTTCGGCTATTGAAACACTTTCGAAACGCAACGATATTGCAAGCATCGATTATGATGAGTACAGAGTACTCCTCGATCCAAAGGAATACGAGAACAGGAAGCCGGAACAAGGTAATCTCGGCGGTGGCCGCGAAATTACCTGGAACGTGTTGAAGATAAATGCCGACGATGTGTGGGCACTTGGTTTTAATGGCGAAGGCATCATTGTTTCAGTAATTGATACCGGGGTTAACTACGATCACTATGATTTAGAAGACCACGTTTGGGAAAGCGAAGAATATCCTAACCATGGCTATGATTTTGTAAATAATGACAACGATCCGATGGATGACCACGGACACGGGACACACTGTTCGGGTACAGTAGCCGGCGACGGAACTGCAGGTTCGCAAACCGGCGTTGCCCCCGAAGCAACAATTATGTGCTGCAAGGTACTCGATGCAGGCGGTGGCGGAAGTGAAAGTGGTGTTTGGTCTGCCGTTGAATTTAGTGTCGAAAACGGCGCACATGTTATGAGCCTTTCATTGGGATGGCAACATGCATGGGGAGTTAACCGCACAGTTTGGCGTCAAACTTTTGATAATTCGATGGCTGCAGGTGTACTTGCTTCAATTGCTGCCGGAAATGAAGGTCAGGACCAGGGAAGCTTTCCAATTCCAGACAACGTCAGAACTCCCGGCGACTTGCCTCCGGCATGGCTCCACCCCGATCAAACCCTGACAGGCGGAATATCCGGAATTATCTGTATTGGTTCAACAACCAGTAGTGATAATTTGTCAGGCTTTTCGAGCCGCGGCCCCTGCGAATGGGAAAATATTAACCCTTATAACGATTATGCTTACACTCCCGGAATGGGCCTGATACGCCCTGACGTATGTGCACCCGGTTCCGATATCAAATCCCTTGCACATTACAGCAATACCGGTTACGAATCCGGCTGGAGTGGAACATCAATGGCTACACCTGCAAACGCCGGGATGATAGCACTGATGCTTCAAAAAAATAACACACTTACACCTGCTGAAATCTGTCAAACTATTGAAGAAACTACCGTAGTCCTTACTCCTGGAAAAAATAACAATACCGGTTCCGGAAGAATTAATGCCCTTGCAGCCGTTGAAGCAACCTCGTTACCCGGCCCAAGTTATTATTCACACAGCATCAACGATGAATCCGGAAACAACAACGGCGAATTGGATCCTGCTGAATCAGTAATGCTTACCCTCTCCATGGGTAATTTTAGTGATGAACCTGCTGATGATATTACCGTTGAACTCTCAACAGGATCAGAATACATTACCATAACTGACAATACCGAATATTTTGGCAACTTCAACATCGAAGATGTGATTGAAATGGAAGATGCCTTCGCTTTTGATGTGGCAAATAATATCCCCGGTGGCGAAAGCATCAAACTTATACTAACGGCCTCTAATTCAGACGAAGCATGGGAAAGTAGCTTTGAAGTTACCGCCAATGGTGTTAACCTGATGGTTGAAAATTTCACAATTGTTGATAATGGAGGAAATAGCAATGGCAGCCTCGACCCGGGTGAAACTGCCGATATTTTAATTGAAACTTCCAATATGGGACAGGTTGATGCCACTGCTGCCATGGCCATGCTCTCTACCACCAGCACCGATATTACCATCAATTCGGCTTCCTATGATTTTGGTACACTGGAAGCAAATCAAACAACTACAGCAACCTTTAACATCACTGTTGATGCTGAAGCTGCGATTGGCTCATCAGTAGAACTGATGTATGAGGTTACTTCAGGTTATTATAACCTTGAAGCTTCTTTCTTCCCAAAAATTGGCCTCATCGTCGAAGATTTCGAAACCGGTGATTTTAGCCAATACGGATGGGAGTTTGCTGGAAATGCCGACTGGACCATTGAAAGTTCAGGAGCTTACGAAGGAACATATACAGCCAAATCTGGAACTATTCCCGATGACGCTTCCACTGAAATGAAACTTACAATCGAAGTTGCAGGCCCTGATAGTATTTCTTTTTATCGCAAAGTAAGTTCCGAAGATGGATACGACTACATGGAGTTTTATATTGATAACAGTAAAAAAGATGAGTGGGCAGGTACTGTTGCCTGGGGCAGGGTTGCCTATGCCGTTACCGAAGGTGAACATACTTTCCGCTGGGTTTATGCCAAAGATGTGTATGTAACAGGTGGCGATGACTGCGCCTGGGTTGATTATATTGAATTACCTGCCATGAATGACGGAATCATGAGTGTGAATGCCGGGGGCAATTATCAATCCTGCGTAGGAATGGATTATGAAACCAATGCATATGCGCAGAATTATAATTCCCTGATGTGGGAAACAAGTGGAAGCGGTACTTTTGATGACAATACAAGTATGGATGCCGTTTATACCCCAAGTGCCGATGATTACCTGAACGGGATGGTTACACTTAGCATTACCGTATATGGTGATGGCGGTACAACCATGACCGATGATATGGAGTTGAGTTTTATGCCAATGCCAATGGCTGCCGGAATGATTAGCGGTGACGATTGGGTTTGTGAAGGTGGTTCAAATGTCTATTCAACGGATGAAATTGGATATTCCGAATCCTATTACTGGATGCTTGACCCTGCTGAAGCCGGAGAAATTACCGGAGAGGAAATGATGGTCAACATCGAATGGTCCGATGCTTATATTGGAATGGCAACTTTAACCGTTCAGGGAATAAACCCTTGCGGCGAAGGAGACTTCTCGGAGGCCTTTGAAATTGAAGTGGATGATTGCGTTGGGATTGATGACATGAATTCTACATCGGGAATTTCGGTTTCTCCTAATCCAAGCAATGGAACCTTCACCCTGAGTTTTAAAAATGATGGAACTGCTTCAACCGTGAAGATCATTAACCTCACAGGGAAAACAGTTTTTGAAACCTCCACCGACGGACAAAACCAGGTTTTGGTGAATGCCCCACAACTCGATAATGGAGTTTACTTTGTGGAAGTGAAAACCGGCAATACCCGTAAAATCGAAAAATTGATTATTAATAAATAATATTTCTTTGTAAACTATTGTTCATAGAAAGCAAAGAGGGATACTTCCCTCTTTGCTTATTTCATAAAAACCAATTAACAAAAATGAAAAAACTTTTACTGTCTTTAACAATTCTTGTATTTCTAAGCAGCATTGCATTTGCTGATGTAACCGAAAAAAGCTACCAATTTGGAGAACCACAAATTTCGGAAGCTGACGGATTTCAAATCATTAACTTCGAAAATGCTATGCTAACGGGTGTTTCAGGGGAGCCGATGCTTCCTTATTTTAGCGTTTCACTGTTGCTGCCCCCAGGCCATGCAGCGAGGGAAATCGAAATCATTCCCGGCGAAGAAGTTATTCTTGAAGGCTTTTATCAACTCTATCCCATGCAGCATTCCCAACCCATCTCCAAAGGCGGTTCGGGAATTTTTGCTTTTAAAGAAGCAGTTTATCAAAAAGATGCCAGCTATCCCAAAAGCCCTGAAGGCGAACTCACCACGCAATTTCTAAATGGTTATGCTGTCGCGATGACAGCGTTTACTCCCGTAAAATACAATCCGGCAACAGGCCAGGTTTCTTATTACAAATCACTTACCATCAGGATTAACTCCGCTAATGATGAAAAAGCCACTAAAGCTTTAGAAAACCTGCATTCAGGTGCTGAGGTTTTG
>Ga0307929_1000775_pt1 | contig 28684 bp, 20 predicted proteins | sample AceLakmetage1330_FD_203160 | JGI IMG/M metagenome (GOLD analysis project Ga0307929, IMG submission 203160) | Saline water microbial communities from Ace Lake, Antarctica - #1330 | ecosystem: Environmental > Aquatic > Non-marine Saline and Alkaline > Saline | place: Antarctica: Ace Lake...
GTGCCACTACATCGAGGGCTTTCCGCCCTCTAAACAACACGCATCGAGACGGGAAGTATAGTTGTCGTCACCCGGGAAGTGTTATTGTCGTTGACGAATTTGCACCAAATTCATCACCCCCGCACTCGAAGCGGCAGGATGGGATAAGATGGAGCAAATCAGAGAAGAGGTATCGTTTACCGCTGGCCCTATTCGTGTTCGTGGCAACATGGCGGTTCGCGACAAGAAGAAGATCAAGCGCGCGGATTACATTCTCCCCTATAAACCTAATCGCCAAATTGCCATCATCGAAGCCAAGGATAACAAGCACACGCTTGGCGACGGGATGCAACAGGGCTTAGACTATGCAAATTCGTTGGATATTCCTTTTGTCTTTAGCTCAAACGGCGATGGTTTTTGTTCCAAATCGGCGGTGCCCTGAAGGGGCACTTCAACTCTAACTGACCGAACAAAAGGGAAGGCGATGCTACAATCAATTTCCAGATTTACATTCACGCTGTCTTTTCGACAAAGGGGCGAAAACGACAGAACGATTATGGAATGTTTTTCGTTGGCCCGACGCGTGTTGATGACGTGAAGGCGTATATAGAAGGTTAGGTTGAACATCACCAAACGCAGTCGTTTCAGGATGAATTGAGGGCATTTCTTGAGCGATACGCGATCCCGTATGATGAACGTTACGTTTTGGATTGAGGTCGAGTGGGAAGTTGAGGTGCCCTTTCAGTGCTAGGAGCACTTTGCGAAGGCAGTCTCAACGCTTCAGGCTGACGCATCTCGCGTGACTTTATACTTGATATCTGATGATTGCATCACTATAAATCGAGTATGAAATATAAACATAGGTTGGCGGCCGGTAAGCTTGCAGCCCTTGTCGGGCACTTTTCAGTGGTTGTGGTCTCAGGGGCCCGACAAGTCGGCAAGAGCACCCTGTTGAAGCACCAGTTTCCCGACTGGGATAATGTGGTGTTCGATCCGGTGATTGATGTGGGTAATGCCAGATCCGATCCAGAGCTTTTTCTTCAGAACCACCCCACCCCACTTATTCTCGATGAGATACAGTATTGCCCGGAGCTGGTTCCTTGCATCAAGAGACGAGTAGATGATGACAAACAGCCGGGAATGTATATCCTGACCGGGTCACAACAATGGTCTGTAATCAAATCCGTCAGTGAGTCGCTTGCAGGCCGTGCTGTCTTTCTGGATCTCGATGGTTTTTCGCTCTCCGAGATTGCCGAGGGAATCCCGGCGTCATCATGGCTGGAGCAATATCTGGATGATCCTATTGCGTTTGTGGGCAAACAGCACGGCAGACTAACACCACACAGGAGGCCAAATGAACTCCTGTGGCGGGGAAGACTTCCCGAAATGGATACGGTACCAGAGGCGCTTAGTGGCGACTTCTTTGCTGCCTATCTGCGGACCTATGTGGAAAGAGATGCACGCTTAATGGTGGAAGTGGACGATTGGCAACAGTTTGGCCGCTTTGTCCAACTTGCGGCAGCCCTCAGCGCTCAGGAAATCAACTTTAGCCAGTTTGGGAGAGAGATCGGCATCACCCCCCAAAGCGCGAAGCGATGGGTGGCGGTCCTAAAGGCAACATTTCAATGGTTTGAAGTGCCCGCCTATCACGTCAACACGATCAAGCGAATCTCTTCGAAACCTAAGGGCTATCTCGCAGATACGGGACTGGCTTGCCATCTGGCGAGGATCACCTCACCAGACGCTTTGGGCGGACATCCCATGGTGGGAGCTCTCTTCGAAACGGCTGTCGTCTCTGAGATTCGTAAACTTCTCACGCCGCTGTCGCGCAAACCCGGTCTCTATCACTGGCGTGTACACAGCGGTAGCGAGGTCGACCTGATCATGGAAAGGGATGGGATTCTCTACCCCGTCGAAATCAAGTGGACGAGCCGCCCCACTCGAAAAGCCGCACGCGGTATCCAGTCGTTTCGCAAGAACACCCCCAGTCAGGATATTGCGCCTGGGTTGATTATCGCGCCAGCGGAAAGCTTCGAGCAAGTGACCGAACATGACTTTGTCGCCCCCTGGGATATGGTCTGACACTCGGCTAACCGTCTCCGCTGATTCCAAGTGTTTGACTTCGATGCATACAACCCCCAGCGTCGTACCTATCCCGGATCATTCAGGGTGGAAACTTGAGTGTCCTTAATCTTTTGCCCTAATCTTCGCGAGGAGAGGGAAAATTAGCCCGAGTTTCGCACTTTCAGTCGTAAGTCGTTGATAATCAACAGATCCGTTTTCGCGGCACTACAAAGTCGTCACGAATTCGTGATGAGGCAGAGCATGCCAGGAGACGTTCAGCTTGCGGTAGATTTCTTTCTGTACCTCGTCGGGTTGGCCGCTTCTACGCAAGTGATGGGTTTCTCCGGATCTGGTGGGCAGTATGACGGTGCTGTAGCAATGGGGCTGGAGAACACGCTTAATTGTATCCCAACTACGGCAGTCCCCCGTCTGTTCGAGGGTCCAAAGGATGTTTCGCAGAAGTTGGTAGGCCAAAACGCAGATGAAGACATGGCCATCGACACGGTCTTCTTTCTGGTGGCGATTGGGCCGAAGCCCCAGATCGCTCTTGATCGCTTTGAAACCGTTTTCGGCGTGTGTAAGGCTGATATACAGTTGCCATAGCTGATGTTCATTCAACGAACGCTCATCAGTACGCAGGACGTAACAACCAAACAGCTCCGAGGATTCCTCCATGCGTATCTCGTTGCGTTTCCAGACAAGGGATGAGCCACCAGCGGATGCTTCGGTGAGTTCGATATTATAGTAGCGCTGAACCCTGCGGTGCCTGGCTTGCAGACGGCCGATAGCGCGTTGGATTTTGAGCGGATCTTTCAGACGCCCCTTTTCAACTCGCGCAACAAGTTTGCCCAGATCTTCGATGAGGCGGCGTTCGGCATTCGAGACGATGGCCTTTTCCTTCTCGCCTCTGGCTTCACTTCTGCACAGAACGATCCGCTCATTGAGATCCTCCTCGCCGATGGGGTCGTCCATTAACCGGACACTGACTGGAGTCTTCCCCTCTCGCCCCGTGATCACCTGAAAGTCCTTCTTATCGGCAAACTGCTCGCGATATCGACCTCTCTGGCGGCGAGAGTCATTGACCAGATAGCTGAAGCCGTGTTGACGCAGGAGCGTTAAGTTATCGCGAGTCGCGATTCCGCCATCCAGCACCACAATGGGCTTTTCATCGCCCTCGGTTGCCGCGTCGAATAGTCCGATCATCTCAAGCAGACTCTTGCCGTCGTTCATTGAACCTTCGAAAACCTTGTGCGCCATTTCGAAGCCGAACTGGTCGAAAAGCATTCCGACAACAACCTGGGGGCAGTCGTTGCGCTTTTGCTTATTCATCCCTCTTTTAGCTTTTGCGTTACCCTTGCAAACACCCTCGAAATGGGTGTTGGTCAAGTCATAGAGGAGCACCGTGCGTTGCAGGTTGAACATGCTGCGCTGCCGTTCACGAAGGTGTGCTTCAATCTGATCCTGATGCTCCAGAAGCTTGTCGCTGACTCGATAGAAACGATCATCACCCGCGCCACGGAGATGGTTGCCCATCAGCTCGGGTAGCGCAGTGCACCGATACCAGTCCAGTAAACTATGCTCACTGACCGGGTCAATCAGCCGATTGAGTACCGAAATTGCTGCAGCATCGCTCTGCGCACGATTCAAGCCCAGTGTGGCCAGAAGCTCTGGCATATTCAATTGCTTCCATACGTGCCATCCGACAAGAACGGGCCCCAGCATCGCCGTTGCCGTGTGCGTGACCTTATCGGCAAGTACTCCGTCAATCACAGGCCCAGCATGATCTATCGCTTTTGCTGCCGACCAACGACCTTCACTGGCGACCTGCCGTACGATCCGATCCGCCCATTCCAGCGCATCAGTACACAGCTCACGATCAATAAGATCGACGCGCCCATACAGCCGGTCCTCTACAGTCTTGGCTATGGCCTTCCAGTGTTTGCGTGCCAAAACGGCATTACCTAAAGAGGCAACGGTCCGGTGTCGGGGCACGGAGGCCTCATCGCGATAGGATTCGATCAGTTTGAGCACCTGACCCGATTTTGTCTGTTTCAGTCGGAAGAACATGAACACATTAAACCAGAACTCAGACAGAAAATCAATATATAAACGAATCTATGGGCACTACAAATTGACAAAATTGCTCCCATCAACGACTTACGACGAATATCGACCCATTTTCGGCACTTTATTGCCGATTTTAAACCACGCCTGCGAAACTCGGGTTAGAGCGAAAGATTGGGGTATGGAAATGTCTGCCCACGGTCAAGTTTCAGGTTAGTATGTCGAGATCGAGATGCTGCTCCATGAGGTCGGCGAGGCGGTCGAAGACGGCGGTCTGTGAGTTTTCTACTGCGCAGACCTGATCCGAAGCAATACCCTTGCGTGCACAGAGCCAGCACCAGAGATGGGAGCGCAGCTGATGATCGTCGAAGAAGCCATGCACGTAACATCCAAAAACACCACCATCTTCGGATACAGCTCCGACCGGTTCTGAACCCTCACAATCTTGACGACGGGTAATGGTTAGCGGCGAGGTGAAAGCGGCATCGGTTGAGCTAACCCCTGCATGAATCTCGTAACCGCAGAAGCGTGTTCCTTCAAGACAAAAGGGGAGCGAGGAAGTCGTGACCCCCTCGACTTGCGCAAGCTCCTTGCGGGAGTCGAGTCGGGTTGTTACGGGGAGCATCCCAAGCCCTGCGGTTTTACCAATCTCTCCCTCAACACCCTTGGGATCTTCCACATCAAGGCCAAGCATTTGAAATCCCCCGCAAATCCCCATCAGCGGGATTCCTAAGCTTCGAGCCCGCTTCAGCTCTGCAGTAAACCCCGTGTCGTGCAACCACTGAAGATCAGCACGCGTGCTCTTGGTACCCGGCAGAATAATTAGGTCAGGGCTACCCAATGCAGCTGGCGTTTCAATGTAGCGAATATTAATTCCCGTATCGCCTTCCATCGCGAGAAAGTCGGTATAGTTGCTGATACACGGGAAGCGGATGATTGCAATATCAAGAACCCTACCGCCAGTACCACGCAGCCGTTCGAGTCCGAGCGAATCCTCCTCCTCAATGCCCAGATCCCGACAATAGGGTAGAACTCCCAGAACAGGTACTTTGGTTAGGGCTTCAATGTCCCGAATCCCTGACTCCAGCAGCGTCACATCACCGCGAAACTTGTTGATAATGATGCCGACAATCAAATGGCGATACCGTTCCGGGATCAGAGCCAGTGTTCCATAAATCGAGGCAAATACGCCACCACGGTCAATATCGGCCACCAGGATTGTCTTGGCTCCAGCATACGCGGCCATCTCCATGTTGACGTAGTCTTCCTCCATCAGGTTGATCTCGGCCGGGCTGCCGGCGCCTTCCAGGACGATCCTCTCATACTGTGAGGCAAGGCGATCATAAGCCTCATGCGCGGCGCGGCGCATGTCGGCCTTTGCGGCGTAGAATTCACGCGCTTTGAGCGTTCCGATCGGCTGCCCATTGACAATGACTTGTGATCCATGCTCGCCTTGGGGTTTGAGCAAAACGGGGTTCATATCGGTATGGGGACGAATGCCCGCTGCGTGTGCCTGCACAACCTGCGCACGCCCCATCTCGCCACCCTCGGCGGTCACGTAGCTGTTGAGTGCCATGTTCTGCGCTTTGAACGGAGCCACCCGTAGCCCGTGCCGCACCAACAGTCGGCATAGCCCGGTCGCGACAACACTCTTCCCTGCATCGGAGGTCGTACCCACCACCATAATGGCAGGGCGTTTTGCAGTACTCAAAACTCGATCCCCTCACGAGCAGGAATGCCAGCATCAAAGCAATGTTTCACCTTTCGCATTTCGGTAACGAGATCGGCCCGGGCAATTAGCTCTGGAGGGGCATTTCGGCCTGTGATCACCAATTCAACCTCTGCTGGTCGGGCATCGACTAGAGCAAGTAGCGTTTCCAGCGTGATAACGCCGGCACCGAGGGCACCATTGGCCTCATCAGCAATCACTACATCAAACTCTCCGCCCTTCAGCACCGCTTCCAGTCGCTTCACCCCTGCCGCGGCCACTTCAAGATCCTCAGCCGAAGGGGCCTTACGTATAAAGCGCCCTAATCCAAACTGCTCGATGGTGATCTCGGGACAGCGCTCGCGAAGCAAGGCCATCTCACAAGAGTCTTTGCCCTTAATGAACTGACCCATAAAGACGCGCTTGCCGGCCCCAACCGCCCTGACGGCTAATCCGGTGGCGGCCGTGGTTTTACCCTTACCATCGCCCGTATAGACTTGAACGCAACCGATCATACAATTGAGTCTCCTTCGGCAATGCATGCGCCGCACGGCCAACTAGTGTCATGTATCAGAATTGAACTAGTAAAATATAAAAATGCCTGTCATTCCGAGCGAAGCCGAGGAATCTCGTCCCTGCGCGAGATGGAGATCCCTCGACTTCACTCGGGATGACACCTTGGTCTTGCAAGCTCATTTACGAGACATGACACTAAAACACGATGGGAACATAGATGTCGCAACCTTCAAGTTTTGCACGCCCATTCAGGAAGGCGAGTTCGATCAAAAACTGAATCTGAACCAGTTCTCCACCCGCCTTCTTTATTAGCTGGGCCGACGCAGCGGCAGTACCACCGGTCGCAAGTAAGTCATCAATAAGAACCACGCGATCCCCCGGCTCAAATGCATCTTGATGAATCGCGAGCGTCGCGGACCCGTATTCAAGATCGTAGCTCTCTTCATAGGTCTTGAAAGGAAGCTTGCCCGCTTTTCGAATCGGAACCAAACCGAGCCCCAAGCGCTCACAGAGGACACCGCCAAAGAAGAACCCGCGAGCGTCAATGGCGGCAACCTTGGTGATCCCTTTGCCCTCAATCTGCGCCGCAAAGAGCGACATGGCATATTTAAAAAGGGCCGGATCTTGGAGAATCGGCGTGATATCCTTAAACAGAATTCCCGGTTTAGGAAAATCAGGTACGTCACGAATGGCTGCCTTCAGATCATCAATTGTCATGGGGTCCTCCTTCGGATATTAGCGGTTGTGCTCAATATTTCTTGGCTCTTAATGCCATCTATACTTTGTTTATCAAAGAGTTCCAACGACAATGCCGTTCACCCCCCGAGTTTCACTCTTAATCGCTTTCTTACTCGCCTCACTTCACCCGCCTGTTGAGGGAAGCAGCCCGCCTGCATCGCTAGGCGAAGCATTGCGGGCAGGTTCGGTTAAGCGTATCCGAGTAAGGGTTGGGGTTAAGTGTACGTAAAAAGTGTGGGAGCAAGTGTCTCCTCGTTATCCGTTCTCGTCAACCGATTTCCTCACCACGATCTGCCCGCTATGCTACCCCGAGTTCAGCCTTGCGTCGCCGGCGCCACACCTCTTCAGAAATGCGCTTCTCACACGTGCGCAATTCCAGCATGCCATCATAGTGCTGATCGTCATCGCTCACAACAGGAACCGCTTCAAGCCCCACATCCCTCAAGTGCTGCACGGCCTCTGCCAGTGGAGACTCTTTTCGCACTGCTTCGCGCGCCGGTTCCATAAGGTCGGCCGCCACAAGCCAGGTACCCATCTCCATATCTGCAAGACAGCGCTTCAGACTATCCTGCCCCAGGCACCCCAACACACGGCGATCACCATCCAATACGGCATAGTGCATGGCATCGGTTTCAGCAACCATGCGCATAATGTCAGCCACGCGATCATTTGCAGCAAAGGCGGGAACGTCGGCATCTTGAACATCAGAAACACTCAGGGAGTGCAAAAGGTCATCTTCGGTTACGTTAAGGCCCCGTTCTCCCGCTTTCGTCACAGCCAACTTCACACAAGGGGGCCCGATAAGCTGGACAAGAAATGTGGTTGCCGTAACAATCATCACAATCGCATCGCCCATGGAGACGTTTCCGAGCTTCTGATCGCCGAACCTAAGACTGGCCATAATAGCCAAACCAATCGCCACACCCGCCTGGCTGAAAAGACATAGCCCCAGATACTTTCTGATTACATCTGAGGTATGCGACCAGCGTCCGCCAAGATAAGCCCCCAGAAACTTTCCGGCAGTACGGCCAAGGATGTAGGCAACAGCCAAGCCCCACATGAGGCCAGACAGCCCCTGAAAGGAGAGCCGGGCTCCCACGAAGACAAAGAACAACACATAAATTGGCTGCGAAAAACGCTCCGCTATTTCAAACGTCTCCCGACTGCGGTTAGGTGCAAGATTCACCAGCGTTGCCCCGAGAGCCATCGCAGCCAAAATCACATCTAACTTAAGCAGGAGTGCAATTCCAAGTACAAGCGTAAGCACGCCAATGATAAATGTGAGATGTTTGCCGTGGTCATGGATGCTGCGCACGAGGAGGTTTAAAATAATGCCGGCACCCACACCAAGGATTGCAGCACCAACCATCTCGAAAGCGGTATGACCAAGACTAGCAAAAATCGACACTTCACCGGAACCCGTCAGGAGGGTGGCCATGCTAGCCGCAAGACTGTATAAAAGCAGGGCTAGCCCGTCGTCCATGGCCACGATAGCCAACACTGTCGTCGTCAGAATCCCGCGAGTCTTGTACTCCCAAAGGACGTCGACCGTTGCAGCCGGTGCCGTTGCAGATGCGATTGCCCCCAACAACAAACCAAACGCAAGCGAAGTGCGCCAGTCTCCCGTTGCCAAAAAAGTAATACCACCTATCAAGAAACCAACAACCAGCGCAGCCGTAATACCTTCGGCAAGCAAGATGATGAAGAACTGCTTCCCGTGTTTTCGGAAGACGCTACCGCGCAACTCCCCACCAATTAGGAAGCCTATGACTCCAAGCGCAAGGAAGTTAAGGGGCAGGAGCGTATCGAGCATCGTCTCGTTTAGGAGTCCCAAACCTGCCTGACCCACAATCGCACCAATAATGATATAGCCAACGACCTGTGGGATTCTAAGGAATTGAAACAGACGCCCACCAACCGTTCCTGCTAGAATCACGGCCCCGATCAGGAGCAAAACAGGAATATGAGAAAGATCCATCTTCTATCCTTACTGTTCGCCATCAGGAGTCATGAATACCTGGCAAAATGTCTCCGTATCCTCACACGCCACCAGACGCCCTTTAAGATCCTTGGCGCGCGAGCTGATCGCAGCCAGCAAGCGGAGATACTCAGTATGATTTCCTTCGCGCGCAGCAATCAGAAAGATCAAATGGACAGGGCTGTCATCAAGGGATGCATAATCAGCAATACCCTCTCGTGAGATGCCGACGGCCATCGTCATCTTGCTTACTGACGACAAGCGAACGTGTGGCACGGCAAGACCACAGCCGATGCCGGTGCTCATAAGATCTTCGCGCTCAAAAACGGCACGCGTCAGGTCGGGTTGATCTTGGATGTTCGGACAGGTTGAGAGAAGGTCGATCATCTCCCTCAGCGCTGCAGCTTTTGTGGTCGCATCAAGCATACACACGCGCTCTTTTGCGAGCGAATCCTGCAACAGTGCCGTGCGCTCAAGACGGGCTTTTACATTTGCCTCAATCATAAACATCTCATCCTACTAAATTCCGTCATGTGGCAACGGAACATCCCTAACAAATCAAGGGGTATTTACGGAAAGATCGACGCTATGCCTCGCCCTATGGAAAGTCAAGAGGGGAATCTCGAAAGCCGTGAAGTCATGCCGGAAGTCGCGAAAAAGTAGGCGAAAAAGCAGGGTCACCTATGAAAAGTGAAGTCAAGGCACAATCCACCTGTTCCAGTGAACGGCCATAAAAATTGACTTCACAGGACACCCTTGTCTTGCCGTTAAGCATCAGCACGTTAATCACCTCACCAGTTGAGTCTCATCGTCAGTTTGTTGACCGGATTTGAATGACGGTGCGAGTCTCATATTCCAGTCACCTATCTGGGCATTCCCCGCTCACGCGGGAGCCATTGCCATATTGGGTATAACAGCCGGGCGGCTACTCAGCCCTTTGAGCTTTCAGAAAGCCGCTGATGCGGTCTTTGGAAAGCATGGCGATCTACTTCATAAGCTGGCTCAATGAACGACCCTGTGTTCCTGAGCCTCCGCGTTAACGTTCCTTGCTGGCATGGCGTATCCATAGACTTCGACTCACAGGAGCTCTACGTAGCCATGATCGGGCCAACAAGGAACTCGGCAAACAGGAACTGTCCGCACTCTTTCGCGTACTGACGAATGCATAAACCAACTGCAATAGAAATGGGCTATAGGGATCATCACGTCTCGTCATTCGTTATTTCACAAATAGTCCGAGTGCTGATTGATGTTTCCATCATCTTTCTTTAGTCGCCTGAATACCCAGCCCGGGCCGCTCTTTCACTCGCCACTTGTTCAACAGGCGATCAACCGCTATCCTTCCCACATGTTTAAATCGCTTCACATTGCACTGACGGTCATTCTCCTGGGCGCAACGGCATATGCCGACGAGCCCCCTCCCCCTCTAACCATTACAACCTGGAACATTGAGCATCTAGGCACGCTGGGACGCGGATTCGGAGGCGGATTCGGCGGATTCGGACGAGGCTCAATCCCGGAAGGCAACAAACCTCTGCCCTTGCGAAGCGACGCAGACCTGAAGCGTATCGCCAATTTGATCGAAAACGAGCTGCATAGTGATCTCTTTGCACTTCAAGAAGTGGGCATCACTGGCATGCGTAGCGGACGATCCCTGTCGGAACCCTTAGATAAAATTGTCGAGCACTTGAATCGGAATGGAGCCAAGTGGGCCTATTTCATTCCCCAAGTTTACGAAACCCCACCTAGGGATAGCGAAGATAATACATTCCTAGGATATCTCTGGAACCAAAATCGCGTTCATCTCATCACCATTTTTGAAATGTCCGTCTCCAACCCATACATGGGAGGAACGGACTTATTCGAGCGGACTCCACTTGTGGGATATTTCGCGACCCTCGGGAGTGATGGCCATCCCCAAAATGATTTTGCACTCGCAAACGTGCATTTTGCATCAGGACAGGGGCATGACGAAAACCACCTCATCGCAATGACACTCATTGAGACCAGGCTCGCAAAAGATCTGGCCAAGCACGCCGTAATGGAATCTGACCTGATCATTCTGGGAGACCTGAACGACAATCCCACACAAGTCAAAGCCGATGGCTCGCCCAAGTACTCCCCGGCAATGCACCAACACATGCAATTCAAGGGCTACATTGACCTTGTAACGCCCGACATGAAAACCACGCGCATGAACAGCAACCTTGACAGCCTCATTGATCATATTTTGGTGAACAAATCGGCCCAAATCGGATTGGTCTCCACCAATGCAACCCTCTACAAACCGGGAGGCAAGAAAGGAAATTCCGCGCTCTACGGCGAATGGCGGCGCACCTTCAGCGACCATTTTCCCATATCCTTTCAACTGCAAATTGAACCCGATTCTGATTCCGACTTCTTCTGATCGCTAGAAGTGGAACGGTCTGATGTCTTTGGAAAAAACCGGAGATGCCTCGACTTCGCTCGGCATGACAAGAAACCTTAGGAAACTGTCATCCCGAGCGAAGTGCTTGCATCCCAAACTCGCTTCGGGGTCGAGGGATCTCCTCTGCCACATACCGGCAAAAATGGGAATGTCCAAGATTCCAGAACTTGACACGCCGTGTTCCTTACGGTGGAATGCTTGCGTTTTAGCTGAAAACCTTTAAGGAGAAACCATGAGCATGACCCTTCGTGAGAACTGCGACTATTCCCTTCTCGTCCCCACTAGCATGGGTGCCCGGCTAACCCCCGTCGGTGGTCAACCTTTTCACTGTAGCGACACCTTCAAACTTCAGGCCACAAGTGCAGAATCCAACGTTGCCAGCGTCTCCTCTTTTTTGGGCCTACCCGTAAAGGTACTTACCGCTTTTGTTGCTGGCAGCCCTGTTGCGCGTTTCATTAAAGACGATCTCAGCCGTCGGCACATGGACTATGAAGGTCCTGAAGTAGAACAGGACAACCCCTGGGGCGCCCGGCATCAGTTCAATCTCGCCGACAGCGGCTACGGATCACGCGGTCCCCGCGTCCAAAATGACCGCGCCGGCGAAGTGGGCCGATCACTCAGCGTTAAGGACTTCGATCTGGATCGCATCTTTGGAAAAGAGGGGGTTCAAATCGTACACCTCTCTGGCCTCATTGCTGCACTGTCACCCGAAACCAGCCTGTTCTGTCTCGAGATTGCCCGCGCCGCAAAGAAACACGGTACTCGAATCTCATTCGACCTCAATCACCGGGCATCCTTCTGGAAAGGCCGCGAGCAGGAACTGCACAAGATCTTCGCCGAGATTGCAAGTGTTTCGGATATCTTGATCGGCAATGAAGAGGATTTTCAGCTTTGCCTGGGAATTGAAGGCCCAGAGGCAGGCGGAAGCGATATAGCCGCCAAAATCGAAAGCTTCAAAGGCATGATTGGGCGCGTGAAGACGGCCTTCCAAAATACAACCACCTTTGCAACCACGCTACGTCAGGTCATCAGCGCAAACTGCCATCTCTGGGGGGCCATCACACTGGTGGGAGAGGAGTGGCAGGTCGTCGAACCTCGCGAGATCACCGTTCTGGATCGCATCGGAGGTGGAGATGGATTTGTCGGCGGATTTCTCTATGGCATTCTAAAGGGCTGGGAGCCCGAAAAGTGGATTCAGTTCGGATGGGCCACCGGAGCACTAACAACAACCTTGCTTACTGACTATGCACAACCCGCTGACGAAGATCAAGTTTGGAGCATTTGGGAAGGCAACGCACGCGTCAAACGCTAGGAGATATTCCATGGCTTTCACTCTAAAACTCGGAGATGCGGAACCCGACTTTTCGCTACCCGCAACGGATGGCATGGACGCCCACTGGATGCCCGTCGATGCCTGCGACTTAGTCTAAACCATGCGAGAACCCCCACAGGATGTTGACCCAATGGCTTGGCGATTGAATCATAGCGTTATCCGCGGCGAGATCGACAATCGCACACGGGACGGTGTATCCGGCAAGCTCTGGCTTGTTGGCAGGGAATTCCCCATTCTGCTAACGCTGAAAGGGAACGCATGGCGCGATATTGCAGGATGCCTGTTGACATTCGAAAATCCCACTCCGAAAGGAGACGATTGCACCGCCCTCAGCCCCGTACAAATGGGATCGGTCGGAGACATGACGGCATCCCGAAAGGTGCGTCTGCTCGACATCCCGATAAACGAAGCACTTGATCGTATTGGCAGGGGCGAAGCTGTTGCCGAACACATGGGCAACAGCATCTATCTCGAATGGTACAGTCGCGCCAATGGCCGTGTCGTGATTGAATCCGCAAATTACACCATCACCATATCCCCGCACCAGTGGCGTATGACGGAGGAGGAAGACGCTGCACAAAGAACCCAAAAGCAAGAAGCCACCACACTTTGGGTCGAACATATCGGCGAGGAACTCGACGAGGAGTTTGAGGACAACGATGACGATGACGCCTGGGATATGGATGAATTTGAGTGGGAAAAGCAACTCAAAGAATCCGACGCCATGACCGACCGCTATAGCGAGTTGCTGGAGAAGTATATGGAAGACCCAAACCGTGAGGCCATTATCGCACACGAAATGGGTTGGTCATGGCTCGAAGATGCCTTCGAAGAGGTAGAGGATGAAGATAACGAAGATGACATCCTCCCATGGGTGGATGAGTCTGATTTTAGTTTCATTGATGATGACGGTCAACTCAACCCAAACCCACTTACAGAGGGCACAGACTGGATCCGAACCGAGAACGATAGAACCAGCCATCCGCTCACTGAACGGGCAACGCGACTTGCATCAGCAATGTGGAAATGCTGCAAGGAGCAGGGGCTCTTGGGAGAAACATCCGACACCGATTTGCATGACATGGTGTTTGCAGCCCAAACCTTGAGCGCAAAGCTGGCTGGAGCACTTAACTCCCTCGCATACCACGACACCCCTGATTGTGGATTCGTGGTCGCCTGTCTCAAACGCGCGCTACAGTACTTTGATAATGCCATTCGGGCATCTGCCCTCGTCGGCGAAAAAGCACTATTGGAAGCAGATCGAATCGCCGCCTTCCGTAAAGAACTCTTTGAAATTCGCCAGGAAATCCTAAAGTTGATGACGCACTATAGGCAGTTGCAGTAGGGTGCCGTTCCCATTTCTAAATTTTAGATTTCAAATTTTCAAATTTACTTTGTGTCTGTCTCAAACTTGAAACACCATTCTGATATTTGAGACACCCCCGTTTCCTCGCGGTCGCATTCTAGACGAAAATACACGTATTATGCCACCGCACTGTCAGCACTATGGTTGCCGTGTCCACAGAGTGTGAAGAGATTGTAACCCCCAACAGTTGCCCTTTTATGGCACACGCAATGCTATAAGTAGGGGCGTGTACTGAGGTTGGTTTGGAATACAGGATGGCTGGCCTACGATTAAATCCCAGTGCCAATTTGCCATCCATAGCCTTGCTGACCGACTGGCACAAAATGTGACCCTCAACGATCACGTCGAATGGGCCGCAGCAAATGCTGCGGTCCTTTTGGCGTCAACACCAGATCCTCAAAACTGGACAACCTCAGGAAGGAAGTCGATCGATTAATCGGTCTCGCTGAGCACCTCTGTTTATCCACCGTCCAGATCGGGTGAGTAAGGTCCCCTACCGGTTTGAGAATCTTCTCAGCGACTTTCAAAGACCAAGGCAGTGGTATGTGGATGCCAAGAGGGGTACGGTTTGGCTTTGGCCGCTTGAAGCCATGGATCCGAATGGGGTTTGCGTCACAGCGTCCTTCCTGCCCAGCGCCATTGAGGTGCGGGGTACACCCACGTTCCGAGGGAGGATTCATAGGAAGGAACCTCGTCCATGACATGCCCTACGCCGGGATTACCGTTGATGGAGGGGCGCGCCATCGCTGGTTCGCGGGTTGGCCCCGGAAGTTTCCTGAACTAGAGGATCTCTGGGCGCGCCGCGGCGAGGGGGAACCCACCATCACCAAAGTTAAGGCGTTGATCTCCGGGCATAACCGCATTGAGGGGAATATTGTCTACAATGTGATGAGCAAACTCGATGACGGTGCGGCCATCTACTGCCATGCAGGACATCACAGTCTGATGAAAAACAATTTCGTCTGGCGTGGGGGGCGTCCCAAGACCTTTGGGCTGTACTTCGATGATGGAGGAGAATCTCTTCTGGTCGACACTGGGCGAGAAGGGAGGCGCTTCTCATCTCAAGGCTTTGCGTGAGAAGGGCTTTGACGCCTTGGGCAAGACGATTGTGGGAATGCCCGGTCTGGAGATTACACCGAAGCGCATGATTCGAGTGAAGCGCGGAACGAATACGGCGAAGATTTCCTTCTCGGCGATTGATTTTTCTGGAATGGGGCCTCAGAAACGCTTTGTCTCTGCCATTCCACAGGCGTTATGGGACGAGCCAGCAAAGGCTCTCGCGCTGTTTGATAAGCGGTTCTCTCTGAGAATAAATAAGGCCCCTCTTCCTGTCTCAAACTTGAAACACCATTCTGATATTTGAGACACCCCCGTTTCCTCGCGGTCGCGTTCTAGGCGAGAATACACGTATTATGCCACCACACTGTCAGCACTATGGTTGCCGTGTCCACAGAGTGTGAAGAGATTGTAACCCCCAACAATTGCCCTTTTATGGCACACGCAATGCTATAAGTAGGGGCGTGTACTGAGGTTGGTTTGGAATACAGGATGGCTGGCCTACGATTAAAACCCAGTGCCAATTTGCCATCCATAGCCTTGCTGACCGACTGGCACAAAATGTGACCCTCAACGGTCACGTCGAAGGGGCCGCAGCAAATGCTGCGGCCCTTTTGGTATTACTCGGCCGGAAAGGCGGCAAGCAATTCGGCTTCAGCGCCTTCGAGCGCTCGCAAAATGGGTTGCTCGTTAATCTTACGCGCGTTTAGATCCTGTAACATGGCTATTCGACGCTCTCCAGTGACGGCATCTGCTGCTGCCATCATTCTAGTGTTTTCGACAAGAAACGCTTGGTAGCTATCGCGGGCAGCCACATACGCTTTTAAAGCCGTCGATTGCTTCGGCGGCAGATCCGTGAGGTGTTCAAGGTGACTAACGTCGATGATCTTATGAGGACCGGGAATCTCGCTGCTGCCCCCACCTGCGGCGGGCTTCGGGGCCTTCACCTCCATCTTTTTGACCTTCATGGTATAAGCCGTAAGCTTTTTACCCCCTTGCTCATAAGTAAACTTTGATCCCTGAAATCCATGAAATACGGCCTTCTCGGCTTTCTTCATTCCAGAAAGAAGAAGGGACACCTCACGCGGCTTATCCAATTCCAGCATCTTAACAGACGAGGGTGAAGCGTGAAGCGTTTCGCCATAACGAACCTGAAACGTAAATTTTCCATTCTCAAACTTCTCTAACCTACCCTTATACGTCTTATTTCGAATGGTAATCGTATCAGCCCATACAGATGATGATACCGAAAGCCCCAACAGCACCAATAAAGCCCATTTTTTCATTTTCCCTCTCCTCCAAGTTTCTCGCTTACAAGATTCTTTGACACGCATTCATTAAAACATTACGCACCACTCAAAACAACACCACCGACAATTTCAACAAATGACAAAAAATGCACAAAGACATAATATTAAGACGTGAAAATGCACAATTTCTTAGGAATATTTTCAGACGTTGTAGCCCTAGGCTGCATCTGGTGGATTTTTTAATCAGAATCGTGCTCATAATCACGCCTATGTTTGTGCCGTATGGCATTGAAAAGCCCTGAACACGGATTTTATAAAAGAGACCTGCTGTCATCCCGAGCTTGCCGAGGAATCTCTAGCATTACTGGAGACCTGGAGATTCCTCGGCAAGTTCGGGATGACAGATATCGCTCGAGATGAAACATCACGCTGGGTTTGCCTGCTCAGAGATGCCATATAACACAGACAGGCAGACAATTCGTAATTGACTTCCCTCCTCATCCGCGGTCAAAAGGGTGCAAATATTCCATTTGACTCAAATGCCCCTGTTTTCGTATGCTTTGCGAGATCATGTGTATCACACTCAACATCGTGACATTGCTGTCTCTAGCAAGCCTTGGCTTACTAGCCGGTCTACTGTGCCTTAGGGGCCCGGTAGGCGTCACGGTGAAGGTGTCTGCACATCGCTGAGACCCTCTCACCCTTGAATGTGATGCCTACCGGGGATAATGACTTCGGTGGGTATTTTTTTGGCAAGATTTTTTAAAGAGAGTAAGTTTCAAGAGAAGAGGAAAAAACCATGAAAGACGATCCAAATCGCGTCTATATATTTGATACCACCCTGAGAGATGGGGAACAGTCACCGGGTGCCAGCCTGAATCATCGTGAGAAGCTGGAAATTGCACATCAACTAGCCTTACTGAATGTGGATATCATCGAAGCGGGCTTCCCGATTGCATCACCGGGTGACTTTAATGCCGTAAAAGCAATCGCAGAAACCATAAAAGGTCCCACGATTGCCGGACTTGCACGTTGCATTGATAAAGACATCAGTTGCTGCGCGGAGGCGGTGGCCGCTGCCGAGAAGGCTCGCATTCACGTCTTCCTGGCAACATCAAAGATCCACCGTGAGTTCAAACTCAAGAAGGCGCAGCACGAAATTCTGAAGCAGGCTGCGGCATCCGTCGCCTACGCCCGCACCTTTGTGGACGATGTCGAATTCAGCCCGGAAGATGCGTCACGCACAGAGCCGGACTTTCTGGCTCAAGTTGTGGAAGCAGCCATCGACGCAGGCGCAACAACAGTCAACATTCCAGATACGGTTGGTTACTCCATACCCAGTGAGTTCGGGAATTTGATCAAAGCGTTGTTTGACAAGGTCCCCAACATTCACAAGGCCATCATCAATGTGCATTGTCACAACGATCTGGGCCTGGCCGTTGCCAATTCACTGGTCGCAATAGAGGCCGGCGCCCGTGGCATTGAGTGCACCATCAATGGCTTGGGTGAACGGGCAGGCAATGCAGCTCTGGAAGAGGTCGTCATGGCGCTGAAGACCCGTAGCGATCGTTTCAACGGTCTGTACACAGGCATCCATTCAGAACGCCTCTACAAGACAAGCCGCCTGGTCAGCCAATTGACCGGCATGAAGGTTCAGCGAAACAAGGCAATCGTGGGCGCCAATGCGTTCGCACACGAATCGGGTGTGCATCAGGACGGAATGCTGAAAGAGCGGTCAACATACGAAATCATGCGTCCCCAGGATGTTGGCATCGACGCCACAGAGTTGGTTCTGGGCAAACACTCCGGCCGCCATGCTTTCAGGCATCACTTGAACGAGATGGGAATTATCCTGAATGACGCCGAACTGGAGCGTTGCTATGAGCGATTTATCGCTCTGGCCGACAAAAAGAAGCAGATCTATGATGATGATCTGCTGATGATTGCCCGCGAAGAGATGAGCGATACAACAGATGTCTATCTACTAGAAAAACTGCATGTATCAACCGGCACCGATACCGTACCGACGGCAACGGTACGCATCAGCAAGGGTGACGAAACCTTCCAGGATGCCGCTTGTGGTGATGGCCCAATCGACGCCGCACTCCAAACCATAGATCGCATCACCGGGATTCATGGCAAGTTGATTGATTTCTCCCTGCAAGCCATTACGGTGGGCAAGGATGCGATGGGTGAGGTCAGCGTGCGCGTCAAATTCGACACGGGAGAACTCTTGAGCGCAAAATCGGCAAGTACCGACATTGTGGAAGCAGGAGCTCGGGCTTACCTTTCCTGCGTAAATCGGCTGGTATCCTCGCGCATGAACGAAACCACGGACGAAGCAACGGACGGAAATCCATAATGAATATCAGTGGACACACAACGCCCTTCGCCGTATTGGGACATCCCATCGGCCACACGCTATCGCCCATCATGCATAACAGCTCCATCGCGGCGCTGGAGATGGATGCCATCTATCTTGCATTCGATGCCGCTCCAGAACGCCTCATGGAAATTCTACACGCCATGCGCGACATGGGCTTTCGAGGAGTCAACCTAACGGTCCCCCTGAAGGAGGTCGCCTTCAAGGGGGTAGACTCGCTCGACACATCCGCCAAAATCTCGGGTTCCGTCAACACAATCGAGTTTATAGAAGACGGAAGCCTGCGCGGTCACAGTACAGACGGCTACGGATTCGTCACGGCGTTGAAGGAGTCCTTCAACACCACGCTCGAAGGGCAATCCGTATTTGTGCTCGGCAGTGGCGGAGCGGGTCGGGCTGTGGCGATCACCTGTGCTGACGAAGGTGCATCCCACGTCGTGGTCAGCGATATTGACGCCGCCCGTGCCGCAAAAGTAGTAGCAGAAATCACCGAACTCTTTCCTGCCGTTGGCGTAGAGTCTGCGGGTACAGATGCGACCCAATGGGCAACAGCCGCAGGGCAAGCCGCCCTCATTATTCAAGCCACCCCCGTTGGCATGAAACAGAGCGACACACCACTTCTCACAAGCGAAGCCTTTCATGCAGGCCAGATGCTTTTTGATCTGATCTACATGTACCCGGAAACGGGGATTATGAAAGCGGCCACCGCTGGCGGCGCAAAAGCAGCCAACGGCCTCGGTATGCTACTGTATCAAGGCGCACGCTCATTCGAAATCTGGACCAACCGCACACCAGATATCAACGCCATGCGCAAAGCCCTGGAAACCTCCGTCTACGGCTCATAAGCCTTGACGTTGCGGACAGAAGACTGGGGACGTCAAGCCTGCGGGTGAAGGGGAGTCGGAAATGCGAATAGATTACGGCCCTGGTCAGCTTCTCGGGTTCAGGGCCGCACTCTGATCAGGTAGAATCTCATGTTCGTTGTCAAAGCGGTGGTGTCGACGAAACTGTTGGTCGTAACGTACCAGGGCTCAACTCCACCAGTGGCGTTCGTGGTCATAAGCAACGTGTCAAACCCATCCGCAAGATCAGCGCATGTGTAGATGTCGTATGTCTTGTCGCCACGGCCGATCCAGGTAACGCGTGACCCTGATACGTCCGCATCAATCGCCCTTAGGGACAGTACGGCATTCGCATCATGCGGATTGGTCCCCGATGCGGCTTCTTCGCCGTCGCTCATGCTGTCCCCGTCACTGTCGCCGTTGTTCATCTCGGTGGCGATGTTGGGATCGAACGCTGTGCCCGCCAGTTCTGTGGTGTCGGTGAGTGCGTCGTTGTCGTTGTCCGGGTCCACCTCGTCCGCCAGCCCGTCGCCGTCCGTATCCTTCGACGGTTGGAGGCTGAATGTGCTGAGGAATCCGGCGTAGTTGACGATGCTCCCGCCGGTGGCTACCGCGATCCCGCCCGGCTGACCTACCACGCTGATATTGTTAAGCGAACCCGCGATTACGCGGTTGCCTGATGCGTTCAGGACCGAAGAGGGCTGGTTCAGCTGACCATGCGCGGCGAGCGTGCCGGCCAGAAGAAAAGGCACCATTAGAAAAATTGCTTTCATGCTGTTTTCCTCTCGTTCACGGGAGTATTACTTTGCGAGCTTGGCATCATATCCCGTCGCCAAAGCCCTGTCAATTCGGATTGCCCCACGAGCTTTCTGCGTTGTACGGATGTGCGTTTTTCGTAAGGTGTTGCGGCATAGGGATCTGGCGCATCTCATGTGCTCCACAGTCACGCCGATTGACGAGAACGGCGACGAGAACAGTAGACGATTAAGAGATTCCCCCCCCCCTCGTCATCCGTTCTCGTCGCCCGCTATCGTCAACCGATTGCCTTTTTGGCTAAATGGGCTGGTCTGGCGATAAATTAGATGCGTTTGCCCTAAGTTCCGGCGCTCTTCAAATTGACAACCTCTAAACTTATAGGCTAGCATCCGGCCTTTATAAAGGAGTGTTTTAATCCGCAATATGGAGTTTGTTATGAGAAAGAGTATTCTTACTATATGTTCATCTGTTGTATGCATCTGCTGCGTCATGTCCACCTATGCTGAAGTGCCTTGTGTCATGAACTATCAGGGCAGACTGCTGGATGGAACCAATCTGGTCTCCGGCAGTTATCCAATTGCGTTCTCGATTCACACCAACGCAACAGGTGGTGCCACGCTTTTTGCCTGTACCAACGCCATCCAAGTGGTCGATGGTTTGTACTCCACATATATTGGAGAGAATCCGGTAGCCGGAACATTAACAAATGCCCTGAAATACTCTCCTCTTTATCTCCAGGTAGAAATTGACGGGACTATCCTTTCCCCAAGGGAGCGGCTCGCGGCTGTAACCTATGCAATGGTTGCCGCCGGAGTTCCCGACGGCGCCATAACGACGGATATGCTCGGATCTCAGTGCGTAAATGCCGATAAGATCGTCAATGGTTCGATTGGTGCGGAAGACCTTTCATCGAACATCTCTACCGTCTACGTCGCCCGCGCCGGCAGCACGATGACCGGCCTGCTCCAACTCCCAACGGATGGGTTCGCAGTGGGTGACAGCCAACTCGCCGCCACCAATGGCGGAGTCATCATGAAAGGTGACCTGGAGATCACCGACGGCGCCTTCAAAGGCAACGTCGGCAGCGGTGGCGCTCCCTTCCCCCGACCCGCATACGACAGCGGTTGGATCAGTCAGCCGTTGCACTCATCCACCAATTTCAGCCATAGCCTCGGCGGCGACGTAAGTGACTACTTTGTGGACTTCCAGGCCGCAAACTCAAATATGGCCGTCGTCTATCCAGGACCCAACGCTTACTACTACTCCAGCGGCGCGGACCACGGTTACAAGATCTCGGTGGAAACCAATCAATGGACGATGATGAACCTCGAGGTTATCTCGGGCGGCCCCACGAATTTCCGATGCCGAATCTGGATTGTGAAATGACCATGAATCCAAAGATACGGAGAGCCAATTAACTGCTAGCCATATCGCGTGGCCCATTGTACTCTCTTGCCCATGCTCACAGGGGGGGATGTAGGATACAGGGATCGCCGTTGGACAGGCCTCTTGCTCGGGGTCATCCTCGTGCTCGCCTTCGTCCTGCGCCTCATCTTCGTCTGCCAGGTAGCTCGAGGGCCACTTGGCAACCTGCTCGTCATGGATTCCAGAATGTACCACGAGTGGGCCATCCGTATCGGGTCAGGCGGGTGGATCGGCAAAGAGGTGTTCCACGCCCTCCCTCTGTATCCCTACGTTCTGGGTTTCATCTACAGCTTTCTCGGGCCCCACCTGTTGGTGGCAAAGTTTCTCCAGATCGCGCTAGGAACGTTCAACTGCTACCTGCTGTTTCGCCTTGGCGACAAGCTCTTCAGTCGTGGCGTCGGTCTATTGGCATCCCTGCTTATGGCTGCGTACGCCTGGCTGATCGTCTATGACGCCATGATTCTGCCCACCGTGCTCGCCATCTTTCTCAACCTATCCTCGCTCCTCTGCGTACTGAGCCTGGCGGAAGGACAGAAGCACTGGGGCGAATGGCTCGGGACAGGCTGCCTGCTGGGACTGGCCGTGCTTGCGGATGCCCATATCCTGCCCTTTGTCATCCTCTGCCCGTTCTGGCTGTGGTTTACCGACCCACCTGCAAAACCACGCAGCTGGTTCCATCCTCTGTCACTGCTCGTTGTCGGCATTGCTGTGGTTGTCGGGTCCGTGACAGTTCGGAACGCTCTCGTTGGGAAAGACTTCATTCCCCTCACCTCGCACGGGGGTATAAACTTCTTTATCGGCAACCATCCCCAGGCTGACGGCATGTTCTCCCCGCCTTCCTACCTGAGAAGCGGAACGGATACGCTGCAGCGTGACGCGGCCGCAATCGCTCAGAAAGCGACAGGTCGACTGCTCAGGCCCTCTGAGATCTCCGCCTACTGGTTCGGCCAAGGTATCAACTTCATTAAAAACCAACCGATGCAATATCTCCGCCTGCTGCTGCAAAAGTGTGCGCTGTTCTGCGATAGCACGGAAATCCCCGATGTAGTTCACCCAGATCTATACAAAGAGCATGTCACGATACTGGAACTGCCGCTGCCGACCTTCGGCATGATCATGCCGCTCGCACTAACCGGCTGTCTTGTTCTTCTCTGGCTCCGGTTTCGCATGAGATCGGATGAACGCAAGAAAGGGCTGGTCCTGCTCTACCTGTTTCTCCTGACTTTCGCGGCGGCCAATGTCCTGTACTTTATCAACGCACGCTATCGCCTTCCCGTCGTGCCCATACTTTTAGTCTTCGCCGCGTTCCTAATAAGCTGGTGGTGTAGACAACTGCGAAACCGGGCGTGGATTGCCGTCGCCGCCCCGCTCCCGCTTCTCATTCTCTGCGTGCTTCTGGTCAACCCCTCGATCGCAGGCCGGCCAAGGATCACGCTAAACATGGGCGCTCACCACAACCACCTGGGGGGCCTGTATCTCGGACGAAGCGATCTCGACCGGGCTCTCAAGGAATTCAAAAAGGCCCGCGACATGGAGCCCTACAGAGAGGAAGCGCACTACAACCTGGCTCGCGTTCATCATCGCCGAGGGGAGTATGATCAGGCCATCGAGGGCTATCGCAAGGCGCTCGCAATCAACCCTTTCAACGAGCGGGCGCATCTTGCGATTGCTTCTATTCTCGAGGAGCAGGAGAACACCGGCAAGGCGGAACTCAAATACCGGGAGATCATCGCGAACCTCCCTGACTGCGTACCCGCTTACCTGCAACTGGCCCATCTGGTAGCCAGTCAGGACCGAACGGCCGAAGCGGCTGACGTGCTGGAAAGGGCTATCCAGGTCGCACCCCGGAATCCAGACGTGCACTATCATCTCGGGGGGGTTTACTATCTCTTGGGACGAGGCGCTGATGCGGCAAGGGAGCTATCCACAGCCCAGCGGCTTGGCGAGAAGATAACGCCGGGCCAGCCAACGGAGGCATGGTGTCGATGAAACCGTTATGGAAAGACCCGGACACTAAAGCACTGTTGAAAATACTGCTGGTGGTCTTTGTGACCGCGCTCACGATGCGCACCTCGGTGGCCCTAGTCTTCCACGGCCGCCACGGCGTCCACGCCACGAATGGTGTTGAGTTCTGGTTCTACTACGGCCTGGCGCAGGGCAGGTTCAGTTTGCCGTATGCGTGGGACCCCGCGATGTGGACACTGCGACCGCTCGGACGCCTCTTCGACGCCGAAGCCCTTGTTGTTGCCCTGCACGTCGTAACCGCCGTGCTCGACTCGCTGAATGCCGTGCTCATGGCGCTCCTGGCCGCACGCCTGCATGGACGGCGAGCCGCCTTTTTTGCGGGGATTCTCTATGCCTCGTCGGTTCCCGCCATGTTTAACAGTGCGGCCACGCTGACCCACGATGTCTTCGGATATGGCTGGCTCTTCATGGCGCTTCTCGGCGCGATCGTTCTTCTTGAGGGTCGTCTCACGTTGCGCGCCACCTCCCCGGGCAAAGCAGGTCACCCCCTGTTGATTCGACTGGGCGGTGGCTCACTGATGATCCTGTCGCTCTTCATCGCAAGCAGGATCGGACCGGTCGTGGTCATTACCGTTGCGACGTTGACCGTCTACGCCGCCTGGCATGCATTGCGAGCCGGCATGGGGCCAAAGCGTGCCAAGAATCGTTCTTTCGTGTTCGGCATGTTTCTGGCTGGGCTGTTCCTCTGTGCCCTGCTTGTCCACTTCATGGTGATGCCACGGTTCATGGAGTGGATCATCGGCCTTGCGAAGTCCATGCGCGGGCTGGACATACGCGCACAAATGCAGGCTGGCGCCGGGGACGTGATGGCCACGTCACCCGGGGATTATTGGCTGCGGTTCAACTTCATGCTCTTCTTCCTTCCGATGAGCCTCTACGCTGCGTTCAAGCGCCGGGATTCCATCACCTGGGGCTTGTTGGTGTTCGGTTTGCTTGCCTGTTGGACGGCCGACCGGGGAACGCGTCTCCTCATGCCCGGCATGGTCCTTTGCACGACGCTGGCGATGGTCGAGTGGCGAAACAGGGATCTCTGGGTTCTCATCCCATGGACGCTGTTCGTTCTGCGGGTGGTTCACAACTCGAACGCCCTGCATCCGGCGATCTACTTCAGCACCTCGATCTTTTTTGCGCTGACAGCAGTGGAGCTTTGGGCAGTCCTTATGTGGTCGCGGCGGACGGCATGGGAATGGTTGCGATCACCCGGCATCGCCGCAATATGCTGGCTGTTCGCTGTTATTATCGTGAGAACGAATCTCAGCGTGTCTACGACAGAGGGAGAATACCTCGCGTATCGTCAACTCGAAAAACAGACCCAAGGGGACGGAAAGATCATGGTCACATGTTTTGAGGGCTATTTTGCCGAAGCGATCTCGGGGCTTACCTCAGCGGTCAGCCCAGAGCGCATCGACTTCGATCTCGAGCAGGTGTTCTGGCGCAACGAGCAAGAGGCCGTGTCGTTGCTTCGATCCCACGGTATTCGCTATCTCGCCTGCTCCGGGAAGCACTATGCGGGTTTCTCGCCGGAGTCACGCGACCACGTGAGGGTGGCGGTGCAATCAACGCTCAGGCAGGTCGCGCCCGGTCCAGTTCTTCCAGTCAAAGACTGGGAGAACATGCTCCTCTATAAATTGTATCACAGGCCCAAGTCCCTAACCTCTATCCGACCGGTGCCTCTTGATACGGGCCAGGCCGGACCTGCGGATCTCCTGGTGTTCGAAATCATGCCTGATTCACCCTCAAAATAGGGATTTTCCCTTGCGCCCACGGGTGCAGAGATGCATAATATCACCTATATATCCTATCCACGAGGAAAGTAAATTGAGGCAACGAAGCGTGCGTATCCCGAAATCATCCCAGCCGAAGATCGGTCGGCGCAGGAAATGCGTCGCGCTTCTCGCCCTGATCATTCCCATGATCGTGGTGGGCCAGTTCTGCGCCTGGGCCCAGGGCGTGTGGCCCAGTTGGATCCAGTGGAACACGAACGGATTCGGCAACACCAACAACTACAGTGCGTTCGAGCTCGAGGTCTATAATGACACGCTCTACGTGGGAACCCACAATATCACACAGGGCTGCGAGATCTGGCGCCACGACGGACCGGATGCCGCCGACTGGACCAAACTTACCGACGGCGGATTTTCGGACTCCAAGAACCAGATCGCCTACTGCATGGAGGCATACGATGGCAATCTGTACATCGGCGCGCGGAACAACACTGCCGCCGGACTGGAGATATGGCGATATGATGAAGCCTCATTCACCTTCATGACCGACGGTTCAGGATTGGGCGACTCTGACCTGAAGATCCCCTGCTCGATGATAGTGTACAATGGCAAACTCATTCTGGGTGCAGGGAACTCCTGGACCAACGGCAAGGCTATGGTCTACGAGTTCGACGGGACCAAGTGGGTCCAGATCAATCTCAACTCCTTTGGAGACAGCCAGAACCGCCAGGTGCGCGCCATGACTGTCTTTGGAGACAAGTTGTACTGCGGCACTTACAACAACCAGAGCGGCGGGCAGGTGTGGCGCTACGACGGCCCAACACCCGCGGACTGGACCATGGTCGCCGCGGCCGGATTCGGCGTGGGCGCCGACAATCTGGATGTCCGCGTTCTCTATGCTTACGGTGACAAGCTCTTTGCCGGCACGGCCAACACCTCTTCCGGCAGCCAGGTGTGGGAATCCTCTGACGGTACCTCCTGGGCCCAGATCAACCCCGACATCGGCGTCGATAGTTACTACTTCGACGCGACGCGATGCATGGTCGGGGGCGGAAACAAGCTGTACGTCGGGACGGGCAACGCGCTCGGGGCCGGCGGCAACAACCCCGGGGCCCAGGTCTGGGAGTACGACTTAGATGCCCACACATGGACACAGATCAACAACAACGGGTTCGACGAGCAAACCAACATGGCCGCACAGGATCTGGTTAACTGGCGCGGTCGCCTGTGGGCCGGCCTGTCAAACTCCTGGGGGCGAGGAGGGCAGGTCTGGCGGGGCGGTGACGGCTTCATCCCGAGCGAGGTCGAGCTCCCGTCATTTAATTGGCCCCGATGGAACCTCAACCCAGCCAACTCCAGCGTGTTCAAACTCAAAGTCTATGACGGCACGCTGTATGCGGGAACCCAAAATACCACCGAAGGCTGCGAGATCTGGCGCCATGACGGGCCGCTGCTCACGGACTGGACCCAACTCGCCGATGGCGGATTATCTGATGCGAAGAACCAAGTCGCCTATAGCATGGAGGAGTATGGTGGCGATCTGTACATCGGCACACAGAACAAGAGCCCGAGCGGTCTACAGATATGGCGATATGACGGCACCAGCTTCAACTTCATAAAAGACGGCCGGGGACTGGGCAGCTCGGACCTGATAGTTCCGAGCGCGATGGTAGTTTATGACGGGGACCTCATCCTGGGTACGGGGAACATGCAGGAGAGCGGCATGGCCAGAGTCTTCACGTTCAACGGCAGCGCATGGGCCGCGCTCAACGCCCCGGGCTTCGGGGACAGCCAAAACAAGAGCGTGCGCTCTGCGGCTGTCTTCGATGAGGTACTGTACTGCGGCACCTATAACGACCAGAGCGGCGGGCAGGTGTGGCGCTACAACGGGCCGACACTCTCGGACTGGACGATGGTCGCCGGAGGCGGATTCGGGCTGGGCCGCGACAACATGGAAGTCCGCTCTCTTTATGTTCACGCTAACAAGCTCTACGCCGGTACAGCCAACAACAGCACGGGCTGCCAAATATGGGAAACCTTCGACGGCACCTCCTGGGTGCAGAACAACCCCGACACCGACATCGACATGTACTACTTCAACTCTACACGATGTATGACGTCAGGGGGGGGGAGACTATACATCGGAACGGGCAACACCCTCGGGGACGGCGGCAACCAGCCCGGTGCCCAGGTGTGGCAACACGATGTATTGCTCGACACATGGACGCAGTTCAATGAGAACGGGTTCGAGGATGAAGCAACCGTGGCCGTGCATGACATCGTCGAGTGGGATGGTTACATATGGGCTGGGGCAGCCAACTCCACCACGGGAGGAATGGTCTTGCGAAAGGAGTTCCCGAGCGAGGCCGGGAACGCAAACCTATCGCTCACCAAGCGCGTCGATGATCCGACCCCGTATCCCGGCGACGTCGTCACATTCACCATCACACTCAACAATTCCGGCCCTGAGGACGTCACGGGCATCGTCGTAACTGACTCCGTGCCCGCACAACTGACCTCCCCCGGAGTCATCCCCAGCATCGGCACATTTATCAATAACCAATGGAGTGTCCCCAGCCTGCTTGATGGAAGCGCCGCCACCCTGACCATTACGGGGACGGTCGGCGTCGCCAGCATGACAAACACCGCCGAGGTGACCGCGTCGGATCTGCCGGACGTGACCTCCATACCCGGCAACCATGAACCCGGCGAGGACGACCAGGATTCCGTGGTGGTCACGCCCGTCGATGTAATCCCGCCCTCTATTTCATCTTGCCCGGCCAACATCAACACCAACAACGATCCCGGATTGGCAAGTGCGGTCGTCTCCTGGACCGAACCCACCGCATCCGACAGCTTCGGCGTGACCAGCTTCACCAACAACTATGACCCGGGCGACACCTTCCCCATCGGCACCACACTCGTTCAATACATCGCCTCGGACGCAGCTGCCAACGCTTCAACATGTTCTTTCCAGATCGTAGTGGCAGACGCTGAGGCTCCCACCATTGCCAACTGCCCGGCCAACATCAACACCAACAACAATTCC
>Ga0307929_1000778_pt1 | contig 28617 bp, 26 predicted proteins | sample AceLakmetage1330_FD_203160 | JGI IMG/M metagenome (GOLD analysis project Ga0307929, IMG submission 203160) | Saline water microbial communities from Ace Lake, Antarctica - #1330 | ecosystem: Environmental > Aquatic > Non-marine Saline and Alkaline > Saline | place: Antarctica: Ace Lake...
CATCGGGTTTTGCCCACTCATGAGTTGTAAGTAATCGACCATGAGAAGATCGAGTCCGTGTTCCATTTGTAACCGACGAGCTTTTGCTCGCAGTTCCACAATTGAGTTTCCCATCGAATCATCGATAAAGATCGTTGCATTTGAAAGTTGGTCCATCACTGGTCCCATTCGTTCGAAGTCAGAATCCTCTAACTTTCCTTTGTGGAGTTTCCAAGAATCTACCTCTAACTGAGAACAGAGCATTCGTTCTACCAATTGTTCTTTGGACATCTCGAGTGAGATAATTCCAATCTTTTTATTTTGATCTATAGCGGCCTTCATTCCCATGCAGAGGGCGAGTGCCGTCTTTCCCATTGAAGGACGAGCGGCAACAATAACCAGGTCGGAAGAATTAAATCCTCCGTTGAGTTTGCTGTCGAGTCCGGTGAAGGATGTTGAAATTCGGTTCTTGTTCGCCAATTCTGGGTTCTCGTTAATTTCACAAAACCGTTCGTAACTCGCTGTGAGAATTTCTTTAATAGGGATGAATCGATTTCTCAAAAACGTCTGAGAGATTGAAAAAACTCTCTTTTCTGCGGATTCGAGTAACTCTTCCACAGACTTTTCAGCATCATATCCGAGTGCTGTAATTTCGTTTCCCGCTTGAATCAATTTTCGCAACGTCGATCGGTGTTTCACGATTTGCGCGTATTGAAAAATATGCGTTGCGAGTGGTACTTCGTTTTGGAGTTCTGCTAAATATTCAGGTCCTCCGATGAGTTCCAGTTTGTCCTTTGCCTGTAATTTTGTCGCGAGTGTCACAAGATCGATTGGTTCTGATTTGTGAAAAAGATCAAGAACGGCTTCGTAAATAAACCGATGATGATCGTGATAAAAATCTGTCGCTTCGACAAAGTCGGCAATTTTTAAAATGGAATCCTTATCCAAAATCAAACACCCTAAAACTGAACGTTCCGCTTCTGGAGCGGTTGGAACGAGTTTTTTCGCAAGACTAATATCAATGTTTGAAGGCTTTATATCTGCCATGGGGTCGGTATTTTTTTGGAAAGTGGGATTTGGTTTTCGCAAAAAAAGAGCCATTTGTCAATCCTATTTTTAGTCATTCTGGCTTGCCCAGAATCGTGCAGGTTCCTTTTTATGTGTACAGAGCGAAGCGAAAAACTCGGGCAAGTGCGCCGCTAGCGCTTCTATTCAGGATATGTATTCATCCGATTCCGGCCAAGCCGGAATGACGGGGGAGGGGGAAGAGAAAACTTTTATTGACAAAAATATCGTCAACCCTACTATCCACTCGCTTTCTGGTCTGTTTCTCTGAAAACCGACGCGACAGAGTCTCAACCACCAAAGAGCTGTAAAAAACTTTTTTATTTCGCGTCCCATATTCAAAATGACTCATTCAATGGATGATTTACTCGCCGGTAAAGACGCAGCGGGTATTGTTTTATTTCGTGCTGGAGACAGCGCAAAGGGTATCGTTATCGATATCAACACTTCTCGTATCTTGCTCGAACTCGATGGAGGAGTAACAGGAATTATTACTAAAAAAGAGGCCGGAGGGTTTCTTGGGGATGAAAGTATAGAAATCGGTGCAACGCTCGAGTCGACAATTATTAACCCAGAAAATGAACAAGGGTTGGTGGTTCTCTCACTCAAACGAGCTTCTCAAGATATGGCATGGTCAGATCTCAGCACACTCATGGACGAAAGTCGTATCGTGAAAGTGAAGATCTTCGAAGCAAACAAAGGAGGACTTATGGCAAACTACAAAGGGCTTCGTGCTTTCTTGCCAGTGTCACAACTTACACCACTTAATTACCCACGGGTAAACGGAGCGGACAGCGCTCGTATTTTACAAAAATTGCAAGAACACATCGGAAAAGAATTTGCAGTTCGTGTAATTAATGTCGATCGAGAAGGAGGAAAAATTATTATTTCAGAAAAAGCGGCCCACGAAGAACAAATGCGATCAACACTGAAAGCGTTGAGCGTAGGAGATGTTGTGAAAGGAGAAGTTTCAGGAGTTCTTAAATACGGAATCTTTGTTGCATTCGACGGAGTGGAAGGTTTGGTTCACCTCTCAGAGCTTGATTGGGGACATATTTCAGATCCTTCAGCTCACTACTCTCAAGCAGACAAAGTTGAGGTTATGGTTATTGGAATTGATGGTGACAAACTTTCTCTTTCAATTAAACGACTCTCAGACGATCCATGGAGAGACAAAGTAAAAGACTTCCAAGAAGGACAAGAAGTTTCAGGAAAAGTTCTTCGATGGAATGCACAAGGAATCTTCATTGAGGTGAAACCAGAAGTGCAAGGACTCTTTACTCTCGCAGACTTCGGAGTGGAAACACACTCAGAATTGAAGTTGAAAGAAGGAGAAATACTCAAAGGAGTGATTGAAAAGATTAACGTGGATTCACACCGGATGGAGTTGAAGAAAGTCTAGAACGAAATAATTGACAAGGCACCCGTTTCTTTGTAAAAGAGCGGGTGCTTTTGTTTATGCATATATGAAATCAAAAAAAGAAAAGGGAAATGGGTACGGAGTAAGGGAAGATGTACAGGCAGTTTGTCAGGATTTTTTTGAAAAAAATTCAGGAGCAGAGTGGATACTTGTAGCTGGAAATCCTCCGCAAGTAATTTATCAGATGACGAAAATTATTCAGAAACTTGCTCAAAGAGCTTTAGGGAAAGCGGTTGAAGAATATGATAAACAAGCAGTAGAAGCAGTTCGAAAAAATTTTGGATAGCAAAAAACCGACAAGGAAATCTCAGAACTCATAATCGAGGTGAACTTCCTGCCGGTTTTTAAAGCCCCGACAAAGGGCCAAAAACTCTCATTGCCTTGCTCGGGTAAACTTTATTAACTCATTCGAGTCCCGCGTTACCTATCGGGGCCTTTTGCGTACTTTGTAGAATTTGACTGTTAGGCCAGATTGATATAAAATACAGGCTGTTTGGTTTTGAAGAAAAGATGAATGCATAAATGCTTTCGTCTTTTTTTCGAACCCCAAAACGGTTTTCGAGAGGGCGGCTTCTTCGAAGGGAAGATAAGTCGTCCAGTGAAAATCGCCTCTCGCGTTTTGTGGTGCATTCCATCCGTTGTCTAAAGCGGAAAGAACGTCATCGCAAAGCGGAGAGAAAAGAGAAAGCAATCTTGGTCTGAAAATTTTAATAAAAAATGAATTTTTATAAAATTTAGAATAAATAATTTTTGATCAGTAAGCCTACTTCCTCATCACTCCCCACTCCAACCGAATTTTTGAAAGAACTTTTTTACCTGTGATTCCGAGAGTGTCGAGGAAACGTTTGTTTTTTGTTCCTGAACCAATGAAATCAGGACATCCTACGCATGCATAACGTTTTTGTCAAAGAATACACCTTGAACAAATAAATAGAACATTGAATAGACATATTTCATTATTGACAATAAATAAGAAAGAAACTAAACAGGGAGTGTGAAATAACTTATTTCAAATGGGTGCAAAGAAGAAACCTCTTCTCGGAAAAGAAAAGCCTTGTGGAGACTGTCCACTGCAACAGGAAGAATCTTGTGTTGTTGAAAAAAGAGCTCCGAGTGTGAGTGATTTGGTTAATGGAATAAAGATTCAAGCAGTGCATGCTACCTCAGACGAATTTGATAAATTATATGCAGATAAAATTAATTCAGGAGTTTATTTCTCAGAGGATACCGACCCTTTTCCGTTTTTATTTGAAGAGAAGGACGGAAAATTTATCATGGTAAAAGATGAAAGCGGAGAGAATTTCATCCCTGGGGAATGCCCTCTTATTGATAGCGATCCAAGTGCATATGAAAGAATGTTTCGGATAATGAAAAGAGTTCAATTATATGTATCAAAATACATACCCGAGATGCCAAAAATGCCGGAAATGAAAATGCCAAAGATTTCTGGAACAGAAAGTAAGAAAAAACAACAACCTTCATTGCCAATTGCCCCAAAATAGAAGACAATTAGCCCGATGATAGAAGAAGAACTTACTTCGGTGAAGACAGATGATTCAGTGATTTCGACGAACTCAAATGGGGATTCGGAGGCTTTTGAAAATACACTCCGACCGAAGGATTTTGAAAACTATGTAGGACAAGCAGAAGTAAAAGGAAACTTGAGAGTCTTCTGCCAAGCAGCGCGAAAGAGAAAGGATCCATTAGATCATACGTTGTTCTATGGTCCTCCGGGGCTGGGGAAGACAACTTTGTCGATGATTCTCTCTCATGAAATGGGAACGAACTTGAGAATGACTGCTGGACCAGCGCTGGAGAAACCAGGGGACTTGGCAGCGATTCTGACCAACCTTCAGGAGAATGACATTCTCTTTATAGATGAGATTCACCGATTGCGAGCCCCTGTGGAAGAAATTCTGTATTCAGCTATGGAAGACTTCGCGATTGATATTGTTGTTGGGAAGGGACCTTCTGCGCGAACGATGCGTCTGAATGTTCCCCGATTCACTCTTGTTGGAGCGACGACAAAAGCGTCCATGCTGGCGGGTCCACTGCGAGATCGATTTGGGCATGTGGAACGATTGCGGTTTTACGAAGTTGATGAAATTCAAAAAATAGTCGAACGATCAGCAGGGATTCTTGGTATTCATATTGATGAAGATGCCGCGCACATGCTGGCGAAGTGTGCACGACGAACACCTCGAATCGCCAATCGTTTACTACGACGGATGCGAGACTTCGCGGAAATCCTCCACCAAGGAAAAGTGACCGAGAAAGTTGTTCGGGAGGGATTAGAAAGTTTATCTATTGATAAGAAAGGACTCGATCATGGAGATCAAATGTATTTGCAGGCGCTTTGTGAGAAATTTAAAGGTGGTCCTGTGGGACTCTCTACTATTGCTTCGGCCATGGGAGAAGAAGAAAACACGGTTGAGGACATGATAGAGCCATTTCTCATTCGAGAAGGCTTTCTCCAGAAGACCCCACGAGGACGACTCGCGACGGAGAGTGCGTTCGCGCATTTAGGGCTTGAATACAAGGAATACAAGGAATACAAGGAATACAAGGAATACAAGAAATAGCAGATGTTATAGGAATCCTTGACAAGGGTGCAAAAAAGAAATACCACAGATATTGAGTATTTATTTTTTAAAGTTTTAATATTCCCAATATGGAAAACTTAACAGCAGCGGAAGTTGAAGGGGAACAGGAAACAATCGTAAAATCTTTAAAGGTTCTTATCCGTGCAGTCGAGAACGTAGAACGAGGAGGTGAACCAAATAAAGAGATCTTGATGCCATTTGTAGAAGACTTGAAAGAGTCATACGAAAAATTAGAAGGGCAAGATGAAAAGACTCGAGGGAAAGTTGTTGAGATTTTGGGGAGATATAATGGACTTGGATTCTTAGAAGATGATCAAAAATCTTTGTTTCCAGATCGATCAAACGTGGCTTAAATCTTCCATTCGTTTTTTTTAAGAGTTTCTTTGCATTTCCCCAAAATCTTCTTAAACTTAAATCCCGTAATGGTTAATTCAAAATTCATTTTCGTCACGGGTGGTGTTTGTTCTAGTTTAGGAAAGGGAATTGTAGCGTCTTCGACTGCCGCGATTTTGAAATCCGCTGGGGTAAAAGTTGCCATCATGAAACTCGATCCATATTTAAACGTGGATCCGGGAACAATGAGTCCGTTTCAACACGGAGAAGTGTTTGTGTTGGATGATGGAGCAGAAACAGATTTGGATTTGGGACACTATGAGCGGTTTATCGATGAATCACTCGTTCAGGAATGTTCAGTGACGACAGGGAAGATTTACTCAGAGGTTTTGGAAGAAGAACGGGAAGGAAAGTATCTCGGAGGAACGATTCAAGTGGTTCCACATATTACAGGGAAACTTATTGAGAAAATTGAACTCGCGGCGAGAAAACTAAAAGTAGAAGTACTCGTTGTAGAGATTGGAGGAACGGTGGGGGATATCGAAGGAGAGCCCTTCATCGAAGTGCTTCGTCAGATGCGGAAAAAATATGCAGAGAATTGTCTTTCTATGCACACGACATTGTTGCCGTACTTGGCAGCATCAGGAGAATTGAAAACAAAACCAACACAACTATCAGTTCGAGAATTGCGTCGATTAGGAGTACAACCAGATTTCATCTTTGCGAGAGCGGATGTAAAAATTCCAAAAAAACTTTTGAAAAAAATAGCCTACTTCTGTGATGTGGAAGAAGAAGCGGTCATTCCCGCCGAAACGGTGAGTTCTATTTATGAAATACCGTTGCGATTCCAGAAATTTCGATTGGGAGAGATTGTGTCAGAAAAATTAAATCTCAAGAAAAAGAAATTCAATCTCAAAACATGGGAAAAGGGAGTGGAAAAACGAAAAAACGTAAAAGGGGAGATCTTCATCGGGTTGGCAGGGAAATACAATGATTTGGATGATGCGTATCTATCGGTTATTGAAGCATCAAAATCAGCTGGATATTTCCACGATCATAAGGTGAACATTGAATGGATTGATACAGAAAAGATTGAAGAAAAAGATAAAGAAGAATTAAAGAAACTCGAAGCAGTGGACGGAGTGATCGTTCCGGGGGGATTTGGAAATAGAGGAATTGAAGGGAAAGTAAAAGTAGCTGAGTACTGTCGTGTAAATGACAAACCGTACTTGGGGTTGTGCTTGGGGTCGCAGATCATGGCAATGGAATTTGCGAGAAATGTTCTTAAAATTAAAGATGCGACATCAGAAGAATTTGATGAAGATAAGAAATCAAAAAATCATGTTATCCACTTTATTCCAGAACAACGATTGATTCACAAAAAAGGAGGAACAATGAGACTCGGAGCCTATCCTGCGATTCTCAAAAAAGGAACGAAAGCAGCGAAGATTTATAAAGAAACAAAAATTTCAGAACGACACAGACATCGATTTGAATTTAATAATAAATATCGAGCTCGATTTGAGAAAAAAGGATTTATTATTTCAGGGCAATCGCCCGATAAGAATTTAGTGGAGATTGTTGAAGTAGCGGATCACCCTTTTATGATTGGGTCGCAGTTTCATCCAGAACTAAAATCTCGACCGTTTAAACCACATCCACTATTTCAGGCATTTGTTGGGGCTATTGTGAAGAAATAGCTACATAAAATAAAAACATTTCTCCGCAAGCGACTTCTGTTGCTTGCATGCATGAGAGCGTAGTATCCTTACATGAGACGTTTGTTGTTTTTTAAAGCAATTAAATCGTCTCCAATTCTTAACTCATTTCCATGAGAAAAACAAAAACAACCATAGTCGCGCTAGCGCTTAGTTTCGCGTTTTCTTTTCTAATTCTTACACCCAATACTTTTGCCGAAGTAACAGGGGATCCAGAAGTTGCACCAAGTGATATTAGCTTGAGTGAAATAATGGTGAATGAGAATGCTGCCAATGGAACATTCATTGCGAATATTTCAGCGATTGATCCTGATAATACGGCTGAAGAATTAACATTTTTTATTCCGAGTGACGCAGGAGAGCGATTTACTATCGTTGATGGAAATAAGTTGCAAGTATTAAGTGGAAATGAATATCTTGATTACGAAACGAATTCAATGCATGAGATTACAATTCTTGTCCGGGATCCAGATTGGAATACCTACGATGAGAATTTTACTATTCTCATTCAAAACAGAAATGAAGCTCCAACGGATATTCTTTTTGACAGTGTCGCTGTTGACGAACGAGCAGAAGCAGGAACTCTAATAGGAACACTTAGCGTTGTGGATCCTGATAACGGAGACTCTTTTGTTTATACACTAACGGATAATTCAGCTGGTCGATTTGAACTTGCCAATGGAAATCAAGTTGTTGTTCTTGATGGAGTGAAGCTTTTGGCAGAGAGTTATGATATTGCCGTTCATGTTACAGATGCGGTAGGAAATACATTTGATAAATTCTTAAGTGTGGACGTGAATCCTATTCAGGCACCAATAATGTCAGCAGTTGTTATGGGTATTGATGAAGACGGAGACACAACATTATCTTGGACAACGGATAAAGATGCAAAATCAAGAGTTGATTATGGAATGATTGGTGACATGAGCGAACTAACTTTTTTCACAAAAAACTATGCTCTTGAACAAGATACATATCTTCCCGATCTTCTTGATTGTGTGACCTATGATTATCGTCCCCGATCTTCTGATCGATTTGGAAAAGAAAGGATCGGAGAAAAAAGCACCCTTACTACTGCAGGATGTACAGGAGGAGCAAGTGTTGCAGCGCAAACACACACGGCCATTACTCCAGCAGGAGGTGGAAAGGCACAATTAATGAACGAAGCCGGCAACGGTGTGATTGTAAATATCCCGACAAATTTCATCACAGAAGAAGAGTCTGTACAATTTCAACTAAAAAGGATTGGAGTCGGTGCAGTGTTGCAAGAGACAGGATTGCCGGATGACAACATGTATATCGTTGGAACAGGAATGTATGATTTGCAAGTGGTAAAGGATATGTCTACAAATATCCCAACATTTCAAAAAGACTTGGAAGTAGAATTCTCTTATTCGGATGGAGAGCTATCAATGATTGATGAATCTACGATTTCTGTTTTCCGATGGAATGGTGAATTCTGGAGTCATGCAAATGGTGGATGTAGAGTTGATGAACTTAGCAATACAGTGACTTGCGAAACAACAGAGTTTGCAACATTTGGCGTCTTTGGATATATGAATGAAATTGCACAAAGTTTCAGCGGGAAAGCAAAAACACTTCGTCGTCGAGGAATGGCTCGCGAAGACTTTCGAGGAGTTGCTGTTGAAGGAGGTGTAAACAAATCTAACTTTGAAACAGCATATCAACGATCACTCGATGAAATTGCAATGATTAATTCTGGAAACAAAGGAGGGGCACGAACGGCAGTTGATAGTGAAGGAGAAAAGGTTTTCCTTGGATATCAAGCCGGACGATCAGGGACAGCACAAATGGAAAATCGAATCGTTCGAAGAACCAATGTGGCGTACAGAGGATCTTCCCCTCGATCATCAGCGAGGCTTGCAAATCAAGATCTTTCTCTTAAAAAGAGATTGGCGACTATGAAGAACGGACTCTTAGCGAAGAGTGACATGCAAAAGAAAGTAGATGAAGAAAAAAAGATGGTAATTGCAATGGCGTCGAAATTTGATAAAGCAAAATCTCTTTTACAAATGTACCAAGCAGCAAGCGAAGAACTTGCACTTTGTCTCAATCAAAATGCTGGGTTTTGTGATGAAATATACAGATACCTTGCTTCGGAGATTCAGGATAGAGAGAAAGATGTTGTTGATCACTTAATGATGGATTGGAATAACTAAGAGGAAGTAATTCAAATAAGAAATTGAAAGCCCCGCTTCGGCGGGGTTTTTTTAATATTCCGCCGAAATTCCCCGCCCGTCAGGGCGAGGGCTGGAGAGAATCCAGAATCTAGGTAAGATAGTGTTATGGAGTATTAAAGAGGATCACACTATGTGTATTATTGTGACTATCATCTAATATTTGTCACAAAATATCGTCGAAAAATATTCAATGAAGGGGTTTTTGCATATTTTGATAAGAGGTTGTTGGAGGTGAAAAAACAACATCCACAAATAGAATTCAAAGAAGTGAATCATGATAAAGATCATATTCATATGTTGGTATCAATACCTCCAACAATGAGTGTTGGAAAAGTAGTGCGATTGATAAAATCGAACACAGCAAAAGATCTAAAGCAAAAATTCCCCGTGTTAAAGGAGGTATATTGGGGAACGGAAAGTGTGTGGTCGGCAGGATGTTTTGTGTCTACAGTTGGAGTAAACGAAAAGATTGTGCAGAAATATATTCAACGACAAGGAGAAGAAGATTCTGGACAAGCGAAGCTTGAGCTGGCCTGATACCCCGACCGTAAGTTCGGGGAGCAGGCTTCATAAAATTGAAAGAAAAAATTCCGGCGTACGTATAATGAGGTGAAGCTTCTTATTTATTATTTCTTACTTATTACAATATTATGAAAAAATCAATTTTCAATTTCGCTCTCGCACTTCTTGTTCTTGGAACGGGTGTTGCATCGGTTAGTGCCTTCTGGGGAGGTCAAAATATGACATCAGATAGATTTGCAGAATTTAAATCTACTCTCTCACAAAGTGGTGATTACGAATCTTTTCAAGAGTCTATGAAAACACTTCGAGAAGGACGCCGTGCTGAAAGACAAAGTATGCGAGAAAAAATCACACACTCCGTAGAAAACATTGCTAATGGAGTTGTGAAAACAATCACTTCTGATGATACAGATGTTGTTGCACAGATTCAGTCAAGAGGGGTAGAAAATGCTCCTAGAAACGAAAATGTTACTCGTACAGTCGAAAATTTATCAAACGGTATTAAGGTAACGACTACTTCGGATGATTCCGAAATTGTAGAACGTATGCAAAATTATGCTGACAAAAAAGGATCTGGAGAAGGTATGGGACAAGGACAAGGACGAGGGAAACGACATGGTAATATGAATGGGAACAAAGGGGGAGGAGGACAACACAAACAAGGTTCTCGGAATGGAATGGGTCGATAAAGCAACGTTTTTGTAACGATATAAAAAGAGTCTCCCTGTGAGGCTCTTTTTTTTGAAAGAAAATAAATACAGAGACGTATTACCTTTTGAGATGAGAATATTTTATATTGGTATTGATACGGGGTGGGAATTGCTATAAAACACACATATGACAAATAGTCGTGAAGCGACCGATGAGAAGTTAGTCGAATTAGCGTTAGAAGACGTTGATTGGTTCGGACTTCTTGTGGAACGATATGAACCACGACTCAAGCGTTACATCTTGCGAATCTCAAGTTTCCCAATTGAGACGGTTGAGGAAATTCTTCAAGACGTCTTTCTTAAAATCTGGAAGAACCTCAATGGGTTTTCTGGGAGTGTGAAGTTTTCTAGTTGGATTTATCGGATTGCGCATAACGAGACTATTTCCGCTTTTAGGAAAGCCAAATCTCGTGGACACGATCAACAGGTGGAACTCGATGAAACCCTTTTCATCCCTGATAAAACAGATTTCGTAAAAGAGTTTGATCAACAACTGACTGCGGTAAAAATTAAAAAGACATTGGAACATCTTCCAGAGAAATATAGAGAAGTATTGGTGCTTAAGTTTCTCGAAGATCAAAGCTACGAAGAAATTGCGGATATTCTTCGTTGTCCAATGGGGACAGTAGCGACGCTCATTTCTAGGGCGAAGAAAAAATTCCGCAATGAGGCAGAAAAACAAGATATTCAATTTACATCATGAATCCTTCAAAATTCTCAGAATCGGTACTCAGAAAGATTAAGGCACGGCACATCAAGCCACGCTCAAAATGGCAGTTTATAGCCCGAAACATTACTTTCTGGGGGATATTCAATCTTTCAGTATTGCTCGGCGCAGGGGGCGTCTCAGTGCTTATTTTTGCACTCATGGAATCGGACTTTGATCTCTTCTCAGAGTTGTCCGGATCGGGGACTTCACTCTTGCTTAGTTGGCTTCCAGTGTTTTGGATTGTTTTCTTTGTTAGTTTTGTAGGGATTGCTATGTGGGGAATTCGAAAGACCAAGAAAGGATACCGATTTTCCGTTTCTAAACTTCTTGTAGCGAATGTTTTATTGAGTTTCCTTCTGGGAGGACTGGTGTATGGAGTGGGAGGAGCAGAACAATTTGAAAAAGTATTTGCGGAAAATGCTCCGATGTATCGTGGAATGCAACATCGTATGCAGGAAATGTGGACACAGTCAGAGGAAGGACGATTGTCAGGAACGGTTATTGAAGTACAAGGAGAGGATATAATTGTCCTCGATGATTTCTCTCATCAGCAATGGGTTGTTGACGTTACTGCCGTACCCAAACGAAGACCACTGGAAGAAGGAAAGAAGGTGAAAATGATGGGAGAAAAAACAGGGGAGCACACGTTTACAGCCACAATGGTGCGTCCATTGATGCGTCGAAAGGGGCGGTTCTTTGGAGAAGAAGAAAGGAAACAACGACGAACTCCAGAAGAACGAGAGCAGTTCAGGAAGGAGCATCCTGAGATTCAAGAAATGCGAGCTCGATTTCTCATAGAGCATCCAGAGTTTGTGAGAGAGGCTCAAGAGCATTGACAAAATGGCTTCTATCAGCCATAATTGATGTCCTGTTCTTTTATATTTTTCTCTTCCACACCTATGGGGGTGTTTGGCTTTGACAGAGAGATTCGAAATGTATTTTTTGCGAACACGGCACGTTTATCTGCCGGCACATCCGATAAACAACCTTAAATGCAAACAATTTTGTTGCTAAGGCAAAACAAGGGTTTGATAATTTCGTAGCATCTTTGATGCCTCGACAATTGGCTTACCAAGGTATTGCCTAATAATATAAACCTTACTTGAGCTTTACGCTCGTGAGTGAAATAGAGTCGATGATTCTAGATCCTATTTCCAACTTGAATCTTACTTTTTCAATTGGTTGATGAGAAAGGACAATTAAGACCACTCTTTTCCGTTTTTTGTTTATTTTTCAGCGGAATCGTATCTAAACAAACTACGTCTCGTAGACGAAAATAGGTTTCCTCTTTGGACGCGAGTTCAATTCTCGCCACCTCCACCACTCGACTCGCCTTCGGCTCGCTCGCGGTCTTCGACCATTCGAACTATCCTAGGGAGTTTATTAATTGTGAGAGAAAATAGTCGAGTGAGTGTCCCGAAATGAATGAAGTGAATTGAGGGGCATCAGATAGAAAATTTCATATCAATTTTAATTGCACTCTTCTTTCAGTTGCTGATGGTCTCCGACTATTAATACAGTCATGGAGAGTTATTTAGTATGAAGAAAAACAGTCGAATGAGTGTCCCGAATAAGCGTAGCGAATTGAGGGGCTATAATGATTGGGATTTCATCCTTCATTGTTCGTGCTTTTTATCTTTGGAAATCCCACCACTTGGCAGGTTCAGGGCTCTGTCCTGAATCTAATGTTTGAAAATACATCCCGTTTGTACTGAAATTTAAACATGAGGAGCAAGACGTAGCCTTGCTCCTGCAAGGGGAATGACCGAGTATTTTTGAAAATCGAAATTTGGAAATTGGCAATTGAAAATTCGTAATTCAAGGTCCTGTCCAGAGTTCGAACTCTTCTCTCAACCCGGGTTGGATTTTGGGTATTTGATGTACAATAAAACAGTATGTCTTATTATTTTTACTTTGCTCGTTGCTCGGACGATTCTTTGTATGCCGGGTATTGTAAAGATGTTCAAGCGCGGGAAGACAAACATAATACGGGAAAAGGTGCGAAATATACAAGATCAAGGAGACCAATAAAGATTATCTACACCGAAACGTTTGATACGCAAAGAAAAGCAATGCAACGTGAAATAGAAGTAAAAAAATGGAATCGATTAAAAAAAGTAAATCTTATAAAAAATAACTAGCAGAGCTTTTAAATAAAAAAGTTCTCATTAGCAGTCGATTGACTTTTCTGCTAATGAAAATAAAATTCGTCCGATGGCAGAAGATTTTTACAAAACGCTTGGTGTGGACAAAAAAGCCACGAAAGCCGATATAAAGAAAGCATACCGAAAAAAGGCACAGGAACACCATCCCGACAAAGGCGGGGAGGAGGCGAAGTTTAAGAAGGTAAATGAGGCCTATGAAACGTTGTCGGATGACAACAAGCGTTCGCAATACGATCAATTCGGGTCCGCGGGGTCACAATTTGGTGGAGGCGGAGGAGGATTCTCTGGATTTGGAAATGGGGGTGGATTCTCATCAGCGGATTTTGGAGGTGTGGAAGATGTTTTTTCCAGCTTCTTTGGAAATAATGGTGGCGGACGATCTGCAAAAAAAAGTACGCGAGGAGGAGATTTGGAAGTAGAGTTGGACATTTCATTTAATGAATCCGTAGAGGGGGTGAAAAAAGTATTTCACTCGTCTCACTTCCAACCGTGTTCCGATTGCTCTGCGAAAGGAGGAGAAGGGAAGAAAAAATGTGAACAATGTGGTGGAACGGGACAGGTGACGCAGCGTATGCAAACACCATTTGGGGTCGTGGCACAGCAGAGGGTCTGTTCGCAGTGTAGTGGAGAAGGGCATAGCTTTGAAAAAACGTGTTCGCACTGCCAGGGAGAAGGACGGAAAGAAAAGAAAACCAAGATTGAAGTGGCTATTCCTTCTGGATCTGAAAGTGGAACGACATTACGAATGTCGGGAAAAGGGGAATCCGGGAGACGAGGCGGACCAGCGGGGGATTTATATGTCTATATCCGTGTTGGCGATTCTTCTAAGTTTGAACGACATGGGCTTGATTTGTATTCTTCACTCAAGATCTCAGTGTTTGATGCACTGTTGGGAGGGAAATTTAAAGTCGAAACCTTTTGGGGAAAAGTAGAGTTGAAAGTTTCAGAAAATACAAAGGATATGCAACTTCTTCGAATCAAAGGAAAGGGGATTCAATCGAACGGAAGGGTCGGTGATCACATTGTTCGTGTCGAGCATGAAATGCCAAAAAAGCTCACGTCAAAAATGCGAGAAGCCTTAGAGCAACTCAAAAAACACTGAACAAAAAACTTGTTCAATAGTTAAGAATTAACAGTTTAATCCTTTTGCACGATTCGCCTCACGTGTTGTCCGTGCTTTGGCTTTGTTAGCTCGTTTCCCCAACGTAGATTTACGTCGACGTTCATTTATTTCATGTCCGCCGTGTTGTTTGGAATCGCCACCTTTATTTGTCATTTTTGAAAGCTAATACAGGCGAGAGTGTATTTTTTTCACTCTCGTTGTCAATTGTTTTCTTAATACACCTTCTCGATTTTAATATCCTTGAAGAAGTATTCAATGATGGCATTGTAATCAAGTCCTTTTTTCGCGAGCTCTCGTGCAGAATTTCCCGACAATCCAACACCATGTCCACGTTGTTCAAGTCCTTCATCAAAAGGAAGTGGGCGTGAATAGGTCCACGGATAAGCATGACTCCATTTATCAGAACTCTGTCCTCCGCTTTGTGTAAAGTACGGACCGATGACGGGTTGTCCGTTGTAGGTGAGCACTTGTCCTTCGGTTTGTTTAATCAACTCTACTTGCTCGATGTGATATTTCTCCCAACCATGTCCGAGGTAAAACTGTGAGCTTTTGGGATCGTCCTCAAGGTCATAGAGATTCGTTTGGAACTTCCGTCGCACCCCTGAATACACATGGGCATAACTTCGCGCCAATACGTGAATAGCGTGCTTTTTCTCATCAGGTTCTTGAGTTGGTTCTTCAGCCAGTCCCCAGAGATATTCTTCAATCGGAAGTTCATTCACAAGGAGAAGTTTTGTCCCGGCCATATGACCATTAATCTGCCTTCGGAATGTGTTGTACGCGTTCTTTTTACTGAGGTCTCGATTATAGTTTCGCACTTCCAAGACCCCTTTCGTTTGTAAACTTACTTCAGAGACCTTCCATGTTTTTCCATCACTCTGGACTTCGAGGTATCGTTGATTTTTCTCTTTTTCAAATTGAGGAATAATTTTTATCTTTTTTTGTGATGGCACTGTGCCGAGAATCATATTTTTCTCTCGAATCTCAACAGAAGAAGTTCCTATGATATCGGCATAGTTTTCATTAAAGAATGCGAGTTTCACTTTTACATGAGCGATGTCAGCTTCCTTTGGAGCGGAAGCATGAAACATGCTTGCTGAGAGTTTTTTCAGGTAATTCGGAGTTTCTTTTACGGGCTTCGTGTATACCTTATTTGCAGAAATTCTTTGTTTCTTATCCCCAGAAACTTGTACTAATATTTTAAATGTTGGGAGTTCTTCTCCGTGGAAAATTTTATCTCGTAGGAATACGGGGATTAGGTCGAGTTCATAGATTCCATTAGCTGTTTTTTCGACAATAATTCTTCCTCGAAAGAATCCTTCTTCACCGGGTTTGACCTTCTTCATGAGTCGAAGATCTGTCACAACCATGCCCTCTGGAATGTTGGAGACGGTAATCTCGGACTTTGGCATCCAGATGTCTTTTGTCCCATTGGTAAATGCTATATTGAAGGTCTTTCGATCATTTCTTTGAATGACCTTCTTTTTCATAAGATTAGAAAACTTAATCAGTGGTTTTTTTTCTGGACGCTTGAAGCGTGTAGATTGTTTTAGAATATCGGGAGCATCTTTACTTAGGGCAAGGAAGTCGCGTGCCATTCGAGAATCAGCTTTCTTTTGTCGATAGAGAATTTCTGTTAGATACGCAGATTGTTCCCTGATTTCTGAGAAATGTTTCACAAGATTTTTTCCAGGGCAAGCGGTTGCATGACCTCGTCGAGCAACGTCTTTGTGTCCAGAAATGTTGTATGAAAGCGTACCGAGGTGATAACTCTTTTTATTGAGCTCTATATTAAACCGCTTCGCATGATCGGCGAGCAAGAGTTTCAAGACCTGCAATTGGCGAGGTGTCGGCTCTTCGTGTTCGAAGTTCCCCATGAGAGAAATCCCAATGGCTCCAATGTTGTGATAGGCAGTATGAGCCCCAACAATGTCGGCTCCTCCCGCTCGTCCTTCGTAAATATTTCCTTCCCAGTCGATTACATAATTATATCCAATATCACCCCATCCACGTGTGACCGTGTGAAAAGCGTAAATGGATCGCATGATCTCCATTGGGTCGCGTGTGTGGTTCACATACTCTCCTGTATGGTGAATAACGAACTTACTAATCTTTTTATTCTGCGATAATGGCCAGAAATATGACTCTCCTTTTCCATTCTTTGTTTCGACAACCTGTGGTCGGAATGCTGGTTGGATAAGATCTTCCTCGGTTTTAAACCATTTTTGGAATTTCCCACTTTTAGGAGAATAGACGCGAAGACTCTCATCGGCTCCCCATTCGGCTCGAGAAATGTATTTTGGTTGTTTTACGTACGGGGCAAGCCCAGTTTCAGGATCATCAAATGTATCGTCGTCAAAGGGCTCAAACGTCACTTTATCACTTCCAGACGTTCCATCACTGGTTCCCGCTTCGACCAATAAACCTTCTCCTTTGCGTTCTGTATTATAAAAATGAGCAACGACACGAATGGATTCCGGAGAACGAATAATGAATGGTTGATCTTTTTCTCGATGAATTATTTCCAATACATCATTGCTTCCGTCTGCCAATTCCCAGGGAAGAAATGTTCCGTCTTCGTGTTGAAACGATAATTCAGGAAGTGCTTCTCCGTTCCTCGAAAAAAGCGTCACCGCATTGAATTCCATTTCTGTCGTAAGCTGGGAAGTTCCTGCAGGAATCAAAATTTCCGCCTCATGAAAGGACATGCCAGAGCTACTGTTGAGCAAACTCGCAATTCCTAAAATGAAGCTCACAAGCATTTTATTTTTATTTAAAGATATTCTCTGAGATTCTATGGGAACGAAAAAGATTGGTCAAATTTTTTGTTCATGAATAAAAAAGTTATCAACAAAAATTCCTCCCCCCGCAGGCGAGAGGCGCGGTGGGGTATTGAAAACATACCCCCTCTAACTCCCCCTTGGAGGGGGAGAATTTATTGCTATCGATTCAAGATTTCATTCACTGCAGTATCGAGCTGTCGATCAACCTTTTGCATTTTCTCCTCCATGGTTGGATCGGTTACTTCGATATCAGCAGGTACTCCGTGCATTTCAACAGCTCCTTCTTGAATCCATGTTCCTTTCGGTGTCAGCCATTTTGCAACGGTGAGCTTCAATGTTCCCCCATTTGCTTGTCGGTCAACCTGTTGGACGGTTCCTTTTCCGTGAGATTTCGTTCCTACAATTTTTGCAATGTCATAGTCTCGAACCATTCCACTAAAGATCTCTGATGCAGAAGCACTTCCTTTGTTCTGAAGAAGTACGATATTATCAAAGCCATATAACTCTCCTCGACGAGAGGATAGGTATTTTTCGGTGTTCCCCTTGTACTCAACAGAGAAGACTAAGGCTCCTTTATCGAGTAAGAATTCTCCCATTTCCACAGCAGAAGTGAGGTATCCTCCAGGATTATTTCGCAAATCAAAGATGATTCCACGAGGCTTCTTTGGGAGGACTTCTTCGACAAGTATCTTTTGAAAATCTTTTCCTGTGGTGCTTGTGAATTTATGGATTCCTATAATAGGAACGGATTTACTCCATTTAACAGTGATTGATGGAATCGTAATCTTTCCACGTGTAACGATTATTTCTTGAATAGTGCCTTCTCGTGAAATAGTAAGAGAAACAGTCGTTCCCGCAGGACCCTTAATGAGAGCAATCGTTTCGGTAATAGATTCTCCTTCAACGGTTTTTCCGTCCACCGCTATTACGATATCTCCGGCCATAATACCGGCTTTCTCTGCAGGAGAACCAGTTATAGGAGCGGTAATCATGAATTTTTCATTTACCATTTCCACGTACGCTCCGATTCCTTCGAATTGCCCCTCAAGACCTTCTTGAAATGACTTTGTCTTTTCTGGTTCGATGTAGGTTGTGTATTTATCTCCGAGCTTTGTCACCATAGCAGCAATAGCGGCATCAATCATTTCGGTCTGTTTTTCTTTTGTGAGTTGTTCTGAGAATCGATATTGAGTCATTATTTTTTTGAAAATATTCTCCAAAATCAAGCCATTTGGAATACGAAGTCCTCCAGAAGATTTTGTTCGTGAAGGGGGGGTGTTTTTAATAACCTGTATTTCAATAGTTCGTTTTTGTGATGTTGGTCGCGCATAACTTCTTTCGCGAGTTTGAGTTTGTGTTGTTCGGTTTGGTGTTCGAGATTGACTTCGTGCTTGTGTTCGTCTCGTTCTTGAAGATCCTGGGTTAATTGTTGATTTCTTTTCTCCTCGAACGCTGTAATTGTAGAGCCAACCAATCAAAGCTCTTCGTGTAAGAAGCGCATTTGGTTTGAGAGGATTGATATCGGTAGCCTCTAAGATATTCGAAGCATACGCGGCCTCCACATAGGGAAGGTTCGGTTGTCCAGGAGGAGCTCCTTTTACTTTGCTCAGGAATAATTTTGAGTTCGCTCGGGGAGTCAGTAATCCTTTTGTTTGTGCGAGGATACGAATCGCATCAATACGTTCAATGGTTGCATTTGGTTCAAATGGTTGTTCTCCATCAATAAATCCTCGTCGAATTCCTTCTCGTAGAAATTGAGCAAGGGGATCACTTTCTTCAATGTTTGGTGGCAACGGTGTTCCAAAGGTTGCTGAGACAGGATCAAATCCAGAGTCTCGCAGTACTATTTCCCAGAACATTCCTGCAGGAATGGAAAAGTTTGGACGGAGAAAGGTTCCGTTTTTGAGGATACCTTTATCAATTAAGCTTTGTACTTCTGTATCGAAATCACTTCCCTTTGTTACATCACGAAAAGCGTGACTTGAGGGAATAAATATAATTGACGCCAAGAATATGAATAGCAGTTTTTTCATTTGTTTTGGTTTGAGATAAACAAAAAGTCTACTGAATTCTGACCTTCTGAAAGGCGTTTGTCAAAATTAGTTTGGAGTTAATAGTTTACCGTTGGCAGTGAAATTTGGTTATAAAAATATTTTTTTGAAGATTGCTATCGGGTGGGGGTTTGGGGACGAAACCTGTCTGAGCGTCATCGGGACTCGGCAATATTATGAGATGTTAATGTCAGCGAGTGTCCCCTCCCGCTAAGCGGGATTGGTTCTTTTTGGTTACAAAAAGAACAGTCCTACCGATATCAAACAGAATAATGGATCCCAAATATTCCTCCGGAATTCTGGGATGACAGAAGCGTGTATTTACGAAACGTTCTTTCGTCGGAGAACGACCAATAAACTTTTGAGGAAAATAATGATATCTAATTTGAAACTCCAGTTCTTGAGATAGAACAGTTCGTAGTTCATTTCTTCTTTAAAACTCAGACTTGAACGACCATTTACTTGTGCGAATCCTGTAATCCCAGGACGAATAGAGAGTACCCTGAGATCGTCCTTGGCATACTTTCGCACTTCTTCTGGTAAATGAGGGCGAGGACCAATGAGGCTCATGTCTCCACGGATTACGTTCCAGATCTGAGGGAGTTCATCGAGAGACCATTTTCTCAACACCTTTCCGAGCTTTGTGATGCGCGGGTCATTTTCCATTTTAAAGAGGACCCCCCCCTTCCGTTGATTCTTCTTCATCAATTTTTTCTTTTTCTCATCAGCATCCACGACCATCGTTCGGAATTTCAAACAATGGAAGGTTTTTCCATTTTTTCCGACGCGTTTTGATTTGTACAGGATCGGTGCCTTCCTATCTTCCATCCACACCTTCAATGCAACCATCCCAAAGAGGGGACTGAGAATCGTTCCGGCGATAATGGCGGTAACGAAGTCTACACTTGATTTAAACACAAATCCCCAATCATCGAGTTTCGTATTTTTCAGTGTCACGAGTGGGAAGTTTCCCAATGTCGACATTTCTACAGCTGCCAAATCCAAGCCCAATTCATCGGGCAAGAATCGGAATTTTACATGGGCGATGTGAGCGAGTCGTACCAGTTTCGCCGTCACTTTTTCTGTAGAATTTTCACTCGTTACCAATACTTCATCCGGTTTTACCTGTTCCAGAATGGCTTCGAAATCATCAAAGGTTCCGATGATTTTGCATCCTTCGAATTTTTTATCACGTTTTTTCTTTTCACTCAAAATTCCAACAATTTCAAATTGAGGAGACTGTTTGAGAAAGGCGATGGCTTGAACAGAAATACTTCCTGTTCCGAGTACGAGAACATGAACACGTCCGTATCCCATTTCATAGAATTTATTTCGCACCCATCGCAAAGCAATTCTTCCAGAAAGTATGAGTATGAGCCCCACCAACCATGATACCCCGAATATGAATCGAGAGAAAAAAGTGAATTTCACAAAGAAGAAGGCCACGAGAAGAAGGGCCATTCCAGAAGAGAAGGTCCAGAATACGCGCGCGATCTCATCCCAAGTTTTTTCGTCTCTACAGAATTTGTAGCGTCCGTTGAGTGCAAAAATAACGAGGAGTGCCAGTGATATTTTAAACGCAAAAACGTAAAACATTTCCAGCGGGAAGAGTGTCGTTGGAGCACTCAGCCCCAAAATTCCGAACCAACGCATTCGCAGAAAATAAGCGAAGAGAAGCGCCAAAAAGGTCATGGCTCCATCGTTGATGATCCTTCCAAAGGGAACTAAAAATTCAGATTTCCTCATTGCGAGGGGATTGTACGAAAAGTTTGCGAATTATCAATTACAAATGAAAGGGGCTTGAAAAAAGATTAAAATTGGGGTATAATGGCAAGAATTAATAATTCAAAAAACATGAATGAAGGAATTACTGGCAAGGAAAATAATAAAGGAGAGAAAAAAGTTTCAGAAAAAGTGGAAAGTCTTATCTCACCAGAAAAACAAGAGCTTCTCGATCTTGTGGATTTATTTCAAGCAGAAGGACCATTAAAAGAAGAGGTGAAAGAACTTGTTCTTAAAGTTAAGAATATTCCAGAAGGAAAAGTATTAGATTTAGCTCAAAAATGGAAAAGACATTCACAAAATGCTCAGGAATTTAAACCACGAGATGAAGATCATTTGGTAGAGGTTTACAAACGATTTACAAAACAAGGTAAAGTAGAAGACTTTATCGAGGACGCAACACTTAGAGAACTTAAGTTGGAGCTTGTTCTGATTTTAAAAAAAGAAGCAGAGGACGACCTGTTCGCCTAATTTATTCCAAAAAACTCTTTTGTTCTTCTAATGCCAACGCTTCGACAATTTTTTCAATGTTTCCTTCCATGATAGAAGGGAGATTCGAAAAGTTCTGTCCGATTCGGTGATCGGTGACTCGGTCTTGCGGGAAGTTGTAGGTTCGAATTTTATCGCTTCGATCTCCTGATCCGATTTGCACCAAGCGTTTTTCTCCGAGTTCTTTGAGTTTCTTTTCTTCTTCCATGGCCGCGAGTCGGGCTCGCAGAACACCGAATGCTTTGTGTTTATTCTTTAATTGAGACTTCTCGTCTTGGCAGGTCACGATGAGTCCTGTTGGTACGTGTGTTAAACGCACAGCAGAATCTGTCGTATTTACACTCTGCCCTCCGGCACCAGATGAACGAAATACATCGACTCGAACGTCGCTGTCTTTAATTTCAATTTCTGATTCCTCCACCTCTGGCATTACTACGATTGAGACCGCTGAAGTGTGAACGCGTCCTTGTGATTCAGTTACTGGAATACGTTGTACACGGTGGACACCACCTTCAAATTTCAACTTCCCGTACGCTCCAAATCCTTCCACTCTAAAAATCATTTCTTTTAATCCTCCTCCGTCATTTATCGTCTCACTCATGATCTCGGGTTTGAATCCTTGTTCTTCCGAGAATCGCAATACCATTCGTGATAATTCTTCCGCAAAGAGCGCCGATTCATCACCTCCCGCTCCGGGACGGATTTCGACAATAGCATTCGCGTCATCCTTTGGATCTCGCGGAATGAGGGCCACTTTGAGTTTCTCTTCGATTTCCGGCAGCATCTTCTTGGCTTCGTCGAGTTCTCCCTTTGCCATTTCGATGAGCTCCGCGTCGCTTTCGTTTTTAATCATATCTTCGGAATCCTTTTTTTGTGTTGCAAAAGTCACAAATACTCGTGAGAGTTCTGCTTTTGGTTCGAGATGTTTTCGTTTTTGTGAGAGTTCGACGAATTTTTTTTGATCTGAATACACAGAAGGGTCCGAGAGCTGACGCTCGATTTCTTCGAATTCTGCAATGACCTTTTTAGCTTTGTCTTCCATTCTGGGGCGATTGTACAGAACAATTAGCAATTTTCAATCTCGTCCACCCTTTGTCATTCCGATTCCCCGATCTATCGAGGACAGGCTCCACGGAGGAATCCCTTCTTTTATTGTGGCTGGATATCGAGAGGACTGTTCTTTTTATAACTAAAAAGAACTGAAAATTCTGTCGGAACCAGAAAACTCGCTTTCATTGGCATAGTACAAAGTTGCAGAGTCCCATTGACGCTCAAACACTTCTCGTCCCCAAACCCCCAGAAAGATAGCGATTACCACCGCTTTCGGATTTCCCTTAGTGCACGGAGTTGAATCACCCGAATATTCCCTTCGGCTTTTCCTGTAATCTGGGAGACTTCGGCATTCGAAAAGCCTTCTAAATATTTGAATTCAAGAATCTCTCGTTGCACATCCGGCAACTGTTTGAGTACCTTATAGAGCTTCTTCACATCGAGATTGAGATTGGCCTGTTGATCGGGACGCAGATTGTCATCAGGAATTTGAAGAAAGAAATCATTGCCGTCATCGTCTTGTTTCCCGAGGAGTTCTTTTTTTTGTCTGTAGAAATCAATCACGCGATTGTGTGCAATCCTAAAAATCCACGACTGAAAGCTCGCCTTAGGGTTTGGTTTGTAAGTATTGAGTTTCTCCACAACTTTGAGGAAAACGTCCGACACGATGTCTTCTACGTCTTCTTGCGCTACACGAAAATGAACGTACCGAGAAATTTTGTCATAAAAAGAATCGAAGAGGAGAGCGAAACTCCGCTCATCTCCTTTTTGCGCCTTTAATACGCATTTTTCGATTTGCGATGGGGTCATATTTTCGCGCATCTTGCCAGAATTATATCATTTTTTTGCAAATGAGAACTCTAAAATTTTCACAGCTGCAAAATCGTCGATTCGTTTCTCTTGTTGAGGGATAACCAATTTAGAAGAATAACGTTCATTTATAAATTCCACGGGAACGAGTGATTCAAATTTCTTCGCAAATATTCGAATAACGCCACACAACTTGTTTTCCTTTCCATCGGGAAAGAGGGGAAGTCCAATAATGAGACTATGAACACTTTTATTGTTCATGATTTCTTTCATTCGTTTTTCAATTATCCCAGTCTCTACGACCTCTAAAGGAAACGCGCAGACACCGTCTGGTGAGAAAGCGAGTCCGCAAAATTTCTCTCCATAATCAAGCGCAAGGATATTCTTCGCTTCAGGAGAAGTTGTTTTTTCTTGGTTTTGTAACTCAAGATTCTGGAGTGTCCGGGGTGATATTTTCTTCATGAATGACTATTTCTTCGAGACCAAACATCCATCGGAAAAATCCGACGAGTTTTGAGGTTCCTTCTTCAATATCCCAATCTCGTTTCTCGTAGAAATACCAATCTTCGATCCCAAGGAATCGGTCAGAGTGTGACCTGATTTTCCCAAAGGTTTCAGAGAATCCGAGGAGTTGTTCAGAAGCAAGGAGGTTGTATTTCGGTGTTGCGAGAGGGACGGCGGGAAGTATGTCAGTGAGCTTTTCATTCAACGCAAAGAGATCGGTTTGCGTTCCGGAGAATCGAACTTCATCAATTAAGAAATCAACATCTTTATTGGTGAGATTTGAGAGATTGAGCTCTCCAGATTGTGAGGAATGCCATGTCGAGAGTGAGTCGAAGTTCTCAGAGAAGTTTTGTCCAAAGAGAACGATGTCATAATCTCTTTCACGGAGTGCTTTTTGAAAATCTTCCGGAGTCAGCGCTTCAAATTCAATTTTCAGAGAGAGTTCTTTTCCCCATGTTCTGGCGATATCTTGCGCGAGGATTGTGTAGAGAGGCGGTGCGGTAGAAGTGATAAGTCTGAGTGAGACCGTTTCGCCTTTTGCATTTGTTCGCGTTTCTTTCGTTTTATTAAACGGAAATCCGCCATCTCGAAGTGATGTTCGAGCAGCAGGAAAATCAGAATCATGCCAATTTTCTACACCTTCAAAAAAGAAAAATGAATCGATCGGGTTCCATCCGAGAGCATTCTTCAGGATTTTCTCTTTCTTAACTCCCATACTGAGAGCTTTTCTCATAGAAGGAGTTTCAATCCCTGTTTCTCGATCAAGGTTGAAAAACAGTGCTGTGAATCGAGGAAGAATGTACTCTCGGCGAGAGTAGAGCGATTGGAGTTGATACTTTTTAAATAGTTTCTGTTCAAAATCTTTGAGTCGTACGAATGGAATTTTGGAAAAGAATGTCGTCCACGGATGGGCAATATTCAAGTGTTCAAACTTCGGATAGACGTAAAACACCAAGTGTTTGATGAATGGCTTTTTCCCGTAAAAATGAGGATTTCGTTTCAGAAACACACGAAAACTCCCATCATTATTTGGAACAATGTTCTCTAATTTGAACGGTCCAGCACCGACAGGGTTTTTGTTAAAAGAAAAATCAGGATCAGTCACTTCTTCGATGAGCGCGTTCTTAAAATATTTCGCAGGAAGAATCGGCGTTGTCAGGAGCGAAAGGAAAAATACGTTTTGCTCAGGAAGCACAAACGAAATTGTTTTATCGTCCACAACATTGAGGGATACGTATTCAAAGGCATCTCGTAGAATGTGATTTGCAAAGTCTGGGTGTTGGATCACCTTTTCAAAGGTAAAGAGCACATCATCAGTTGTTACAGGATCTCCATTTCCAAACTTAGCGGAGCCTTTAAGCGTCAGGAAGTAGGTCTTGGAATCTTCAGAAATACGAAAATGAGCCAGTCCGTCAGCAATTTCACCCGATGATGGATCGTATCGAAGCAGTCCTGAAAAGATTAATGTTCCCAAATCTCGATCAAATAACGTTGTATCTGGAGAAAGGGGATTTAAGTTTCGTCGGGATCCAATAGTGGATTCGGTGAAGATTCCTCCACTTGTGGGAATGAACTCGGAGTGTGATAAGAAAAATCTATGCCACAGTATCCAAATAAGGGCGACAAAGAAGATCATTCCAATAATCAGAATTAACCCCCATCGCGAACGGATACCAACAGAAGATCGGCGCATAAGAAATGTTTATGCAAGAAGCATCGCGTAGAGGCCTCCCACAATGAAAATAACAGCGAGAACAATCGTTGCTTGGTGAAGGAATCTCTCCCCACCTCGTCGTGTTTGCACCATATCATCCCCTGCATCTCCGCCCATCATTGAGCCAAGCGTTGCATTCTTTTGTTGTAGAATAACAACAACAATAAAGAGAATCGTGATGATGATGTAGAAAATTTTAAACATGTTATTTCTCGAAAAAACCGCGGGGAGTGTAGTGGTTCTTTGAAAATTTGCAACTTTTAAAACAGTTCTCCCCCTTGTAGGGGGAGTTAGAGGGGGTATATTAAAAAGAAAGAAGTCTTCATACCCCCTACCGTCCCCCCTGCAAGGGGGGAAAGAATTTTCCTAACTTCTCAACCAATTAAATAACGTGTTGAGTACCGACAGAACGATTCCGGCCAATATATACGTGGCAAACCCGTCTATTTCCAGTTGCGTGTTGAACATTTCTAGGAAGTTCACACTTCGTTCCAGCAACCACAACATAAAAGCGTTTAAAAAGAATCCCAAAAGTCCGAGCGTCAGGAGACGGAAGGGGAGCGTGATGAGATTGAGGAATGGTTTGATAAAGAGATTGAGCATCGCAAAGACGACGGCAACAAAGAAATAGCCTTCGATGGCTCCTGAAATAATGAATTTATCAAGGAATACCTTTGTGTCCAATATCCAAAACACTACGGCATTGAGCAATATAACGAGGAATATTTTTGCGATGAATCTCATAACGTCCTTATTCTTCTTTTTTTGCGGGAAAAGTCAAAATCTGACACAATATTACGTGATGAAACTTGGTTTTTTCGGTTGCGGGAATATGGGGGAGTCTTTCTTGAGTGGGATTCTAAAGAAAGGTGTTTGCGGTTCTTCAGATATTATCATCTGCGATAAGACAGCAGAACGACTGCAGCTATTGAAGGAAAAATACAGTGTTGCGACGACCACAGATTCCAAAGCTATAGAGAATTGCGATATTTTATTTCTCGGCTTTAAACCGCAGAACTTAGCCGATATTCAGTTCGCACCAAAAGAAGGAATGATTGTAATCTCGATACTTGTTGGGAAAAACAGTGCGCTCATTGCGGAGAAATTTCCACAGACAAAGATTGCACGGATCATGCCCAATGTGGGACAGTTTGTGGGGAAGGGGATGACGGGACTCTTCTTCAATACCGCTTTTGCAGAGAGTGAACAATCAACCGTTCGATCCCTCCTCGAAGCTGGGGGAAAGGTTCTCGAGCTTGATCAAGAAGAGCAAATTGATTCTATGAGTACGATTTCAGGGAGTGGTCCCGCGTACTTTTTTCGTTTTGCGGAAGCCATGCAACGAGCAGGGGAGAAGCTCGGATTCAGCCCCGAACAGTCAGAATTACTCGTAAAACAAACGCTCATAGGGGCCGGTGAAATCCTTCAGAAAAATCCAGATGATTCGTGCGGTGTGTGGCGAGAAAAAGTGACGTCGCCCAAAGGATCAACTGAGCAGGCGCTTCGTGTTTTTAACGAGGCAGATATTGATAGTCTCGTTCAAAAAGCCTCAGAAGCAGCGCTGAAGCGAACGAAAGAGTTGTGAGAGTCTAAGAGTTAAAGTCCCACTCTTTTTTCGTCATTGCCGCTTGGCGGCAATCCTATGAGTTGTTATCGTTTTTACAGAAGTATTGAATAACCTGTGTGAGGATAATTCGCGTAGCTTGTCCTCGATTTCGAGGGGCTCAGGTTGAACGAGGTTTAGTAACAGAATCCTCGCCAAGCGAGGATGACGGGGATATATAAAATTATCAATTTCCTACTTACACTCCATCTGACAATCTTTCAGAGTTGGGAAGGGGATTTCTGCTTTGCATCCCGCAACACGGACCTCTTGGCATTCGGTGCCATCAAATTCATATCCAACCATAAACATCTCGCAATTTTCAACACTCCGAACAGGTGCTTTACAGTTATTCTTTATAGGTTCGACTTTACAGAACCCTTCGTGAAGAATCTCAGCTCCGTGTCGATTGGCTTCACACTCATTGAGGTATCCATTTTTTTGTCTTCCTTTTAGACCGCAGACAGGAGCTTTTGTTTGCTCACATTCAATATCTTTATCGACAACCGTGTCGACACATGTTCCCATTGCTTCAGCCATTTGTTTCTCGCGTTTACACATAAGTTTTGAACTGCATTTGATATCTTCAATTCCTCCGCATATCGCCCCTATACCAACAGTTTCAATGGTTTCGGAATCAATATTAGTGTTCGAATCTGTATCAGATGGAGTATCTGATCCACAACCAAATAATGAGAGAGCCACCGCTAAAATAACAAATTTTTTCATCGGGTGAAGGATATTGAATTCTTATCTTGAATCAAGGGGAATATATTCGTATCGTTTTCGTCTGAGATAACTTTCTTTTTGTTGGGGGATGCTTGTTTTATCGTTTCCAATATTTTGCTTAAAGGCGTCTCCTCCTCGACTAAACTTTCGAACACGAAGTTGTTGGTCCTTTGTGCGTGTTCGCGACCACATTCGAGGCTGATCAATACGTCGTTGTGTTATCCCCGTTCGTCGTCGATCAGACTTTTGGAGCATTTTAGGCGTTCTGACGGCTTTATTTCGAAAGGAATCGAAAGTGTACGAAGGACGACTTCGAATTGCTGATTCTTTAAGACTTTGCGTTTGTCGCCATAATCCTCCAGTTATTTCAGTAGTCTTTGTATTTGTTCTTTTCTCGATAGCACGTTTATGAGCTTTGAGAATGCTTTGTGTATAAGGATCTCTTTTTTTCGAAAGGATTGCATTTACTTCCTGAGGGGAAATCGCAAAAACCTGCAAAACAGGCAATCCAATAAAAGAAAGGAGAACGAACAAGGAAAAGAATTTTTTCATAC
>Ga0307929_1000779_pt1 | contig 28583 bp, 23 predicted proteins | sample AceLakmetage1330_FD_203160 | JGI IMG/M metagenome (GOLD analysis project Ga0307929, IMG submission 203160) | Saline water microbial communities from Ace Lake, Antarctica - #1330 | ecosystem: Environmental > Aquatic > Non-marine Saline and Alkaline > Saline | place: Antarctica: Ace Lake...
GCGCTCTTCTCCTTGGCAGCGACAGCGGATTGAATGCAACGAAGAGCCCTTCTGGATTTCTTGTTACACTATGCACCTTAGCCCTTACCCGTATCCCCGGACTTGATCCGGGGCCTACTCGCAAACAATCAACTGTGCAGCATTTGCGAGTGGACCCCGGATCAAGTCCGGGGATACGGGGGTAGGGGCACATAAAACCTGGTTTTTGTCTCACTGCAATGTGCCTGGAGCTTGCCCCGCCCCCAAACCCGTCGCCATAATGCCCCCAAGAAAAAGCTTGGGGCTGGGAGGCCTGTGACCGGATGGCGCGCAAACCCAAACAAGGGCTCTATAGCCTGCTGTTTGGCCCGCCACGCGCAGCCTCTCCCGCCCGCTCACGCACTCAGGGAGCCACCATGTCCGACACATTGATCAAAACCCCCGCCGATTGGGCCAAATCCGCCTATGTGGACAACGCCAAATACAAAGAGATGTATGAGCAGTCGATCTCCGACCCGGAAGCCTTTTGGGGCGAGCACGGCAAGCGGCTCGACTGGATCAAGCCCTACACCAAGGTCAAGGACACGTCCTTCCACGAGCGCGACCTCTCCATCAAATGGTACGAGGACGGCACCCTCAATGTCTGCTTCAACTGCGTTGATCGCCACGTCGCCGACAAGGGCGATCAGGTAGCGATCATCTGGGAAGGCGATGACCCGAGCGTTGACCAGAAGGTCACCTACAAGGAGCTGCACCACCACGTGCAGCGCTTCGCAAATGTGCTGAAGGATCAGGGCGTCAAGAAGGGCGACCGCGTCACTATCTATATGCCGATGATCCTTGAAGCCGCCTACGCCATGCTCGCCTGCACGCGCATCGGCGCGGTGCACTCCATCGTCTTTGGCGGCTTCTCGCCGGACGCCCTTGCCGGGCGTATTCTGGATTGTGACAGCAAGTTCGTCATTACGTCGGACGAAGGCGTGCGCGGCGGCAGGCCGATCCCGCTGAAGGAAAACACCGACGACGCATTGGACAAATGCCCGGACGTTGAAAGCGTCATCGTCGTGGAACACACCGGCGGCGCCGTCACCATGAAGGAGGGCCGGGACGTCTGGTATCACGAGGTCGCAGGCCGCGTGGACCATGAATGCCCGTGCGAGGAGATGAACGCCGAAGACCCGCTCTTCATCCTCTATACGTCCGGCTCCACCGGCAAACCCAAGGGCGTGCTGCACACCACCGGCGGCTATCTCGTCTATGCGTCGATGACCCATCAGTATGTCTTCGACTACAAGCCCGGCGACATCTACTGGTGCACGGCTGACGTTGGCTGGGTTACCGGCCACAGCTACATCGTGTACGGACCATTGGCCAATGGCGCGACAACCCTGATGTTTGAAGGCGTGCCGACCTATCCGGATTCATCGCGCTGCTGGCAGGTCTGCGACAAGCACAACGTCAACATCTTCTATACGGCCCCCACCGCCATCCGCGCGCTGATGCGTGAAGGCGACGCACCAGTCAAAAAGACCTCGCGCAAAAGCCTGCGCCTGCTTGGCTCCGTCGGCGAACCCATCAACCCGGAAGCATGGCTGTGGTATCACAAGGTCGTCGGCGACAGCCGCTGCCCCATCGTCGACACATGGTGGCAGACGGAAACCGGCGGCATTCTTATTTCACCATTGCCCGGCGCAACCGATTTGAAGCCCGGCTCCGCCACCCACCCGTTCTTCGGCATTGAACCGGTGCTGGTCGACAATGACGGCCACCCGCTTAAAGGCGCAACGTCGGGCAATCTGTGCATCGCGGATTCATGGCCCGGCCAGATGCGCACCGTCTATGGCGATCACAAACGCTTCTACGAGACCTATTTCAGCCAGTTCAAAGGCAAGTATTTCTCCGGCGACGGCTGCAGGCGTGACGAAGACGGCTTTTACTGGATCACCGGCCGTGTTGACGACGTGCTCAACGTCTCAGGCCACCGCATGGGCACCGCCGAAGTTGAAAGCGCGCTGGTCTCGCACCCCAAGGTCGCCGAGAGCGCCGTCGTCGGCTACCCGCACGACATCAAGGGCCAGGGCATCTATGCGTACGTGACCCTCAATCAGGGCGAGGAACCGTCGGACGAGTTGAAAAAGGAACTCGTCCAACACGTCCGCAAGGAAATCGGCCCCATCGCCACACCGGACCTGCTGCAATGGGCCCCCGGCCTGCCGAAAACCCGCTCCGGCAAAATCATGCGCCGCATCCTGCGCAAGATCGCCGAAGACGATTTCTCAAACCTGGGCGACATCTCGACACTGGCAGACCCCGGCGTCGTAGAAGACCTGATCAACAACCGCCAGAACCTCGGCGGGAAGAGCGCTTAGCGAATGGCATCCGGCAAGCATCATGTGGCGGGCATTATTGCGGCGCTCATGATGCTTGCCTCAGCCGCCACTGCATTTGCACAGGACGAAAAGCAGTCACCCCCGCCGCCCGAACCTGCACAAGCCACCAACCTGCAATCCGACTGGCCGCAGGTTGCACAAACTGTCTGTTGCAAGACCTGCCGCAAAGGCAAAGCCTGCGGCAATAGCTGTATCTCCCGCGACAAGACCTGCACCCGCCCGCCCGGCTGCGCCTGTAACGCGCAGTAACAGCCGCACTCCATGGATTGTCCGGTTAAACCGGACAATGGCGTCTTAGTGAGATAATTGAGCGCAATAACCTGAATGTTGACCCACCATCCTCCGGCTTGACCGGGGGATCCATCCACCCTTGCACCACAAAGCCACGCTCCCCACATGGATTTTAACAAATGCCAACAGGGGGCAGGCACATGCAGACGTGGAAAATCGGCGACATAAAGATCACCAAGATCGTTGAGCTTGAGGCAGCCATGCCCGGCGGCGGCGAGAACTCCATGGTGCAGGCAGCCTTCCCCGACGCCATCAAGCAGATCGATTGGCTGAAGCCGCACTGGGCCAATGACGACGGGCATATCGTCGTCTCCATCCACGCCCTACTGATCGAATCACCGACGACACGCATCATCGTCGACACCTGCGCGGGCAACGACAAATCCCGCCCCGGCACCTTTTTCGACAATCTGCAGACGCCCTTTCTTGAGCATCTGGCCGAGGCCGGATGGACACGCGAAAGCGTTGAAACGGTTCTATGCACGCATCTCCACGTCGATCACGTCGGCTGGAACACCATGCGTGAAGGGGGGAAGGCTGACGGCAAATGGATCCCCACTTTCCCCAATGCACGCTACCTGATGGGCGAGAAGGAATACGATCACTGGGAGGCCGAAGGCGACGACGCGCAGGCGGCCATCATGGCCGATAGCGTCAAACCCATCTTCGATGCCGGCCTCGCTGTGCTGGTACCGATGGATTACGACGTCGCCGACGGCGTCCGCCTGATCCCCACCCCCGGCCACACCCCGGGCCATGTGTCGGTGGAGATCACCTCCAACGGCGAAACCGCCGTCATCACCGGCGACATTTCCCACCATCCCTGCCAGCTTGCACATCCCGAATGGTCGTCAGGCTTCGACAGCGACACCAACATGGCCGACGACACCCGCAAGGCCTTCTTCGAAAAATATGCCGAGAGCGCAACCCTCGTCATGGGCACCCATTGGGCCACACCCACAGCCGGCAAGATCGTGCGCGACGGGAAAACATACCGGCTGGACGTATAAAAAGGGGCACCGCTCCCAGATTCACCAACCGCGGCCCCCGATCAAGTCCGGGGATACGGGACAGGCATAGATGGCGCCGCCCATCACTCTGCCGCCCTTCTGGCTTGACCGCAGGGCCCATGCCCGTGTGCTATCGTCACCCATTGCCGCAACCGGATCAGCCCACATGACAAAACGAACAGCTCTCATCACCGGCGCATCCGCCGGCATCGGCAAATGCTTCGCCGAGTTTTATGCCGCCAAAGGCTATGACCTGATCCTCACAGCCCGCCGCCTCGACAAGCTCAATGAGGTCGCCGCGCAGCTTTCGTCCGCCCACGGCATAAAATGCGAAACCATTTCAGCTGATCTGGCGGACCCCACCGCACCGGACGCCATCTGGGCTGAGATCACCGCACGCGGATTGCAGGTGGACGTGCTCATCAACAATGCCGGCTACGGCATGAATGATCATTTCACCACCTATGACTGGGCCGCCCATCGCGACTTCATCCAGATCATGGTGACCGCCTATGCCCATCTCGCGCATCTTGCGTTGCCGGGCATGATCGAGCGCCACTATGGCCGCATCATCAATGTGGCATCCCTTGCAGGCCTCGCGCCCGGCACGCTGGGCCACACCATGTATGGCGCCTCCAAAGCCTTCCTCATCAAATTGTCTGAAAGCCTGTCGCTCGAGACCCAAGGCACCGGCGTCCATGTCACCGCCGTCAATCCCGGCTTCACCCGCTCGCAGTTTCACACAACGGCGGGCGTGCAGGAGACTGTGGACAAAATGCCTGCATGGATGTGGATGCAGGCCCCCGACGTGGTGGCTGAAACCTATGCGGCCAGCGAGAAGGGCCGTGCCCAGATCATCCCCGGCCGCGCCAACCGCGTGACCGCATTTGTGCTGCGCCACCTGCCGCCCGGCCTCGCCCTCTCATTGTCACGCCGCCGCTCCGCCATGCAGGACGGTTAGGACTTCAGCGGCAGATACCCCAGCGGCCGGTTTCAAAATGGAAATGGTCTTTGTGGTGCTCATTGTAATTGGGTGACAGCACAGTCTTGAAGATACCGCAGGATTTGTCCCGCATAGCGCGCAGGAACGCCGCCTTGTCGCCGCCTGTATCCCAGTCACGCAACACGGATACATCGCGACCGTCCGCAAGCCTGAAACCGGCGATATCAATCGCCTGCGCGGTCGCATGCGCACTGCGCCGTCCTTCCGCCGACCCGTTCACGTTGCGGCATGAATAGGTGCCGAAATGCTCGACCCGCGCAACATCCGTGTTGAGGTATTCGCGCGCCAGCGGCGCCACCACATGAATTTCCCACCGCGCCAGATTGGCCATCATCGGACAAGTCAGCCGCACGGCACCGCCATAGGGAAAGTTCGAGCGCTTGAGCACCAAACCCTGATCCATGCCGCAGCCGGGCTCATCACTTGTGATGCTGTGATCCGCAACCTCAAACCCCGCCGCGCGCACCGCATTGACGCAGGCCGGGTAGGAGCGTGCGATCCGCGCCATCTTGAGGGGCGTGACAAAAGTTGCTTCCCCCCGCAGATCAATCGGCGTCGACGGGTCATAGCGGTCCGGCAGATAGGGGGCCGCGACAATGAACATGCCGGCGAACACAAAAAGGCAGACCACAATGCGCCATGTCCGCCACCAGCGGCCAAGTGCTGCCTTTGCCTGTTGAACAAATGTCATACTGAAAAGCGTACCCGCACCGCGTGTCAAAAATCAGACAGGATGCCCTTGCGCTCCCAGTCCCCATAGCGGGTCGGCTCCTCGCCTTTGGGACCGTTGATCTCCGCCGGGCGCTCATCGGGTATCGCCGCCTTGCGCCGCGCTTCGGCTTCCGCCAGCGCTCGCTTTGCAGCCGGGCTCAGTTCCTTCTGAGGTTCGCCCTCACCGGACGCTGCGTCATCATCTGCCATCTGTCACCTGCGCAAAAACTTGAAGCCCAGCCATGTCGCCGCCATATCTATTGGTGGGGCGGACCGGGCACCGGGACAGGATATAGGGGTTTTTGCACGCACGCCAAACGGCTGGCGCGCCAGGCGTAACCAGGTGGAGAAGAGAGACAGTGGCAAACAGTTTGCGTACCGGTGTGTTGATCGCGGCAATGACCGCCCTGTTCTTGGGCATCGGCTATCTCATCGGCGGCATCGGCGGTGCGGCAATCGCTTTCGTCGTTGCCCTTGGCATGAATGCCTTTGCCTATTGGAACTCGGACAAAATGGTGCTGCGCATGTATGGCGCGCGCCAGGTGGATGAGGCTTCAGCGCCCGATCTCGTCAAGATGATTCGTCAGCTTGCGGATAATGCCGGTCTGCCGATGCCCAAGGTGTTTGTCATCGACAATGACCAGCCCAATGCCTTTGCCACCGGCCGCAATCCTGAGAACGCAGCTGTCGCCGCGACCACCGGCCTGTTGTCACGCCTGACGCCGCAAGAAGTCGCCGGCGTCATGGCGCATGAGCTGGCGCACGTCAAAAACCGCGACACCCTGACCATGACCATCACAGCTACGCTGGCCGGCGCAATTTCCATGCTGGCCAATTTCGCGCTGTTTTTCGGTGGCAACCGCAACAACCCGCTTGGCATCATCGGTGCCATCGCCATGATGATCCTCGCACCGCTGGCGGCAGCCCTCGTGCAGATGGCAATCAGCCGCACCCGCGAATATGAAGCCGACAAGATGGGCGCGGAAATCTGCGGGCGGCCTTTGTGGCTTGCATCGGCACTGGAGAAAATTCAGGGCTTTGCCTCGCGCATCGACAATCAGGTGGCTGAACGCAATCCCGCCTCAGCCTCGCTTTTCATCATTAACCCGCTCCATGCGCACAAGCGCGATGGTATGTTTTCCACCCACCCCAACACCGCAAATCGCGTTGCGCGGCTGCGCGCAATGGCAGGCGAAACCGGCAGTGTTGACGCTGTCGGCCCGTGGAGCTGATGTGGCGTCTCAAAAGCGGCTTTTACTTGCGCGCCCAAGCTGCGTATAGCTGCGCGCCATGACAGACACCCGCCCAAATCGCGGCCCCAAGGCGCGCCGCCCCGCAAAGCCGTCCCGCACCCCCGGTCTGGGCGCTCGCCGCGCCGCCACGGCCCTGCTTGCATCGGTGCTTCAACAGCGCATGGCGCTTGATGATGCGCTGACCGCCGAGCAAGGCATGAACGGCACGCTGGCCCGGCTTGACCCGCGCGACCGCGGCTTTGCCCGCACCATTGCCGCCACCGCCCTGCGCCGCCACGGACAGATCGCCGATATTCTCGGAAACTTTCTCGACAAGCCGCTGCCGGAAAAATCCGGCATTGCGCCTTTTGTGCTGCACGGCGCATTGGCTGAATTGCTGTTTCTCGACGTCGCCCCCCACGCCACCGTCAGCGCCTGCGTGGCGCTCGCCAAGGCCGACAAAAATGCCCGGCATTTCGCGGGCCTCATCAATGCCGTGCTTCGCCGCACCACCCGCGAAGGTGCCGCCCTGCGTGACGCACAAGATGCAACCGCCCTCAATACGCCTGAATGGCTGATGCAAAGCTGGTCTGACACCTATGGCGCTGAGACAGCCGCCGCCATCGCCACCGCCCACCTGACCGAAGCCCCGCTTGATCTCTCGGTCAAATCAGATGCCGCCGGTTGGGCTGAAAAGCTTAAGGGCGAAGTGCTGCCCACAGGGTCCGTGCGCCTGCGCGACGGTGGCCGGGTCGATATGCTCGAAGGCTTCGCCGAAGGTGCATGGTGGGTGCAGGACGCCGCCGCCGCCCTCCCCGCGCACCTGTTCGGCGATGTTGCGGGCCAGCATGTGATTGATCTGTGCGCGGCCCCCGGCGGCAAAACGCTGGAACTCGCCGCTGCCGGCGCCATGGTCACCGCGGTCGACCGCTCCGCCAAACGGCTGGTCCGCGTCACCCATAATCTCAAGCGCATGAGCCTCAAGGCTGACATCGTGACGGCGGACGCCACCACATGGACGCCGCCGGAGGATATGCCGCCGGCCCCCTTCGTGCTGCTGGATGCGCCGTGTTCCGCCACCGGCACCATCCGCCGCCACCCGGATATTCCGCTGCTCAAATCAACCGGCGACGTTGTCCGTATGACCAACCTGCAGGCCGCTTTACTTGAAAAAGCCGCTGAGCTGACCGCCCCTGGCGGCACGCTGATTTACTGCACCTGTTCGCTGCAGCCTCAGGAGGGTGAGCAGCAGATCGAGCGTTTTCTCGCAGAAAACCCCCAATTTTGCCGCAAAGTAATCACGCAGGATGAACTCCCGGGTCTGGCCGACGCCATCACACCCCAAGGCGACATGCGTACTTTGCCCACATTCTGGGGCGACAAGGGCGGCATGGACGGTTTCTTCGCCGCCCGCCTCATCCGCGCCATCTAGCGCAGGCTTCATTCCTACGTCCCCCAACGCTGCGGATTCTTGCCGCTGCCCATAAGGCTCTGCTACGTCACTATTATGCAAAATATCCGAATCGCCCCCTCCATCCTCTCCGCCGACTTTGCCCGCCTGGGTGAGGAAATCACCGCCATCGACAAAGCTGGCGCGGATTTCATCCATGTGGACGTGATGGACGGACACTTTGTCCCCAACATCACCATCGGCCCAATGGTGGTAAAGGCGCTGCGCAGCTTTTCCGACAAGGTATTCGACGTGCATCTGATGATCGCCCCGGTCGATCCCTATATCGAGGCATTCGCCGACGCCGGCGCTGACATCATCACCGTCCATGCCGAGGCAGGCCCGCACATCCACCGTACGGTGCAGCTCATCCGGTCGCTGGGCAAACGCCCCGGCATCTCGCTTAATCCCGGCACGCCCGCAGAAGCCATAGACATGATGATCGACGACATCGACCTCATACTGGTGATGAGCGTTAATCCGGGTTTCGGCGGTCAGAAATTCATTGAAAGCCAGCTGCGCAAGATCGAAGCGCTCCGCAAACGCATCGATGCAACCGGCCGCGACATTCATCTGGAAGTCGATGGCGGCATCAACACCGAAACGGCCCCCCGCGTTATCGCGGCAGGTGCCGACGTACTGGTTGCCGGCAGCGCCACCTTCAAAGGCGGCCCGGATCACTACGCAGCAAACATGAAGGCATTGCGCGGCTAGCTGCGCACCACAGGGAGGCGGCTTGGCATAATGACCGGCCCCGTAGAACTGACGGGACAGATTGCGGCCCGGTCATTGGGGCTAGCCACAAACTCGCTTGCCAAATTGATCTTTGCATCAAAACCCTATCGCATGACCCTGCGCGGCCCGATGCCCGACGCCATCGTGCTGAACCCGCCCGAACTGCGCCCCGGCAAACAACAAACCGGCGAGCATATTTGCGATGGGCACTACGAGCTGCCCGGCGGCCGAATACAGGCGACCCCCAAAACCGTTTTCCTCGCAGCCCCCCCCTCGTCACAATTCGCAGACGAGCTGCACGGCTTTGGTTGGCTGCGGCATCTGGCGGACATGCCCGGCGATACCGCCACCAAAATTGCCCAACAGCTGGCAGATGCCTGGCTCACCCAATGCGGCCAGTGGCATGCTGTCGGCTGGCAGCCGCACGTGGTTGCCCGCCGCCTGATCGCGTGGTCCAGCCACGGGCCGATGCTGCTGGAGGGCGCAGACCTCGTTTACCGCTCAACCCTGTTGCGATCGATGGCAACCCAGGCGCGGCATCTGTCGCGCACAGCCGCCCGGGCACCTGAAGGGTTGCCGCGCATCACCGCCGCCATCGGCCTCACCCTGTCAGGCATCACCCTCACCGAAGGCCGCACGCGGCTCAAACGCGGGCTGGCACTGCTGACCCGCGAGCTGGACCGCCAGCTTCTGCCCGATGGCGGTCATATCAGCCGTAACCCGCAGGTACAGCTTGAGCTGCTGACCGACCTTGTGTCTCTACGCGATGCCCTCATGGCCCGCAATGTGGAAGTCCCTTCCGGCGTGCTGGGCGCCATTGACCGCGCCATGCCCATGCTGCGCTTCTTCCGCCATGCCGACGGCAGGCTGGCTTTGTTCAATGGTGCCGACGAAACCGCACCCGGCACCATTGACGCGGTGCTGGCCCATGATGATGCCCATGGCCGCCCCTTCGGCTTTGCCCCCCATTCAGGGTTCCAGCGCGCTGCCGCAGGCCGCACCCTCGTCATTGTCGATGCGGGCGCCCCGCCGCCACCCGCCCATGCCCGGCAGGCCCATGCGGGCTGCCTGAGTTTTGAGATGAGCGCCGGGCGCAACCGCCTCGTGGTCAATTGTGGCTCCAGCCATGTCAGCGATGGGGGTGGCAGCTCGGCCAACGCGGATGCATGGAGTGACGTCGCGCGCTCCACCGCCGCACATTCCACCGTCACCGTAGACGACACATCCTCTGCCCATATTCTGCGGGCCGCGTGGTTACGCCGTCTTCTGGGCGCACGGCTGGTGCGCGGCCCCAAGCTGGTCGAAAGCCGCCGCACCGAAGAGGACCGCGGCGTATGGCTGGAAATGCGCCATGACGGCTATGTGCACCGCTTCGGGCTTGAGCACGAGCGCCGGGTCTATCTGTCACCCGACGGCGATGATTTTCGCGGTGAAGACACGCTTTTCCGCATCCGTCCACCTGTCGCGCGCTGGTGGGATCCGCTGGCTTTGTTCGTGCCCAAGAACGCCGAGGAAGAATTCGCTGTCCGCTTCCACCTGCATCCGGACGTCCGTGTCTCGCTGGCCCATGACGGCACCAATATTCTGGCACTGCTGCCCAATGGGGACGGCTGGCAGTTCCGGGCCAGCGGCAATGCGGATATGGGGCTGGAAGAGAGCATCTATATGGGCCAGCCCGGTCCGCCCCGCCGTAGCCAGCAGATTGTGGTGTCTCACCACATATTCCGCGGCGAAGCCCACGTGAAGTGGAGTTTCCGGCGGCTGACGACCCGTAATCTGGGCACCGGCGACGAAGCCATGGCGCAGACCGACGCGTTTGAGCCCGAAGAGGCCGAAGTCACTGTCCCCCCCATCGGGGTACCGCCTGCGCCTGACGCATAGCCCGTCTGCATTTGAAGCTTCTGTACTTCATCACGCTTGCCAAACGTGCTATCGCGCAGCCCGATCTTCATTTCACCGCCTTCATTCCATAGCCACCCGATCCTGCCCCGGAGCCAATCCAAGCCCATGACCAACCCCAATCGCCCCGTCCGCCGCGCCCTTCTCTCCGTCTCCGATAAGACGGGTCTCATAGACTTCGGCAAGGCTCTTGTGGCCCGCGACGTTGAGCTGGTCTCCACTGGCGGCACCGCCAAGGCATTGCGCGAGGCGGGCCTTGAGGTGGCGGATGTCTCCGACATCACCCATTTTCCCGAAATGATGGATGGCCGCGTCAAGACATTGCATCCCGGCGTCCATGGCGGCCTGCTTTATGTGCGCGGCAATGAGATCCACGAGGAAGCCGCCAACAAGCACAATATCGTCCCCATCGATCTGCTTGCCGTGAACCTCTACCCGTTCGAAGAAACCATCGCCAAAGGTGCGGACTACGACACCTCGATTGAAAACATCGACATCGGTGGCCCCGCGATGATCCGCGCCGCCGCGAAGAACCATGACGGCGTCGCCGTGCTGGTCGATGCGGCGGACTATGAAGCTGTGATCGCCGACATGGACGCCAACGCCAACCAGACCACTTTCAAGCTGCGCCAGCGCCTTGCCGCCAAAGCCTATGCGCGCACCGCCGCATACGACGCGGCCATCTCCAACTGGTTTGCCGAAGAGATCGCCGACGACGCCCCGACCTACCGCGCCATCGCCGGCACGCTTGCGCAGACACTGCGCTACGGTGAAAACCCCCATCAGCATGCTGCCTTCTACAAGACCGGCGGCAACCGCCCCGGCGTTGCCACCGCAACCCAGCTTCAGGGCAAGGAACTGTCCTACAACAATCTGAACGACACCGATGCGGCCTTTGAATGCGTCGCCGAGTTCGGCACCGATCAGCCCGCAGTCGCGATCATCAAGCACGCCAACCCGTGCGGCGTCGCACTTGGCAGCTCATTGGCGGAAGCCTACGCAAAAGCCCTGCGCTGCGACCCCGTCTCAGCCTTCGGCGGCATCATTGCCTTGAACGGCACACTCGACGCTGCCACCGCTGAACTCATCTCGGCAATTTTCACTGAAGTCATCATTGCACCCGACGCAGATGACGCCGCCCGCGCAATCATCGCCAAGAAGAAAAACCTCCGGCTGCTGATCACAGGCGGTCTGCCCGACCCAGAAGCCAAAGGCATCACCGCCAAAACCGTTGCAGGTGGCCTGCTGGTACAGTCGCGTGATGCAGGCCGCGTCACCCAGGCAGACCTCAAGGTCGTGACCAAGCGCGCGCCTTCCCCTCAGGAAATGAGCGACATGCTGTTCGCCTTCCGCGTCGCCAAGCACGTCAAATCCAACGCCATCATCTACGCCAAGGACAACGCCACTGTTGGTATCGGCGCAGGCCAGATGAGCCGTGTGGATTCAGCACGCATCGCAGCCCGCAAATCAGAAGATGCCGCCAGGGAAGCAGGCCGCACTGAAGCCCTCGCAAAAGGCTCGGTTGTCGCCTCCGACGCGTTCTTCCCCTTTGCCGATGGTTTGCTGAGTGCCGCTGAAGCCGGTGCCACCGCCGTCATTCAGCCCGGCGGCTCCATCCGCGATGATGAAGTGATTGCTGCCGCAGATGAAGCAGGCCTCGCAATGGTGCTCACGGGCATGCGTCACTTCCGGCACTAGTCGCTAGGCGTGAATGGCGCGGGCGCGCTCTTCTTTTACGAACAGCATCAGCCCAAACCCGACAGCCAGAAACACCAGCACGATCCCCAGCCCAAGCCGTTGATTGCCCGTGGTTTGCGTCACAATGCCAATGGTAAGGGGCGCCAGAAACGTCGTTGCCTTGCCGGCCAGCGCGTAGAGACCGAAAAATTCGGCCATCATCTCGCGTGGGGCCAAGCGCGCCAGCATGGTGCGGCTGGAGGCCAGCGCCGGGCCAACGCCCAGCCCGAAGATGCACGCGATCACCAGAAAGCCGATCTCTCCAAGGCTTGAAAAAGGCATCGCCCCTTCCGCGCGCGGCGCAATATCAATCACAAAAAACGCCGTGTCCCGATCAAATGAGACCAGCGCAACCGATGCAAAAATCACAACACTCAGTGAGCTGAGAATCGTACGCTTTGACCCGATGCGCGCATCAATAACCCCGCCGGCAAAGCCGCCGATGGCTGAAAACAGCGTGACGATAATGCCGAACACAGCCAGCTCAAGCGCACCCCAGCCGAACATTGCTCCCGCAACAATGCCACCGAACATGAAGACCGCAGCGCAGCCATCATAATAAAGCATCCGCGCGATCAGATAGAGCGCAATGTTTCTGAAATGCCTGAGCCGCCGGAACGTCGCACCAAGCTGAGCGATGCCCTGCCGCGCCGCAGCCAACCGCTTAAGCCCGGTCTTCGGCTGGTCCGGTGTCAGCAGGAACAATGGCAGCATGAAAATGAAAAACCACAGCCCCGCCATCGGCCCGACAATGCGCTCATCTTCATAAAGGCTTCTGTCCAGCCCCAGCAGTGGCGCATCGGGAATGAACGATGCGTCCACGTTGCCGGGAAGCTGAAACGCAAAAAGTACAATGCCGAGCACAAGAATGCCGGCAACCTGCGCAACGCCAAAACCAAAGCCTGACAACAGCGCCATGCGGCGTTCCGTGGCAATACCCGGCAGCATGGCATTGGAGAAAGTGATGACGAATTCAGCGCAGATGGACGCAACAACTACCAGCGCCATCACCGGCAGCAAGGCTCCGCCGGGCTCAGCAATCCACAATCCGGCGCAGGCAATTGTTACACCGATGAAAAAAACGCCGATAAAGGGTTTGCGCGGCCCCGCCGCATCCGCCATCGCACCCAGAATGGGCGACAGCACCGCAATGGCCACGCCTGCAATGGCCTGCGTATAACCCCAATAAGCCTGACCATCTGCTGCGTTGCCGGGAAAGAAGACATTGGCAAAATAGTTGGCAAACAGAAAAATGGTGATGAGTGAGAAATACGGCTGGTTCGCCCACTCATACATCAGCCAGCCAAATTGCCCGGCTGTATGGTTGGCAGGTTCCCCGCCCGGCGAAACATTGATGTCCGTTGCCTCTTCGCCGCGCGGCCAGCCTTCGCTCATATGTTAGTGATCCCCGTCGGCGCGCTCCGCACGCGTTTCCTTGACAAATATCATGACCACGAGCCCCCCAATTAGCAGAAGCAGGATTGATGCGAAGCCTGCCCGCTGGCTCTCAAAGAATCGCGTTGATTCCCCAACCAGAAATGGCGCGATAAACGCCGTGGCTGTACCCGACAGGGCATAGAGGCCAAAGAACTCAGTCATCATTTTTGCCGGCGCAATACGCGCCAGCATGGTGCGTGAATTGGCATAGGCCGCAGTGATGAAGATCGCGATAATGATGACGACACCCAGATACAGCATTTCGGGCAGTGTCTTGAAGAACGGCATCGACCAGATTGGACCGGGGCTTTCATAGGGCTGGAAAAACAATTCATTCGGCGTGATCGATACCGCCAGAACCAGGCCAATCGTCGTGCCGCCGATAGATGTCATGATCGCCGCGCGCGAGCCGAACCTGTCGTCCAGCCAGCCGCCGAAGAAACCACCCAGCACCGCGAAGACCGACAGAATGATGCCATAGACCAGCATGTCGAGCGCGCCCCAGCCAAACACACCGGACGCATAGACACCGCCAAAAATCAGCACCGCCGTTTTGCCGTCATTGTAGAGCATCCGCGCGCCGAGATAGGTGGCAACATTGCGGTAATGCTTGAGTCGGGTGACCGTGCCGACAACCCGCGCAACACCTTTGCGCACTGCCTCCATCATGCCGATGGCATTGCTGGCGGCATCCGGGGTGAACAAAAACAGCGGCAGCGAAAAGATCGCCAGCCACAATCCTGCGACCGGGCCGGAAATCCGGCTGTCCTGAAACAGTGATTGATCAATACCAAAGAGCGGCGTGTCGGGAATAAAGCTCCACGACACCACGCCGGGCAGCGTGAAGAACACCAGCATAAAGGTAAGGATCAGCAGCCCGCCCAGATTGCCCAGCGCCAGCCCGAGGCCGGAGAGAAACCCGATGCGCGAATGCGGCGCGATCGACGGCAGCATGGAGTTATGGAACACCGCTGAAAATTCGTACGCAATGCTGATGACGATGATCGCCATCGCCACACCCCATATGCCGATGCCCCCGTCTCCGGGCAGCGCCCACCACAGCAGCACCATGGCCGGCACCATCAGCGCGGTGAATGCGGCAATCCATGGTTTGCGCGTGCCGCCAAGGTCGGCGATCGCCCCCAGAAACGGCGCCATCAGCGCAATGGCAACACCTGCAACACCGTTGATGTAGCCCCAAACCGCCTGACCCTGAATCGGATCGCCCACCACGGTGTTGGAGAAATACGGCGAGAAAACATAAATGGTGATGAGCAGCACGTATGGGTTACGCGCCCATTCAAAAATCGCCCAGGCGATCTGTCCGCGCTTGTCCGCGGGCTTGCCGCCATCCGCAGCAATATCGTCCGGACCCGGCACATCCACTCCGGCGGGTGTGGATGGGGTCAGGGGAATTTCAGTTATATCCTGCGACAAACTCAACAGCCTCCCGGCATACGCCCGCCGGTTGATCCGACTTTGGGCTGTTATTCTGGGCTAGGTCTGGACCGCCTCTTCCCGGCGTTCCTTAACTCCAAGGAACAGCATAAAGCCAATCACAAGAAACACCACGATCACCAGAAGACCCGCCTGCTGGCTCACATAGGCACTAGTCGCCCACGCAACACCCAGCGGGGCCAGAAACGCCGTGGCTTTGCCTGACAACGCATAAAGACCATAAAACTCGGTCATCATGCTTGTCGGTGCCATCCGCGCCAGCATGGTGCGGCTGGCTGCCTGGGCAGGACCACCCGACAGGCCGATGAGGATCCCCACCACCAGATAAAGTTGCTCACCGACGCTCGCGAACGGAACCCCGCCGGGTTCAGGCGGCGCCACTGACACCACGAAGAAAACCGTGTCATGGGTGATCGACGCGGCACCGATAGTGGCAATGATGAGGCCACCCAACGCAATGAGGATCGTCGGCTTGGAACCAATCAGATCATCCAGCCAGCCGCCGACAAATGCACCGACCGCCGCAAAAATGGAGAGGATGATGCCAAACATGCCCAGCGTCATGACATCCCAGCCAAAAACGCCCGATGCGTATATGCCGCCAAAGGCAAAGATCGCCGACAGCCCGTCGAAATAGAACATCCGCGCGACCAGGTAGAGCGCGATGTTCTTGTAGCGCCGCACATGCCCGAATGTGGTCCGTAGCTGCCGCACCCCCCTTACAATGGCATCACGCGGGCCCACCTTTGTGGCTGGCATATCCGGCGTGAACAGGAACAGCGGAATGACGAATATCGCAAACCACAGGGCGGTAAACGGCCCTGAAAACCGTTCTGCCTCCGACATGGCGGGATCAAGCCCGAACATCGGCGGGATGCCCAATATGGTGAGACCCGACTGAGCATCTGCAATGAACAGGCACAGCATTATGATGAGTGAAGCCAGCCCACCGATATAGCCGATACCCCAGCCAACACCCGACAACCGACCGATACGTGCAGTCGAGACCAGCGACGGCAGCATGGCATTGTTGAAAACCACGGCGAATTCCATCCCAACCGCCGCCGCGCCAACTGCAATCATGACGGGTACAGGGTTGATCGCGCCATCACCCGGCAGCGCGAACCAGAGGCTCGCAGCAGCAACACAGAAAAGGATGGAACATGCCGCCAACCAAGGCTTGCGGCGGCCCGTTTGATCTGCAATCGACCCCAGCACCGGCGAAATAAGCGCAATGGCCAGCCCTGCAAAGCCGAGCGCCTGACCCCATAAGGCCTGCCCCTGGGTCGCATCCCCCACAAAAGCAGAGGCGAAATAGGGCGCGAAAATGAAGGTGGTTATGAGCGTGAAATAGGGCTGATTCGCCCAATCGAACATCGCCCAGGAAATCTGCCCTGCGTGGGAAGCCTCAGCTTCGCCGAGAGCATTGGTTTCCGCCCCGGTTTCGGCCGATTTTGCATCGCCTTCAGTCATTAACCACTCCCCCACAATCCCGGCGGGACCATAGCAGTCAACGGGCACGGGTACACCTGCCAGTTAACCCCCAAATGTGCCGAAGCTGACAACCACGCTCCCATGCACTCGCCTTGCAGCTGAGGAGCGTATATCCTTCGTCCCAAGCACTCCTTAACGACCAGATCAGGGACCAGACCCGTCGATGAGTAATTCCAGTACCACGCCGTCAGACCTCCGCCACGATTGGACGCGCGACGAGATCAACACCCTGTTCGACATGCCGTTCAACGACCTGCTTTTCACGGCTCAAACCGCGCATCGGCGCTATTTTGACCCCAATGAAATCCAGCAGTCGGAATTGCTCTCGATCAAGACTGGCGGTTGCCCCGAGGATTGCGGCTATTGCTCTCAGTCGGCCAAGTTTGAGACCGGCCTTAAAGCCTCCAAGCTGATGGAAGTCGAAAAAGTCCTGACCGAAGCCCGCAAGGCCAAAGAGCGCGGCGCCACCCGCTATTGCATGGGGGCCGCATGGCGCTCTCCCAAGGACCGCGACCTAGATGCCGTCTGCGCCATGGTGGAAGGCGTCAAGGATATGGGCATGGAAGCCTGCGTGACCCTTGGCATGCTTGATGCCATGCAGGCCAAGCGCCTGCGCGATGCTGGCCTCGACTACTACAACCACAACATCGACACCGGCCGCGACTATTACGAAGAGATCATCACCACCCGCACCTTCGATGACCGCATCGATACGCTTGCGCATGTGCGCGACGCCGGCATCCATGTGTGCTCCGGCGGCATCATCGGCATGGGTGAAAAGCAAAAAGACCGCGTCGACATGCTGATGGAACTCGCGAATTTGCCAGAGCACCCCCACAGCGTGCCCATCAACTCACTGATGAAAGTCGATGGCACACCGCTTGGTGAAGTCGACGACCTCGACCCGCTCGATTTCGTCCGCACCATCGCCGTCGCCAAAATCATGATGCCCGCCTCCATGGTGCGCCTGTCCGCAGGCCGCGAGCACATGACCGATGAGTTGCAGGCGCTGTGCTTCCTCGCCGGTGCCAATTCCATCTTCGTCGGCGAGAAACTTCTGACCACGGACAATCCGGGCGAAGACCACGACAAGGCCCTGCTCGCCCGCCTCGGCATGAAGCCGATGGCAGCGCACACGGCCTTCCCGGAAGTGGAAGCCCGGCCGGCTACGTCCCACGCGGCAGAATAGGTCCGCGCCCAGACGTCCAGAACTGATCGCTGAAATGATTCGCCCTCAGGCCTGAGGCGCGGAGATGTCGCTGACTGCGTCCGGCTGCTCAACAGCCTCATCGACGGCCTTCTGCCAGCCGGATCGCTTGAGCGCGCGGCGCACCCACCAGGCGAAGACGATCCACAGCAATACAATGCCCACCATCAACGCCAGATCCATCGGATCGCGGCTCGCCAGAAAATCGCCGAGGCTCGCCCCCACATAGGCAACGACCGCGACCTTTGGAATGGTGCCAATGCCGGTGCCGATCAGGAACTTGCCGAAACTGATATGGCTCGCCCCGAACACCATGTTGAGAATGACAAACGGCATGGTTGGCACGACGCGGCTGATGGCGGAGGCAGCAATGCCATGACGCCCCAGCATTTCGCTCAGCGCATTGACCCGCACCCCGGCAAACCGCCGCAGCGCCTGTGTGCCTGAAAAATACCCGGCCCAGTAAAACACCGACGAGCTGATAAGCGTCGCGGCCCACGCATAGAAGAAGCCAAGCAACGGCCCGAACACGAGGATCGCCGCCGCCTGCAAAAGAAACTGAGGAGCCCCCAACGCGCCAAGGCCGATATAGATCAGCACCACGGCAAGCGGCGCCAGCACCGGATCATCAACCTGTGCAATCATCGAGGCAACATCGCCTTCGCCATCCAGCGCCAGCCACGCGCTGCCGAACAGGATCAGCGTCAACGCCGTGCCGAAGGCAAAAAAGGCAAGGCCGATGACCATGACCGCCCGGCTATCGAGCGACCGCAACCACGCCTTGATGCGTTCAGCTACCGCCATTCGATCCAAGCTCCGGTTAGTCCGTGGAAATACTGTCGGGCCGCGACATGCGCCGCTGCAGCCACATGACCCCGGCAATGTCGAAGATGCTGACAAACAGCCGGTCGAGCGTGCCATATTTTGACGTGCCGTGCTCGCGGAACCGGTGCTGCACATCATGATTGATGACGCGGTAGCCGTGCCGCTGCATCAGCGCTGGCAAGAACCGGTGCATGTGATTGAAATAGGGAAGCTCCAGAAAAGCCTCGCGCGGAAACAGCTTGAGGCCGCAACCAGTGTCTGGCGTCTCATCCTGCAGCAGCCGCGCCCGAATGCGGTTGGCCAGACGCGAGGATATGCGCTTGATCCAGACATCGCGCCGCTTCATCCGCCGCCCGGCGACCATGATATTATCGGCGTCACCGATCTGCGCCCACATGGCCGGAATATCGGCTGGTACGTTCTGCCCGTCGCCATCCAGCGTCACGATCATCCGCCCACGCGCATACCGCACGCCGGTGGCAACAGCAGCACTCTGTCCGCAGCTATTGGAATGGGTGACAATCCGCAGTGCCGGAAATTCCATCTGCGTCTGCTTGAGGCGCGCCGGGGTCTCGTCGTCGGAACCGTCATCCACGTAGACGATCTCGTACGCAACGCCGGTTTCACGCAGCGCCGCGTCAATTTCTGTCACCAGCGGCAGAATGTTTTCCGCCTCGTTCTTGACCGGTACGACGGCCGAAACAGCGAGGCTTTCAGGCGTTTGCGCCACGGATAAAGGCTCCTAAAAAGTCGTTCACAGCGCCTATTAGCACACTGGCGCGCCGGTGCACGCATTTTGCTTAGGACGCGGTAAACGCCCCCGGATCGAAACGTCAGCGGGGGATGAAGATGAAGTTGAATACGTAGTCCGCCGCCTGGCTGGTCGCGCGGTGATGCGCCTGCGGGTCAAAATGCTCAAGCGCCGTCAGCTGACCGCGCCGCATGAAGAAACCGGCGAACCCCATCTCGCCGATTTTCGCCAGCATATCCTCGATGGGTTCGCCCGTATGAGCCTCTTCAAGCTCGATCAGCATATTGGGCTTTTCGCGCGCAATCGTCTCCTGCGCACCGGCCAGCACCGCCGCCTCAAAGCCTTCGACATCCACCTTGATGAAACCGATATCGCGAAAATCATAGGAATCCAGCGTCCGCGTCTCAACCGTCACTTCACCATGCGGACTGTCGGCCTTGCGGGTGGAAAGCGATCCACCCTGATTTGAGTAGCCCTTGCGCCGCTGCGGAATAAACAGCCCCGCCTCCCCGGCGCAGTCCGACAACCCGACCGCATAGCTCGTGGCATTGGCCGGCAGCACCTTGTTGAGGATACCCATCATCTTGGGGTTCGGCTCAAACGCGTGCACATGCCGCGCCGTGCGTGCCATCCACCATGTGTAGACCCCGCGATTGGCGCCGATATCGATTGCATCGCGCGCCCGGTCACACAAAAACGGCACCAGCCCGAACTCAGGCTCACCCTTGCGCAGCTCGCGCGCCACCCGACGCCTGATGTCGATAGCGGACGGCACCAGCGCCTGCTTCAGCCGCTCGGTCATATCGGTCGGCGGCGTCCAGCCTGATTCAGAGGTCATTTAGAAGGCTCGCAGGTTTGATGAAAAAAGCTGCCGCAGATTAGGCCCTGCAGCGCCACCGGGCAATCAGGTCTGCTGTACCTCATCGAGCCCAAGTGCTGCCAACGCCGCCAGCCCGCACATCGCCGCGAATGCTGCGATCACCACCCAGGTCCCCGCCAGAGAGGCCACAGCCCCGAAGCCGGCCGCGAGCAATAGCAGCGCCCCGATCGCGGTATTTGAAAGTGCCGTATAGGCAGCACGCGTATCTTCCCCGCCCATGTCCACAATATGGGTCGAGCGCCCCAGCCTCACACCTTTATAGGCAATCATCAGCACAAAGAGCACCACTGCCATCGCATACGCCATCAGTCCCGGGCTTACCGTGAACGTCACCACCAAGGCCAGCAACAAGGCCCCGCAGCTGATAAGCGCGGAATAAGCCAGCACAAGGCGCGACGACTTGTCCGCCATCCGCCCCCAGAAATACGAACTCAAAATCGAGGCAAGCCCCGAGGCAACAATGAACGGCCCGAGCTGGGACAGGTCGGTGCCGCTGCTCTCTGCCGATATGGTCAGCAAATAGGGCGGCGCCAGCCCCACCGCGATCAAAAGCCCGCGCGTCGCAATGAAGCGCTGCAACTGCGCATCCGTGCGCAACAAGGACAGTTGTGAGATCGCAACCGCAAATGCATTGCCGCCGCCTTCTGTGGCGCCCGGCTCTTCCTGCAGGCGGCTGAAAACGACCGCAGCAACGATCCAGCACCCGGCCGCTACAAACAAAGCTCCCGCCACCACGGCAACCGAGCGCTCAAGAACATCAAAGCTCAACGCCAGACCGAATGCGAGAATGACTGCCGCCGAAATAGTGTCCGCCGTGCCCGTCGTCGTGCCCCGCTTCGACTTGGACACAGTCTTGCCCAACACATCCTTGTAAGCGACCGAGGCGACCGACCGTGCCAGTGCGAACACTGCGAGAAATCCAACCACCGCCCACCCGGCAGCAGTCCCCTCCAGCAGCAGCACGCAAACACCCATGCCCGCAACAGCGAACCCCTGCACAAGGCTTGCAATCGACCAGGCCCATTTGCGTACCGGCAACGACCGGATGGCACCTGCTGCAAACAGCTGCGGCACAAGCGCGCCCGCTTCACGCAGCGGCACCAGCAGGCCAATAAGGAATGCCGGCGCGCCCAACGCGTTCAGCACCCAGGCCAGAATAAGCTTGGGGTCCGCCAGTCCATCGCCGGTCTTGGTGGCGGCAAGGCTGATGAGATGCGCCGAGACATTGGCCGGCTGGGCATTGCAGGCGCTTTCAGGAATGTCCTTGCAAACGCGGCCTTCATCATCACCGAACAGGGCATCATATGTCGCGTCTTGAAGCGCCATGCGGCAGCATCCCCAGCAAATGAACGTGGTCAGGTGGCGCTTTCCATCGGCGCCACATCAACCGAGACCTCAACCGTATGCGCACCGCCCCCGGTTATGACGCCGGCAATCGGGCTGACATCTGCATAATCACGGCCCCAGGCGGATGTAATGTGTTCTGTTGAAACGACCAGATTGTTTGTCGGATCAAGATCAACCCAGCCCGGCCCCGGACAATAGACCGATATCCAGGCATGGCTTGCATCCGCGCCGACAAGCCGCTCCTGGCCTTCCGGCGGATGGGTCAGCAGATAACCGCTCACATAGCGCACCGGCAGACCTAGCGATCGCATGCAGGCAATCTGCACATGCGCCAGATCCTGACAAACGCCCGCGCGCAGATCGAAGGCTTCATCTACCGGCGTGGCCACATCGGTAACGGTGGGGTCGTACCGGAACTCCTCATGGATGCGACGCGTAAGATCAAGCGCTGCCTCCAGTATCGGCCGCCCCGGCGTGAAGGACTGGAGCGCATAGGTCGGCAGGTCCCGGCTCCACTCAGTCAACGGACTGTCGAAACAGTACTGAACCGCATCGCGTGACACGTCCAAAGTATCGTCGGACAGAAACCGGAAGACCTTGTCCCACGGCATCGACGTTGCCGGGTCAGGCAAAATCCGTTCCCGCACTTCGACTTCGCTGATCGCCAGAATGAACAGCAGGATATGGTCATCGGCGAGGGTCAGATAGCGCACCGGGTTGCCGAAATAATCCATGCCCGCTTCATTGCTCACCGCTTCGGGTGCCGCGGTCATGGAAAACCGTAGACAGGTCTGCGTCGGTGTTTCGCGCGGCATCAGATGCACCACATGCTGGGACAAGGTCACCGGCATCGAGTACTCGTAGGTCGTATGATGCGAAATCCGGTAGCGGACGGTCATCAACTGGATCCTCAGGAGCGTGGTGCGAAGGATATGCGCTGCGACGGCGCATGCGCGAAGTAGATACGACTGATGGCATCCGAAAGATCACCAAGTCCTTCGTCTACCTGAGCAAGAAGTTTTTCCAGCCCGTCACGGCGGCCATCCTCGCCAACGCTGCAAACTTCATCAAGCTGCACGAGGCGTATCTCGGACCCCAACGCTGTAAGGACGCGCTCGTCTTCAGAGAGACGTCCGTCACGCTCGGGTCGTGGAATCCGTGATGCAGCCATAGCCAGCGCTTGAATCTGGAACGCCACCGAGCGCGGATTGGTTTCATCCAGTAACAGAAGATCAAGCATCGGCGCCAGTTGTGGCGCCGCCAGATAACGGGTGCGATAGGTCATGAAACTGTCGGCCAGCTCAAGAATAAGGGCAAGCGACCCGTTCTGTGCAGGCTCCCCCTCCAGCACAAGCGTTTGCAGCATGGAGATGATGGCGCGCGCGCGCTCAATGCGCTTGCCCATTTCCTGGAACAGCCACGCAGGTCCGCGCGTCGTGTTCTCCGCCTGAAGACCCGCCAGCGCCGCAGACACGGTCAGGTTCTGGTTGACCATGGCAAGCGCCGGCGACGTATCAAACGCGACGGCGCGTGACAGCGGCACAAGCGCTGTAGAAAACTCAGTGATGATGCGAAATGAATCCACCGACAGACGATCACGCACTAAAAAGGCCGTACGCTGAACACTCTCGATCGCATTGGGAAAACTGTTGACGTGCGCATCGTCAATCAACAACCCGTTGAGACGGTCCAGCAATACATCGACCGGCCCCATGTCGCTGTCTTCCGGTATTTCCACCTCAGTGCGTTCATAAAGAAGCACCGCAAGCCGCGACAGCGCAGCGCTGCCGCCGGGATAGGCTTCGGGTTCAGCGAGCCGCACGATGCAGGCGCGCACCAGCCGCAACGTGGCATCCACGCGCTCCAGATACCGCCCAAGCCAGAACAGATTGTCCGCAGCCCGACTTGGCAGATCGGCGGACGCGCGGCGCGCCGGCACCGCGCGATCATTGCTCGGCAACATGGAGAAGGTCGAAGCCGGTTCCTCGCCCAGAACCCACGTGTCTTTTGACCCGTCGCCCGACTGCATGGAAATGGCATGCGGCTCACGCGCGGCAGAGAACCGCGCCATGCCGCCGGGCATGACGATGTAATCATCACCGACGGCCGCCACAAAGCACCGCAACGAGACGGGCCGTGCCGTCACCGTATCGTTTTCAAGGATAGGCGCAGACGACAACGTCACCAACTCCTGCCCCACATAGTCCGCACCACGCAGCTGCATCGCGCGCAGCAGTTGCTGGCGCGCACCCGCATCAATCTTGTTGCCTTCCATACCGGACGCGGCGGGCGCCATGACCCGATGGGTATTGGCAGCTTCACGAATGGCAAGCCTGTCCAGATTGGCGACAACATGCGACCGCGCGCGCTCATTGCCACACCACCACGTGGCGATGTCCGGCATCAGCAGATCGGCATCATCAAAATGCCGGGCAACCGCAGGCATGTATGCATGCAGCGCCTGCGTCTCCAGAACGCCCGAGCCAAGCGCGTTTGCCATCACCACATTGCCTGCGCGCACAGCCCGCATGAGGCCGGGGACACCGAGTTCTGAATCACCGCGCAGTTCCAGTGGATCGCAGAATTCCGAGTCGACCCGGCGCAACACCAAATCCACCCGCTTCAGGCCGTCCAGCGTCTTGAGGTAAAGCACATTGTCACGGATCGTGAGATCCGCACCCTCCGCCAGCGTGAAGCCCAGATACCGCGCCAGATAGACATGCTCAAAATAGGTTTCGTTATAGGGCCCCGGCGTCAGCAGAACCGCGAGCGTGTCATCACGCGGCACCAGCGAAATCAGGCTGTCGCGCCACTGCGAAAAAAACTGCGCAAGCCGCTGAACTTTGGCGTGCTCGAAAATTTCCGGCATGGCACGCGACATGATGATGCGGTTTTCAATCGCATAGCCCGCGCCCGACGGCGCCTGGGTCCGGTCGGACAGCACCCACCAGCGCCCATCCGGCCCGCGCGCCAGGTCGACCGCATAAAAATGCACGAAGCTGTCGCCGGGCACTTTGACGCCATGCATCGGGCGCAGGAAGTCAGGATTGCCCAGCACCAGGCTGGCGGGCAGAACCCCCTCCTTGAGCAGCCGCTGCGGCCCATAGATATCACGCGCGACATTGTTGAGCAGCCGTGCGCGCTGTTTCAGCCCCGCTTCAATGCCGGCCCATTCCTGGCTCGTCAGCACCAGCGGCACAAAATCAAGTTCCCACGGCCGCCGCAGCCCCTGTGGGTCGCCGTAAATATTGTAGGTGATGCCGTTCTCGCGGATCAGCCGCCGCGCGGTCTCCCAGCGCCGGGCCCGCTCCCGCGGCCCGAGCGCTGCCAGATCCTCAATGATCACACGCCAATGCGGGCGTATCTGGCCCTGCGCGTCCAGCATCTCATCAAGGGTCCCCTCGATGGGCAGGTAATTGCCAATCAGCTGCGCTGCATCCTGTCCGTCAGGCGGCAGGAAGGCATCCTTTGAGCTCTTGCTGGTAAACACCAACTCTTCTTCTTTCTAAAAACATCGCCACGCCCGGTTATTGAGCCCGGCGCGGCGATATAGAAGACTTTTTATTATATAGGGTTAGCGCTGTCAGTCGGGCACAGGTTCCGGGAAGAAACTCAGGGCGAATTCATCACTGACGCGGATAAGTTCATCCTGAATATCATCAAGGAACTCATGGAGCCCCTGACCAACCACTTCGTCAATGGATTCATTTTCCAGAGTCTGGATCAGCGCCCGCAACCGCCGGTGGGTCTCCGGCGTAGGCGCAATACCGTAGGCCGCCTCCATCTCATCCAGCATCTGCACCAGCCGGACCATGCAGGCCCGCACGGATCGGGCGAAATACCGGTCAAACAGCATGAATGCAGCCACCAGCGCCGGTGTCATGCCATGCGGATGGGTGCGGCGGAACGCGTGATACCCGGCAGCTGATCTCAGCAGCGCATTCCACTGGCTCACATCCAGCCGTGACCCCACATCCGCTTCCGACGGCAGCAGCAGGTGATATTTGACGTCCAGCAGCCGTGTGGTCTGATCCGCCCGTTCAAGCGCGCGGCCAGCCTCGTAGATGTACCAGGCTTCGTCACGCACGAAGGTGCCTTCGGTAATGCCTGTATGAAGCTGGCACCCCTCCTTCACCATGGCGCAGAAATTGGAGAGCTTTGCTTCGGTCACATCCCCGCGCCGTTTCCCCGACACCCGGCCGTGGAAGGTATTGATCTGGGTCCACATCTCAGTCGAGATAAGCGGCCTCAGCGCGCGCGCATTTTCACGCACCGCATTGAGCTGCCACTGGATCGAATTCGGGTTCTCCGCATCCAGTGTATAAAAGTGGATAACCGCTTCATTGGTTGGCGCGCCGCGCAGTTTGGCAAACAGTTCGCCATCGTCAAAAATTTCCAGCACCGCCGCCCAGTTCTGGTCGCCCAGCGCGTTGCGCGAAAATGTTTCGTTGACATCCAGCAGACGCGCCAGGTTTTCAGCGCGCTCCACATAGCGCGCCATCCAGTAGATGCTTTCCGCATGGCGGGAGAGAAGACTGGTCATGTATGCGTCCTCCCTATTCCAGAACCCAGGTGTCTTTTGAGCCGCCGCCCTGCGAGGAGTTCACAACCAGCGATCCCTTTTTCAGCGCCACGCGCGTCAGCCCACCGGGCAACACCCAGGTGTCTTTGCCGGTTACCGCAAAGGGACGCAGGTCCACATGGCGCGGCTCAACCCCGCGCGGCATCAGTGTCGGGCTCACAGATAAATCAATCATCGGCTGCGAGATGAAATTGTCCGGGTCCGCCTTAATCGCTTTGCGCGCAATCGCCAGCGCCCGCTTGGATGCACGCGGCCCGATGATCACGCCATAGCCGCCGGACCCACCAACAGGTTTCAGCACCAGGTTCTCAAGGTTATCCAAGGTGTATTCAAGCCCTTCAGGCTCACCGCAAATATGCGTATCCACATTGGCCAGAGCCGGCTTCTCGCCGAGATAATATTCAATCAGCCGCGGCATATAGGCATAAACCGCCTTGTCGTCGGCAACACCCGTGCCCACCGCATTGGCCAGTGTCACATTGCCCTTGATGTAACTGCGCATGATGCCCGGTACGCCCAGTGCGCTCTCCGGGTTGAAGGTTTCGGGATCAAGAAAATCATCATCAATACGCCGGTAGATCACATGCACCGGCTCAAGGCCCTTGACCGTCTGCATAAAGACCTTGTCGTCGATGACAACCAGATCGCGCCCCTCAACAAGCGGCACACCCATCTCGCGGCTCAAGAACACATGCTCGAAGAAGGCCGAGTTATAGACACCCGGCGTCAGCACCACGACCTGCGGGTCGCGCACATTGGGGGGGCCGACCTCGGCAAGTTTTTCATGCAGCATCTGCCCGTAATTCGACACATGCCGGATTCCGATATTGCGCATCAGGTCGGGGAAAGCCCGCTGCATCAAATGCCGGTTCTCGATCACATATGAGACACCCGACGGCGTGCGCGCATTGTCTTCAAGCACGCGGAAGTCGCCCTGCCCGTCGCGCACCAGATCAACGCCGCAGATATGCGCATAGGTATTGTAGGGCAGATCAACGCCCTTCATCACATCGCGAAAATTGTCGTTCTCATCCACCAGCGACGCAGGCACCACGCCATCACTGATGCATTTACGATCATGATAAATGTCATGCAGGAAATGATTGATCGTGGCGACGCGCTGCCGCACACCCTTGTCGACTTTCGTCCAGTCGCGCTTTGAGATGACGCGGGGAATAATGTCGAACGGTAGAACCCGGTCGATCACATCCTTCTTTGTGTAGACCGTGAAGGTGATGCCGGAATTGTAAAGCTCCCGCTCCGCCTCTTTGGCACGGCGGCGCAATTCGCGCATATCCAGCGCGTCCAGCAGCTTCTTCACCGGCGCTGCAAACTGGGCGGGCTTGTCGGGTGCACCAGTCAATTCACAATAAAAACCGCCGGCGTCATACCCCTCCATAAGGCTGGGGACGGCCGGCGCACTTGTCTTCTTTGATTTCGGTTTTTTCACAGGCCCGAATCTAGCAGGTATTCCGCCAGTTTCAAATGAATTGCACAAATGCTGGGCAAAAAATACGCACCTCAAATGTTGCACACACATTGGGCACTACCTTCGCAACTTTCCCTTGCGGCAATTTCAAGTGCGGAGTTAAACTACGCATAACGGGTATCAGTACGCAGCGTAGATGCGCAGAAAAATCAGGCCCGGTTGAAAAGACATCAAGCGAGGAAACGCGCAATGAGCCAGGCCATTTCATCCGCTCCCGGCGAGATTGAACTCACCAGCAAAACCGACGTCGCCAATCCCGACCTGTGGGAGAGCTATTCCTACTTCCCAATCTTCGAGAAGATGCGGGCAGAGGATCCCGTGCATTACTGCGCGGAGAGCCGTTATGGCCCCTATTGGTCCATCACCCGCTATGAAGACATCATGGCGGTGGATACCAATCATCACGTCTATTCCTCGGAAGCGCATCTGGGCGGCATCATCATTGATGATGCGATCCAGAATGACCCCGACAATGAGTTCAAGGCGGTCAACTTCATCGCCATGGACCAGCCAAAGCATGACGACCAGCGCAAATCGGTCAACGGCATCACCAACCCGATGAACCTGCAGCACTTTGGCGACATCATCCGCAAGCGCACCGCAGACCTTCTCGATACCCTGCCGATCGGCGAAGAGTTCGACTGGGTGCCGACAGTCTCAATCGAGCTGACCACGC
>Ga0307929_1000780_pt1 | contig 28543 bp, 30 predicted proteins | sample AceLakmetage1330_FD_203160 | JGI IMG/M metagenome (GOLD analysis project Ga0307929, IMG submission 203160) | Saline water microbial communities from Ace Lake, Antarctica - #1330 | ecosystem: Environmental > Aquatic > Non-marine Saline and Alkaline > Saline | place: Antarctica: Ace Lake...
CAACGCAGATCGGCGGCTTCACAACGGTCTCCGAAGGCTTCGGTGATACCCGGATCGGCGCGCTGGTGCGGCTGGTGAATGACGGCAACACCAAAGTGCACCTCAATATCGGTGTCAGCCTGCCGACCGGTTCCATCAAGGAAGAGGACACGATCCTCACCCCCATGGGCGCCAACTCAAAAGTCCGCCTGCCTTACGCCATGCAGCTGGGCTCCGGCACCGTCGATGTGCTGCCCGGCGTCACTTATTCGGACCGCACCGGTGATATCTCCTGGGGTGCGCAAGGCATTGCCACCATCCGCTCGGGCAAGAACAACCAGAACTACCAGCTCGGCAATGCCGCGGAAGTAACCGGCTGGGCCGCCTACCAGTTCGCGCCGTGGATCTCGACGTCGGTTCGCCTCAAGGGCGAAACACTGGGCAAAGTCCAGGGTCAGGATGCCCGCATTGCAGGCCCGGTCCAGACCGCCGATCCGTCCAATCAGGGCGGCCGGTTCGTTGAAGCGGGCATCGGCCTCAACCTCGTGGGACAGGACGGCTTTATCCGCGGCCACCGCCTCGCCTTCGAAGTGTCCGCCCCCGTGGTGCAGGACTTGAACGGCCCACAGATGAAACGCGACTGGGCGCTGACTGCCGGCTGGCAATACGCGTTCTAGCAACACCCGCGGGGGGCGCGCGGGCACATGATGCCTGCGCCCCCCGCACTCCATCACCCCCAATTTCTTATCACCCACTGAGACCTGTCAGAGACCCGGCAGATCGGGAGTTTTAAATATGTCTTCCCACGTCAAACGGCCGCGCGTGATTGCGGCATTATCCACATGTCTGCTTGCAACGACGGCCATTCCAGCCGTCGCACAAACGCCTTCAGACGCATCAATCACCTTGCCCACAATCACCGTTTATGCGCCACGCATGAGCACGCCCGCGCAGACCGACATCGACCTGCAAACCGCGCCACCACGCGCACCGCATGCGGATGGCGGGGACTTTTTGCGCAGCGTACCGGGTGTCTCCGCTGGACGGTTCGGCGGCCACGGCCTTGAGCCGGTCATTCGCGGCCAATCGCAGAACCAGCTCAACGTCACGGCTAACGGCGCCACCACCTATGGCGGTTGCCCCAACCGCATGGATCCACCTTCGTCCTATGCGGCAATCGACAGCTTTGACCGCATCAAGGTCGTGCGCGGGTACCAGTCGGTGCTGAACGGCCCCGGCGGCCCCGGTGGCGCAGTCATTCTCACCCACGACCGCCCGCAACTGGGCAAGACACTTTCCGCATCCGGCGCTCTGTCCGCAGGCTATGACGCCAATGGCGTGACGCGCTTTGCCGACGGCTACGCGCTGACCGGCATGAAGGACGGATATGCCCGTGTCACCGTCAGCGCAAAGGATGCGGAGAATTACGAGGATGGCGGCGGCAACTCAGTGCGCAGCTCCTATTCACAGCGCCAGGGCGGTCTCACGCTTGGCCTGACCCCCGGCGACGCAACCCACCTCCACGCAGGCTACACTTACAACGAAACAGAGGATGCGCTGTTTCCCGGTGCCGGCATGGATTCCCCGATGGCGAAATCCAGCACCTACACCGCCGGACTGGAGCATGACTTCAATGCCGGGCTAATCAGCCGCGTTGATATCTCCGGTTATGCATCCCTCGCCGATCACGTGATGGACAATTACAGCCTGCGCGAACGCACGGCGGCACCCTTCTCACGTGTTGACTCTGAATCCGACACCATCGGAGGGGCCCTCAAGACCGATATCAAAATCGGCAGCCAGCGCATTGAGACAGCGATTGATTTTCGCCGCAACAAGCGCGACGCGACGCGGCTGATGGGCGGCACGGCAGCAACCGTCAACACAACGCAATCCATCATGTGGCCCGGCATCACCATCCGTGAAATCGGCATCGCTGCGGAAACCGTCTTCGATCTGTCCGATGCAACGGCACTGGTGGCCGGTGCCCGCTACGACAATGTGAAAACAAAGTACGACCGCGCCGACGAGCGCGCCATGGCGACCGGCCGCACACCGAATGATCTGTACCGCGCCTTTTACGGCGTCACCGCAGGCGACAAGACCGAAAACAATCTCAGCGGCCTGCTGCGTCTGGAACATGGTCTCAGCGATGTGACCACGGTGTTCGGTAGTGTCAGCCGCTCGGTACGCACAGCCGATGCCACAGAACGCGGTCTGGTCAACGATCAGGGGCTTGCCGCCAACAACAGCTCATGGATCGGCAATCCGGATATCGACCCGGAAAAGCATCATCAGGTCGAAGCCGGCCTGATGACAGGCGGCGCCGACTGGCGGGTAAATGCCAGCGCCTATGTCAATTTGGTCGATGACTACATCCTGCGTGATTCAGCGCATGGCCAGGACGGCATCCTGATCACCTCTGCCAATGCGGATGTCTATCGCAACATCAATGCCCTGCTCACCGGCATCGAACTCAACGGCGAATGGGCATTGACGGACACCGTGCGGGCAAAGGCCGACATGGCCCTGACCTATGGCGAGGACCGCGACGCGGACCGTGCCCTGCCGCAGGTTCCCCCGCTTCAGGGCGCCGTCCATCTGGATTGGCAGGCTTTTGAAGAGTTACAGCTTGGCGGCACCATGCGCTACGCCATGCGGCAGACGCGGGTTGATACCAACGCCACCACCGGCGCGGGCCGCGATGTCGGCGAGACGGCCGGCTACGCGGTGCTGGATCTGCGCACCGTCGTGACACCTGCCGAAGGGTTTGAACTGTCCGCAGGCATCACCAATCTGCTCGACACCACTTACGCCAATCACCTTAACCGCTCAAACGTGTTTGACCCGGTTGAAGTGCGCGTCAACGAACCCGGACGATCCGTGTTCGTGCGTGGCCGGATGACGTTCTGATACCGCTGCAGCCCGGCTCCCCCGGGCGTTAAAAAAAAGGGGGACGCGGATACCCATGATCCGCGTCCCCCACTTCAACACATAGATTGCTGATTACTGCGCCGTGTAGCCGCCATCCACCACGATCTCTGTGCCCGTAATAAAGGCCGAGCGTGGGCTGGCGAGGAAGACGACGGCGTCGCCGATGTCACGCGGATCGCCGAGCTTGCCCAACGGATGCTGCATCACCAGCATGTCGATCATTTCATTGGCGCTTTGAAACTGGGCATCGGGCCGCTTGGTGCCCTCTTCCACCGCATTGCGCACAAGCGCCGTATCAATGAAACCGGGATGCACGGAATTGACGCGGATGCCGTAGCCAAGTTCGGCGCATTCAAGTGCCGCCACCTTGGTGAGGATGCGCACACCACCCTTTGACGCATTGTAGTCCGCGGCGCGCGACGTACCGACCATGCCCATAATCGACGAGATGTTGATGATAGACCCGTCGGCAGCTTCCTTGGTCACGTATTTCTTGATCGTGCGGATGCCGTGCTTGCAGCCGAGGAACACGCTATCGAGATCAATGCCGGTGACGCGGCTCCAGTCTTCCAGCTCAAGATTTTCGATGTATTCGCCCTTGGGCGCGATGCCCGCATTGTTGACGAGAATATGCAGCGCACCGAATGCCTCCTCGGCTTTGGCGCAGGCGGCGATCCACTGATCTTCGCTGGTCACGTCATGGGCAATGAACACAGCCTTGCCGCCTTCGGACGCAATTTTGTCTACGACAGCCTGCCCCTCGTCAGCCAGCAGGTCGCTGACCACAACAGCTGCCCCCTCGCGTGCAAGGCCCATTGCCGCAGCGGCACCAAGGCCCCGTGCAGCGCCGGTGACGAGCGCAACTTTACCGGCAAGCGCCGGTGCATCCTTTTTGGACATTTTGTTCCCTGACTTACGTCTTATGTTTGTTGCCTAAGGCGTTTCAGCCCCTATTGTGCCCTCGCACGCAGCCCGCGCCAAGCGCCAGACACACAAACACAGGAAACTTTCATGGCCAGCGAGACCGCCATCGTCCACATCATCACCTTCACCGGCGGCAGCACCGACGCTGCTGCGTCAAATTTGCGCGGTTATGTGGAACGCGAACTCGCCCGCTCAGCCCCCAAGGGCTTTTTGTCCGCCGTGGTGCTGGAAGCCAAGGACGGCAACAGCACAGGCCTTCTGTCCTACTGGGAAAGCTTTGAGGATATCGACGAAGTCCGCGACATGGCCCCATGGGAAGCCGCCATGGACCTGTGCGAAGCAGTATGTGACGAGCGCGTCGAGACGGCCTACACGATCAGCGGTGCAGCGGCGGCTGGTTAATCTGCCGCCCCATCTTCATCAACCACCTGGTTCATCTCGCGCGCGGGCTCTTTGCAGTCAGCGCAACCAATGACCTTGGCGGGCACACCTGCGACGGTGCAGTGCGCCGGCACGTCCTTGGTGACGACCGAGCCTGCCGCCACACGGGCGCATTCGCCCACATGGATATTGCCGAGCACTTTTGCGCCGGCGCCAAGCAGTACACCGCGATCAATCTTTGGATGACGGTCGCCGTCTTCCTTGCCGGTACCGCCCAGCGTGACGGAATGCAGCATGGAGACATCGTCCCCTACCACAGCCGTTTCACCGATAACGATGGAGGTCGCGTGATCCATCATCACCCCACGGCCGATTTCCGCATTGGGGTGAATATCCACGCCATAGGCTTCCGAGATGCGGCTTTGCAGATGATAGGCCATCGCCTTGCGGCCCTGCTGCCATGACCAGTGGCCAACGCGATAGCACTGCAACGCCTGGAAGCCTTTGAAATACATTAGCGGCTGCAGATAATACTCGCAGGCCGGATCACGGTCATAAACCGCCATAAGGTCGGCACGCGCCATGTCCGCAATATCGGGGGTGTGCTCATAGGCTTCGTCGAACACCTGCTGCAACAACATGGCACCGGCCTGCTTGTTGCCCAGTTCCTCGGCCAGATGATAGGCGAGTGAACTTTCAAAGCTGCGGTGATTGAGGATGGCGGCGTGCAGATACGACGCCAAAATAGGTTCGGTCCGCGCGGATTCTTCGGCTTCGCTGCGGATGCGCTCCCAAACGGGATCGACCTTTGCGAGCTTCGAGCCCGGTGTTTCGACAGGACGGGACATTCTGTATCTCCCCACGATCATGCAGCCGATACGAACTGGGCTGGCAGCCGGGTGATGCCGGGCAAAACAAATGTGCCCAACATGAATTGTTAGGCACGCAAGTTAGCACATATGGTGCAGACGAAGAATTACAATCACCGCGCTAAAGTTAAGGAAACCACACCAATATGCCGATGATTAAAGCAGGCGACATCAATGTCTATTGGGAACAGCACGGGCACAAGGACGCCCCCCGGGTCTTTTTCATCGGTGGATCAGGCGGCGATCTGCGCAAACAACCCAATGTGTTCGCCGGACCGCTGGCCAAATCCGCCAATGTTGTGAGCTATGACCAGCGCGGCCTCGGACAGACCGACAAGCCCGACGCGCCCTATTCCATGCAGCAATACGCCGATGATGCCGCCGCCCTGATGGACGCCATCGGCTGGGACAAGGCGCATGTGGTGGGCATCTCGTTCGGCGGCATGGTGGCGCAGCATCTGGCGCAGCAGCACCCGGAAAAAATAGACAAGCTCGTCCTTTGCTGCACCTCGCCCGGCGGCGACGGCGGCAGCTCCTATCCGCTGCACGAAGTCGCCGGAATGGACGAGGAAGCCCGCATCCGCTTCATGGCCCCAATCTCCGACACACGAAGCGACGAAAAATGGCAGGCGGAGAATGTGGACTTGTTCAATCAGTTGATCCGTATGCAGATTGATGGCGAAGCACCCTACAAAGATGAATACCGCCGCAACGAAGGGGCACTCTGGCAGCTTGAAGCCCGCAAACACCACGACGCATGGCAAGGCCTTGCCACCCTGCCCCACGAGACGCTGATCTGCGGCGGCAAATACGATGGCATCGCCCTGCCGGAAACCCAGCAGCTGATGGCTGACCGCATTCCCCACGCGACCCTGAAAATGTATGAAGGGGGGCATCTGTTCGTGATTCAGGACCGCAATGCCTGGACCGACATCATCACATTTTTGGACCTCACCTCCTGATGGCCTCTATCCGCACTGAAACAGACGGCCCGCTGGGCTGGCTCACCATTGACCGCCCGGCGCAACGCAATGCGCTCAACAATGCCATGTGGGCGGATATCCCCCGCGCCATTGCAAAGCTGGACGCGGATGAAAGCGTGCGCGTGATCATCATGCGTGGCGCAGGGGAAGAAGCATTCGCCGCAGGCGCCGACATTTCCGAGTTGCAGCAGATGGGCGACGACCCCAACGCGCTGGCAGATTTCGAAGCAAAATTCGAGGCCGCACAGGCTGCAATCGAGCAAGCTTCAAAACCTGTCATCGCCGCCATACGCGGTGCCTGCATGGGCGGCGGGCTGGCGCTGGCCCTCGCATGCGACATGCGGATTGCAGCCATTGATGCGCGCTTCGCCATTCCCGCAGCACGTCTGGGGCTTGGCTATGCAGCTCCCGCAGTGGCGCGGCTGATGCGCGTGGCAGGGCCGGTGCACGCGTTTGAAATTCTGGCAACGGCACGCACCTATGATGCGGGTGCGGCGTTGAAGATGGGGCTGGTCAATGATGCCATCCCGCAATGGCATGTGTTCGATCACGCCGAGCAGGTTGCCAGACACATGGCCATCAATGCACCGCTGACTTTGCGCGCCGCCAAAGGCACCATCGCTGCCCTCAACCGCGCCGACGGCTCATTGGCAGAAGCTGAAAAGCTGATCCTGCAATGTGGCACCAGCGCCGACTTCGCCGAAGGCCGCAATGCCTTCATGGAGAAACGCAATCCGACGTTCGAAGGCGCATAGAAGTCATCGCCCCAAAAGGCGCGACTACTCGCCGTCCACCAGCGTAATATCCTGATCGCCGTCGCAATCAAAATCGCGGGCAAGCGTATCGGCAAGCTCGGCCGCAACTTCGTTGGCGTTGGGCACCTTGCGGGCATTCACATGAGCAACATGACAGGACCGGTCACCGGCCTCGGCGGGCACTTTGGTAACAACCAGAATATTCCCCGTGCCGGTTTCCTCGGTCACACTGGTGTCCGTGAAATAGCGCAGGATCATCGCATAGGGCGTGAAGACCCCGTCCTTGAGCTCACCGCGCCATTCAGCTTTAGCATTGATACTGTTGAAGGGTATCAGTGACTGGAAGTGAACTTCGGTCTGCGTGCCCGCACGGCGCGGCTCGACCCAGAACCGCAGATCACCTTCCATCACCCGCAATTCCCAGCCGTCAGGCCCCGGGCAGATCGCCTCATAGGCAGGGTCATCGCCAAAATCCTGACCCTGCGGGCAATTTTCAAGATCAACGTCTGAATACACACTTGAGGGCGCTGCAAATACGGCGCCCGCTGCAAGGCACGTGAATAATCCGGCGGCGAAAAACATGCGCATTTGGTCAGCCTTCCTGAACGGTGATGCGGTCCGTGTAGAATGCCAGATGATCCTTTATATCGACCAATTCGACAAACGGATCCTCATAGCTCCACACAGCATTCTCGCCTTTGGCGTTTTCCCCTGTAACAGAAAAATAAGACGCCTCACCCTTGAACGGGCAGTAAGTGGAATGGTCTGACGCCGTCAGCAGGCTCATATCAGCGTCGCCGCGCGGCACATAAATCATCGGTGCATATTCGCCTTCATGCAGGCGCACAGCCTTTGTGCTGCGGGCAATCACTTTGTCACCCATGCGCACCGTGACCTGCACAGCGATCGGTTCAAGCGTAATGCGATCGGGAAACTGCGCCAGCCGTGACGGTAATTGCGCGCCGGATACTGTTGTTGCTGTATCGCTCATGTCATTCTTCCTCCCTAATTTCGTCACCCTGGACTTGATGCGGACGCCCTCAAGCATTTATGGGTGCTGCATAAACAAACGGCACACTCAAACGCCACCCTAAGGGAGAACATCCATGCGCATCGACGGACAAGGCGCCATCATCACCGGCTCGGCAACGGGCCTTGGCGCGGCAATCGCCATCAAGCTGGCGAAACGTGGAGCCAATGTGGTGATCAACTTCACCAAAAGTAAGGCCGAAGCCGAAGAAACCGCAAAACTGTGCGAGGAAGCCGGCAAGGACGCAGGCGTCAAGGCATTGCTGGTGCAGGCCGATGTCACCAAGGACGAAGACTGCCGCCGCATGGCCAGCGAAGCTTACGAGGCGTTCGGTCGCATCGATATGCTCATCAACAATGCCGGCGGCACCAAATTCGCCGATCACGCCAAAATGGATGAGTTGAACGCCGAAGACTTCCACTGGATCTACGATCTCAACGTCGTCGGCCCCTACCAGATGATCCGTGCCTGCCTGCCGCATCTCAAAGAGAACGGCAAAGGCAAGGTCGTGAATGTGTCGTCAATCGCCGGTGTGGCCGGTATCGGCTCGTCCGTGGCCTATGCGGCCTCCAAGGGTGCGCTCAACACCATGACGATCTCGCTGGCCCGCTCGCTGGCACCTGAAGTCCGCGTCAATGCCATTTGCCCCGGCTTCATCGGCACCCGCTGGTTCAAGGACAAGTTCGGCGACAACGCATATCAGGCGATTGTGGCGGACCAGGAAGCCACCATGCCGCTGCGCCAAGCGGGCACGCCCGAACTGGTGGCGGACTCAGCCGTGTTCTTTGCCTGCGAAGGTGGCGACAACATTACCGGCGAAATGCTGATTACAGATGCCGGCATGCATCTGGGCTATGCCCCGCTGATGGCGCGCTAGTCACTCTTCATTCTGAATAAGACCATCAAATGCCGCCTTGGGGACAATTCCACAGGGTGGCATTTGCTTTTTGGCGACTGGTTTAGCCGTTTTGAGCATGTGCCTCACACGCCTAAACATCACGCAAGAATGGCTGTATTTTGCAGTTTTTCGCAAGAGTGACATTTTTATCGCGCAGTAATGACACATCGGTTGCAGCTTTTTGCGGCAGCACCCACAGCACAAAACCTAGGCATTCGCACACGCAGCATATTTCTTGTGCAAAATATATGACGGATTGGTGATTACTTAGGCGATACCCATTTTAACTCAACGACTTAGAGTCTTTGACGGCCTGTCATAAGATTGATAGCGAAGAGGGAGGCAAGGCACCAGTCCTCCCGGTGCCGCGCTAACCAAGTAAACCGGGGAATGCTTATTCCCCTTCACGCAAAATGCTGTTTTTGCGAACGGCGGAGCTTTGCCAGTTCTACAAAAAGTAAAACTGGGGGCATGTGAAGTAAAGAAGGATGCATTTACATGAATAGGAATGGGGCAATGACTTCATTGACGACAATTCGGGGATTCAAAACCACGGCTTCGGCGCTGGTACTGGCAGCCGCCGCACTGGCAACGCAGCCCGCACTTGCTCAGGACGCAGAGGCACCGGCAGAAGACACATCCATTCTCGGCGGCGAACTGTCGGGCAATGTAGGCTTCTTTACCGATTACATTTATCGCGGCGTCACCCAGACCAACAACGAAGCAGCCATTCAGGGCGGCATCGATTGGGGGCACAGCTCAGGCTTCTACGTAGGCGCCTGGGGCTCCAACGTGGACTTCAACGACGGCGACCAGGCATCAATAGAAGTTGACGTCTATGCAGGCTTCGGCGGCGCGTTCGATGCGCTGCCCGCCCTCTCCTATGACGTCGGCGCCATCTACTACTGGTATCCCGGTGCAACCAAGAGCCTCGATTACGACTTCTGGGAACTCTACGGCTCGCTGGGCTACGACTTCGATTTCCTGGCAACCAGCGTCGGCATTGCATGGTCGCCTGAATTCTTCGGCGATACCGGCGACGCCTTCTACTACCAGTTCGGCGTCGAAGTGCCGCTGCCCTACGACGTCTCCTTCGCCGCGAACTACAATATCCAGTCCTTCAGCGAATCCGCACAGGACGACTATCAGGACTGGAATGCAGGCCTCGGCTACAGCGTCTGGGATCTTGATCTGAGCCTGACCTACTCCCAGACCGAAAGCCTCGGCGCCGATGACAACAAGGCTGTAACCTTCGGTGTCGGCTACGCGTTCTAGACGCTAGCGCCACACCGTCGCAAAGGAGCTCGTCCCTCCTCAAGCGGGCCGGACCACTTCGGAAGAGCGGTCCGGCCCGTTTCTGTTTTCAGGCAATGCTTCAGTTGCGCATGAGAAAGTCGATGACGGCGACCTTCGTCACCTTGTCACCAACCGCCCGCATATGGTCGCGGCGCGGGACGATGACGCATTCAGCGCCGCGAATGAGCGCTGCCAGCGGTTTGGGGTCACGCGCCACATCGTCGGTCTCCCCGGCAATGACCAATGTCGGCGCTGTGATGCGCGCAAGATCATCCGCACCGAACACTTTGCCAATGCCGCGAATGCACGCCGCCAGCGCACGTTTGTCCGCCCCCGTTTGGTCGGCGAACAGACGGAACCGGCGCGCCACCTCCCGCCCCATCGCAGGCACATCTTCCGCCAGCAGACCTTCCGCGATCTCTTCATTGCGGTGAGCCGTATCACGCAGCATGTTTTCGCCGACGCCCGCCAGCACCAGCCGCGACACAAGCTCAGGCCGCGACGCTGCCAACACAGCGGATATGAACCCGCCCATGGAATAGCCCATCACCGGGACAGGGCCGTCGGACAAAGTCTCAATGACTGCGACCACATCCGCTGCCATTTCTTCCAGCGCGTAGGCATCCGGCGCATAAAACTTTGTGGTGCCACCATGGCCGCGCATGTCCGGCGCGAAACTACGAAAACCCGCATCGGCCAATGGCGCGACCCAGCCCGGCGCAACCCAGTTGGTGACATGGTCGGACGCAAAGCCATGTACCAGCACCATCGGCTGCGCACCGGCATCACCCTCAAACACGCTGATTTGTGCGTCGCCGCGCGTAACCGTTTGCATGCTGCGTATTCTCTCTGTCACTCTGTGCAATGAAATCTGCCGCATCTTATGACACAGGAGCGCCCAAGTGAGCGATCTGGCCAGCCTAAAACGTTAAACCTGCGACCGCATTGATGCGATGGCGCCGGAACTGATTGATATCAGCCACCAAATTCACGCCAAGCCGGAACTGGCCTTCCACGAGCATTTTGCCGCGGGCCTCTTGGCCGACACGCTTGAAAAACATGACCTGCCCGCGACCCGCAACGCCTTCGGCCTCGAAACTGCTTATGCGTCCAGTTTCGGCGACGGTGGAGCCGAGGTCGCCATATTATCCGAATATGATGCCCTGCCCGGCATCGGCCATTCCTGCGGCCACAACATCATCGCCACCACCGGCCTTGGGGCAGCGCTCGCACTTGGCGGCCTGAACGGACGCCTACCCGGCCGTATCCGCTATCTGGGCACGCCTGCCGAAGAGATGGGTGGCGGCAAGGAACTGATGGCACAGGACGGGGCTTTTGACGGGCTGGATGCTGCAATGATGGTGCATCCCGCCGGTATCGACCTTGAGACCATGCCGTGCATCTGCATCAGCGAAGTGCGCGTCACATATTACGGACGGTCAGCACACGCCTCCGCCATGCCGCATGCAGGGCTGAACGCGTTGGACGCACTCGTCACCGCCTACCAGACACTTGCGCAGCTTCGCCAGCACATCCGCCCGACAGAACGCATCCACGGCATTTTTACCGAGACAGGCCTTGCCCCCAATATCGTGCCGGACAAGGCGGCCGGTCTGTTTTATGTGCGCGCCAAGGATGCTGGCGAACTTGCCAACCTCAAAATACGTGTGAAGGCGTGCTTTGATGCAGGCGCGCTTGCAACTGGTTGCACGGCAAAAATTGAATGGGCGAAAGCGGATTATCTGGATATGAAAACCAGCTGGCCGCTTTCCACCGCCTATGTCGAGAATGCAAAGTCGCTAGGCCGCGAATTCATTGATCTCGACATGCTGCCGTCCAGCTCTGCAGGTTCAACCGATATGGGCAATGTCTCCCACCGGGTGCCGTCGATCCATCCGATGATCTCCTGCGCGCCCGCAAATGTCGTGATCCACAATCCGGAATTTGCCAAATGGGCGGGCTCAGAGCGGGGCGACAAGGCGGTGGTCGACGGCGCAAAATCACTGGCGATGACCGCACTGGATTTCCTGATGTCACCGGGTTTGCAGGCACAGGCCAAAGCGGATTTCGAGGCCAGCGCCGACATATCCCGCGAGGCCGTGTCGCGCGCCTACCATCCCGACGGGTTGGCCGATATCGGCGGCTGCGGCTGCTGCTGATTTAAACTCTACTCCAGCGGCAGGCTCAGCGGTTCGCGTTCGCTCCGCTCGATAATGAGGCGGCGGTTTTCGCTTTGGGTTTTTTCATCGAGCGGGAAATTCCACATCAAGGCCGCAACGGCGAAATACATGGCCGTCGGGAGCAAGACGAAAGTGCCCCGCACACCTTCCAGCGCCAGCGACGTATTTTCCTCGCCCGGGGCAAAGCCGAGATAGTCGATCAGCACATAGACAATGCCGACGGCAAACGCCGCGCCGATTTTACTGGTCATGGTCAGCACCGAAAAGAAAAGCCCCGTGCGCTGATTGCCGGTCTCCAGATGATCCTGATCCGCCACATCCGCCATCACCGCGCGCAGCAGGAAAGATCCCGCCCCCAGATTAACCCCGGACATGGCCATGAGAATGGACATCAACACAACGTCACCCGGCGCTATCGTATAGGTCAGCGGCAGCGTTACTCCGTTGAACACGGCGGACGCCGCCAGCGTACGGTGCTTACCGAACCTGTAGGACAGGCGGATCATCAGCGGCACAAAGACGACGCCGGTGGCAAAGAAGATCAGCAGGATGAGGCTTGACCAAGAGCCCATGCTCAACACATCGCTCGCCACGAAAATAAACAATGCCGCCAAAGTGGCGCCGCCAATACCATTGGCCAGATCGGCAGTGAGCAGGCGGCGCAGCGGCATGTTGTTGAGCATGACCGACATCGCTTCGCGGAACGGCACATGCACAGGCGGCGGCACGTCGCGCTCGCCGACCATGGTTACTGCCAGCAGCACGGTTATCGGCAACAATATGATGACGAACCAGCCCATCGCCGCAACGCGCGCGGACTGAACATCCTCAGGTCCCAGATAGTCAATCACCGCGGGCGTGATCAGCACCAGCAGCATACCCAGAATAAGCGCCCCTTCGCGCCAGCCCTGCACCAGCGAGCGCTCGTGATAGTCGGAGGTGAGTTCAGCACCCCACGACATGTGCGACAGCGTCAGCAGTGTCCAACCCACATAGAGCACCACCATCCAGCCGAACAGGTAATATCCCTAGACCGGCGCCGTCGGCATGAACAGCATGTAGGTAGCAATCAGCATCATTGGCAGTGACGCGACGATCCAGTGCCGCCGCCTGCCCCACCGCGTGCGGTATTTGTCCGACAGGAGGCCGAGCACGGGATCTGTGAACACATCCCAGAACCGCGCGAACATGAAGATGGCGCCGACCAGCGATAACCCCAGCCCCATCTGTCCCGCATAGAATGGCGGCAGAAAGACCGCCAGCGGCAGGCCCATAGCGGCAATCGGGGCCGCAGGTGATGCATAGGAAAACAGGCGAAACGGTGAAAGCTTCAGGCTTGCCACGCGCTGCCCCTAGACCCGGCCGAGCGGCGCGACGGATGCACCGGCATTGCCGCCTGCACCCTCGGATGCCGCTTCACGGTCAGAGAGAATACGCCGGTTTTCACTTTGCTGGGTTTCATCGATGGGGAAGTTCCACATGATCCACGCCACCAGGAAACCGATCAGCGCCGGCGGAATGACATAGAGCATCCGCAAGCCGTCTTCCGCGGCCAGCGTGTTTTCAGCACCGGGCACAAAGCCGATCCAGTCAAGTGCCGGATACGTCACACCGATGGCAATCGCTGCGCCGATCTTGTTGGTCATGGTCAACAATGAATAGAACAAGCCGGTCCGCTGGTTGCCGCCGCGCACTTCGTCATGGTCCGCCACATCCGCCATAATAGAGCGGAACAGGAACGGCCCCGCGCCCATATTGACGCCCAGACACACCCACACGAGCACCGCAAACCACATGTCACCCGGCTGCACGAGAAAGATCAGTGGCACAGTCACGCCGGAGAAGATGGACGAATAGGCAAGCGTGCGATGCTTGCCCCACATATAGGACAGCCGCACCATTATCGGCACGAACAGACACCCGGCGGTGAGATACACAAGGATCAGCAGGCTGGCATGTTGCAGGTCCAGCACGTCGGCTGCGAGAAACAGGAACAGCGCCGTCACGATGCCGCCTGAGATACCCCCCAGCAGATCAGCGCTCAGCACCCGCATCAACGGCCGGTTGCGCGCCAGAACGGAAACCGCTTCGCGCCACGGCACATGGACCGGATCCGGCACCTTGCGTTCAGGCACAAACCACACCGCCACAAAGACAGTGATCGGTAGCAGGATCAAAACATACCAGCCCATCGATGCAACGCGGGCTGCTTCCACATTTTCAGGCTGCATCGCCTCAATGAACACCGGCACCAGCAACACAAATATCATGCCGGCGATCAGCGCCACCTCTCGGAAACCCTGCACGGTAGAGCGCTCGTTGTAATCAGGTGTCAGTTCCGCACCCCACGACATGTGCGAGATGGTGAGCAGCGTCCAGCCGATATAGGCAATCACCATCCACCACAGCAGATAGGACGAGGTGACCGGTGCCTCCGGCATGAACAGCATGTAGACCGACACAAGCATGATCGGCACGGAGATGACGATCCAGTGCCGCCGCCGGCCCCAGCGGGTTTTATATTTGTCGGACAGAACACCAAGCACCGGATCCGTGAACACATCCCAGAATCGGGTGAGCATGAAAATGGCACCGACGATGGTAAGCCCGAGCCCCATCTGATCCGCATAAAAGGGCGGCAGGTACACGACGATGGGCAGACCCATCGCGGCAATGGGAGCCGCGGGCAACGCGAATGCCGTCATACGCCAGCGGCTCAGCTTTGCGCGGCCGGAATTTGTGGATTGGCCCTGTTGGTCAGGCACAACGCTAGTGTCCATGCGGCCCATAGTCCTCCCTGGGTCACCTGCCGGTGTGTCGCGCCCGTGACATATGCCCGGGGCAACTTATTATGTGGTGGCTGATTAAACGCGCGCCATAGGGCGATGCGGTCGCACTCACATCGAATTGCGCGGATGATACGCACAAAATTGTAAGGCGAGAAGCCAAATCTTTTCGCAAAATATTGATTGGGCGTGTAACCAGGCCATGATTGTGCAGGTGCGAAGAACGCAATCAGCGATGCAGCCATGGATGATGAAGTGGCAGCGTCTTAAGGTGGGGCCTTATGACGACACGCGACAATGATCCAACAACCGTTGCCGACGCTACGTCGCAGCCGCCGCGGGCAGCACGCCGAAAACTGCTGCGGGGCCGAAAGCTTCTGCAGGCAATCTACGGTGCCGGCGTCGCCACCAGCCTATTGGCGCTGATCTGGGAGAATGTGGTGGCAGCGGGTGGCCAGCAGGCGCTGGACTGGGACAAATGGCGCTGGGGCATCTCAGTGGTGCTGGCGCTTGGAAAATCGCTGGTCTGGCCGCTTTACTGGCTGGCCCGGGCACTGGGCATTGACGCAGGCTGACAAACACCGCCCTAAAATCAGATGGTGGGCAAGGTAGTCAGGTCGCCCCGGCGCAGCTATTGTGCGGTGCATCAGCAGGCCCGATTCAGCAGAGCAAGGACGTAGGACAAAATGGCCGGTTCAGTGGTCCCCAAATTCAAGAATGACGACGCGGTGCCCATCATCGAAGTGGGTGTGCACGAGTTTTATTGCACCGGCGCCAGCGCGCCGCATGACCATCCGCATGTCTATCTGGATATGGGCCGCGACGACGAAATCATCTGCCCGTATTGCTCGACGCTGTATCGTCTCAAGCCCGGCCTTGCCGCCGACCAGAGCGTGCCGCCGACGGCGATCCTCATTCCCGAACCTACAGGTGATGACCGCCGCTAGGCGGCCACCAGATGCGCCGGGCGGCGAAGCTCTTTGGCCAGGCCCTCGCCCATCAGGTCAATGAAGTTTTCCGCATAAAAACCGTCAATGGCCGATTGCGTCATGCCCTTGAGGCTTTCGTCAAACCGCTTGAGCGGATTGCGGCCGCCTTCCACATGCGGGAAGTCGGTTGAGAACAACGACACTTCCTCACCCGCATTGGCAATAATCCAGCCCGCATCTTCATGCGGATAGGGCGTCACGCGCAGCTGGCGGCGGACGATCTCTGACGGTTTGGCGGACAGGTTCTGCAACCGCTCTTCATTGCGCATGAAAGCGTGCGCGGCTGAATCCATCGACCGCATCCAGCCCGGCAGCCATGCCGCCCCCAGCTCAATCGCACCCCATTTGAGTTTCGGGAACCGGTCGAACACCCCGTCGAAAATCAGCGTCGCCAATGTCTGCATGGCGGATTGCGGGATCGGCATGTAGCTGACCGACGTGAAATTGTCGTCGCCCCCATGAAAATCCGGCACCGGCGGCAGGCCGTTTTCCTTGTAGACGGGGTTGAGCTTGTCCTCGCCCCCCACATGCAAAAGGATCGGGATGCCCGCCTCCTGCGCCATCTCCCAGACCGGGAACAGACCCACATGGCTGGGGCTGTGCTGCTGCGGACACCACGACGGAATAAGCAGCGCCTTGGCACCAAGTTTGATCGCGTCTTTGGTAATCCGCTCGGCGCGCGCGAAATCCTCCAGCGGCACATAGGCAGTGCCCAGCAGTCGCGCATCCACCGTGCAGAAATCCATCATCATGCGGTTATGCGCATGTGCCGTGGCATAGCAAAGCTCCATGTCATCGCCCTGATCCAGGCCGAAATTGCCAAGGCAGAATGTGGTGAACACAAGCTGGCTTGCCACACCCAGAAGATCCACCGCACGCGGACGATCAGCGGGCAGGAAAGCCCCCATCGCCTCATAATTTTTGCGGCCCATGATGTTGGCGTCGGCCTCCAGCCTGAATGCCTCATCCGCATGGGCGGCGCGGGCCTGTTCCGCCCACGCCATATCGGCAACCTTGCCGCGGTAAATCGGCGTGTCGCGGTAGCGGTCCAGCAGGCGTTTTTCGAGATAGGGATCCAGACAGTCTTCCAGCTCCATCAGGTGGCTGTCCGCGTCATGCACAAGACGCCCTTCGATATAGGCCATGCTGTCCCCCTCCAATTTTTTGCCGGTTTTTTATTGGCTACAGCAAGAGTGACCGCAGGCCGTTCCCCTGTCCAGCGCAGGGAACTAACGCGCAGATATCCAGCGGGCTGCCTGCCCTCCTTACGTCTCAGATAATTGGAATGCCTCCCTCGCCCGGCCAGATTGCGTCCACACAACACGGCAGCAAGGAGACGCAAGATGTCACGAAAGACCGTTTATCTCGCTTTGACGCTCGTCGGCATCATCATGCCATACAGCTATTTTGTGCCCTGGTCCCTGGAGAACGGCCTCGATTTCACGGCCTTCATGACGCTCGCGACCGCCAACCCGCTTTCAACCATGCTGACATGGGATGTGGGCATTTCAGCGGTGGCGCTCACAGTCTTTGCCCTCGCCCATCTCACCAGCCTTGGGGGCGGACGCATTGCGGCGGTCATCGCCGGAACATTCCTGATCGGCGTTTCCTGCGGCCTGCCGCTGCTGCTCTATTTCCGCGAAGGCCGGGCAGTCTGACGCCGCATCACGCCTGCACTGCAAAGTGCCCGTAGATCGTCCACAGACCGATCGCCACAAATCCAAGTCCGGCGATCAGCTTGATCGGCAGACCATCAAGCAACACGCGCGCCTGACTGCCGACCAGCACCGCAATGCCGGTGGAGACCACCAGCGCCAGCGCCGCCGCTGCAAACACCGCAACCGGACTGTGCTTGCCTTCTGATGCAAACAACAAGGTCGCAAGCTGCGTCTTGTCGCCAAGCTCGGCGAGGAAGACGGACAGGAAAATCACAGCCAGATCAATCATGGGCGGTACCTATCGGGAAAAAGTGGTGTGGAAGAATGGTGCGGGCTGCCGGACTTGAACCGGCACAGACCTTTCGGTCCGAGGGATTTTAAGTCCCTTGCGTCTACCAATTTCGCCAAGCCCGCACGGAAGAATCCTGACTGGGAAACCATGTCTGGCGAGACCATAGCGATCAGCCGCCCCCGTGCAATATGTGAGGCGCAATATGCACAGCGATTCAGGGGTTTGTGGAAAAGCGCCCAACCCGCTGAAAAGACTCACATATCCAATTTGACCCACAGGCTTTATGAACAGACTACGGGTAGTCTTGACGCCGCGGGATCGCTAGGCTTGTTGCCAAATGGGGGATCGGGACATGGATCAGATCAATCGCCACTGGTTGCATTGCGTACTCGCAGGCGTGCTGGTGCTGGCCATTGCCGCCATCCTGATGCCCAAATTTCCCACCGACGGTGCCGGCTTTGCGCCGGGCTACGGCTCCCCAGTCATAGCCTTTGAAATGGCGCGATCCGTAGCCGACCTTCACGCCGTCTTCGGCACACCGGATGACCCCGCCCGCGCCACGCGCATCGCCATGATGGACGACGGCAACCGGTGGGACTTTGTCTTCATGGTCGCCTATGGCGCTTTCGTAGCGCTGTTCCTGCACGCCGCCGCTGCCGCCAGCGGCCGGACGATCCTGAGCCTGATGGCCATGCTCGCAATCACCGCCGCCGCAGCGGACGCAGTTGAAAACGTCATCCTGCTCGGCATCACCGCAGACCTTGAAGCCGCCCGCGACATTGGGCTTCTCACCTACCCGGTATGGATCAAATTTCTCGGCCTGATGGTGACAGGGATGGCCGCAGGCATGGTCATAGCAACCCAGGGCCGCCACTTCTGGCGCATCCTCGGTGTCGTCGCCGCGGCCGGTGCACTGCTTGTGCTGCCGGCTTTCTACGACCCGGCAACCTATGGCTACCTGCTCACCCTTGGCATCACGGTCTGCTGGACGATCATGCTTGTATTCGCCATCAGCCGCTGGCTGAAAAAGCCCGCACAGGGCGAGCATGCATGATATCCCGCCGATTCAGACCTTTGTGGATAACTGCCCAAGCCCACGGAAAGACTCACCCTTTCAAATCGATCCCCGCAATTAAAGGATCATTTGTGTCTGGCTGGTGAGGGCCACGAGCTTGCCGTCGGCGCGCTCGATTCGCGTCTGCCACATCTGCGTGCGCCGCCCGCGATGCACCGGCGTTGCGGTGGCCCGCACCGTCTGACCGGCGGGACACGCGGCCAGGAAGTTGGTTTTGCTCTCGACGGTCGTGGTACCGCCGGCGCCTTCCGGCAGGTTGAGGAAGGTCGCCACCGCCCCCACCGTGTCCGCCAGCGCCATGGCCGTGCCGCCATGCATGATGTTGCCTGAGGTGCACAGCGCCTCGGTGATCTCAAGCTCGGCCACTACCTCGTCCGGCTCAGCGGAGACGAAGCGGATGCCCAAATGCTTTGCCAGCGGCAACGGATTGGCGTTGAGTTGATCTGCGGTTGAGGTCATCGGGAGAAGCTCCTGCTCTGGAAAATCCCCACCTAGGTAAGGCCGGTGCGCGGAGCAGGCGATTACCTCTGAGATAATCAGGCCACCACAAACAAAAACGGCGGCACCGGAAACCCGGGACCGCCGTTTTGCCACCCCGTGAAGGGCGAATTGGATATGCGTGTCAGGCGGTGATTAGTTCACCAGACCCTGCCACACCGGCTTGCAGGTGTTGCCAGCGGAAGCCTGAACAGAAGCCATGGCTTCTTCCATGGTTGCGCCGTCTGCCGTGGTTTCGCTGTCAGCGGCACCCGTGCACCACACATAGAACTGGTGCGTACCGGCTTTGCTCTGAGCTTCGTAGCTTGAATCAAGTGCGAATGCAGAACCGGTCATGATGAGTGCGCCGGCTGCCAGGCCAAATGCGCCTGCGAGAATCTTTTTCATACTGTGTCTCCCTCGAGAGGTTTCCCCGCCCCCGTTTTTCGGGGGTGATATTCCCTGAATGACATGCCCCGGCCTGATAATTTCAGACTGAACGCTGCCACGTTTTTGGACGGCCGATGCTTCGATCCGGTGACTTGTGACCGCCGGAAACCCGGACACTCACAACCTCCTCACCGCCGCGACGCGCATCGCACCACCCGTTTGTCGGGCGGAACGATAACCGCTCCTGAGACTCATACTAATGGATTCCTCGGCCAATCACCTGAAATCTTCGTAATGTTGGTTACTGTGTTGCAGAACTGTCACGCGCACCACGGTTAACGCCTGGGTTTGGGCCAATTTGCCTCGATCAAGTCCCGTCGCCGATGACCGGTTCGACGCCCAGCGCCCGCACCATCGCCACCGCCTCGTCGCGGACTTTGGCCAGCAGATCAGCATCCGTCGCCCGGAACACCAGATTGGCCCCGAACGTGCCGTCCTTGTAAAACGGATAGCTGCCCATGGAGACCTGCGGATATTTGGCCTGCAGCGCCCCCAGCGGCTCAGCGACAACCCCTTCGGCAATCTGCCCCGCGACCGAGCAGGACAGCATCTTGGCGCCACCGGTCAGCCGGTCCGCAATGCCGGTAATCATCGCCTGCATGACCGACGGAATGCCCGCCATCACAAACACATTCTCAATCTGAAAGCCCGGCGCTTTCGACACCGGATTGTCGATCAGCGTCGCCGTATCGGGAATCCGCGCCATGCGCTTGCGCGCCTCGTTGAACTCGATGCCGGATGCATCGTAATGCGCCTGCAGCCGCGCCATCGCCTCGGGATGATGGCCGATGGAAACGCCGAATGCCTTGGCAATCGCGTCCGCTGTGATGTCGTCATGGGTCGGCCCGATGCCGCCGGACGTAAACACATAGGTAAACTTCGCCCGCAGCGTGTTCAGCGCATCCACGATTTCGTCCTCAATGTCCGGCACCACCCGGGCTTCCATCACCCGGATGCCCAGTTCGCCAAGCCATGTGGCGATGAAGGAGAGATTCTTGTCCTGCGTCCGCCCGGACAGAATTTCATCGCCGATCATAAGAACGGCGGCCGTCACGATTTTAGGTGTTTCGCTCATGGGCGGGGATATAGCACGCGGCAACGGTCGGGACAGTAAGGAATGTCTGACTATGCAGCACGCCTAGCATGGATCCCCCGGTCAAGCCGGAGGATGGCGATTGTGCCTTTTCCGTCAAAAAATACGCCATTGTCCGGTTTAACCGGACAATCCACTCAGCGCTCACGGTCGCGCAATATCGGCCCAAAGGTCACGCCGCTGTGGATTGGCGGCTTCAATCAGGTCCAGTTTCCAGGTGCGGTTCCACTTTTTCAGCCGCCGTTCCCGCTGCCGTTCTGACTCGTAATCGTCGAACACCTCAAAATGCACCAGCATCGCTACGTCATAGCGCGCGGTGAAGCCCGGCACGGTTTTTGTGCGGTGTTCGTAAATACGCCGGACAAGGTCGCTTGTGCTGCCGGTGTACAAAGTACCGCGCGGCTTGCTGGCCATGATGTAAACGTAGAATGCCATGCCGAATGCAAAGCCGCGTGGATCCCCCGGTCAAGCCGGAGGATGGCGATTTTACTTTTACATCTTCACCCAGACGCCATTGTCCGGTTCAACCGGACAGTCCATTCGGCGCCCGCAAGCCAAAAACCTCTCGTGAAACCGCAAGCGTTGGCAAAGCGGCCCCCAGCCGATACACCGGCCCCCATGGAACTCCCTCCCCTCATCTCCGGCACGCTGATCAAGCGCTACAAGCGGTTCCTTGCGGATATCCAACTCGACAGCGGCGAGGTCATCACCGCCCATTGCGTCAATCCGGGCGCGATGATGGGGCTGATCGAGCCGGGCAACAAAGTGTGGCTGTCGAAGTCGGACAATCCCAAGCGCAAGCTCGCCTTTTCGTGGGAGCTGGTGGAGGTGGATGGTACGCTGATCGGCATCCATACCGGCCTGCCCAACAAGCTGGCGGAAGAGGCGATTTCAGCCGGACGCATTCCCGAACTTGCCGGATACGCCGGAATGCGCCGGGAAGTGAAATACGGCAAAAACAGCCGCATCGACATTCTGCTGGAGGATGACGCCCGCCCGCTCACTTACGTGGAAGTCAAGAATGTCCACCTGATGCGCGAGCCGGGCCTGGCGGAATTTCCCGACAGCGTGACCGCGCGCGGGGCCAAACATCTCGAAGAACTCGGCGACATGGCCGAACAGGGCCACCGGGCGGTAATGCTCTATGTGGTACAATATCCCGGCACCAGCAGCTTCAAGATTGCCGGGGATATTGACCCCACCTATGCGCAAGGCCTTGAAAAAGCACGCAATCGCGGCGTTGAAGCTTTATGTTATGGGTGCGATATTAGTCTGGACGCGATTGAGCTGACCCATCAGCTCTCTTTTGCGGACTGAACCAGAGACACAACCAGAGACACAACCTAGAGACACAAGAGGCAGACGAACCAATGAACTATGTGGCCGCGGTGGACGCGCCCCTCATCAACACCGGCTCCATAAAGCTGCACACGCCTGAAGACTTTGCGGGCATGCGCAAGGCCGGACAGATGTCGGCGGCAGCGTTGGACATGCTGGTACCGCTGGTAAAGCCCGGCGTCACCACCGGCGAGCTTGACCGCAAGGTTCTGGAATTTGCCCTCGACAATGGCGTGGTGCCGGCAACCTACGGCTATCGCGGCTATCGGCATGCGTCCTGCACCTCCATCAATCATGTGGTGTGCCACGGCATTCCCGGCGACAAGGCGCTGAAGGACGGCGACATCGTCAATATCGATGTGACGCTTCTGGTCGATGGCTGGCACGGCGACACCAGCCGCATGTATCCCGTCGGCAATGTGAACCGCAAAGCCGAGCGGCTGATCGAAGTGACGTATCAATCCATGATGCGCGGCATTGAAATTGTGAAGCCCGGCGCGACGACAGGTGATATCGGCGCGGCCATTCAGGAATATGCGGAAGCCGAGCGCTGCGGCGTCGTGCGCGACTTCTGCGGCCATGGCCTTGGCCGCGTCTTCCACGATGCGCCCAACATTCTGCACTACGGCACCTATGGCGAAGGCCAGGTGCTGAAGCCTGGCATGTTCTTCACCATCGAGCCGATGATCAATCTGGGCCGCCCGAACGTGAAACTCTTGTCCGATGGCTGGACGGCAGTGACCCGCGACCGGTCTTTGTCGGCGCAGTTCGAACACTCCGTCGGCGTCACCGAGGACGGGGTGGAGATTTTCACCGGCTCACCGGCAGGGCTCGATTGCCCGCCCTATTCCTGAGAGCTGAGACACGGCATGGCGGGATTTGAAGATGCAGGCGGCAAGCCAATCCCCCACGCAGCTTCAGATAAGCCAGCGGCAAAAAAAGACGCCCCGCATCACACCGGCCACCGCCAACGCCTGCGCGACCGCTTTTTGAAGGGCGGCGCCGACGCCCTGCCCGATTATGAACTGCTGGAACTGATCCTGTTCCGCGCCATCCCCCGCCGCGATACCAAACCCCTCGCCAAGGCATTGATCGAGCGCTTCGGGGGTTTCAACGAAGCAATCTCCGCGCCGATTGAACGCCTGTTGGATGTGCAGGGCGTATCGCAGGCCGTCGCTGCCGAACTCAAAATCGTGCAGGCGGCCTCCTTGCGGCTGGCGCAGGCGCAAGTGCTGGAGCGCCCGGCCATCTCAAGCTGGAAGGCGATGATCGACTACTGCACCGCCGCCATGGCGTATGAAAACAACGAGCAGTTCCGCATCCTGTTCCTCGACCGCAAGAACATCCTGATCGCCGACGAAATCCAAAGCCGCGGCACCATCGACCACACGCCAGTCTATCCGCGCGAAGTCGTGAAGCGGGCACTGGAGCTTGGCGCCAGTGCCATCATCCTCGTCCACAACCACCCCTCCGGCGACCCGACCCCGAGCCGCGCCGACGTGGACATGACCAAACGCATTGAAGACGCCGCCAAACCGCTGGGCGTCATGGTGCATGACCATCTGGTGATCGGCAAAGGCAACCACGCCAGCCTGCGGCAGTTGGGGCTGCTTTAAGCCAGCACCGCATTCCTCCCCTGCCAGAACTGGTGGTTGAGGGGGACCGGGGCTTGGCGTATCAAGACCACCAATCAAGCAGATTCACCCAGGTTCTGGAGCCCGCCCGCACATGATCCCCCGTTACAGCCGCAAGGAAATGGCCGATATCTGGTCGCCCGAGACCAAATTCCGCATCTGGTTCGAGATCGAGGCCCATGCCTGTACGGCTCTGGCGGAGCTGGGGGTCATCCCCAAGGCGAGCGCTGAGAACATCTGGGACAAGGGCTCGAAGGCCCAATTCAACGTCGAGCGCATCGACGAGATCGAGCGCGAGGTAAAGCACGACGTCATCGCCTTCCTCACCCATCTGGCTGAGTTCATCGGCGACGATGCGCGCTTCGTGCATCAGGGCATGACCTCGTCCGACGTGCTGGACACCTGCCTCTCCGTGCAGCTGACCCGCGCCGCCGACCTGCTGCTGGCCGATATCGACGCCCTGCTCGCAGCCCTCAAGAAGCGCGCCATTGAGCACAAAGACACGATCACCATCGGCCGCTCGCACGGCATCCACGCCGAACCCACAACATTCGGCATCAAGCTGGCGCAGGCATACGCGGAATTTGAACGCAACCGCACCCGGCTGCTGGCCGCCCGCGCCGACATCGCCACCTGCGCCATTTCAGGCGCGGTGGGCACCTTCGCCAATATTGATCCGCGTGTGGAAGAGTACGTCGCCGAACAATTGGGCCTGACGCCCGAGCCGGTCTCGACCCAGGTGATCCCCCGCGACCGTCACGCGCAGTTCTTTGCAGTGCTCGGCGTCGTTGCGTCATCAATCGAGCGGCTGGCAACCGAAGTCCGGCATCTTCAGCGTACGGAAGTTCTTGAAGCCGAGGAGTTTTTCTCCGAAGGCCAGAAGGGCTCCTCCGCCATGCCGCACAAGCGCAACCCGATCCTGACCGAAAACCTGACGGGCCTCGCCCGCCTCGTGCGCGGCATGGCCCTGCCGGCCATGGAAAACGTGGCCCTGTGGCACGAGCGCGATATTTCGCACTCCTCCGTCGAACGCATGATCGGCCCCGACGCGACAGTCACTCTCGACTTCGCCCTGGTGCGCCTCACCGGCGTCATCGACAAGCTGCTGGTCTATCCTGAAAACATGCTGGCCAACATGAACAAGCTCGGCGGCCTCATGCACTCCCAGCGCGTGCTGCTGGCCTTGACCCAGAAGGGTGTCAGCCGCGAAGACAGCTACCGGCTGGTCCAGCGCAACGCCATGCCCGTCTGGCGCGGCGAAGGCAATTTCCTCGACCTGCTGAAAGCCGACAAGGACGTGATCCTGTCCGACGCTGAACTCGAAGACCTGTTTGACTTGGGCTACCACACCAAACACGTCGACACGATTTTCAAGCGGGTGTTTGGGTAGGCGCAACAATGGCAGTGCAGGTTGACAGCTTTCCAACGCCCGTGTCCCCGGACTTGATCCGGGGCCTACTCGCAGACGCTCCAACTCGCAGCAGATGAGAGTGGACCCCGGATCAAGTCCGGGGATGCGGAAAAAAATGCTTATCCCCGGTCTCGAAACCTCCGCGATAATGGTCGCACCTTCCGCCGCAAGGGCACCCGGGCCGTCCGGGCTTTGGGCGGGAGGGCGGATGCCTGGAAGGCTGCGGCAGTTTGAACTCCTTGGGAACATGGAGGGACGCTGCCGGGGCGTGGTGCACCAGTAACGCGGGTGCATCGGATAGGCGGCGCAAATCCAGACCCGGTCACGCCCTGAAAAAGCTGGCCCCGCCTCCACCGTGCGGTTCCAAAGTGCGGGAGGACGGACGCAGGGTTTGCGGCAGGCCAACGGGCCAATCACCCGGCGGCCCGCCGTGCTGAGATGCGCCGAAGACCATCCGCGCGCGGAGCGTCTGAAGACTGCTTCATTGTCTGATCGCCAAGAGCCTATCGCAGGCTTCAGGCGCTCCCGCTCCCTTGTTTGGGAGCAGACGGAATGGATACCGGCAGCGAATGATCGCGTGGCGCTGCTGGCGGCTGGAAAACGAAAACCCGTATCCCCGGACTTGATCCGGGGTCCCCTCGCGGATGCAGCAGGCCGCGGCCTGTTGGGATGTTGTGCTGCAAGCCGCAAGCGCTTTGCCCGGCCTCATATGAGAGTAGGCCCCGGATCAAGTCCGGGGCTGCGGCGGGGGTGAGAATGTGCCGCCACACAAATGTTACGCAGGGTCTATACTCACCAGCGAAACCCACCGTGACCCGGAGACAGCCCCATGAGTACCGCCCCGCGCATCGCCTTTGATGGATCCCACCGCCGCCGCATCTACCTGTTCCGGCACGGGGACGTAGCCTATGTCACTAATGACGGGGACATCGTGGCGGACCCCCGCCAGGTGCATCTGACCCAGCAGGGGCAGGAAGAAGCCGATGCCGCCGGCAAGATGATGGCCGATGTGCTGATTGACCGTGCCGTGTGTTCCGGCCTGCCGCGCACCCGCCAGACCATCGAGCGTATTCTCGGCGACCGGGATCTGCCGGTGGAAGAAGTGCCCGACCTTGAGGAACTGCGCTCGGAAAAAGCGCAGGCCGCCTATGAGCAGGGCTCAGCGCCCGATCCCGTGCCCCTGCCCGACGATCTCAACGAAGTGGCCTATGCGTTTTTGAACGCCCATGAGTCCGGCATGCGCTATCGCAACGGTGAAGCCTTTGAAGGGTTTCAATCGCGCGTGGTGCCCGCCTTTGAGGGTCTGCTGAAACAGCCCGACTGGCACAACATGGCGCTGGTGGCGCATGGCGGCGTCAACCGGATCATCCTTGGCTGGGCGCTTGGCACCGGCCTCAAAACCTTCGGCCAGTTTGAGCAGGACACTTGCTGCCTCAACGTGCTGGACGTGGATCAGGACCCGAAGGACATGTCCGTCCGCCGCGTGCTGGTGCGCGCGGTCAATGCCACCACCTATGATCCGCCCAAGCGTGAGCGGCATCTGACAACGCTTGAGGGCCTCGCCCACCGGCTGCAGGAAACCCGCAAGGGATAGCGCTCAGCAGATCGACTGCGCAGCTCCGGACTTGATCCGGTAATTAGGATTTACCGGCGCCCCCTCACCCTATCCCTCTCCCCGAAGGGGCGAGGGAACCGGATACGCACAAACAATCCCTCTCCCCTCAGGGGAGAGGGCGGGGCCCGCGACCGTCGGGTCGTGAGAGGGTGAGGGGGTAGACCTAAATAAGGAACATCATCTCCGATCAGGTTCTGAGATATGGATTGGTCCAAATCCGCCTTGATTGTTTACTGTGTAAACAATACACTATATGAACAAAGAGAGGCGAAACGTCCTCTCATGGGAGGAGATGCCTGATGCCGACCGAAACCGTGGATGCACTGGTTGCCGCTTTGCCGAGCGGCGACACCATCGCCAATCCCTACCCGCTCTATGAAAAACTGCGCGCCCATGCGCCGGTTGCAGGCTATCGCGATTACCCGCCCGGCACCGTCCCGGGCCAGGATGAGCCGGTGAACGCCTGGGTGCTGCTGGACTATGAGCATGTGTCCAAGGCTGCCCGCGACCACCGCACATTCTCCTCGCGCGACCCGCTGCAGGAAGCGTCATCGGCACCGACCCTGATGCTGGTCAATCACGACAACCCCGAGCACGACCGGCTGCGCGCCATCGTCAATCTCGCCTTCTCACGCAAACGAATCGAAGAACTGTCGCCGCATGTCGCGCTTATGGTGCATGACCTGATGGATGAGGTGGAAGCCGAACACGGCCGCGAGATCGAGGCCATGGGCGACATCTGCGCCGCCCTGCCCGCCCGCGTGATGGTGCATCTGCTGGGCCTGCCGCCTGAAATCGCAGGCCGCTTCCGCCACTGGGCGACGGCCTTTATGCTGTCCGCCGATCTGACGCCGGAACAGCGCCAGGCCTCGAACGTCGAGCTGTATACCTATTTTGTCGAGCAGGTGACGGCAATGCAGGCAGCGCTCGCCGACGGCAAGCAACTCCCCGACAGCCTGATGCGCGCATTGCTGACCACTGAAGCCGACGGCGAAAAGCTGACATCGGACGAAGTGATCCGCTTCTGCCTGACGCTTGTGGTGGCCGGTGCCGAGACAACCACCTTCCTGCTCGGCAATCTGCTGCATCATCTGGCAACCATGCCGGAGCTTGCCGCACGCCTGCACGGGGACCGCGCCGCCATCGACCGCTTCATGGATGAAAGCCTGCGCCATGCAGGCCCGCCGCAACGCCTGTTCCGCATTGCCGAAGCGGATGTTGAGATCGGCGGACAAACCATCAAAAAGGGCGACTGGGTGGCGCTGTTCTTTGCAGCCGCCAATCACGATCCGGCAATGTTCCCGGAGCCGGAAGCCTTCAACATCGACCGGCCCAACCTCAACCGCCAGCTGACATTTGGTGTCGGCATCCATCACTGCCTCGGCTCCGCCCTGGCAAAGGCCGAAGCCCGCGAAATGGTCAATGCCGTGCTCAACCGCTATGACGCCATCGAACTGACAGGTGACGCACCCGCACCGCAGCGCGCAAGCCTGTTG
>Ga0307929_1000785_pt1 | contig 28483 bp, 28 predicted proteins | sample AceLakmetage1330_FD_203160 | JGI IMG/M metagenome (GOLD analysis project Ga0307929, IMG submission 203160) | Saline water microbial communities from Ace Lake, Antarctica - #1330 | ecosystem: Environmental > Aquatic > Non-marine Saline and Alkaline > Saline | place: Antarctica: Ace Lake...
AAGTTTAATGCCAGGCTGGTGTGCTGTGGCCACTTGCACCATATACTTCACTACTATGGGCATTGCCGCCCGCTCCACCCTTACGAGGCCCGCTATTCATGGCTGATGTGACCACGCCTGACGAACTGTTCTTCACCCGCGCTGGCCTTGACCCTGACCGCCTAGCCCGCATTGTCGCCGACACGCTGCATGGCGCAGATGATGGGGAGCTGTTTCTGGAATACACCCAGTCCGAAGCGCTGGCCTTTGATGATGGGCGCCTGAAGACGGCAAGCTTTGATACGGGTCAGGGTTTCGGCCTGCGCTGCGTCGCGGGTGAAGCCACAGGCTATGCACATGCGTCAGACTTGTCCGAAGCAGCACTCAAGCGGGCCGCCGACGCTGTGCAGGCAGTGAAGCATGGGCATACCGGTACGATGGCGGCAGGCCCCGCGGCGACAAACGCGCATCTTTACGGCGAGGACAATCCGCTCGGCGGGCCGTCGTTTGAAGAGAAAGTGAAACTGCTACAGGAAATTGATGCCTATGCGCGCGCCAAAGACCCGCGCGTGCGGCAGGTCTCGGCCTCGCTCTCAGGCGAATGGCAGGCGGTGATGATCATGCGCGCCGACGGGCAGCTTGTGCGCGATATCCGCCCGCTGGTGCGCTTCAATGTCAGCGTTGTGGTCGGCGACGGCGACCGGCAGGAATCCGGCTCGTTCGGCACAGGCGGTCGCGAAAATTATACACGCTTCATTGAAACCGAAAGCTGGCAGGCGGGCGCTGATGAAGCGCTGCGGCAGGCGCTGGTAAACCTCGATGCCGTCCCCGCCCCTGCCGGTGAAATGGATGTGGTGCTCGGGCCGGGCTGGCCGGGCATCCTGCTGCATGAAGCCATCGGCCACGGGCTTGAAGGCGATTTCAACCGCAAGGGGCAGTCAGCCTTTGCGGGCCTGATGGGTGAGCGCGTGGCATCCCCCGGCGTGACTGTTGTGGATGACGGTACACTGAGCGACCGGCGCGGTTCGTTGACCGTGGACGACGAAGGCACGCCGACGTCGCGCACGGTGCTGATCGAGGACGGCATCCTCAAAGGCTTCATGCAGGACCGGCTGAATGCGCGCCTCATGGGCGTGGCTGCGACCGGCAACGGACGCCGACAAGGTTATGCCCATCAACCAATGCCGCGCATGACCAACACCTACATGACCGCTGGCGACCGCGACCCCGGCGAAATTCTGGCGGGCGTCAAAAAGGGCATCTACGCGACGAACTTCGGTGGCGGCCAGGTGGATATCACCAACGGCAAATTCGTGTTCACCTGCACCGAGGCCTACCTCATCGAAAACGGCAAGGTGACCACACCAATCAAGGGCGCGACATTGATTGGCAACGGCCCGGATGCCCTTACCCGTGTCAAAGCCATCGGCAACGACATGAAACTCGACACCGGCATCGGCACCTGCGGCAAAGCCGGACAGGGTGTGCCGGTGGGTGTTGGCCAGCCGACGCTGCACATGGAAAAACTGACTGTGGGTGGCACAGCGGCTTAACATCCCGGCGCAAGCTCGCGCCGCAGCTTACAGATGGTCGACATCGACGACGCTCCAAAACCTCAATTCCTGGATCTACCCCGCTGCGGCTGGATGTCAGATTGATCCGGTCGCACAAATGCGCATAACTGATCCAGCTTATTTTCTGGATACAGTTTAAACCTGATGCGCACACCAAAAATAATCACGACACTGAAAACCTATAGCTGGCCGCTGTTTGCGGCTGACTGCATGGCGGGTGTGACCGTGGCGATGGTGGCATTGCCACTGAGCATCGCCATTGCCATCGCCTCGGGCGCAGACCCGGCACAGGGGTTGGTGACCGCGATTGTCGGCGGCTTCTTCATTTCGCTGGTGGGCGGCAGCCGGGTGCAGATAGGTGGGCCGACCGGCGCATTCATTGTCGTGGTGTTCGGGGTCATCGCGACACACGGCTATGACGGGTTGGTGCTGGCGACATTCATGGCCGGGGTCATCTTGCTGGTGGCAGGCTATTTTCGCATCGGTCGGCTGATTGCCTATGTGCCGGAGGCCGTGGTCAACGGTTTTACCATGGGCATTGCCGTCATTATCGCCGCCAGCCAGCTTGCGGATATTTTCGGGCTCAGTCTGGACACGATGCCAGCCGACTTCGTGGAGAAGATCCCCGCCCTGTGGGCCGCACGCGACACATTCAATCTGCCCGCCGCCCTTATTGCCGTGCTGACGCTTGGATTGATCATCGGTGCCCGGCGGCTTGCCCCGCGATTTCCCGGGCTGATTGTTGCGGTTGCCGCCGGGTCAGCGCTGGTTGTGTTCATGGGACTACCGGTGGACACGGTGGCCAGCCGCTTCGGCGAACTTCCAAGCCAGCTTCCGATGCCGGGCCTGCCGGACTTCTCGCTGGCGCGGGTGCAGGAACTGCTGCCGTCCGCTTTTGTAATTGCGTTTCTGGCCGGCGTTGAATCGCTTCTGTCCGCCATGGTCGCGGATCGGATGATTGGTGGGGCGCACAGGCCTAATGCCGAGGTTATGGCGCAGGGCGTTGCCAATGTGGCGTCGTCGCTGTTTGGCGGCATGCCGGCGACGGGCGCCATCGCGCGCACCGCAACCAATGTCAGGGCCGGCGGCAAGACGCCTGTTGCAGGGATCGTGCACGCGCTGGTCATTCTCGCGGTGATGATGCTCGCAGCGCCTCTGGCAGGCTACCTGGCAATGCCGGCGCTGGCGGCGCTGCTGCTGATGACCGCATGGAACATGGCGGAGCCGCATAGGTGGGGCAGCTATGGCGCACTGCCGCGCTCCGACCTGTTCTTGATGCTGCTGACGCTGGTACTCACCGTGCTGATCGACCTGACGGTCGCTATCGGCATTGGCGTCTCCGTCGGCCTGGCGCTCCGGTTGCTAAACCGGGACGCGCCGCCAGACGACTGGACGACGCCGGAGCGGTGAGGGCGGCACACGGGGTTCACACGCTCCTGAGGAAGGCTGCAATCTGCGCGTCGCTCTTCAGGCGGACGACCTTTTGCGGACTCACGTATTTCTCTATGGCCGCATCAATTTCCGGCTGGGTATCGCGCGGGAAATTCCATAGCCAGACGAAAAATTCGCGGTCGAAGCGTTCCGGACAATCAGGTGCCATGTCGGGGCGGGTCCGGCCATAGCTGCCAAGCACCCGGGTGAATGCGCGCCAGATGCTTTTGAACCGGTTGGTATCGAGCACAATCACCAGATCGACGATCGACAGGCGAAGGCCCAAAGTGTCCGCATAGTTGCCATCCATTACCCAGCTCCGACCTGCCGCGAGCACAGCTACTTTTGTATTCCACGCGTTTTCATCCATGTTTACCCAGCCGGGCTGCCAGTGATGCTGGTCGAGATGGATCACGGGAATGTCAAGCTTGCGGGCCAGCGACGCCGCAAGTGTTGATTTTCCCGCGCCGCCGGGACCAAGTATGAGTATGCGCTGCATGCGTGCCCCTGCCCGCCGGCTTCTATGACGTCCGACGCATATCACGGAATCTTTCCGGCACGGTATCGAACGCGTTAGGGTCCGCACCCATTGCTCTTGTGCCCGGAGATTTCTTGCATGCGCCTGTTCGATCCGGTGTTCCGGTATATCAGCCGCCGCGTCAGCGCGTTTCTGGAAAAGCCATTGCGCGGCTACCAGCCGTTTACACCGTCTGACCCTGAAACCCTGCGCAAGGTACTGCAGCCCGGCGACGTGTTGCTGGTGGAAGGCAACAGGCGGATGTCCGCGGCGATCAAATATCTGACGCAGTCCACATGGTCGCACGCAGCGCTTTTTGTCGGCGATGCGGCGCCGCCCGCCGAACCGGGCGGTGAGCGGTGCATGCTGGTGGAGGCTGATGTGAAGGAAGGCGTAGTGGCGGTACCGCTTTCCAAATACGCCGAGTTCAACACCCGCATCTGCCGCGCCGTCGGCCTGACATCGGCGGACCGGGCAAAGGTCATCGCCTATGCAGTCGGCCGCATCGGCAATACATATGACATGCGCAATGTCTTCGATCTGTTGCGCTACCTGCTGCCCACGCCACCAGTGCCTGTACGCTACCGGCGGCGGATGCTGGCGCTGGGGGCCGGCGATCCGACGCGGGCGATCTGTTCAACCATGATTGCACAGGCGTTTCACGAAGTGCCCTACCCGATCCTGCCGCTGACCTCGACGCAGGACGATCCAACGCCGCGCATTACCTCCAGCTACAGCCGCAACGAAATAATGCATATCCGGCATTATTCGTTGTTCGTGCCGCGCGACTTTGACGTGTCGCCATTCTTCCGTATCGTCAAGCCGACCATTGAAGGTGGCTTCGATTACAGGTCACTGGTCTGGGCAGATGAAGAGAAGCCTGAAAAAGCGGGCGGCTAGTAGGAGAATTCGGCAAACAGGTGATCGAGATTGCCTTTCCATTTGCCGTTGTAGAGATCGAGCAGTTCTTCAGCCGGCGTGCGGCCGTCTTCCAGTGTCGATTCAACGGCTGACAGGAAACCGCGTTCGTCACCATCAAATCCGTCGGAGCGGGCGCGGGCCTTGAGACCGTCGCGGGCAATTGCCAGCGCATCGCGGGCAATTTCGAGGACGGTGGTGTCGCGGAACGGGGTTTTGAGGGCGCTGACATTGACCTGCCGGCGCAAGGCTTCGCGTTCTTCGGCCGTCCAGTCCTTGACCAGATCCCATGCGGCAGCCTGTGCGGCGCCATCATAGAGAAGGCCAACCCAGAAAGCTGGCAGCGCACACAGACGCCGCCACGGGCCGCCATCTGCACCGCGCATTTCAATGAAGCGCTTGAGGCGGGCTTCGGGGAAGATGGTGGTGAGGTGGCTTTCCCAGTCGTCCAAAGTCGGGCGCTCGCCTTCAAGACCTTTCAGCCTGCCTGCCAGAAAATCCCTGAAGGAATGACCGGCAACATCTATGTAGCGGCCGTCGCGATAAACGAAATACATCGGCACATCGAGCGCATAATCCGCGTACTGCTCAAAGCCGAAACCGTCTTCAAAGACGAAAGGCAGCATGCCGGTTCGCTCCTTGTCCGTATCCAGCCACACGGCGGCACGGTTGGAGAGAATGCCGTTGGGCTTGCCGTCCATGAAGGGCGAATTGGCGAAGATGGCGGTGACGATGGGCTGGAGCGCCAGCGCGATCCGGTATTTCTGAACCATGTCGGCTTCAGATGAGAAGTCGAGATTCACCTGCACGGTGCAGGTGCGGAACATCATGTCCAGCCCGCGACTACCGACCTTGGGCATGTATTTCTTCATGATGCCGTAGCGGCCCTTGGGCATGATGGGTGTCTGCTCAAGGCTGCGGCGCGGGGCAAAGCCAAGACCGATGAAACCAGCGCCGATCTCATCTGCCACTGCGGCCACCTGATCGAGATGGGTATGCACCTCATCGCAGGTATCATGCAGGGTCTCCAGCGGTGCGCCGGACAATTCAAACTGGCCGCCGGGCTCAAGCGTAATCGAGCCACCGCCCGTTTTATCATTGCCCATCAGGGCGATGACATGGCCGTCTTCAAGGACAGGTTCCCAGCCGAAGCGCTGCATGCCGTCCAACATGGCCTTTACGGTCGCGCCGGTTTCACCGGGTGCGTTGTCGTAGGGCATGGGGGACAGGTCGTTGAGGCGGTAGCCGAACTTTTCGTGCTCGGTGCCAATGCGCCATTGGGATTCCGGCTTTGACCCAGAGGCGAGAAACGCCACCAGTTCATCACGTGTTTCGACTACTTGCGCCTTGTCGCGCGTGGCGGGCGGTGCCGACATACTGATTATTCCCTGACCCCATACCGCAGCCGCTGACCGGCGCCGGATTTTTGGCTGAACCCCTATAGCTTTCGTCATGTAAGGGCTAGGGCAAATCCACACAAGGTTTAAGGTCTGCCCCGCCACACCGAAGAATGAGCAATCGGCGCGTTTCTGCCTAACGCCAGTCGCCCAATATCGCCTGCCACAGCGCCATGGCGGCGACCAGCGCGGTGTCGGCGCGCATGATGCGGGGCCCGAGCGAGACCGGGTGGGCGCATCGCATGGATGCCAGCATTTTGCGCTCGGCATCGTCAAAACCGCCTTCAGGGCCGATCAGGATGGCCCACGGCAATGTCTTCACGTTGGCGGGTAGCGCGTTGAGATAATCTGCCGGGGCAATCAGCTTGGAGCCGCTGCCTGGCAACGCTTCGTCGCAGAAAAGAATCTGGCGTTCGGCGGACCAGCGGTTGAGAACCGCATCAAGCTTCAGCGATTCTTCCACTACAGGCACCGAGAGCATGTTGCATTGCTCCGCTGCCTCAACGCAGTTGGCCTGCAGGCGCGACGTCTTGACCCGTTCGGCCTGCGTACGGCGGGTGATGACCGGCTGCAGCAGGGACGCGCCCATTTCGGTGGCCTTCTGGGCCACATAGTCGATGCGGGTGCGCTTGATCGGCGCAAACAGCAGATGCAGGTCCGGCGCGCCATCGCCAGGTGCAGGGGATTGGGCGCGGGTTTTTTCGATCGCCGTGGCGGTCGCCCGCTTTTTACCGATTTCATCCAGCCGGATCAGCCATTCGCCGTCTTCGCCGTTGAAGGCCAGCAGCGTGTCGCCGGCTTTGCGGCGCATGACATTGGCAAGATAGTGGGCGTGCTCGGGGGTCAGCTCCAAAGCTGCGTCCGCGCCAAGGGGGACCTCAACAAAGAGGCGAATCAAATTTGTCCGGTTGCTCGACATGATGCCTCCCAGTATCACGGGACAGCATCACGGGACCAACAATCATGCCGCAAGACCCAGAACCCAAAAGCCCGGACACCAGCGGCAGCGTCGCCGACGCGCCGCCGGACAACTGGGTGGACCTTTACGCGCCTGCCCGTATTCGGCCCTATCTGCGGCTGATGCGCGCCGACCGGCCTATCGGCACATGGTTGCTGTTCTGGCCATGTGCCTGGTCCATCACGCTGGCGGCGCCGCAGACCGGGCAATATGTACTGCATCCGGCAATTCTTTACCTGCTGGCTTTGTTTCTGCTTGGCGCCTTCGTGATGCGCGGTGCGGGGTGTGCGTGGAACGACATTACCGACCGGGACATTGATGCGAAGGTGGCGCGCACTGCAAGCCGGCCGATCCCCTCAGGACAGGTGAGCGTCAATCAGGCGCTGTGGTTTCTGATCGGGCTGCTAGCGATAGGTTTTTTGGTGCTGGTCCAGCTTAGCTGGACGGCCATCGGGCTTGGCGTCGCATCGCTGACGCTGGTGGCGATCTATCCCTTTGCGAAGCGGTTTACGTGGTGGCCGCAGGTGTTTTTGGGGCTCGCCATAAATTGGGGTGCGCTGATGGGCTGGGCTGCGGTGACCGGATCACTCGCGCTCGCACCCCTGTGCCTCTATCTGGCGGGCATTGCGTGGACGCTTGGCTATGACACGATTTACGCGCATCAAGACAAGGAAGACGACGCGTTGATCGGCGTAAAATCAACGGCCCTGCGACTGGGCGGCACTACCAAGCCGTGGCTTTGGGGGTTTTACGGGGCAACGCTGGTGCTGCTGGCACTGGCCGGGCTGTTCGCGAGCATTGGCTGGGTTTACTTCGCGGGGCTGGCAATCGGTAGCTTCCACCTCATGCGTCAGGTGCGCGATACGGATCTCGATAACGGGGCTGAGTGCCTGGCGGCATTCAAATCCAACAGGGATTTCGGCGTGATCGTGTTTGCAGCCCTGCTGGCAGGGACCCTGGGGACGTCGCTCTAGCCGCCGTATCCGGCAGAGAAACAAGGTTTTCAAGCCATGCGCAGGCCGCAGAGCTGACTTCTCGCAAGTGCGATTGCTTTTTTGTGCAGTGCACACCAAATATGAGGCGGTCACGGAATTGATCCTGACCGCAGATTTTTGGGAGCCCGACATGTCAAAATTCGTAAAAGCGTGGCTCAATGCCGCCGCCACGTCCGCAAGCGCCTTTGCCGGCATGCCCTATGCACCCGTTGAACTGCGCGCTGAAAATGACGACGCGCCGGAACAGCTGGCACTGCCTTTGGACGGCCCGGACCACCGATCGCGGGTTCGGTCTGAAGCAACGCAGCAGGCAAAAGCCGCCTGATCCTGCCGGATAATACAACCAATTGACGCTTCTCCCGGCATAACCGGTGGGAGGCGTTTTTGTGTCTGGGTGGCCAAATTTCCCGGGATTGACGCAAACACTGAACCATGGTTCACTTCTTTAAGAAATGAACCGGAGTTCAAAACTTGGCATATCGCAAAACCGGTAAAGTCGTGGCCCGGCTCGAGGCCAACAGGACGCGCATTCTGGATGCGGCCCTCGCCCTTGTGTTTGAAGGTGGATTTCAGGCGGCCAGCATGGCGGCTGTGGCCGCACGCGCCGGTGTGGCAACGGGCACGCTATATGGCTATGTCGCCTCGCGCGAGGCGCTGCTGCTTGATGTCTTCCGCACAATCTCAGACGCCGAGATGAGCCGGCTTGAAGAGATTGCCGCGGGCCCCGGGCGTCCGGCGCAGCGGTTGCGCGATGTGGCACATGCTTTTGTGAGTCGGGCGGTGCGCGGTGCGCGGCAGGCCTATGCGCTGTTGGCAGAGCCCGTTGACGGCGCGCTGGCAGAAGAACGCCTGAGCTACCGGCGGCGGCATGCGGCGATTTTCGAGCGGCTGATCCGTGAAGCATCGGCGGCAGGCGAGATTGCACCAATGGATGCGCATGTGACGGCCGCAGCCATTGCAGGCGCCATTCCCTCAGCACTGACGCTGTACGGCCCGGGCCAGATCCCCGATGCGGGGGCATTGATAGATACGGTATTGCGTATGGCCGGGCTTGATCCGCATACGAATGATGAGACGGAAGGACTATCCCATGATCAATCCGCTTGATCTTTTGACGCAAGACCAGTTCGACGAGGTGAAGCAGCGCTCCGACGCGCAGGCGATCTGGCTCGTTGCGTTTAACTGGGGACTGATTTTCGGCGCCATGGCGATGTTCGCCATCTGGCCGGGCGTGCTGACATTCCTTGCGGCGGTTATCATCATTGGGGCACGGCAGCTTGGACTGGCGGTACTTATGCATGACGGCGCACATGGCACGCTGGCCAAGAGCCCGGACCTAAACATGTTCCTGTCGCAGTGGCTGTGTGCCTACCCGATGCTCGCGGAGACCATGGCCTATCGCCGCTATCATCTGACGCATCATCGCTTTACGCAGCAGGACAACGACCCGGATCTCATCCTGTCAAAGCCGTTTCCGATTACGCGCAAGAGTTTTCGGCGCAAGCTAATCCGCGATCTGACGGGGCAGACGGGCTATCAGCAGCGCAAGGCGCAGATCCTGAATGCGCTGGGTAACAAGTCGATGAGCTGGGACAAGCGCATCGACCATTTTGCAGGGAAGCTTGGCCGCGCTGTTTTTGCGAATGTGGTGCTGTTCTCAGTGCTGGCACTCGTCGGCCAATGGCATCTTTATTTTCTACTGTGGGTGCTGCCGATGCTTACCTGGCATCAGGCTGTCACGCGCGTACGCAATATCGCCGAGCACGCCATGGTGCCCGACAACAATGACGACTTCCGCAATGCGCGCACCACCAAGGCCAACTGGTTCATGCGATTCATTCTGGCGCCGAACTTCGTCAACTATCACGTGGAGCATCACCTGTTCATGTGGGTGCCCTGCTACAACCTACCCAAGTTGCACAAGTATCTGCTGGCCAACGGGCATGGCGACCGGATGGAAATCCGCGACGGGTATATCGGCGTACTGAAGATGGCGACGTCACGGCCCGACGACGAGGACAAGCCGGGCGAGGTCATCCACAACGCCCGCAAGCGGCGGGTCGCCGGCATTGTTTCGGAAGGCTTCACAGAGACGGATGCCAATGCCGCCTGAAGCCGCTGCGGCCCATGCTGCACAGGCTGACCCTGGCGCCTATGTAACCGGCAATTCCGTATTGCAGGCAGCGCCGCTCGTGCCTGAAATCATGCTGCATCTTGCAGATGAGCGCGCGCCCCTGTGGCACAAGACCCAGCGCGACATGTGGGACGACGGCATCGTTCTGCCCTATTGGGCGTTTGCGTGGGCCGGCGGCCAAGCGCTGGCGCGGCTGCTGCTGGATGAACCCGAACGGGTCCAGGGCAAGCGCGTTCTTGATTTCGCGTCCGGCAGCGCCATCGGCGCCATTGCGGCCATGAAGTCCGGTGCCGCAGAGGCCCTGGCTGTTGATATTGATCCGCTGGCGGAAGTCGCAGCGCTGATGAATGCCGACGCCAATGGCGTGACCATCACAACATCGGCAGAAAACATCATCGGCCAGCCGATGGACCGGTGGGACATCATCATTGCCGGCGACATCTGCTACGAGCAGTCAGTCGCCGAGGCCGTACGTGACTGGCTGCAAGCGCGTGCAGCGGCAGGATGCGAAGTCCTGCTCGGCGACCCCGGCCGGACATTCATGCCGCGCGGCGCGGTAGAGCCTGTCATCGGCTATGGGGTCAAATCATCGCGTGAGCTGGATGACACCGATGTACGCAATGCAAGGGTCTGGCGGTTTACCGGCACGCGTCTAGACTGAGCGCGCGACTCAACAGAGACTCAAAAAACAAAGGGATGCAGATGATGGCGGGAACACAGATTGAGGCTGTTGGGCTTTATGTGGGGCTCAACCTGTTGCTGACGCTTCTCCTTGCCATTCTGGTGGTACGCCAGCGGCTCAAGACCGGCGTCAGCTTCGGCTCCGGTGGCAGTAATGACATGGAACATGCCATTCGGGCGCACGGCAACAATGTCGAATATATCGCGCTTGTTTTGCCGGGGCTGATCATGCTGGCCCTGCTTGGTGCCTCCACCACGCTGATCCATGTGGCCGGCATCATGGTCACTGTGTCGCGGCTCGGCCATGCCATCGGCATCTCGAAATCCATTACACCGCTGCGCCGGCTGGGGACGCTGTTCACCTGGGTCGGCATTGCGATCATCGGCATTGGCTGCCTCTGGTATGTGCTTTCCTAGCAGCACGCAGCACTAGGAGCGTGCCGGTTTGCCGGTCGACCCCCACAATTCGTATTTAGTGCGCCAGATATCAGGCGTAACGATTTCCGGTGGCTCCCCATTATCGAGATACCAGCTGTCGACCACCCATTGGGCGCCGGTTTCCTGATCGATAATGGTAGGGGCCATATGCGGCATCGTGTCGAAGAAATCGCCCCTGTGCAGCCGCCCGCCAAGGCGGTGCTTTGTCAGCAGATCATCGGCGACAAGCATTTGCAGATAGGTGGTTGTGTTGACGGTTTCGTCAGCGCAATCCATCTGATGCGACATCCACATATTGGAATAGGTGCCGCCCAGATCTGCGTCAGTGCCGGTAGCTGCACCGGCCAGATGCTCCATGCGTGCCACAGCCCGTTTGATAAGGACGCGCTCTGCTTGTGCATTGGCGGGGGGAGGGGCAAAAATTACACGAACCGAGGCCCACTGCCCGTCTGACAGCGAAACCTCGTGCCGGTCGTAGCAGCCATATCCGGAGCAGATGACGAAATGCTGCGGTGTTGGGCCACCTTCAGGATGCAGGCTGTAAATACGCTCCGCAATCGGCCGGTCCCGCCCGCCTGCACACCCCGCCAGAACTGCGGTGATAAGGGCCAGAAGGATGCCGTATCCGGCAGACTTTCGAACTGTCATTGGCTTTCTCTAGCAATTCATTCAATCGAGGGCCACATGGGCCTCAATTTCGGTCTATAGGTGGGTTATAGCCCAACCTTGCGCTATACATTGCTCACGCCCGCGTGAACCCGCGTCGCGGCGATATTCATCATCAAAGGCACCGCCACCTGTATGTCGACCAATCCGATTAGTGACCTTGAACTGGCCCACACTGCCGTATCCAAACTCATGAAAGCCGGAGCTGACGCCGCAGATTCCATTGCGGCGGCAGGCACATCCATGTCGGTCTCCTTCCGCATGGGCAAACTTGAGGATGTTGAGCGGTCGGAGGGCACTGATCTTGGCATCCGCGCGATGGTCAAAGGGGCCAACGGGGCCATGCGGCAGGCCAGCGTGTCGCTGTCCGACACCAGCGGGCAGGCGCTTGATGAAGCGGTGGAACGGGTCGTCGCCATGGCACGGCTGGCACCTGACGACCCCTTTTGCGGATTGGCTGACCCGGCACGGCTAGCAACAGAAATTGCTGACCTCGACCTTGATGACCATCAAGCACCGGACGCGGACACACTTGCTGCCCGCGCGGAAGCCGCTGAACGCGCCGCGCTGGATATAGCAGGTGTCACAAACTCAATGGGTGCAGGTGCCGGCTGGGGCCGGTCGCAGATGGCACTTGTTACCAGCGACGGGTTTGAAGGCACGTATGGTGCAGGCTCGCATTCAATCTCATGCTCCGTGCTGGCCGGCGAAGGCACGAATATGGAGCGCGACTATGATTTTACGTCGGCGCGTTACCTGAGCGAACTCGATGCGCCTGAGACCGTGGGCAAGAGCGCCGCGGACAAAGCTGTGAAGCGGCTCAACCCACGCAAGATGAAGAGTCAGGCTGTGCCGGTTATTTATGACCCGCGCGTATCGGGCGGGCTCGTCGGGCATCTCGCGGGGGCTGTCTCGGGCACATCGGTTGCGCGTGGCACCAGCTTTTTGAAGGACAAGATGGGCCAGCAGGTGCTTGCATCCGGCCTCAACATTGTCGACGACCCGCGCATCCTGCGTGGCCGTGCGTCAAAGCCGTTTGACGGTGAAGGGGTGCTGACCGGATTGCTGACACTGGTAGATGACGGTGTGCTGCAAAGCTGGGTGATGGATACGTCCTCAGCCAAACAGCTGGGGCTTGAAACATCAGGCCGTGCCGCCCGCGGCACCGGAGGCCCTCCCGGCCCATCCACCACCAATCTTTATATGGAAGCCGGCAAGATGAGCCCCGATGAGCTGATCGCGGACATCAAGCAAGGTCTCTATGTCACCGAGCTGATCGGCATGGGCGTCAACGGCATTACCGGCGATTATTCGCGCGGTGCGGCAGGCTATTGGATTGAGGACGGGAAGATCACCTATCCGGTGACCGAGATTACGATTGCGGGTAACCTCAAGGACATGTTTATGAATATGACGCCTGCGGATGACCTTGTGTTCCGCTATGGCACCAATGCCCCCACCATGCGCGTTGAAGGCATGACCATTGCCGGATCTTAAAATGCCGGATCACAACAAAACTAAGGCTGACCACGCTGCCCTATGTGATGCGGTGCGCGAGGGCGGCGCGCTTGCGCTTGAGCATTTCAACAAGGGGGTGCTGGCCTGGCAGAAGGAAGACAATACGCCGGTGACAGAAGCAGACCTTGCGGTGGACGCGCTGCTCAAGGAGCGCCTGCAATCAGCGCAACCGGATTATGGCTGGCTTTCCGAAGAAACCGAGGACGACGAGACGCGGCTTTCCACGCAACGGCAATGGATTGTGGATCCGATCGACGGAACGCGGGCCTTCGTCAAAGGCCGCCCGCACTTTTCGGTGGTGGCTGCGCTGATTGAGAACGGGCGGCCGATTTCAGGCGCCATCTACAATCCGGCAACCGACGAGTTCTTTGAGGCGCAGACCGGTCGTGGGGCTAAGCTCAATGGAGTGCCAATATCGGTCAGCGGTGCCGAACATGTTGAAGGCTGCCGGATGCTTGGAGCGGCCGACATGTTCCAGCACCCCGCATGGCCCCAAAAATGGCCGGACATGGAGATCGCCCAGCGCAACTCCATTGCCTATCGCGGGGCACTGGTGGCGGCCGGACAATTTGATGCCATGCTTGTCATGACGTGGAAAAATGACTGGGATCTTGCCGCAGCGGACCTGATTGTTCATGAAGCCGGGGGGCGGTTGACGGATCATCAAGGTCGCGGGCTTACATATAATGCCATTGATCCACGCCATCGCAGTGTGGTGGCGGCGGGGCCTACCCTCTATCAGGCCCTGCACGCACGGATCGGCGATATTGTTCTGCAGAACTAGCAGGCCTGCCAGACAGGCCAAGGTGAAGGAGTGCGGCGGCGATGAGTGACTCAGAAGACGGCGAAAAGCAGCTTTTGCATCTGGTGCTGGGCGGACGGCTGACGGATATGGCCGGCACCGAATTTGAAGATTTGTCCAAGGTCGATGTGGTCGGTGTGTTTCCCAACTACAAAGAGGCCCATCAGGCATGGCTGTCCGCTGCACAGCGGACGGTGGACGACGCGCAAACGCGCTACTTCATCGTGCATCTGCACAAGCTTCTGGACCCGGACAGTAACCACGACGCGTAAGCGTGCGGCACCTGCCGGTGGGGGAGAGGCCTGCTGTTAAAACGGATTGTCAGATCTGGCTTCGTGACGTGGCTGATGGCGGTGCTCGCGGCGGGCTATATCCGCTTGGTGCTGGCCACCAGCCGCATCACGTTTCGCGGCATCGAAATTCCACAAAGCCTGTGGGATCGTGACGAGCCGTTCATCCTTGCCTTCTGGCATGGGCAGATGCTGTTGCTTGTGCATTCCTGGCAAACCAAGCGGCCCGTCCGCATGCTGATCTCGCAGAATTTTGATGGCGAGATGATTGCCGCGGCGCTTGAGCGGTTCAACATCATGGCCGTGCGCGGATCGTCAGACAAAGGCGGTAAGGACAAAGGCGGCAAGGCTGCCATTCGTGCGATGATGAAGGCGACGAAGAACGGTGAATCCATCGGGTTCACGCCGGACGGTCCAAAAGGCCCGCGCATGCGGGCCAAGGAAGGCATTGTGGTGGTGGCTCGGCTCGCCGGCGTGCCGATTGTGCCCGTGGTGGCAGCAGCAAGCCGCCGACGGGTGATTGGTAGCTGGGACCGGTTTTTGCTGGTCCTGCCGTTCACGCGCGGGGTCATCATCTGGGGCGACCCCATTCATGTGCCGCGCGACATAGATGATGCGGGAATTGAAGCTGTGCGGGCCAAAATCGAAACAACGCTCAACCAGATGAGCCGCGAGGCCAGCGCCTTGATGGGCTGCCCACCCGTGGAGCCTGCAGCCCCATGACCTCAACGCGCGGCCTGTTCGCCTATTCATTTCTGACCCGGATTCTGGCACCTGCCGTACCGGCGTTCTTGCGCCGGCGGGCAAAGCGCGGCAAGGAAGAGCCTGCGCGCATGCATGAGCGGCTTGGCCGCCCTACCCTGCCGCGGCCAGGCGGCCCGCTGATGTGGCTGCACGCGGCAAGCGTCGGGGAGTCGCTTTCCGTCCTGCCATTGATCGAGCGGCTGCTTGCAGCCCGGCCCGGCATGGCGCTGCTGGTTACAACCGGCACGGTAACATCCGCGACGCTGCTGGAATCGCGGCTGCCGAAAGGTGCGTTTCATCAATATGTGCCTGTGGATACGCCCGGCGCAATCAACGGCTTTCTCGACCACTGGCGGCCCGATTATGCGGTGCTGGTGGAAAGCGAGCTGTGGCCCAACCTCATCTCACTTACCTGTGCACGCGGCATCGGCATGGCGCTGATCAATGCGCGAATGTCGGCGTCATCCGTTCGCGGCTGGCGTTGGTGGACTGCGACCGCCCGCGCCCTGACAGGCAGCTTTGACGTGGTGCTGGCGCAAGACGAGACAGCTGCCACACGCCTGAAACTGCTGGGGGCAACCGGCGCAATCGCTGCAGGCAATCTCAAGGTGGATGCACCACCGCCGCCCGCACCTGATATGCTGATGGGTGATCTGACACGCCAGCTCGGCGGTCGGGTGGCATGGATTGCCGCGAGCACGCATCCCGGCGAAGAGCGGATCATCGCCGAGGCGCATCAATTGCTGAAGCAGGCGTTGCCGGGCTTATTGACGGTGATTGCGCCACGCCACCCAGAGCGCGGGAGTGACCTCGTGCAAATGCTTACCGGCATTGGGCTCAATGTAGCGCAGCGCAGCGCCGGGCAAAACGTCACCGGCACCACCGACATTTACATGGCGGACACATTGGGTGAGCTTGGTGGCTTTTTCCGTATTCTGACAATTGTATTCATGGGCGGCTCGCTTGTGCGGGTGGGCGGACACAACCCGATTGAACCGGCTCTGCTGGGCGCCGCGCTGATATCCGGACCGCATAGACACAACTTCACCGATATCTACCGCGCCTTTGATGACAACAATGCCTGCGAAACCGTGCATGACGCGGCATCGCTGGCCGCAGCTGTCGGCCGGTTGATGGCGGACGGGACGCTTGCGGGCGCGCGCCTGAGCGCGGCGGCAACAACCGCCGGCAATCTCACCGGTGCGCTAGACGTGACGCTGGACACTTTGCTGCCGCGGCTGGATGCGGCAATGCCGGGTCTTACTGGGCCGGGTCTTTCCGGGGAAGGCATCGAGCAGCATGCGCGCACCTGACCACTGGTATGAGCCGCCGGGCTGGCGGGCGCAGCTATTGCAGCCGGTGGCGACAGCCTATGCGGCGATTGCGCGGCTGCGACAACGCATGATTGTGCCGCAACGCGCCAGCCTTCCCGTCGTGTGCGTCGGCAATATCACGGCAGGTGGCAGCGGCAAGACGCCGGTGGCCATCGCGCTGGCCAGGCGGTTGAGCGCACTTGGCGAGCGGCCCGTCTTCCTGACGCGCGGCTATGGCGGGCGGGTTCCGGGTCCCATACTCGTGGACGCGGACAGGGCACTGGCTATTGATGTGGGTGACGAGCCGCTTTTGCTGGCGCGGTTTTTCCCGACCATCGTATCCGGCAACCGTCCGAAGGGCGCGGACACCGCGGCCCTGACGGACGGCAGCGTTGTGGTGATGGATGACGGCTATCAAAACCCGTCGCTGCAAAAGGATGCAGGCATATTGGTGGCTGATGCCGATGTGGGACTTGGCAATGGACGACTGATCCCCGCCGGGCCATTGCGCGAACTGCCCCAAGCTGCGCTTGAACGTGCTGATGCGCTGGTATTGATGGGCGACGGGCGCGCAGGTGATGCGATTGCGGCGCAGGCCGAAGCCCTCGGCGTGCCGACCTTTCATGGGCGGCTGGAACCTGTTGGCGACCGCGACCAATGGCGCGGCAGGCGGGTGCTTGCATTTGCAGGCATTGGCCGACCTTCCAAGTTTTTTGCGTCGCTTGATGCCCTCGGGGTGGATATACGCGAACAGCAGATCTATGCGGACCATCATGTCTATACGGATGATGAGGCGCAGGCGATGCTGAGCCGAGCACGCGCGCACGGGCTTGAGCTGGTGACAACGCAGAAAGATCAGGCGCGGCTGAGGGGCTCGGGGCATTCTGGCGCATTGGCTGAACTTTATGCGACGGCACGCACGCTTGAGGTGGAAGTTGCATTTGACGATGCTGCAGGGCTGGACCAAATTCTCAAGGTACGCATCAATGCCGCCACGCACGCTGGCGCATACAGGGCCTTTTGACAATGAGCACTGCTGAACACGTCAACTGGCAGCATCGCCTCGAAACCATTGCCTTCAAGGCTGTGATGGGGCTGTTTCGCATGATGGGACGTGACCGGGCATCAGCCTTTGGCGGCGCGCTGTTTCGCGTCGTTGGTCCGCGCATTTCGCGGCACAAGAAAGCGCTGGCCAGCATGGCGCGGGCATTACCGGAACTGCCGGAAGCTGAACGCGAAGCCGCAATGATGGAGATGTGGGACAATCTTGGCCGTGTCGCCGGGGAATACGCGCATCTCGATACGTTCACCTCATTGGGTGACGACGCAGACATCAGCGTTGAGGGCCACGAAGTGCTGGCGCCGTTTGCGGATTCCGGCAAGGCTGCGATTTTTGTGTCCGGGCACTTCGCCAATTGGGAGCTCAGTGCATTGGCGGGTGTTGAGGCGGGCGTCGAAGTCGCTGCCGTCTATCGCGCACCCAACAATCCGGCGATTGATGCGTGGATCACCCGGACGCGTCAGGCAAATGTCGTGCCTCATCAGGTGCCCAAAGGGCCTGCGGGTGCGCGCGAGCTGGTGAAGTGCCTGCGCTCGGGCATCAGCCTTTGCCTGCTGGCCGACCAGAAGATGAATGACGGCATTGAGAGCGATTTTTTCGGGCGGCCTGCTATGTCGCCCGCAGCGCCCGCCACCATGGCGCTACGCTATGACGTGCCAATTATACCGGTGAGTTTTGTGCGCGTTGAAGACACGCGCTTTGCGGTCAAGTTCTGGCCGCCGCTGGAATTTGAAAAGACCGGCGACATGCAAGCTGACGTGGCTGCCGTGACCGGCATGATCAACCGGTTTCTGGAAGACTGTATTCGCGCGCATCCCGGCCAGTGGCTATGGCTGCACCGGCGCTGGAAAGACTAGCGGTTCATTCAGGCATCGGGCCTACGATCAGTTGCGGGTCGAGGCGCTGATCTTCCCAATTCATGCGCCAGTCCACATGCGGGCCGGTGGCACGGCCTGTCTGGCCCACGGTACCAATCTGATCACCCTGTGCGACCACCTGCCCCACTTCCACGTCAACCGAGTGCATGTGGAATAGGGTGGATGACAGCGAATACCCGTGGTCGATGATGATGATGCCGCCGGTGAAGAAGTGATCGCTCTCGGCCAACCGCACAATGCCGCCTGCGGGCGCAACAATGGGCGTGCCGACGGGGGCTGCAATATCCAGTCCGAAATGCGGGCGGCGCGCTTCGCCGTTGAGGATGCGCTGCGACCCATATACACCTGAGACGCGGCCTTTGGCCGGCCAGATGAAGCCTTCGAGGAAATTATCCAGCCGCTCGCTTGCCGCGCGCGCCTGAGCAACCTGTGCGTTGTCGGCGGCAATGCGCTTCAGCGTCGCCTTGGAGAAGCCACCAACCTTGCCCGGCGGCAAGCCATCGATGCGCTGAATGTCATAGTCGCGTCGGGCGACGGCAAGCTCGATGATGTCTGCTGAGGTCTCATCATCGCCCGGCCCCATGACCGCCAGCTGTGCGGTCGGCCCATGATCGCGGCCAAAGCCGAATACGAATTTGCCCTGATCGGTGACAGCGAGCGCATGACCTTCGATGGTCACCCTGTCACCTGGTTCAACCGTCCCGATGATTGTGCCACCCTGGGTGAAATTGCCCTGAAAATCGACCGCCAGTGCAGGCGTGGCGAACAAGAACGCTGCTGCTACTGCGACTACGCCGCGCATGTCAGGCAAGTCCCAGATCGCGCTTCACAACGGCTTCGGCAGTTGCATAGGGCTCCTGCCGGTCGACGCTCCAGTAGCGCAATTCATCCAACGTGATGCGCTGACCACTGACAGCGCACACGACATAGGATCCGGGTGCCAGAACATCGTAGTCCGCATCCAGATAACGCAGGCGTGCTTCACCGCCCATTTGACTGTCGAACCGGTTCACCGGGGCCGCTCCATTGATTGTTCAGGGGTACATATTAGCAATCGCGGCATACTAACACGACAAATGTGGCGTCAAAACAGCTCACCCTGCCCTTTTCGCTTAGATGCCGGCTTCCCCTTCGCAGCTATTGCCACAGGTTTGCCGTCCGTTGCCAGCACGGTGACGCGGTCGCCGCGCGCAAATTCCAGCGCAAAGGGACCGGCGGCGCGGGCCGCATCGCTGCTGGAAATAAGTTTGCCCTTGCCATCAAGCGCCAGTGCAAAGCCACGCTCTAGCACGCCTTCGTGTGACAGAGAGATAAGTATTCTGGCGGATTGTTCCAGCCGTTGCTTAGCCTTGGCCATGTGCTGCTCGAAGACGCGCGGCAGCCGTGCGGACTGAGGCTCAAGCGCGCGGCGCGCCTGCTCAATGGCCGTGCCACGGCGGCGGATCAGGCGTTCGCCCAGCGCATCCAGATCCTTGCGGGATTGGGCAAGCTGGGCCTGCGGGCGGCGGGCCTCCAGGCGGCCTGACCATGAGGTGAGCGCATTGCGCCGCTCGAGAAACATGCGCGCGCGCTGACCTGCCAGACGCTCGGTGGTGACATCAAGGCGCTGGCGCTGCATTTCCAGCAACCGCTCAGGCCGGGGCAACGCACGGGCGAGGCTGCGAACGTCCTGACGCGCCTTGTCCAGCCTGCGCGTCATTACCCGATGCTGGCGGGTGGCCATGTCCATCACCTGCGCAACAAGGTCGGCGCGCACGGGGACCGCGTGTTCGGCAGCAGCGGTCGGTGTCGGCGCGCGCAGGTCGGAGGCAAAATCAATTAGCGTCGTATCTGTTTCATGGCCGACGGCGGAGATCAGGGGAATCGCGCTATCAGCCGCCGCGCGGACCACGACTTCCTCGTTGAAGGGCCACAGATCCTCAACGCTGCCGCCACCGCGCGCGACGATGATCAGGTCGGGGCGCGGAATCTTGCCGCCGGGTTCCAGCGCGTTGAAGCCTCTGATGCCCGCAGCAACTTCCGCAGCGGCCGTTTCACCCTGCACCCGGGTTGGCCAGATCAATACGTGGCGCGGAAACCGATCGCGCAGGCGATGCAGGATATCGCGGATGACGGCCCCCGAGGGTGACGTGACCACACCGATGACGCCGGGCAGATAGGGCAGCGGCTTTTTGCGGTCCGAATCAAACAGACCTTCAGCCGCCAACTGCTTGCGGCGTTGTTCCAGCAGTGCCATCAGCGCGCCAACCCCGGCAGGCTCAATCGACTCAATGACGATCTGATATTTGGACTGGCCGGGGAATGTGGTGAGGCGGCCCGTGGCGATGACCTCAAGGCCCTGTTCGGGCTTTGTTGCCATGCGGGCGGCATTGCCCTTCCAGATGACGCCCGAAAGGACCGCGCGGTCATCCTTCAGGTCGAGATAGATATGGCCGGAGGCCGGGCGCGAGACGCGGCCGATTTCACCGCGCACCCGCACATGGCCGAACTGGTCTTCGACCATACGCTTGAGGGCACCGGATATCTCGGAAACCGAGTATTCCGGAGCATTGCCCAATTGCGGGTCGGTGTCGGTATCTGAGGGCATTTTCGGGATCAAATCCGGGGTCAGGTTCGGGGGCAGGCGGGTGGGTTCTATCGGCGCAAAACTTCGTGCTAGAACCCACGCACTTCACGTATTGGGCATGCTAACGGCACTGGCGCTGCGGGCAACACCCATATCCTCAATTGATGGGTATATCGCAATGAAAGTTCTGGTTGTCGGGTCCGGCGGGCGCGAGCATGCATTGTGTTGGAAATTGGCGCAAAGCCCCCGACTCACCAGCCTTTTTGCGGCCCCCGGCAATGCGGGCATGGCGGCGCTGGCGACCTGCGTCGCCATTGGCGCTGAGGATGTGGATGCGCTGTGCGCCTTCGCAAAAAACGAGGCCATTGATCTGGTTGTGATCGGCCCCGAAGGCCCGCTGGTGGCGGGACTGGCGGACCGGCTGGAAGCGCTTGACATTCGGGCATTCGGACCAAGCGCTGCGGCAGCGCAGCTTGAAGGCTCGAAAGCCTTCACCAAGGCGCTGTGCGACCGTGCCAATATTCCGACCGCCGCCTATGGCCGCTTCAATAATGCCGGTGATGCGCTGGCCTATGTCCGCAAGCAGGGAGCTCCCATCGTCGTGAAGGCGGACGGGCTGGCGGCGGGCAAAGGCGTGACCGTTGCCATGCAGCTTGCCGAGGCTGAGACGGCAATCGAAGAGATATTCGACGGTCGGTTTGGCGCCGCCGGAGCGGAAGTGGTGATCGAAGCCTTTCTGGAAGGCGAGGAAGCAAGTTTCTTTGCGCTGTGCGACGGTGAAACCGCCCTGCCCCTTGCAACCGCACAGGACCACAAGCGCGTTGGCGATGGGGACACAGGACCCAATACAGGCGGCATGGGCGCATATTCACCCGCGCCGGTGCTGACGCCTGACCTTATCAAAACCGTCATGGCACGGATCATTGAACCGACCCTTGCCACCATGAAGGCGGAAGGCATGCCCTACAAAGGCGTGCTCTATGCCGGGCTGATGATGACCACCAAGGGGCCGGAGCTGATTGAATACAATGCGCGCTTCGGCGACCCGGAATGCCAGGTGCTGATGATGCGGATGAAAAGCGATCTGCTGGATCTGCTTGACGCAGCGTCAGCGGGAACTCTTGCGGGCAAGAACGTTGACTGGCGTCCAGACCCGGCGCTGACAGTGGTGATGGCGGCCAACGGATACCCGGGCAGCTATGACAAGGGCAGCGAAATTCGCGGACTTGCTGCGGCAGGGGCCGGTGACGACGTCGAGATTTTTCACGCGGGCACGGCTGAAAAAGACGGAAAAATCGTCGCGACCGGGGGACGGGTGCTGAATGTGACCGCAATCGGCGCATCGGTAGCTAAGGCGCAAGCATCGGCTTATGCTGCCATAGACAAAATTGACTGGCCTGAAGGCTTCTGCCGCCGCGACATCGGCTGGCGCGCCATAGAGCGCGAAAAGCCTGAGACCACAACGGCATACAGAATACGAAATCAAAAACGATAATGAGGGAGTGACGACAGATGAGTGAGGCAGCATCGGCGGGCGACCGCCAGGAGATGTTTTCCGGCACGAAACAGGTGGTGGACGCGCATCGTTTTGATGAAGCAAAGCTGCACGCCTATATGGCCGACACGGTGGAGGGATTTGAAGGCCCCATCGAAGTCCGCCAGTTCAAGGGCGGGCAATCCAACCCCACCTATCAGATCATCACGCCGAAGCAGAAATACGTGCTGCGCCGTAAGCCCCCGGGAAAGCTTCTGCCGTCAGCGCATGCCGTCGACCGGGAATACAAGGCGATCTCCGCGCTCAACAAAACCGATTTCCCGGTGCCGCGCGCCTATACGCTGTGCGAGGACGAAAGCGTCCTGGGCACCATGTTCTACATCATGGAAATGGTTGAAGGCCGCGTGCTCTGGGAATCAACGCTGCCGCAGGAGACCAAGGAAAACCGTACAAAGATCTACGACGCGATGAATGAGACGATCGCCAAGCTGCACATGGTGGATTACGAAGCCATCGGCCTTGGGGATTTCGGCAAGCCGGGCAATTATTTTGCGCGGCAGATTTCGCGTTGGTCGAAGCAGTATGTGGCGAGCGAGACCGAAAACATCGACGCCATGAACAAACTGATGGAGTGGCTGCCGGGCAATATTTCCGACGAAGATTCCAACTCCATCGTGCACGGCGACTACCGGCTGGACAATATGGTGTTGCACCCGACTGAACCGCGGGTGCTTGCAGTGCTCGACTGGGAACTGTGCACACTCGGCCATCCGCTGGGTGATTTCACCTATCACACGATGCAGTGGAAAATGCCCGGCCAAGGCACTGGCGGCGGCACCGGCTCGCTTATGGGCCAGGACCTTGCCGCACTCGGCATTCCCAGCTTTGACGACTACGTGAAAGCCTATTGTGACCGCACCGGGCGCAGCGGCATCGACAATCTGGACTTCTATTACGCGTATAACTTCATGCGGCTGGCGGGCATTCTGCAGGGCATTGCGGGCCGGGTGCGCGATGGAACAGCTGCCAGCGACCACGCCAAGACAATGGCTGCCAATGTGCGGCCGCTGGCGGAAGAAGGCTGGCTTTATGCACAGAAGGCGGGCGCTGTTTAAGCAGGCTGCCTAGTCGCGTATCTGCTGCATCACTTCGGTCATGGTCTCCTTGAGACCATCGGCCGATTTGATGTGCAGGTCGCGCTGTGGGAACGGGAACGCAATGTCGTTCTCGTGGAACAAATCCCAGATGACAAGGCGGATGTCGCTGGCGACATTGACCAGCCCGGCCTCAGGGTCATTGACCCAGATACGCACCTCAAGATTGACTGAGTTGTCACCAAAGCCCACCAGCCGCGTTGCCGGGGGCGGCGCCTTGAGTACGCGGGCGTGCTCCTGAGCGGCCTGCATCATCAGCTCCAGCGCCTTGCGCACGTCTGATTGATAGCTGACGCCAACGGCTATCTTGAGGCGCACCGCCCGATTGGAAAACGACCAGTTGATGACCTGCTGGGTGATCAGATCCTCATTCGGTATGAGGAACTCCTTGCCATCGCGCGTGACGACAGCGGCATAGCGCGCGCCGAGTTTTGAAATCCAGCCATAGGCTTCACCAATTTCGATCACGTCGCCAGGTTTGATCGAGCGATCCAGCAGCAAAATGATGCCGCTGATGAGGTTGGATACGACCTTTTGCAGGCCAAAGCCGATACCAACACCAATAGCACCGGAAAAGACGGCGACCGCTGTGAAGTCGATGCCGATGGAGGTGAGGCCCACCAGCACGGCGATTGTCAAAAAGGCAATCCGCAAGACCTTGCCGACAAGCACACTGGCAGCGGGCGTGACGCCCTCAACGCGGCGCAACTGGCTTTCCAGCAAACCCGACACAAAGATCGCGACCCAGACGAACCCGCCCACCAGAATGACGCCGTTGAGAATGGTGAGAAGCGAGATACGCATGTTGCCCGCGTTAATGGCAGCAGCATCCATGGCGGCAACAAAATCTTCAAACCAGCCCAGAATGACCAATGCCGCGACGAACCAGATAACGGCACCTAGCAACTTTGTAAGCCCGGTCTGACGCGTCAGGGCGGTGATGAGCCTGATCAGCACCCAGGCGACGAGCAGGCTGGCAGCGACATCCAAAAGGTTGGGCTGACGGTCGGTCGCGCTCAAGCCAGCGCTGGCAATCCAGGTCAGCCCCAATGCGATGGCAGGGGCAACAAGCCCGGCTAGCCGGTCCACCCGGCTTTGCAGCCAGGCACGACCGGCAATGCGCGCAGCAAAACTTGTTACCTGAGGGGCAAGCCGCCGGCCGACGTAAATCGCGACGAGCGCGATGGCGAGCAGCAGCCCTGCCTCGATAGCTGCATCCCAAGTGAAAACCTCTTTTTCCACCCAAGCCAGCAGGCGGGAGAAAAAACTTTCGGCAGTGGAGGCTGCCTGGGACAGATCCGGGATCACCGGAGATTTGGGGCTTTGATACATAGCCTGATTGCACCACCGCGCACGCGACAAGTCGAGAGAGATCATTAGCGACTCACATTCCCCTCTCCCGCTTTTTTGGAAGGGTGGGCGCTTTCCTCAAGCCATGCTAGGACGGCTCGAAATCGCAATTACGCAACCCATGAGGGATCGTCATGTCCGAGACCGTTGAAGTTCTGGAGCGCCACCGTTTTGATCAGGCTGCGCTTGAGCAATGGTGCCTTGCCAATGTAGACGGCTTCGCCGGACCGCTCGAAGTGCGGCAGTTTCAGGGTGGGCAATCCAACCCGACTTTCCAGCTTGTGACGCCGACCAAAAAATATGTGATGCGCAAGAAACCGCCCGGCCAGTTGCTCGCGAGTGCGCATCAGGTGGACCGGGAATACACCGTGATGAAGGCGCTGGCGGATACGCCGGTGCCGGTGCCGCAAATGTATGCGCTGTGCGAAGACGACAGTGTGGTCGGCACATCGTTCTACATCATGGAAAATCTGGAGGGCCGCGTTTTCCGCGAGCCGTCGCTGCCGGGCATGGACCCGAAGGAACGCACGGCCATCTATGACGACATGAACCGGGTGCTGGCTGAATTGCACAAGGTGGATATCGATGCAGTCGGGCTGTCCACATATGGGCGGCCGGGCAACTATTTTGACCGGCAGATATCGCGCTGGATAAAACAGTATCGCGCGGCCGAGACTGAAACCATTGAAACAATGGAGCAGCTCATTGCGTGGATGCCTGACAATGTGCCGGCGGAAGACTCGGTCTCCATTGCGCATGGGGACTACCGGCTGGAGAACACAATGTTCCACCCGACCGAGCCGCGCATGATTGCGGTTCTGGATTGGGAGCTTTCAACCATCGGCCATCCGCTGGCTGACCTTGGCTACAACTGCATGCTCTATCACATCGACAGCCCGACCATGGGAACGCTGACGCAGGTGGATTATGCAGCGTCCGGTATTCCCACCGAAGCAGCCTATGTGGCGGACTATTGCAAACGCACCGATCGCGACGGCATTGAAGATTGGCCTTTCTATGTGGGCTTCTCGATCTTCCGTCTCGCCTCCATTGCCCAAGGCGTTTACAAGCGCGGGCTGGATGGGAATGCGAGTTCTGAGCGGGCAACCGAGTATGGCAATGCTGCCAAAATGCTGGCGGATGCGGCCTGGGAGATCATTCAGAAAAAGTCCTAGGATGGCGGGTCCGGGCTTGGATTACCCGCGGAAACCGGGCCCTTTCGCTGCCTTCGCAACTGCAAAACTCTTTGCCTACAGGATGTTAACCAATCCGTGTGCATCCTATATTGCTAAGAACAACAGTTGCGGCCAAACAATGCCTCAAGGCAAAAAAATACCCCTAGGCGGGAAGACTGGTCTGCTCCCCGATGATATCGGGGAACAGGACGCGTTTTTTCGCACGGTTGTTGAGAATGCAGCGGATATGATCTCTGTGATCGATACGCAAGGCACATTTCTTTACGCAACCCCCAATGCGGCAAAGCTATTCGGCGTCGACATGGCCGAAACGGTTGCGCTGACGGAAAATCTTTTTCACCCGGACGATTATCCCAATGTTGTGGCCGAGTTCTCCGAACTTGTGGTCAATGGTGGAAGCTGTCAGCTATCCGATCACAGGATGCTGTCTTCTACCGGGGACTGGGTGTGGATTCAGACGCGCGCTATTAACTTGACGGACGACCCCAGGGTCAACGGCGTTGTCATGGTGTCGCGCGATATCACACCCCAGAAGCGTCACGAAGAAGAAACCCTGCGCGCAGAGATTGCCGTCAAATTTGGCCATTGGCGCTGGGATAAAGACGCATCGGGGCCATACTGGTCTGATGGTATGTTTGCCATGATAGGCCTGAAACGCAATGACTGCCACGCAGACATGGCTTGGACGCTTGATCTGATGCCCGCTGACGATCAGGAACTTATTGGGCAGATTGTCACCGAGGCATTGGTCAGCGGGGCGTCGTTCAACCAAGTTGTCGATATGCGGCATGCGGATGGTGAAAACCGCCGCATCATGCTTATGGGCAATGTTGAACGCGATGGCACCGGCGAACCCAGCACAGTTGTCGGCATTTGCCAGGATGTGACCGAACTCGAATCCGCGCATGATTCAATTAAGCAGTCGGAGGAGGAATTCCGGCTGCTGGCAGAATATTCAACTGATGCGATCGCTCGCTTTGATGCGGTTGGAAAAATTCTCTACATCTCCCCCTCGGTGGAGCGTATTCTTGGTTACAATCCTGCGTGGGCCATTAACAAATATGCGACGGACCACCTACATCCCGACGATGTAGACCGGGTTTCCCGCGAAGTTGGCATTATGCATGACAGTCGCGAAACGCTGCGGACGAGCTTTCGAATGCGGGCTGCCGATGGTTCCTATGTCTGGCTCGAAACAGCCATGACGCCGATTTTTGATGCGGACGACAATTTTGAAGGTTTCGTGGCCTGTAACCGTGATGTAACCGAGCAAAAAAAGCATGAGCAGGAGCTGATGGCGGCGCGCGAGCGCGCGGAGCAGGCCAGTCTTACAAAATCGCGCTTTCTGGCAAATATGAGTCATGAGCTGCGCACACCGCTCAACGCTATTCTCGGCTTCTCTGAGATGATGACGCAGGAAGTCTTCGGGCCGATTGGCGTTCCTCAGTATGAGGAGTACGCCGGCATGATCCATGAGAGCGGCGCGCATCTGCTTTCGCTCATCGGCGATATTCTGGATATGTCGAAGATCGAAGCCGGCAAGTATGACCTTGCACTTGAGCAAGTGGACGTCGTGACCGCCATGCAGAAGGCAACACGCATGGTTCAGACCCGTATCCGCGAAGGCGACTTGGACCTCATTCTGGAGCTGGATGCTGTTGAAGGCGCCAGCGTGACGGCCGACGCCCGTGCATTGACACAGGTAATGCTCAATCTTTTGTCGAATGCTGTGAAATTTACGCCAGCCGGCGGCAGAATCACCGTTTCAGCCGCACGCACTGCGGCGGGAAATGTCACCATTTCAATTGCTGATACAGGTGTGGGGATTGAGCCCGCAGATCTTGAGCGGGTTATGCACCCATTTGAACAGGTGGTCCGCCATGCGGAACTGGCAAGTCAGGGGACGGGCCTTGGCCTACCGCTGGTGCGCGCGCTGGTGGGACTTCAAGACGGCTCGTTCAGCATCAGCAGCGAACTTGGTCACGGCACGGTGGTGAACATCGAACTGCCCGGCCATCCAGCCAAGTTGGTTGCAGGGGCAGCCGAAGCCAAACGCGCTTAACGCATGCCTTTGAGGGCTGCATCCATTTCCGCATAGACTTTTTCGACAGCAGCTTCGGCAAATATGCCGCGCCAATAGCTCATTGCATTGGGCTGGCAGTCGAGCAGACAGCCACTGCGGCCGAACAATTCGGGAATCCGCCGGACGAAAAACAGGATTGGTACCAGCGCACAGTCAGCGAGCGACATCCGACCGCCGACAGCATGGGCAGAACCGTCAAGGTAATGGTTTACCCAGCCGAGGGCTGTTTCGAGTTCCTCGAAAGCCCGATCCACCTTTTCAGCATCGCGGACACCGGGATCAATATTCCCAAACAGTACGGACAGGGGGGCGAGGAGATAAAGGTCACCCAACCGGCCCAGCAGGC
>Ga0307929_1000787_pt1 | contig 28430 bp, 28 predicted proteins | sample AceLakmetage1330_FD_203160 | JGI IMG/M metagenome (GOLD analysis project Ga0307929, IMG submission 203160) | Saline water microbial communities from Ace Lake, Antarctica - #1330 | ecosystem: Environmental > Aquatic > Non-marine Saline and Alkaline > Saline | place: Antarctica: Ace Lake...
CAGGGCGATCATGTGGGTGTGTCGATTACTGAAATCCTGCATACGCACGATTTCTAGATCAAAATCCGCACCAAACACTGAATCACACTTCATGCGTGTGAATTAATCTATTTCACGTCTCCAGCTTGAACAAAGGGCTTTAACCCCTTAACTCTTGGTCAATGGGCCTTATTCCGATTGTGGATTTGGGCCGGTTTTGGCCTTGAGACGGAAAGGGCTGCCTTGATGTTTCCCGTGGCGCTTGATCTTTCACTCCTCAGGGCTGCCGTTGCTGGTGGTGGCAAGGCAGCCTGCCAGCGGGTGCGGCTGCTGGATGAGGCGGGGGCTGAGAATGTCCGCGTCTTTGCACCTAATGCTGAATCCGAGATTGCGGGCATGGCTGGTGACAGGGTGGTGGACCGGTTGCCGACCGACGATGACCTGAATGCCATCGACGTTCTGTTCATCGCTGATCTGGGGGCCGAGGAAGAAGCACGGCTAGCGGCTGCGGCGCGGGCAAAGCGGGTGTTGGTGAATACGGAAGACGTGCGGCCGCTGTGTGATTTTCATGTGCCCGCCATGGTGCGGCGTGGTGACTTGTTGCTGGCGGTGTCAACCGGTGGGGCGTCCCCCGGTCTGGCGCGGCGGCTGAAGAAATTTCTGGCTCAGCGCTTCGGCGTCGAATGGGCCGACCATGTGAAAGAAATTGCCGGGGCGCGTGCGCGCTGGCGTGAAGAGGGCGTGCCGCTGCCGGAACTGGCCAAGCGCACCGATGCCCTGATTGATGAGAAAGGCTGGCTGTCATGACCGCAGTACAGGCGACGGCAAACGATGTAGCTGCTACCCCGGTGCAGCGTCGGGCAATGGATTCAGAGACGGTTACGTCCGCGCGGCTTGAACGGTTGCACCGTGACTTCGGCCATCTGGATGGGGCGGACTTGCTGGATGCGATGGTCCATCAGGCATTTCCAGGCAAGATTGCGATGGTGTCGTCATTCGGCTCGGAAGCCGTTGTGCTGCTGCATTTGCTGTCGCAGGTGAACCCGACTGTGCCGGTGCTGTTCCTCAATACCGGCAAGTTGTTTGGTGAGACGCTTCGCTATCGCGACCGGTTGCAGGAGAAGCTTGGGCTGACCGATGTGCGGTCGCTGGGGCCGGACCCGCGCATTGAAGCTGTGCGTGATCCCAAGGGTGATCTGTGGGCGCGCAATGCGGATGCGTGCTGCGACTTGCGCAAAGTGTTGCCGCTGGCGCATGGGCTTGAGGGCTTTGAGGCGTCGATTACCGGACGCAAACAGTTTCAGACCGGTGCGCGTGCGGCCATGCAGACGATTGAGCAGGAGGCGGGGGCTGACGGCACGCCGGGGCGGTTCAAAATCAACCCGCTGGCCAACTGGAACCTCGACGATCTCAAGACCTATATCGAGGACCATAAGTTGCCCCGGCATCCGCTGGTGAAGGACGGCTATCTGTCCATCGGTTGCATGCCGTGCACCGACCGGGTGAAGGAGGGCGACGACTATCGGTCGGGTCGCTGGGCGGGCACCGACAAGGATGAATGCGGCATTCACGTGCCGGGCCATGTGGACGGCGACGGGATTTAGGCGGCTCAATCCTGCAAGCGCCGGATTTTCCGGGCTTGTGTGCGCCGCGGCAGTTTGCTACACGGCGGTCCCTGCTGTTTACTGCTGATTTGAGCGGTCCGAAGCAGGTTCTACCGTGCGGTCGTGGCGGAATTGGTAGACGCGCAGCGTTGAGGTCGCTGTGGGGTAAAACCCGTGGAAGTTCGAGTCTTCTCGACCGCACCATTTTTTCAGCATTCAAATAGAAACAATCGCCCTTTTGGGCGCGCAAACCGCGCGCTGAACGCCTATCTGTGTGTTTGGCGGGCAGGAGCCTAAAAAGGCGCGTTTTGGGGCTAGCGGCTTGCCCCTGCATCCGGTAGCTACCGTGTATTGTCGGGCCACCGGCAATCAGCAGCCATCCTCAGACAGCAATCTTGAACAAGGTGGACCGGCTTGAGCGAAACCGCAGCAGAACTGGACCGGCCATCGGGCGAGGAAATCGGGTTGTCACCTGATTTCGTCCGTAATGTCGTCGACCGTATTGATGCGGGCGATGCACCGGCTGTGCGGTCTGCCGTTGATGGTTTGCACCCCTCAGACGTGGCCGAACTTCTTGAGCTGCTGCGGCCCGACGAGCGGCTGACGCTGGTTGCGATCCTGGGGCCGGATCTTGATTTTGCGGCGCTCTCAGAACTCGATGAAGGCCTGCGCGACGAAGTGCTGGGCTATGTGGGGCCAAGCCGCGTTGCGGAGGGGCTTGCAGAGCTTGATACCGACGACGCGGTCTATCTTCTGGAGGACATGGAGGAGGCGGAGCAGCAGGCCCTGCTGGCGCGTATGCCGGATGAAGAGCGACAGCAGATTGAGCGCTCGCTTGAATATGACGAAGACTCAGCCGGTCGTCTCATGCAGCGCGATATTGTCGTGGTGCCACCGCATTGGGATGTGGGGCAGACCATCGACCACATGCGCGAAAGCTCTGATCTGCCTGAGACGTTCTGGGAAATCTTTGTGGTCGATGAGGCATTCCATGCCATCGGCACGGTGCCGCTGTCACGGGTGATGCGGGCCAAGCGGCCGGTCAAGATCATCGACATCATGGATACGGAACAAACGCTCATTCCTGCCGACATGGATCAGGAAGAAGTGGCGCACCAGTTCAACAAATACAATCTGGTCTCCGCTGCCGTGGTGGACGACGAAGACCGGCTTGTCGGCATGGTGACGGTGGATGACGTGGTGGACGTCATTCAGGAAGAAGCGGGCGAGGACATTCGCCGCCTAGCCGGTGTGGGTGATGAAGCGCTGACCGATACGGTGATCCAGACCGCGCGCAGCCGGTTTCCGTGGCTGTTTGCAAACCTGTTTACCGCAGCGCTTGCTGCAATCGTGATTTCAGCATTTGGCGTCAGCATTGAAAAGATGGTGACGCTGGCGATCCTGATGCCGGTGGTGGCAGCGCTTGCGGGCAATGCAGGCACCCAGACCATGACCGTGACCGTGCGCGCCATGGCGACACGCGATCTGGTGCATTTCAACGTGCGCCGGGTCATTTCGCGTGAAGTGCTGGTGGCATTTCTCAATGGCATTATCTTCGCCATTCTTATGGGCGTTGGCGTCAGTGTCATCTTTCAGGACTGGCAACTTGGTGGCGTGATCGCGATTTCGATGGTGATCACGCTCGGCTTTGCCGGGCTGTCGGGCATTCTTATTCCGCTGGCGCTGGACCGGGCCGGGGCTGATCCGGCAATCTCGTCCAGCGTGTTTCTTATAGCGCTGACGGACGCTGTTTCGTTCCTCGCATTTTTGGGGTTGGCCACATGGTTGCTTCTCTAGTTCACAAAATGCCTGCCGTGTTGGCGGCTTTGGCGATGTTCGCAGGTCTGTCGGCCCATGCGGCGGAGTGGAGCGAGGGAACGCCGATTTCGGATGCGCGGGCATTCGGCGGTGCCGCGGCGCGTGGTGAAACCGTGTTCGTTGCGGGTGGTGCGGGGCTTACGGGGCCCGTTGAAGACTTTGCGGCCTATGACACGATCGGTGATTTGTGGCGCCCATTGCCGCCGATGCCGGTGGGGCGGCAGAGCTTCGGCATGGCGGTCAACCGCGACGGTGGGGTCTATATCTCCGGCGGCTATGCGGGTGATACGTCGCTGGAACCATCCGTGGAAGTGTGGCGCTACGACATTGCCAATGCGGTGTGGCTGCGGGTGGCGGATATGCCCTCAGGCCGCGCGCGGCACGGCATGGCATCGATTGACGGCAAACTTTATGTGGTGGGCGGTGAGGGCAGCAACGCGTCGCGGGTGCTGGTCTATGAAACGGATGATGGGAGCTGGTCCGACCTTGGCGCGGACCTCCCATCGTCCCGCATGGACCTTGTTGTGGTTGCACAGGAACAGCGTCTCTTTGCCATTGGTGGACGCACCGCGGGCGGGGCGACCAGCCAGGTGCACGCATTTGATGTATCCAAGGGGGGCAGCTGGCGGACGCTTTCCGCGCTGCCATCGCCACGGGCGGATGCCGCGGGGGGCGTTGTGGGGACCATGATCCATGTGGCCGGCGGCCGCTCAAATGATCCGATGCGGACTTTTGCCGAACACTATGTGTTTGATACGGCTAATGATCGCTGGCAATCGGCGCAGGCATTGCCGCTGCCACGTCTGGGGGCGGCGGCTGCGGGTGCAGATGGTGCCTTCGTGGTTATCGGCGGGTCGGGCGGCGCGGGCGTCTTCTCAATCTTCACCGCGTCCGACGTGGTCAATATCTATCGCCGGCCATGACAGATCTAGGTCTTCATCAGGCGGGCATGAAGGATGCGGCGCGGATTGGCAGCATTACCGGGCGGGCCTTTGCGGATGATCCGATTAATCTGTGGATCCTACATAAACCCGCATTGATCACGCGGTTCATGACGCAACTGGCGCGCGGCATCTATCTGCCGTACGGCTTTTGCGAGTATCTCGACGGCGATCAGGGGGCGACCATGTGGTTGCCTGCTGGCGTAAAGGCCGACATGTCGCTGGGCACGACGCTTGCGATGTTGAAGGATGCAATCCTGTGCGGTGTGCCGGGCGCGCTTCAGCGCGGGACGGCATTCTCGGCGATCATGAACGCGGTAAAGCCCCGCGAGCCGCATTTTTATCTGTTCACGATTGGGGTGGTGCCGGAAGCTCAAGGCAAGGGCCTAGGCGGCGCTTTGCTGCGCTCGGGTCTCGCGCGGGCGGATGCTGCGGGGATGCCGACCTATCTTGAATCGTCCAAGTGGGCGAATGTGCCGATCTATCAGCGATACGGGTTTGAGTTGCGGGACGAGCCGGACCTGCCGGACGGATGTCCGCCGATGTATCCCATGTGGCGTCCTGTTGGCGGCGGGCGCGGCTAGAGCGCCTGCCGCAGACCGGCCAGTGCCGGGTTGGTCATGATGAGATGGCGGGCGGCGAGCATGATGCCCGAATGGACCGCCGCCACATCGACACTGCCATCGGCAAACATTCGGAATGCTTCAGACAGGGGCACCGTGAAAACCTCCAGGTCCTCATCGTCTTCCAGCGCTTGTGCCTGCACGCGCTTTGCGCCGATGCCAACAAATGGATAGGCGTGCTGGCGGAAGCGGCCTGGATAGGGATGGATCGGCGGCAGGTTGAAAACCTGTTCGACGCTGTGGCCGGTTTCCTCCAGCAATTCGCGCGTCGCCGCATTCGCCGTATCGGAGTCGGTGTCGTCGACAAGACCGCCGGGCAGTTCGACCATGATGCGCTCAGCGCCGTGCCGGTAATTGTTGATGAGGATCGCCTGCATGTCGGGCGTCACGGCCAGCATGGCGGCCCAGCTGGGCATGTCGAACACATGATAGGGGTCGATGATGGCGCCGCGCGCGGTTTCGCAGCTCTGGCGGCGGGCGCGGATATAGGGCGTTTCAAATTCGATGGTTTCCGAGAGCACTTTCCATGCGGCCGGTTTTGCGGGCGGAGTTGTGGTCACGGGCGATCCTTTTGCGCGTAGGCGTCTAACAGGGTGAGCAGCGTCTTCGTATTTGCGGGGTCGCGCCATGTATGACCTGCATCAGGCACGATGGTGAGGCGGGCATGGGGTATGGCGGCGGCAAGTTCGTGCGCGGTCATGAGCGGGCAGACAATATCGTAGCGCGAGGCAACAATATCGGTGGGTATGCCGCGCAATGTTGTTGCGGCGTGTTTGAGAATATCCGCCGCATCGATGAAGCCCGCATGACGGAAGTAGTGGTTCTCGATCAACGAGTGGGCGAGCACATAATCCTCGTCTTGCAGGTCTGTTTCGAGATCTTGCGGATCCGTGATGAGACGCGACACGGCTTTTTCCAGCAGGGTCCAGCGGCGCAGGGCATCGGTGCGGATGGTTGCGTCGTGATGCTGAAAGAGCGCCGCATATCCAGCAATTGGGTCGTCCTGCTGGTCTGTAGGCAAAGCATTGATGAAGGGCTCGAATACGTCCGGGAACAGGGCGGCGGCGACACCTCCCTTGAAGTAGAGTGCACGGAGTTCATCGCGGCGGGCCAGGAACGTGCCGTAGATAAGCATGCGGCTGACATGGGTTGGATTGGCCATCGCATAGGCCATGGCCAGCGTTGCGCCCCAGGAGCCGCCGAACAGCATCCACGTGTTGATCCCCAGATGGGTGCGCAGATGCTCTATGTCGGCGATCAGGTGTGGCGTTGTGTTGTTCTCAAGGCTGCCATGAGGTGTTGAGCGGCCAGAGCCGCGCTGGTCCATCAGGATGATGCGGTAGGCGGCGGGGTCAAGCAGCCGGGTGACTGCGTGGGAGAAGCCGCTGCCGGGGCCGCCATGCAGATAGAGTAAGGGCTGGCCGTGTGGGTTGCCGCATTCCTCAAAATAGATCGCATGGCCGTCGCGCTCGGGCAGGTGGCCTGAGGCGTAAGGCTTGGATTGGGGATGCAGCGGCAGGCTCATGGTGCGGACACACGAGAGTAGGGGAAAAGAAAACGGCCCGGATGCTGATGCATCCGGGCCGCCAATTTCTCAAGTCCTGAGACGGTGGCGATTAGCCAACGACTTTCAGGTTTTCAGCGGACATCTTGCCGTTGCGGCCTTCCTGGAGTTCAAACTCCACGACCTGGCCTTCGTCAAGGCTGGCGAGGCCAGCAGCCTGAACGGCAGTGATGTGCACGAAGGCGTCTTTGCCGCCATCGTCGGGCTGTACGAAACCGTAGCCCTTTTTCATGTCGAACCACTTAACGGTTCCCTGCATCTTGATAGTCCTTCTTTCGGATCGTCCCGGCTAATTTTCAGTACCGATTGATCAATGTACCACCCGTTGCAACATGCTTGGGTGGGCATTCGCAACCTCTTGCCGAAAGTCCTAAATGCGCCGTTATCTTGGTGACGTCGTCGGAGAAGGGGCAGGGGAAGTCGAATAGGCCGGGTACATATGCGGTTTTTTTTTGAAATTTGCAATCTATTTCGGGTGCCATAACAGGCAGCCCGAAATAGGCCCAGTTTGAGGCTGGAAGCTAGGCAGCCTTGGATTCAAAGGCCTTTTTGACGTGTTCGGCCAGCGCGAACAGGGCGTTGGCCGGTCGTATCATTACTTCAATATGCCCTAGCATGCCTTCGGAGGTCACTGTAATGCGGTCAATGCCGCGCAATTCCTTGTCGCCGATATTGGCCGAGAACTCGAGCAGGACCTCCCTGCCATCGACCCATTCGCGGTCATAGCGGAAATTCTCAAAGGCTTTGGTGACCGCCCCCAATATGGTCGCCACGTAGTCGGGGTCCTGTTTCGGGCCCCAGAAAGCAGGTGATGAGATGGTGGATTTATTGTCCAGAATTGCGGCCAGCACGGTGGGGTCGAGGGTCTGCACATAGCTGTGCCAGAGGTCAAGAAAAGCCGCTGTTTCCGGCGGAATGCTGATATGCGAGAGGTGGCTTGCGTGCGTCATGGCGCTATGCTCCCTTGCGGGCGAAATGCTGTGCTGATTACAGGCGCTCGCGCCTCTTGTAGTCTGCACCATAACCAAAAAGACGCCAGTACGGGACAGCGCTTAGACAGACATGCCGCAACTCACCTCATCCATTCAGACCAGAAGTGCCGGGTTCCGCGAGAATGCGGACGCGATGGGCGCGCTGGTGGCCGACCTTCAAGCCAAGGCGCAACAGGTGTCGCTGGGCGGTGATGAACGCTCTCGCGAACGCCATATCAAGCGTGGGAAACTGTTGCCGCGCGAGCGGGTCGCAAGGCTGCTTGATGCGGGTGCGCCGTTCCTTGAATTGTCGCCAATGGCCGCCAACGGCATGTATGGGGACGATATTCACGCGGCGGCCATTATCACCGGCATCGGCCGGGTGGCGGGGCGCGAATGCATGATCGTGTGCAATGACGCGACCATCAAAGGCGGCACCTATTACCCGGTCACAGTGAAGAAGCATTTGCGGGCGCAGGAAGTGGCGCGGGAAAACCGGCTGCCGTGCATCTATCTGGTGGATTCGGGCGGGGCGAACCTGCCGAACCAGGCGGATATTTTTCCTGACCGCGAACATTTCGGGCGCATCTTCTTTAATCAGGCGCAGATGTCGGCTGAGGGTATTGCGCAGATTGCCGTTGTCATGGGCTCATGCACGGCGGGTGGGGCCTATGTGCCGGCGATGTCCGATGAGACAATCATTGTGCGCAATCAGGGCACGATCTTTCTGGGCGGGCCGCCGCTGGTGAAGGCTGCGACCGGCGAGATTGTGACGGCGGAAGATCTGGGCGGGGCCGATGTGCATTCGCGCAAATCGGGTGTCACCGATCACTATGCGCAGGATGATGCCCACGCGCTGGCGATTGCACGGCGGATTGTTGGTAACCTCAACACGAAGAAGCCGTGTGAAGTTGAGACCCATGCGCCAGTTGCGCCGCGGTTCAATATAGCCGAGCTGGATGGTGTGGTGCCTGCGTCACTGACCACGCAGTACGATGTGCGTGAGGTGATCGCGCGGTTGGTGGACGGCTCAGAGTTCGACGAGTTCAAGGCGCTTTACGGCACAACGCTGGTAACGGGCTTTGCGCGGCTGATGGGTTATCCGGTCGGTATCGTCGCTAATAACGGCATCCTGTTTTCGGAGAGTGCGCAAAAGGCAGCGCATTTCATCGAGCTTTGTTCCCAGCGCGGCATTCCGCTGGTGTTCCTGCAAAACATCTCGGGCTTCATGGTGGGTAGCCAGTATGAAGCGCGCGGGATTGCCAAGGACGGCGCCAAGATGGTGACGGCGGTGGCAACTGCGCAGGTGCCCAAATTTACGGTTATCATCGGCGGCTCCTACGGGGCGGGCAATTACGGCATGTGCGGGCGGGCCTATTCGCCGCGCTTCATGTTTGCATGGCCGAATGCGCGCATCTCGGTGATGGGCGGCGAGCAGGCGGCAAGCGTGCTGGCCACCGTCAAGCGCGACGGTATGGAGGCGCGCGGCGAAAGCTGGAGCGCTGAGGATGAAGACGCTTTTCGGGCGCCGATCCGCGAGCGCTATGAAGAAGAAGGCCACCCGTATTTTGCCACTGCGCGGCTTTGGGACGATGGCATCATCGCGCCCAAGGATACGCGCATGGTGCTTGGCCTTGCTATTTCCGCATCAATGAATGCTCCCATCAAATCACCTCACGCGCCGGACAGGTTCGGCGTATTCCGGATGTAAAGGATATACCCATGGCCGATGATTTCGTGCTTATGGAAGTCACCCGCGACGGGCTGGCAACCATCACTTTAAACAATCCGGATCAGCACAATGCCTTCAACCCCGATCTGGTCACCGACCTGATCGACCGGCTTGAAGATCTGCGCGCTAACCCGGATACGATCCGTGCCCTGATTATTCGGGCCGAGGGACCGGTGTTTTCCGGCCTCACGGATTTCGACTGGTTGCCGCATATCGCGCATTACACAGATGATGAAACCGAGGAAGACGCCGAGGCTATTGCTGACGTGCTGAGCCGGGTGCGGGATTTGCCACAGCCGGTGATTGTGGTGGTGAACGGTCCTGCTGCGGGCTATGGGCTTGGCCTTGTTGCGGCCTGCGATATTGTCATTGCGACGCCCGCGGCACGGTTTGTGTTCTCTGAAGTCCGTCACGGTTTTGTGCCGGCGCTGTCAGCACCTTATGTGATTGAATCCATCGGTATCGGCGCTGCGCGCCGCTATCTCTTGTCTGGCGAACCGTTTGACGCTGCCGAGGCACTGCGGCTGGGATTGGTGGATATCGTTGCCCAGGATGCGGATGAGGTGAACGCAAAGCTGGCTTTCTATGTCGATCATATCTTCGCCGCTGCCCCGGGTGCGGTTGCTGCGACCAAGTCACTGATAGACGAAGTGACGGGGCTGCCCATCGATGATGAGTTGATCGACGAACTTGTCGCCAATCACGGGCGTAATCGGTCAGGTGCCGAAGCCGCCGAAGGCATTGCCGCCTTCCTTGAAAAGCGCGACCCGAGCTGGCGGCGCTGATGATCAAGTCACTTCTCATTGCCAACCGGGGCGAGATTGCCTGCCGGGTGATTGAGACGGCGCGTGCCATGGGCGTGCGGACGATCGCGGTTTATTCCGAAGCGGATGTGCATGCGCTGCATGTGGAACTGGCGGATGAGGCCTATCTGATCGGTCCGGCCCCTGCTGCGGAGAGCTATCTGCGGCAGGAGGAAGTGCTTGAAGCTGCCCGCAAGAGCGGGGCTGACGCCATTCACCCCGGTTATGGGTTCCTGTCGGAAAATGCCGGATTTGCTGATGCATGCGCCAAGGCCGGCATTACGTTTGTCGGGCCGCCGGCGGATGCGATCCGGGCGATGGGGCTCAAGGACCGCGCCAAGGCGTTGATGCTGGATGCAGGTGTGCCGGTGGTGCCGGGCTATCACGGCGATGAGCAGGGCGACCAGTTTCTGGCTGGCGAAGCCGACCAGATCGGCTACCCGGTGCTTATCAAGGCTGTGGCCGGTGGTGGCGGTAAGGGCATGCGCCGCGTGGATGATGCGGGTGAGTTTGAGAAGGCGCTGGCGTCGGCCCGGCGCGAGGCCAGTGCATCCTTTGGTGATGCGCGGGTGTTGGTCGAAAAGTTCGTTTCCAGCCCGCGCCATATTGAAATTCAGGTGTTTGCTGACGAGCACGGCAATGTTGTGCATTTGCATGAGCGCGACTGCTCGGTGCAGCGGCGGCACCAAAAGGTTGTCGAGGAAGCTCCGGCGCCCGGCATGCCCGAAGACATGCGTGCGGCGATGGGCAAGGCTGCCTGCGAAGCTGCGCGCGCCATTGGCTATCGCGGTGCGGGGACGGTCGAGTTTATTGCGGATGCATCCGATGGGCTGCGGGCCGACCGCTTCTATTTTATGGAAATGAATACGCGCCTACAGGTTGAACATCCTGTCACCGAGATGATTACCGGGCTGGATCTGGTGGAGTGGCAGTTGCGTGTTGCCGGTGGCGAAAAGTTGCCGCTCAAGCAGGACGACATTCCGCTGAATGGCTGCGGCATGGAAGTGCGGCTTTACGCGGAAGATCCCGCAAAGCAGTTTTTCCCCTCAACAGGCACGCTGTCGCATTTCCGGTTGCCGGACGATAGCGATGACATCCGCATTGATGCGGGCGTGCGGGCCGGGGACGAAGTCTCGATCTACTACGATCCGATGATTGCGAAGATCATCACCTGGGGCGAGACCCGCGACGTTGCGCGCAATCGGCTGGATATGGCCCTGCGCGAGACGCGGGTTGCCGGGGTTGTCACCAATGCGTCGTTCCTGCGGGCGGTGATTGATCATCCGGTGTTTGCGTCCGGCGGCATGGATACGGGCTTTATTGATGCGCATCTGGCGGATCTGTTGCCAGTTGCAGGTGATGTGCCTGCCGATATTGCGGTGTTTGCAGCGTTGGGGCTGATGCAGCAGCGGCTGGCGATGTGTCAGGCAGATGCAGCCGACCCGGATTCTCCGTGGAACATGACGAATGGCTGGCGGCTTTTTGGGGCGGCGAGTGAGCCGGTGCAATTGCTCTGGGGCGACGATCTGTTGGCTGTCACCATTACCTTCAATGAGGTGGGTCTGTCGGCTGTGATAACGCATGACGAGGAGACCGTCTGCGGTGATGCGCCGGTTGCATATGACCCGGACGGCGTTGTGACCGCGTCTTTTGACGGTGCGCGCCGATCTGCGGATGTTCACATCGTGGATGATACGGTGTTCGTCATGCGGGACGGGGCGACATGGTCTTTTGTTGTGCCTGACCCGTTGGCGGTTGATGCGGCGGACATTGATGCGTCAGGTGGCGCTGTCGCGGCGATGACCGGCAAAATTACGCAGGTCTGGGTCAAGGCCGGTGACACGGTTCAGCGTGGGGCGCCGCTGGTGGCGCTGGAAGCCATGAAGATGGAGCACACGCTGAGTGCGCCTGCGGACGTGACCATTGCCGATGTGCTGGCTGCGCCCGGTGACCAGGTTGAGGGTGGCGCGATGCTCGTGGTGTTCGAGGCACAGGACGGCTAGGCTTTTTGAATGGCAATTAACATCATCAAATTGTCGGTCGGATCTTCTTCCATTGAGGACATTGCCCAGTGGCAGGCGTTGGTGCTGGCGGGCAAGACCGGCTACGGCAAAGTGGAGCGGCTGTTTCATCGCACCCGCATGATGCCGAAGCGGCGCGACGAACTCCTGGATGGCGGCTCGATCTACTGGGTGATGGCCGGCAGCATAAGAGCACGGCAGCGGCTGGTGGATTTTGAATCCTATACGGACAACGAGGGCATCAAGCAGTGCCGCATTGTTCTGGACCCGCAGCTTGTCGCAACGCGGCCAACGCCGCGGCGTCCATTTCAAGGCTGGCGATATCTTGAGACCAAGGACGCGCCGGCGGATCTCGCAGCGCTTGAAGGTGGTGCGCAGGACATGCCGGCGGAAATGCAGGCGGAACTGATGGAGCTTGGATTGCTATGACGTTTCCTAAGCTGCTTTTGAGCGCCGGTGCCGGCGTGGTGCTTGCGGTTTTGGCAACGATCGGTGGCACGCCTGCACACGCTGCGGGTGCTTGCCTGACGATGCCGCTGGTTTTCGAGACCATGACGCTTGAGGGGTGCCCGTCTGAAGCGTCACTGGATAAGGCCATGGATGCGTCGCTGCAGGTTGGTCCGCAATCACCTGAGACCGGAAAGCCCGACGGGCTGACGCTGACCAGTCCCGACGACGACAGCGCCAAGCGGATGGTGCATACGTGTCGGGGCTATCAACAGGCCATGCGCGAGGGCTGGTTTGCGATGACGCAGTTCGACATGAATATAGAAGGCTTCATGCGGGTGGCCTGCGGCTCGGTTCTGGCGTTGCAAGAGTCGAAAATGGCTACGCACTCACAATTTGAAGCCGAGGCGGTCGATTTCCGCACACTGTCATTGTTGCCGCCGAATATTCTGGGTGTGATATCGCCTGATGCGGAAGACACCCTGAAACTGTTGCGGGATGCGTCCTTCAGTGTCGCCAATATGGTGGCGACGGGGGATGTCCTGACGCGCTCAGGTGGGGACGACCAGCTCGAGCTGGCCTATAACCACATCGCGTCCACCTTTGCAGAAATTGGGCGGGGTGACTTCAACGGCGATGGCAACATGGATTTGCTGCTCTATGCGCGGCATGAGGCCATTGGCGGCACGTTGCGCTGGTATGAGCTGTTCGGGTTGGCCTATCTGCCCGGTGAACTGACCTATGAGCGGTTTGAGCCTGCGGGGCTTGAGAGGCTGGCTCCGGCGCCATAGGCGGCGCCCTAGAGGCTTCGGGGGTCCAGATTGTCGATCAGTCGCGTCTTGCCCAGATGGGCTGCGCCGAGCACCCGCATTGGTTGTCCTTTGGCGATATTGGGGCTGCTTAGGGTTGCAAGGCTTTCTGCATGGCGGATGGCGACATAATCAACCGATGCAAAACCGGCCTCTAAAAGCTGCTGAGCCGCCGCCGCTTCAGCTTTGGTAGGGTCTTCTCCCTGCAGGGCCTTGCTACCCGCATCTGCAAGAATGCGGTTGAGGGTTGGGGCGATCTGGCGCTCCTGGCTGGAGAGGTAGGCGTTGCGGGAGGACATTGCGAGGCCGTCCGCCTCACGGATGGTGGCGCCGCCCATGATTTTGACCGGGATGTTGAGATCACCGGTTATGCGGCGGATCACCTGAAGCTGCTGGTAGTCCTTCTCGCCAAAAATCGCTACGTCCGGCAGTACCTGCAACAGCAATTTGGTGACGACGGTGGCGACACCGCCAAAGAAATGCGGGCGGTGGTCCGTCTCAAGGCCCTGGGCTGGGCCTTCAACACTGACGGAAGTGGCAAAGCCCTGTGGATACATTTGCGGTGGGTCGGGTGCCCATAGAAGTGAGACGCCGCGGCTTTCAAGTTTGGCACGGTCGCCATCCTCGTCACGTGGATAGCGGTCAAGATCTTCGCCGGGCGCGAACTGTGTCGGGTTGACGAACAAGCTGACGGCGACTTCGTCGGCGTGTTCACGCGCGATATCCACCAGCGTCAAATGACCTTCATGGAGGGCGCCCATTGTGGGGACCAGCGCGAGGGTGCCGCCTTTTTTGCGCAAGGCGCTAACCCTGTCACGCAGGGCGTTAACTGTGCGGACTGTTTCAATCATGGGCGGGACCCTCCGGGTACGGAGCTTGGAGTTTGCGGGTGACAATCTGGCACGGCATTCGCATCTTCTGGTTGGTTAAGAGTAGCAGGAATGGCCGTTTTCCAAGCCATATGAACCAAGGGTGCGACGAATGTGTGCCAATACGAAACTGCATAGCGGTTGGTTGTTGACTTGGACACCGCAGCGCACCCAATATCTCGACATTCTAGGGGGTTTGTAGCGTGCATTCGGGGAAAGTCATAAGCGTGCGTTCGCGCACACGAGGTAAAGGTGCGGGTCCGGAAGGGCGCCGCGGCCATGTCATCGTATTGGGTAACGAGAAGGGCGGTTCGGGCAAGTCCACGAGCGCCATGCATCTCATTGCGGGACTCATGAAGTCGGGGTTCAAGGTCGGGTGTATCGATCTGGACTGCCGCCAGCGGTCGATCTCGCGTTATCTGGAAAATCGCCGTCAGCTCTGCGACCGTACCGGTCTGCGGCTGACCTTTCCGCGCCATGAGGTGATTGATCCCTCAACGCTGGATAGTCGCGAGGCTGCGGAGCGCGAAGAAGAGGCCGCATACGATCAGGCATTATTCGAGCTGCGGTCCACATGTGATTTCGTGGTGGTTGATTGTCCGGGTTCGGATGTCTTCCTGTCGCGGGTGGGGCACCGCTCTGCCGACACGCTGATTACGCCGATGAATGACAGCTTTGTGGACTTCGATCTGCTCGGCAAGGTCGATTCTGAGACCAATGAGGTTCAGGGCCCGTCCATCTACAGCGAGATGGTATGGGAGGCGCGCAAGCGCAAAGCCATGGTCGAAGGCACCTCGATCGACTGGGTTGTCATGCGCAACCGGCTGTCGCATCTGGACGCCAAGAACAAACGCCGGGTGGAGCAGGTGCTGACCAATCTGGCTGGCCGTATCGGCTTCCGGCTGGCACCGGGCTTTGGGGAACGGGTGATTTTCCGCGAAATGTTCCCGATGGGGCTGACGCTGCTGGACATTATCGACGACAATTCCGGTGTGCCACTTTCCATGTCGCATATTGCAGCGCGCCAGGAAGTGCGCGATCTGTTGTCGGCCCTGCGTCTGCCGGGCTTTGAGACCAGCGGCGCAACCCAGACGGCGCAGGCTGTTTAGCGCGGCACGATTTATCCGATCGTACAAAGAAATCAGGCGGCCTCTGCGGAGGCCGCCTTTTTTTGTGCGATGAGGAGAAGGTGGGCGGGACCGCTAGTTTGTAGCGGTGGGCGCGTACCAGTCGTCCGGTGGGACGGTGATGCAGCTGATGCCTTCGCGGATCAGCGTGGTGCAGGCGTTGCGGGCCTGGTCTTCACCGTTGAAGCCTGTGAAGCGTGAGCGGTACAGGGTGCGCGATGCTGTTTTGACGGGCACTGTCGCGGGGCCTTTACCGCGCAGCACGCTGGGCGCGCGTGAGACGGCCGCCTGAATGCGGCGTCCGGCTTCCTCGGCATCTGAATAGGCCCCGATCTGGATGCGCCAGGCATTGGCTGTAAGGCCTGCGGGGGCATCCAGCTCCGGATAGGGAGAGAGATCGCCGGCGCCGGTGCCGCTGATCGGATCAAGGCCGGTTTCGCGCGCGTTGGCTGGAGACACGAGCCATGCGGTCACGTCTTCAAAGCCTGTAATACTTGGTGCTGCGCTGGCGACGCTGAGCCGGCGCTGTTCGCCGTCAGAGGCCGCAGCGGCGCGGGGCGCAGGGTCAAGCGATGCCATGACACGCGGCGCGGGACGCGGCACGGGAATGGGCCCGGATACGGTCGATGCTGGTGCTGCTTCGACGAGAAGCGCGGCGGCGGGTGCTGCGGGCATATTGTCTTCAAGCGGCGCTGCTGCAGCGACGACCATCGGTGCTGCGATCTGCTCGGGGACGGCACGTTCGGGCCGCGGCAGCGGAACCGGCGCAGCTGAGGCAATGGATATACGGCCCCGGCGCGGCACTTTGCCGAAGGCTGTGTCGAGAATATCAACCATGTGGTTGTCACGGGCGCGCGGGGTCTTGCCGCCCAGCACAACGCCAACGAGGTGTTTGCCATCGCGGATCACGGATGCAGTGAGGTTGAAGCCCGAGGCGCGGGTGTAACCGGTCTTGATGCCGTTAGTGCCTTCGTAGTCGCCCAACAGATTGTTGTGGTTGTTGAAGACCCGACCGCGGAAAGAGAAGCTCTCGGTGCTGAAATACGAATAGTATTGCGGGAAATCATCCATGATCCGCTGGGCCAGCGTGGCCATATCGCGGGCGGTGGTCCGCTGGCGCTTGTCAGGCAGGCCGTGTGGGTTGCGGAAGGTGGTGCGCGCCATGCCCAGGCCGCGGGCTTCCGAGGTCATGCGCTGGGCGAATTTCCGCTCGGTGCCGCCAATGCCTTCTGCGACGACCATGGCCACATCATTGGCGGATTTGGTCACCAGTGCCAGAATTGCGTCTTCAACGGTAATGGTATCGCCGACATCCAGCCCCAGCTTTGAGGGGGCTTGTCCGGCGGCGTGGCGGGAGACCGGCCAGCGGGTGTTGAGGGTGATGTTCTCTTTCGCCAGTTCCTCGAAGACGATGTAGAGCGTCATGATCTTGGTGAGGGAGGCGGGGTAGCGCGGCGCGTCCGCATTGCGCGAGAAGAGGACGCGGCCTGAATACTTGTCGAGAACGAGGGCTGCATATTTGGGGGCGGCGTGTGCCGGTGCGGTCGCCGTGAGGGTTGTCGTTGCGAACACCATCATCGCCAGCATTGTGGCAATGCCGAGCCGCTGCCAGACAGCGCTGTTGAGCGCGGAAAATGCCTGCTTCCAGGATGTATGCACCAGCCCCAAAGTTGAGCCCCCAATTACGCTGTACGTGGGGCAGTTCATTACACGGCTCATGCAGACCATCCCCCGATGATACGATGATGTGCCGGAAAACTGCTGTTTTTGCCCCGGAATGACACCATTTGTGCCGATATCCCCGGGACCCCCAAAACCCTATTCACACGGTATGCAGGTTCAATGCCTAGGGCAACAGGGGAAAGAGCCTGATGCCCGGAGGCCGAGCTTGCGCCAAATATGTGCCGGAACGCTGATTCCGCGACGCCAGTGCTGCATAAACCGGGATAAGCCATTGGTTTGCCCTATTGGAAAGACCTCTGGCGACAGCCTCTCGCGTGCGCGTTACAAATTGGTTAACGAAACTTAACCATTTAGATCTGATGTGAGAGATTTCGGTGCATATCTCAGTACCTAAGGGGCCTAATCCCTTGCTGTTTGGTAGGTGTGGGGCGCGATAATTGGGTTTGGGGATTGGCGCCGGTCGTAATAGGTTTGCTGCATGGCACATAAAAAAGGAATCAAATCAGGCGTCGAGACGCTTGATTTCAAACATCTGAAGCTCCGGGGCTCGCCCAACGAGTATCTGGTGGCCCCCGATGACCTATGCATTGATGCCGTGCCGCACCGGCCAGCGGACATTTATGATGTGCCGTCGTCAGAACTGCGTGATGCCATCATGCATGTGATCAGCCACCAGTCGCGGGTGGAACTGGCCGGGATGAACGAGGAAAAAAAGGCCTTTGAGTTCGTCCACTATTCGCCGGTCCTGAATTTCAAGGATTTCATCTCTGTGCGGGTGTTGCCGCATGGGCATTCGGAATCCACCATCGCCATCTACAGCCGGTCGAAGACCGGATATTATGATTTCGGGGTCAACCGGGACCGGGTTGAGCGCTGGCTGGAAGAGCTTGAAGGCGAAATCATTCGCTGACGGCTGCTAATTGCGAGCCGGACGCCCAAAACCGGGGCAGGCGGCTTCACATTCGGGTTTTTTGCCCCATATTCTTGTCTGGTCTGTGGCCCTTGCGTTTGATGCCGCGGGTACCGGGACCAATTCACACTATGAGTTCATGATCACCAAATTGCCCAATTCATATCCGACGATCAGCAAGCGGCGTTCGCCGTTGCCAGCCCTTGTTCGCCTGCAGTCAAGTGACCCGAATGAGCCCGACGGGCCGCCGGATGACGGTGCGGGCGGTGGTGGGACCAATACCGGAGTCATCACCAAGACCAAGCCGAAAACCAAAAAGCCGTCCCTATACAAGGTGCTGCTTTTGAATGACGATTACACGCCGATGGAATTCGTCATCCATGTGCTTGAGAAAATCTTCAACAAGGGGCGCGAAGATGCGACCCGGATCATGCTGCATGTGCATCAGCATGGGGTCGGTGTGTGTGGTGTCTTCACCTATGAAGTCGCGGAAACCAAGGTAACGCAGGTGATGGATTTTGCCGGGCAGAACCAGCATCCGCTGCAATGCACGATGGAGAAGGACTGAGCACGGGGCGGATACGGGGTTTGACGGTCTGGATTTCTAGGGCCAAGGTTTTGGACTACGGCGGTTTTGAATCGCCGGCACAATCAGGAGCAAAGCGCGTTGCCATCTTTTTCCCGCAGTCTCGAAGAAGGCCTTCATCGCGCACTGGCGCTTGCCAATGAGCGGGGGCATGAATATGCGACGCTTGAGCATTTGCTGCTGGCGCTGATTGACGATGCGGATGCTGCCGCGGTAATGCGGGCCTGCTCCGTTGATCTCGACAAATTGCGCGCGGACCTTGTCGCGTATATCGACAACGAGCTGGCCAATCTCATCATTACCTCTGGCGAGGATTCAAAACCGACAGCCGGGTTCCAGCGTGTGATCCAGCGCGCGGTCATTCATGTGCAGTCGGCGGGCCGTGAGGAAGTGACCGGGGCAAATGTCTTGGTGGCGATCTTTGCCGAGCGCGAAAGTCATGCCGCCTACTTCCTGCAGGAGCAGGACATGACGCGCTATGATGCCGTCAATTACATCAGCCACGGCATCGCCAAGCGCGGCGAGATGAGCGAAAGCCGCTCACCGCGCGGTGCCGCAGAGGATGAAGAGGCTGGCGAGCGTCCCGTCAAGGAAGGCTCCGAAGCGCTTGATACCTATTGCGTCAACCTCAATGAGAAGGCGGCTGCCGGCAAGATTGATCCGCTGATTGGCCGTGACGCCGAGATTGACCGGACCATTCAGATCCTGTGCCGCCGCTCCAAGAACAACCCGCTGTTTGTGGGTGATCCCGGTGTCGGCAAGACGGCGATTGCCGAGGGTCTGGCGCGCCGGATCGTCAATGGCGAAGTGCCGGACGTGCTGAAGGATGCGACCATCTTCTCGCTCGACATGGGCGCGCTGCTTGCGGGTACGCGCTATCGCGGGGACTTCGAGGAACGTCTCAAGGCCGTTGTGAAAGAGCTCGAGGAGTATCCGGGCGCTGTCATGTTTATTGACGAGATCCATACGGTCATTGGTGCGGGCGCAACGTCGGGCGGGGCAATGGATGCGTCCAACCTGCTGAAGCCGGCGCTGCAAAACGGCGCGCTGCGCTGCATCGGCTCGACCACCTACAAGGAATATCGCCAGCACTTTGAAAAGGACCGGGCGCTGGTGCGCCGGTTCCAGAAGATTGATGTGGCGGAGCCGTCGGTGCCCGACGCCATCAAGATCCTCAAGGGGCTGAAGCCGTATTTCGAGGACTATCACAAGATCCGCTACACCAATGATGCCATCAAGACGGCGGTGGAGCTTTCAGCGCGCTATATGCACGACCGCAAGCTGCCGGACAAAGCCATTGATGTCATCGACGAAGTCGGCGCGTCGCAGATGCTGCTGCCGGAAAGCCGCCGCAAGAAGACGGTTGGCGTCAAGGAAGTGGAAGCAGTGATTGCGACCATGGCGCGCATTCCGCCCAAGTCGGTCACCAAGACGGATACTGAAAAACTCAAGAGTCTTGATGTTGATCTCAAGCGGGTGGTGTTTGGTCAGGACGAGGCAATCACGGCGCTGTCCGCTGCCATCAAGCTGGCGCGTGCGGGCTTGCGCGAACCTGAAAAGCCGATCGGCTCCTATCTGTTCTCCGGCCCTACGGGTGTCGGCAAAACGGAAGTGGCCAAGCAGCTGGCGTCGATCATGGGCGTGGAACTGCTGCGGTTTGATATGTCCGAATATATGGAGCGGCATACGGTGTCGCGGCTGATCGGTGCGCCTCCCGGCTATGTCGGGTTTGATCAGGGCGGGTTGCTGACAGACGGTATTGATCAGCATCCGCATTGCGTGCTGCTGCTTGATGAAATCGAGAAAGCGCATCCGGACCTCTTCAACATCCTGTTGCAGGTGATGGATCACGGCTCGCTGACGGATCACAACGGCAAGAAGATCGACTTCCGCAATGTGATCCTGATCATGACCACCAATGCCGGGGCGAGCGACATGCAAAAGCCACCCATTGGCTTTGGCCGCACCAAGCGGGAAGGCGAGGACACCGAGGCAATCAAGAAGCTGTTCACGCCGGAATTCCGCAACCGTCTGGACGCGGTTATTCCGTTTGCGGGCCTGTCGGAAGACATCATCGCGCGGGTTGTCGAGAAATTCGTGCTGCAGCTTGAAGTGCAGCTTGCAGACCGCAACGTGACGATCGAGCTCTCCAAACCGGCGACCACGTGGCTGGCGGATCGCGGCTATGACGATCATTTTGGTGCGCGCCCGCTGGGCCGCATCATCCAGGAGCACATCAAGAAGCCGCTGGCGGAAGAACTGCTGTTCGGCAAACTCAAGCGCGGCGGCGTCGTGCATGTGGATGTGAAGGACGACAAGCTGTCGTTCGCCTATGAGGCTGCACCGCCTGCGCCAAGCAAGAAAAAGAAGGCTGCGAAGAAGCCTGTGGAAGCTGCGAAGTAGGCGGCTTCGCTTTGTGAAATAGAAGGGGCACTCCTGCATGGTGTGCCCCTTTTCGTTGGTGTTTACTGTTCGAGGCGTGACCAGCCTTCGCGTTCCATTTTGCGGGACATATCGGTGATGGTTTTGCCGGGCTGGGCTGAAAAGCGGTCGCCATGGGTCAGGCTGTGGATCCTGTCCAGCCGGAACATACGGAAATCTTCCCGCAGCTCACACCACGCGACCACCGTCCAGACGCGCCCCCAATACCACAAGCCCAACGGGCGGATTGTGCGGGAGGTCTTGCTCTCCTTTTCATCCGTATAGGTGATGAGAAGGCGACGCGAGGCGGCAACGGATTTTTCCACCTCGTCAAGAATCCGGCGGTAATCATCATCAATATCAGGTGGTGCAAAGGCGTGTATCTGAATCTGACGGCTTCGGTCGCGATCCGCTGCCGGCAGGACGGCTTCAATTTTGACGAGGGCTTCCTGCGCGGCGTGGGCCATGTCTGCGCCGCCCCATGCCCGCACCAAGCGGGCGTCGGCGACGAGCGCCACCACTTCTTCGCGGGTGAACATCAATGGCGGCAGGTCGAAGCCTTCACGCATCAGATAGCCGATGCCAGCTTCGCCATCTATGGGGACGCCGGAGCCGATCAGGTCTGCGATGTCGCGATAGATGGTGCGCTCGGAGACTTCGAGACGCTCCGACAATTGTCGGGCCGTGGTGAGCCGACCGCCCCTTAGATATTGCACGATCTGGAAGAGGCGGTCGGCCCGGCGCATGGTGTTATCCCGCCAATTCGAAGAGGCCGATGGAGTTGCCATCGGGGTCGGTTGCATAGGCAAAGCGGCCTATGGGGATTGTAATGACGTCGCCGTGGATTTTACCACCGGCGTTGCGGGTGCGGGTCATTGCATCTTCAAGTTTGCCGGGAACGGCGAAGTGGATGGTCGGCCCTTCGCCCGGTGTGGCGGGTTTGCCGGGGTAGATGTGCCCGGCAACGCCTGACCCATCAGCGGTGGGGAACATTGCCACCGGGTTCTCTGCGCTGTTGTCGATCTTGAGGTCGAAGTCAAAGACCGCGTTATAAAACGCGATTGCCTTGTCCATGTCGGTGGCCGGGATCTCCGACCAGACCGTGAAATTCTGAGGTGCGTGTGCCATGCCTGTCTCCATCAAAGGCGTTCCGTGGAAACGCGACACTGGCAGACCCCTCCTGACAGCATGGTGTCAGGAGGGTGCAGTGCTCAAGATTTTTTGAGGCGGAACACCTGCGCCAGATAATCTGACGAGAAATAGATGCTGCCGGCCGGGGTTACGGTGATGCCGTCGGGGAGGTCGACTTCCGATTTAAGCGGTAAATTGCGGCTTCGGATCTGGAAGCAAAATAGATATCGCCATCATCAGAAATTGTTATGCGGACTGGGTTGTCACGCGACGTTGACAGCTTGGATCGCACTTGCGTTGCAAACGGCAGGTTGTCGCCAAGAATATCGACGGTCTGATTATCCAGATCGACAGCCACAATTCTGCGATTTTCATATTCCGGTATTGCGATACGGCCGTCGGCCATTACTGCCATGTCAGTTGGATCTTGGAGCTGATCAAAATAGACAATCGGTTTACCTTCTGGGAATGTGAATACTGGCGGAGTGCCCTCGAAGGCGCCTAGTTGAAGGACATTTCCGTTGTATCCTGAGAGCCCGAGTAAGTTCTTTCCGCTGCTGCCAACTTCCATTGAGTACAGTGGTGACCCCAGAGTAAAAGCCTGTATTTCTTCTTCCATTTGGGAGAGATGAAATGCTTGGAGAAGAAATCCGGAACTTAGAATTGCTATATCCTTCGATGGCATAGCAATTTGGATATCGGTTGTATTTCTGATCTGCCCGAGCCGCACGGCGAGCGTTGATCTGGCCAAATTGCGGACCTCGAACCTGTCCCAGTAGGTCACTGTGACGAGGCCATCTACCTGGGATAGCGCAATAGGTTGGTCACTTCCGTTGGGTGGGGTGACCTGAACATCGTATATATTTGTGTCTTTGATGGCCAAGCGGCTGAGGCCACCGGCATGGGCGACGTATATCGAGCCGCTTGGCGAGTCCTTCACGAATTGAATGTCTGAGATCATCGAAAAAGATGATGATGCGATCTCCCGGCATTTTCCATTCCTGTCCACTTTAAAAAGGCGGTTTGGTTTGTGCTGCCGGAAATAGAAGCCGTCATCATCAGCAGCTATCAGTCCATCAATTTCTGAGTGCGGGAGATACTCCCCATTCGGATCAAGTTGTAGTGCCGTTTCGGATACTCCGGTAGCAAGGTCGATCGACTGAATTAATGTGCTTCCTGCTGCATGGAAGTAAACGGTCGATTGGGTTCCATCCACCACATTGCCGCTAAGAGGCGATCTAGGCGCAGGTCCGGGAAGAAGCTCGAAAGAGCCGTTCGCGAGAGATATTTTGCCTAGGCCATTGCGCGTACGCACGAAAAGAAACTCTTCCGTTGAGTAACTTAGGAAGTCAAAAACGTATGGAACTCCGGAGAGGGCAGTGTGATTTTCTGGCGCATTTACATCAATCTCGACAACGCCTCTTTCAGGCAATGAGAGCGAGGCAAATAGGCGGTTGTCTTTGGAAAAGGTAATGTCGGAAGCAAATGGGAAAGCGACTTTCAAAAATTCATAATTACACCCTGGCTGGACTAGTAGAATCTCTCCAAACGTACCGCTGGCTTCGGGGTAAAAGATCACATGTTGGTCTTCTGGCCCGATGGCAACTGTTGCCCACCTGCCGGTGTATTGCGCCGGTAACTCACATTGATCATCTCGAAGTTGATCCGTATCCGGAGAGATGGCCCGGTTTCTTCTGACTGCTTCACCAGATTTTTTGATATCAACTGTCCAAACCGGCGTCCCTGATGACAGGTCACTTGCAGGTTCAATAACTGTTTCTAGTGTGTAAGTTTGCGCTTGAACCGGCTGTATTGAGGTGATGATGGCTGCTAGACAAAGCAAATATCCTGCTTGATTGAGCATGGCTACTTTGCTTTCGCTGGCCCGTTTGCGCTAAGGCGGAACACCTGCGCCAGATAGTCTGACGAGAAATAGATGCTGCCATCAGGCGTGGCGGTGATGCCGGTGGGCAGGAAGACTTCCGGGCCTTCGGCGGGCACGATGCCGAAGGGGAGGTCGGAGGCGATGACGGTTTTTTCGCCGGTTGCGGGATCAGCTATGGTGATGCGATGGGCGGCAACTTCGGCCACGGCGATTTTGCCGTCGGCGAGGAAGGCGAAGCCTTCGGGGTTTTCGAGGCCGTCGATGACCACTTCAACGCCGCCACTGTCTGTCAGGCGTGAGATGCGTCCGCCTTTGGTTTCCGAAAAATAGACCGCGTTGTCGGGGCCGGTGAGCATCATTGCGGGGCCCTCAAGGCCGTCTGCAATGTCGGTGCGGGTTTCCCAGTCGTCGGGGCCGACACGGACGATGGCGCCACGGGCATATTCGCTGACGAGCACGGCACCGTCTTCAAGCGGCAGGGTTTCAGTCGGCGTGGTGAAGCCGTGATGGATGCCGAGTGACTTGCCGGTGGGGGCGTCAAAGAGCTGAATGGCGCCAGCGGTGAGGCCTGCGACGCCGATGCGGCCATGGGCAGCGGCGGCGCTGAGGGGGTAGTCCATTTCCTGTGCAAAGACGCGGGCGATTTCGCCGACTTCGCCGGTTTCAACGTCAATGGTGCGGAACGAAAACACGTCGGCCACATAAATGGTTTTGCCGTCTTCGCTCAGGGCGAGATCGCCTGCAACGGAAAGCGGGCCGGAGGTGAGGGCCTTGCTCTCACCGGTGTCGACATTCACCTCGATGATGGCGTTGTCGGCCATGTTGGAGATGTAGAGCGTGTCGTCGGGGGCGAAGGCGAGATTGTCGATTGCCGGTTTGACTTGTGCGACCACGGTTTTTTTGCCGGAGGCGACTTCGACACGGATGACCTCGCCGGCCTGGGTGTCCACGACGAAAAGCTCATCCTTGGAATTGAAGTTGACGGCGGCGGGGGTCTGGAATCCTTCGGCGACAACTTCAAGCGTGCCTGCATCCACATTGACGCGGGCGATCTGCTTCTTGAACCACAGAGGCCCGTAGAGCTGGCCGTCGGGGCCAAAGTCGAAGCCGTTGAGGCCGCCCATGTCCTTCATGATGAGGCGCGGATCAGTCTTGCCGGTCGGGTCGAGTTCCCACAGGGCGTCTCCCGCAAAGACCTGGGTCATGAACAGGCGGCCGTCATCTGTCCAGGCAATTGAGTTGGTACCGGGCAGGCCTTCGGCGAGGGTGAGCAATTCACCATCAGGCGTGCGGGCGAAAACCTTGCCCTGCATGAAGGCCGTCCAGGCAAGCGTGCCGTCGGGACCTTGTTCCACGTCGTCGGCCATGCCGTCGGGGGCTGCTTCGGCGATGGTGACTTCGCCGGTCTCGCGGTTGATTTCATAAAGCGTGGCACCGACGACGGAGCCTGCAAGCAACCGGCCTTCAGGTGTCACGGTAAGGCCGTGGACGCCGTGGAAGGGAGAGGGGCCGGTGACGGGCTCGAGCGTGTAGCCGTCAGCTATGTCGGGCATCGCGATGGCTGGTGCGGCCGCGATGGCCACACCTGACAAAAGCATGGCGGCAGACAGAAGTGTGCGTGACAGACGCATGGTTATTCTCCCCCGGTTGATCTTCTTTTGTTGGGGAGAGTTTAGCCCAAATGCGTGCGGATGCGAGTGGCGTGTTCTGCCAGCACGTCCTGGTCGGCCATGGTGCGGGCGTGCAGGTTCATTTCAACACCTTCCCAGCGTGGAATGATGTGGAAATGAATGTGGAACACGGTCTGGCCTGCCGGGGCACCTGAGAACTGGGCGCAAACGACGCCGTGGGGGTCAAATGCGGTGCGCACGGCGTGGGCAACTTTCTGGGTGGTGCGGATCAGAGCTGCCGCCCCGTCCTCGCTCAAATCAAACAGGGTGACGGCGGGCTCGCGCGGAATGACCAGCGTGTGGCCCTCGGCCATCGGCATGATGTCCATGAAGGCGAAGGTCTTGTCGTCCTCATAGACCTTGTGGGCGGGCATCTCGCCACGCAGGATTTTGGCGAAGATGTTGTCGGTTTTGTAATCGGGGATCTTCATGAGGGCGTTTCCTGGTCTTTTTTGAATGGTGCGTGTTCGCGCAGCATGTCGGCGTCGGCACTGACATGCTGGCGTTCGGATTCCAGATAGTTTGCCACCGCGTCCCGGAAGCTTTCATTGGGGATGTAGTGGGCTGAATAGGTCAGGGTGGGCACGTAGCCACGGGCCAGCTTATGGGCCCCCTGTGCACCTGCCTCAACGCGGGGAATGCCGCGGGAGAGGGCAAATTCTATGGCCTGATAATAGCAGACTTCGAAATGCAGGAAGTCGTGATGCTCCGTACACCCCCAATAACGGCCATAAAGTGTTTCCGAGCCGATAAAGTTCAGTGCGCCTGCGATGTAGCGGCCATGCCGCTTGGCCATGATGAGGAGAATGTCATCGGGCAGGGTTTCGCCGGCCAGCGAAAAGAAAGTGCGCGTCAGATAGGGTTGACCCCATTTGCGGTGGCCGGTGTCCATGTAGAAGGTGAAGAACGCATCCCAATGGTCTTCGGTGATGTTGCTGCCTGTGACCCACTCAATTTCAATATCGTTTTCAAGCGCGCGGGCGCGTTCCTTTTTCAGGTTCTTGCGTTTGCGCGAGGACAGGGCATCCAGGAACCCGTCGAAATTTCCGTAGCCCTCATCCTGCCAGTGAAACTGCTGGTCGGTGCGTTGCAGGAAACCAAGTTCGCCCAGATGTTGCCACTGGTCTTTCGGCAGGAAGGTGAGATGGCAAGAGGACAGCTCGAGCCGGTTGGTGAGTTCGACGAGGGCGGCGGCAAGTTGTTCTTCGGTCTGCGCGGCGTCGGGGCCTGCGCGGGCGAGCAGACGCCTGCCGGTTGCGGGCGTGAAAGGGACGGAGATCTGAAGTTTTGGGTAGTAGCGGCCGCCGGCGCGCTCCCAAGCGTCGGCCCAGCCGTAGTCGAACACGTATTCGCCCGATGAATGCCCCTTGATATAGCAGGGCGCGCAGCCGGCAATGTTGCCCATCGGGTCTTCGACCAGCAAGTGATAGGGCTGCCAGCCGGTGTCGGCGGAGGCGGAGCCTGAATCTTCAAGCGCTTTGAGGAAGGCATGGGTGAGGAAGGGGTTGTACGGCACGTTGCCGCCGGGATTGGCGCAGGCGTCCCATTGGGCGGCGTCGATCTCGCCCATGCTGCCGGCTGTCCGTGCGATGATTTTTTCGGCGTCGCCCATGATACCCAGTCTAACTGTGGTGATGCGTGAATTGAAGCCGGGCCCGCAGCCTAGGGGCGAAACGTCTCAAAAATAATCTGGTCGGCGTATTTTGCGGCGGTGTCGCGATGCGCCTGTGTGCGGACGGTCCATGTGAGGACCGGCAGGCCAAGCGTGCGGCGCAGGGCGACAGACCATTGCGGTAGAGCGTTGATGTCAAAGCCAATGAAATGCGGGCGGCTGATATGGTTCATCAACAGGTGACGCAGGGCGAAGCGCTGCATGGCGGGCATGGATTGCGCATTCTGGTCTGCATAGGCGTAGGACAGCTGGCCGCGGGTGATGCCCGGCGCGTTGGCGGCAAACCAGCCCATGCTACGCGGGTTGAACGACATGATGGCGACCGGGCCTTTGTAATTGGCCAACAGCTCGGCGGTGCGTTTTTCCAGCGGGCCTTCGTGGCCGCCCCTGATCTTGAGTTCGATGACGGGTGTGACCTTGCCGTCCACCTGTTCAAGAAATTCGCCCAGCGTCTGCATATGGTCGGTGCTGGCCTTGAAGGGGATTTTTTTGAGCTCGGCGGCGGTATGGGCGAAGACTTTGCCGGTCGCTTCGGTCAGCCGGTCGAGGGTGGCGTCATGGAACACCATGGCTTCGCTATCGCCTGAGAGTTGCAGGTCGCATTCGATGCCATATTTGCCATCGATTGCGGCCTGAAAAGCGGACGGCAGGTTTTCGACGACGCCATCTGATTGGCCGTGCAGGCCGCGATGGGCGACGGGGCGGGCGGTCAGCCAGTCAAGCGATGCCATATCAGTTGATCTCGAAGACGGCATCGATTTCGACTGTTACATTGAAGGGCAGGTTGGCGGCACCAAGTGCAAAGCGGGCGTGCTTGCCGGCGTCGCCGAAGACCTCAACCATCAAATCCGAACAGCCGTTGATGACGGCGGGGTGCTGGTCAAAGTCCGGCGTGCCGTTGACGAAGCCACCGAGCTTCACGCAGCGGGTCACGCGGTCGAGATTTCCGCCGCAGGCCTGCCGCAGGGCTGCGAGAATATTGATGCCGCACAGGCGGGCTGCCTTGACAGCATCCTCCTGGCTGATTTCATCACCTACCTTGCCGCGATAGGGCAGGCCGGTTGCATCCACCGGCACCTGGCCTGAAATGAACACCAGATTGCCTGTGATCACATAGGGCACATAATTGGCGGCGGGGGCTGCGGGGTCAGCGAGACTGATTCC
>Ga0307929_1000790_pt1 | contig 28331 bp, 21 predicted proteins | sample AceLakmetage1330_FD_203160 | JGI IMG/M metagenome (GOLD analysis project Ga0307929, IMG submission 203160) | Saline water microbial communities from Ace Lake, Antarctica - #1330 | ecosystem: Environmental > Aquatic > Non-marine Saline and Alkaline > Saline | place: Antarctica: Ace Lake...
TGCGGTTCATCAGCGAAGTTATAGCGTTTCATGCCTCAGCTGTAGCAAACGGGGCGGAACCTGTCCAGTCATTTAGCATACAAGTAATACAGGCCTGACTATACTCACTTCAGATGAAACAGCCCTGGCCAACTGCCGGGCAGCCCAACTCATGCGCTTCTGGTTCACATACTCCGAAGGCGACTGGCCAAGATGCTTCCTGGCCACACGACAGACATGTTCGTGGGAACGTCCCGCCGCCTTGATGAAACCCGCAGCGCCGTTGCGAAATACGGCGGGATCACTCGCCGCTCGGCACGCCGCTGTTAGCCAGGCAGGCGTGTCTTGGTCTACCCGTTCCGGCTCCCTGACCACACCGTTAATCAATTGGAGCAAAAAACTCTCGATCGACAGTCGGGACCGGTCTCCCCGCTCAAGGCCACACTCGATATCACACAAATGCTGGAAAGCATGTCTGTCCAGGGCCATTTGAACCGGCAGAACCGTCTTCGCCCAAAAGTATCGCCCCGCGCACGCGTCGACATACCGCTGTAGAATGTGTTTTGCCGTTGATGCGGAAAAGGCCACATTCACCATGACACATGCCTCGGAGGATGCACCGGCGGTCGCATGAACATCAGAGGGTCGCATGAAGACCAAGCTACGCGGCCCCAACCGTACGCGCTGGTCGTTAATAAGGTGAAACCCTTCGCCCGAACTAATCCAGAAACATTCGAAGTAGTCGTGATCATGCGGCACCGGCGAACGTCGATCGCGTCCCAGTCGGCTACGACCGAAGTGAAAGGCATCACCCGGCCCCAAAAAATCACTCAAACGGAAGGTCTCACGATCCATAGATCAATATAAGACCATAAAACCTCAATTATAAGCAAGATATATCAACAACAAACAACTATTGTTTTTTTTCAGACCGTATCAATAGTAATGGAAGGAACAACGATGACTACACCTAAACCACACGACATTGACATCATTCAATTCCTCGCAAGCCAGGTCGCAGAGATTGCCGCCTTGCCGGTGCAAGAAGAGAAGCGCCGGCTGTGGCGGCAGTTGAACGGGCTACAGGCCGGTCGCCCAATGGTCATGATCGACCAGATCTGCTGGAACGAAATGAACGTCGACAACGAGTTGACGCTACAGTGTAAGGATGACGAATGTCGCGGCTACGAGAACGAGCTGCGTCAAACGCTCTACCGCTGGAACCACTTCCCCGTCGACATGGTAGTGGAACCATTCGTGCATGTGCCGAAAGCCATTACCAATACGGGATTCGGCATTAGGCCCGATGAGGAGGTTGCCGTTTCGGACCCTACGAATTGCGTCGTGGGACATCACTACGAGAACCAGTTTACGACTGAAGCCGACTTGGAAAAAATTTGCGAGCCACAGGTCAGCCATGATAACGCGGAGACCGAGCGGCGAATTGCGTTTGCCCGTGAGCTCTTTGGCGGCAGTCTCGACGTCAGGCTCACCGGCTGCTCCCCCTTCCTCTCTCTGTGGGATCCCATCTCGATGTGGATGAGCGTCGAAGATGCGCTCTATGCGATGATTGACCGCCCCGACTACGTCCATCGCATCCTAAACCACATGACCAACGGCTACCTCAGCATGCTGGACCAACTCGAGGAGCAGGGCCTGCTGTGCGGCCCGCAGAGCCAGATCCACTGCACCGGTGCCTATACCGAGGAACTTCCTGCCGAAGGTTACAATCCCAACCAACCGAGAACGAAGGACATTTGGGCCTTCGGGTTGGCCCAAATGCTAAGCACGGTTTCGCCGGCGATGTACGAAGAATTCGAAGTCACATACGCGAGCCGAATCTTCGAACGCTTTGGTTTGGTTTATTACGGTTGCTGTGATCCGCTGGACATAAAAATGGACCAGGTCCGGATGGTCCCAAACGTACGCAAGGTTTCGATGAGCCCCTGGGTGGATCAGGCACGCGGGGCCGCCGAGATCGGCACCGATTTCGTCTACTCGCGCAAGCCCAACCCGGCGATGGTAGCCACCACCCGGTTCGACCCAGAGGCGGTGCGCCGGGACTTGAGTGAGACCGTAGAGGAATGCGCCAAGCACGGCTGCCCAATCGAGTTCATCCTCAAGGACCTAAGCACCGTTGGCTACGAGCCGCAACGCCTAACCGAATGGGCCAACATCGCCATGGAAATCGTCGAACAGTAGACACCACAGAAGATCTCGCTGTCCAATCTAGCAAAAAATGATGCCGCCTACGCTTACGCTATCGCCCCCGGAACACCAGTAGCCCGCTCCGCGAATGCCTCCGCAGCACAGAGCGTAGAAATTATCAAGAACCGGCATGCGGTTCAAACGGTCCGGCATGCAAAGCTTAAGATCACCGGTGGCGCGTCGCGAGGCAACGTGCATTCGTTTTTCCTTAATAGGCGGCGGAGAGGCCGATCAAACGATCACAAAAACATTCAAACGAGACGGATAACGCATATTCCCTCTTGAGCCCATGCGATAAAGGCATCAAACGTAACGACCTGTTTCTTACGGATTGCCTGATCCATAATCGCCCCCTCCTCCATCGCCTAAACGTGAAGTCCTGTCTCGTCACCATTGAGCTCAGCCTGTTAGCAAAGGGCATCGCGCAAGTCACCGGGTCCCGCAAACGGTATAAAGTGCTAGAACCCCACTCCCAAGCACAGCCTTCAGCTTTCATCCCTCAGCCCTTCCCTCTCCCTCAGGCGCCGGTTTGACGGCGTTCGAGGTCGGCAAAGTAGCCGTTTTGCTGGCGGAGTTCTTCAGGGGTGCCAGATTCAACGATGCTACCCTTTTGGAGGACGATGACCTGGTCGCAGAGGGCGGCCATGGAAATGCGCTGGGAGACAATCAGGGCGGTGCGGTCGGTTAGGATATGGTGAAGGGTTTTTTGAATGCGTTTTTCAGTCTGGGCATCAAGGGCGGAGGTACAGTCATCGAGGAAGATGAGTTCGGGCTGGGTGATGAGGGCGCGGGCCATGGAGAGACGCTGGCGTTGTCCACCGGAGAGGCTGACGCCTTTTTCGCCAATCACGGTTTCGTATTTGACAGGCTGTTCCATGATATGGTGATGAAGGTCGGCCGCCTGGGCGGCGGCGATGATCTCGGCGGGCTGGGCGCGCGGCATACCATAACAGATATTGGACCGGATGGTTCCACTGAAGATGCAGGCCTCCTGAGGAACAAATCCAGTGACGGAACGTAGAGAGGCCGTTTTGATTTTTTCAAGCGGAATGTCGTCATAGGTAATGGACCCGGCGGTGGGTTCATCAATACGGGCCACCAAGTTAAGGAGGGTTGATTTCCCGCTGCCGCTTTCGCCGATGATGCAGGTCCATTTTCCGGCTGGGACAAAGAGGGACACGTCATTGATGACAAGTCGTTCTTCTTCGGGATAGCTAAAGGAAACATTCTGGATGCAGAGCCCGGAGCACAAGGGCACGGGCATGGGTTGGGCATCGGGAGGATCTTCAATCTGGAGGGGTTCATCGAGGATGCGGTAGTCCCGGCGCAGGAGGACCTGGATATTGGTAACGAGGATATTGATCCAGGAGAGCTGCATCACGGGGGCAAAGAGGATGGCAGTGGTTTCGTAAAGGAAGAGCATGCGGCCTATGGTCAGGTCGCCTTTGAGAACCAGCCAGGCTCCACCGAGCAGGACGCCGGTGGTGGAAAGACAGCTGATGATCTCGGACGTCCATTGTAGACGGCCGCGTAGTTGAACCAGCGTCAGGCCGTCGCGTAGAAACAGGGCAGACAGGCGATGGAAGTGGAGTTTTTCACCGGAGAAGCGGTGATAGGCTTGAACGGCCTTGACGGACTCCAGCTTCTGGGCGGTCAGGCCATAGAGACAGGAGTTGGTATGGCTCATTTCGCGATTGACCTCGCGGATGGAGGGCCGCATGCGGGAAAAAACCACAAAATAGACGGGCAAGACCGCCAGGAGCAGACAGCCAATACGCCATTCGGTGAACAGCACGATGACCAGCCCGATGATGATCATGGAAAAGGTCGATGCGGACAGTCGCAGAAGGATCTGGCTCATATTCTGAATCTGCTCGATATCCGAGGTGATGCGCGAGAGCAGGCGGCCGGGGGTATGGACTTTGTGGTAGGCCAACGGCAGTAGCAGAATCTTTTTATGGAGGTCGGAACGCATGGACGCCACCATACGACGGGCAATGACGATGGAAGCCTTGAGGGAGATGCGGGTCAGGACGTTCAGGCTCAGGACGGTGACAAGATAAAGCAGGAAGAGAATGGTCAGATCACGGGCAGCCTCGGGGTTACACTGTACGATCCAGCCGCGCGGTTCCAGGCGGCGGGATATAATGGGGTCGGGAGCGCCGGACCGGGGACCGCGATCCCGTTCAACGTTTACCGCCCCGGCCTGTTTGGGGGACACGGTCTGGACCATCAGGACGCGATCAACGACCACCCGACCATAATAGGCGATGAGGTAGACGGCATTGGCATTCAGGGCAGTCAGCAGGAAGCAAATCAGAATGGCCTTCCGGTCGTTCCGCAGGTACTGTTTCAAGAAGCGCATCCAGAGCATCCGCGATCCGCGGAAAGAAAAACTTTCGACATCGCGAGGGGGGCGGAAAGCATAGCGGCGGTGGTGGAAGCGCACCTTCATTCGGACACCTCCATAGACCCACTGCTCAGGTGGGCCAGGTACATCGCCCGGTAGCGACCATCTTCACGAGCCATCAACTCGTCATGATTCCCGGATTCAACAATCCGTCCGCCATCGAGCAGGACAATCCGGTCGACATTCCGGATGGTGCTCAAGCGGTGGGCCACCACAAAGGAGGTACGGCCAGCCAGCAGTTTATCCATGGCTTTCTGGATGGCCTGCTCGGAATAAGTGTCGAGAGCCGAGGTGGCCTCGTCCATGATCATGATAGCGGGATCGGCCAGGATGGCACGGGCAATGGTCAGGCGCTGCTTCTGGCCTAAGGACAAATCCCGGCCTTGCTGGCCAAGAACGGTATCGAGTCCTTCCGGCAAATCATCCAGGCAGCTTCGCAGCTCAGCGGCCTCCGCGGCGGCCTCGACGTCAGCCCGACTGGCAGAGGGGCACCCATAGCGGATATTCTCCAGCAGGGAGGTTTCGAAAAGCATGGGTTCCTGGAGAACTACACCAAAGTTTTGGCGATAATCAGCTAGGCGGAGATCGCGTATATCATGACCATCCACCCGCAGGCTACCACCGGTGACATCGTAGAAACGCAACAGCAAGGAAAGCAGGGTGCTTTTACCACAACCGGTGGGACCGATCAGGGCCACGCTTTGGCCGGGCACAACGTTCAGCGAAAAATCGCGGATCACCGGTATTTCGGGATCGTAGTGGAAGGCGACATGCTCAAATGAGACCGCACCCTTCAACTGGGCGATGCGCAAAGCATCTGGCTTTTCCCTTACCTCCTGGGTTTCGGCCAGCAGTTCTGCCAAGCGTTCGACGGACACACGTACGTCCTGCAACTGGCGAGCAATTTCCGAGAAACGCACGGCGGGGCCCAGCAGTTGCATGGAGTAGGCCACGAAGGCGATGACATCGCCATAGGAGAGCCGTCCAGTCAGAACGAGTCCGCAACCTCCGAAATACAGGAGGGTCCGGCCAAGCTGGTGGATCAGCTGGGAGTTCATCGAAAAGCGGTTTCCGGCAAAGGCGGCCTGCTGCATCAGGCGCAGGCTGTCATTGGACTGGGAATTAAAGCGCCCCTGTTCGACACCTTCCCTGCCAAAGGTCTTGACGGCCAAGCTGCCGGTCAGGCGGTTCTGGACCCCGGCGGAAAGCAGGTCCATTGAGCTACGCTGATGCCGACCGGCCTGGCGGATTTCCTGAATGTTGGTGCGGTAATTGTAAAGGAAAATCAGGATCATGACCAACAGCACCAATCCTAGGCGCCAACTGATGCTAAAGGCGGCAGTGGCGGCAAAGGCAGCGCAAACCAGATCCGACAGGGCGGCCACAGTTTGTGCGGTGAGCATCTGCTGAACACGTCCGCTGTCCCCCATCAGGCGGTTAATTAGTTTGCCAACACTCATTTTTCCATGGAAACGCAGGGAGAGTCCCAGCAGATGCTGATAGAGGGCGGCCCGCAGGTCAAAGACAAAGCGCTGCCCCAGCCAAGTGATGCCTACGGTTTGAAAGAAACGGCAGGAGGCGGCCGCTACCGGGATGAGGATAATCACAACAGCCAAGCCGGTAAACAGGTCATCGCGGCCTTCGCCCAGCACCGAATCAACTAGGAAGCGTAGCAGCAAGGGCGGAAGCATGCCCAGGACAGACAGGACCACCGTCAGCAGGCATACCCCGACCAAGCGACGCCGGTAAGGCCCCATAAAGCGCAGGATCAGCGAGAGAGGCTTTTCCCGGCCCACGGAAGCGGTCGATGCAGGGTCAGAATTGGGGTCCGGTTTTTTCATACCTACTCGGTTTCTCCAGGCAGCTAAGGTTTCCGGAAGCTACTCCAGCCCCACCAAGAAGTGCCATAGCGATGAGTGTCCGTATGAAATCCGGGCCGAGACGTTGATGCCGGGCATCACCTGGGTATCGCCGGGATCAAAGTCACAATAGACCACCCGGTAGTTCTGGTTGTCTTCGCGCTGGATCACCCCGCGCAAGGCCAGCACCTGACCCGTAAAAGAACCGCCCCGCCAGGACCATTCCGGACGAGTGGCCAGCGTGGCCCGGTAGGGCTGGCCTACCTTGACCCGACTGGCAAAACGTTCGTTAGTGCGCAGTTTCAGCTGATAGCCTTCGCCGCCGAAGATCTCGTAAAGAATCCGGTCAGGCTGAATTCGCTCGCCCACCGAAAATTCGTAGCGCACGACCAAGCCATCCATGGGGGCCCGTACCTGGCGCTCATCCAGCGCAATTTTGGCCAGAAGCACTAATCCATCGCCGGCCTTAAGCTGTTGGCGCAAGACCTCCAATTCCTTTTCGTAGATGGACAAATCCCTATCCTGCAGGGTGGCCAGATAGCGAGCCGCCAGAATCTCCCGCAACACGGCGGCCTCTAGAGCGCTACCCGCCGCCAATCCGCGCGAAACTAGCTCACGAGTCCGCGCTAGGCGAGTCCGGCAATCCTTCAGGTCCAGGTCAGCCCGAGCTCGTTCCTCCTCCAGATCGCGATGCTGCTCGCGAGCATGGATTTCGCTACGGGCCAACTCGGCCGCCAACGCATCTACCCGGCTGCGGGCCTCGGCGAGAGCCGCCTTCTGGGTTTCGTTATCCAATTGGATCAGGACCTGCCCCTGGGTAACGGTCACTCCGGTAGGCGCGGAATAGGAAGCCACCGTACCGGCAACCGACGCATAGACTTCGGAATAGATTTTGGTGGTCAGGTAGCCCGTAGCCGGGACCGTCCGTGGCACCTGCACAAACAGGACCAAGATAGCGACCAGAACGAGGAAGACCGCAAACAACACCCCATGGCGCCGACGCCGCACACGGCTGGCAACCGCACTTTCCGGAGGACGTTCTCCGGGAACAACACGATAATCACTCATGATTTTTCCCTATGACAATCAGATCTTTTGCGAGGGTGGCCATGCCGTTATTGCGGTCCTCATAGCGTTTGACGCACAAATCACAAGTACTGCAATCCCGGTTATAGCAATCGCGATGAACACGGGCCGGATACATATCACGGAAGGCCTGATAGCATTCATCTGAACAGAAGCAAAAGCGCTCCTGGGACAAGCCAAAGGCCACATGCACCAGATGAAAAGCTTCTTTTTCAGGATAGGCTGTTTGACCGCACCAGTCGCAGGAAATCCGCAGTTTTTCAAGGCGGCTTTTGTGACGCTGTTCAATTTCGTCTTCATCCCACTGATACTCAATATAATCAACGCCCTCCAGGTTGACGCGTTCGGTGACCACATCATTGCGGATCACCAGCAGATAGGCGTTCAGGATGGTATAGCACTTTTCACCCTCCAGAGTCGCTCCATTGGCCAGATGGATGCGAACGGGTCCCTGACGGGGCGTATCGAAGGTGTGCCATCCACAGGCCTCGCAGATAGAAGCCGACCCATGCTGGCGCAGGTGTTCACCGCAAACCGGACAACGTCCTTTTTGAATGACATGATGCTTTTTGAGGGAGACCGCGGCGGCATCTTTTACCTCGCGGGTGGCTTCTTTTTCCAATTTCTGTTCGCGGGTTCCGTCTTGGTCATCCAACAAGGCTAGGTCCTGTTCCCGGGAGGTAGCCTGATCCTCTGGCAACATCAAGTTTTCTTCCGCTCCATTATCGACGTTCATTCCGCCGGTCAGCCAGTTTTTAAAAATACTCATAAGAGATCCTTTGGGGTTAAAATGATTCCGGCAACAAACCAAGGGTTTGAGAATCGGCGGTATAAGCCCATTGGGCTCTCCCGCGTAAAAGATTGGCGGCGGCCTGGATCAGGCGAGTTTCGCTGGTGGTAAGGTCTTTCCGGGCATCGAGGACGTCGCGATTGCGCCCCTCCCCCAACTGCATGCGTTCAGATTCCGCACTCAGAGCCTCGCGGGCGGCCGCGACCGCATTTTCGGCGGCGGTCAGTTGGCGACGGGCCAAGCGGACCTGTTCTTCAGACACGGCCCGCAGGCGCTCAAGCTCACGTAGCTCCGTCTCGCGGAGAGCAGCAATTTCTTCGGAGCGGGCCCGCGCTTGGTCGCGGGCAGCGCATTCCTTGGTGCGACTTAAGGAACGCTGAATGGTGAGCATCAGGGCATAGCCCTCGTTATGATCGTCGCCATACGAATTGCTGCCAAAGGGTTGGTCTTCATCCTCACCAGTCCAAGTGACTTGGCCATCGAGATAGATTGCGGGACGCAATTCGTTTTCAGCCCTTTCAAAGTCGGTCTGGGCGGCCAACAGTAACAGATCCAGTTGTTGAATCCGGGGGTGTTTTTGAACCAGCATCGGCTGATCGACCGGCTGGTCGGCCAACTCATCGGCCCAGCTAACCAGGGTGGTCCGAACTACATTGGGAAGAGCGGTCTGGGCATCCAGAAGGGCCTGGAGATTAAGGCGGGCAGTCGCCAGTTGGTGGCGCGCGGCCAGCTCGGAATCGATGCTCAAGTCCCGCTCCATCCGGGCAGAATGTTCCTGGAAAGCGGGGGCCGACTGAAGACGTATCCGTTCCTGCATATCCACCAGAACCTGCTCATAGCGCTCAGAGGCTTCCCGGGTAACGGCCAGCATGGCGGTGCTCTCCAGCAGGTCCAAATAGGCCTGTACAACCGCCAGTCGCAGGCGGTCCCGAACCTCTTCCAAGGCTCTCTCCGAAGCAGAAAAACGCTGATCTGCCGACTGCTCGGAAAGATCTTGGGAAGCAAATCCCCGATCGCGTCCCAAGGGAAACCGCACCCCGGCAAAACCACGGGTTTGGTAATAGGAATCAGGGGCCGTGTCCAGGTCATCCAACCAAAGCTGTTCAATCCCAGCCATGACCTGCAAACCGGATCTAAGCGGTTGGCTCAGCAAGGCATACCCCCCCAGTCCGGTCCGCGGCAGCCCGGGATAGCCGAAGCCTCCCGGAAGACCATCGCGCCGCGCGCTCAGGCCGGCACCGGCCTCAACCGAGCCGTCGTAGTAGCCCAAAATCTGGCCACGCCGGGCACGCACCTGTTCCAAAGCGGCCTGCGCGGCATCGATGGAAGGATGGACCTTAACAGAATGTTCAATCAGTTGTTGGAGGATGAAAGAAGGATGGTTTTGGCTGTCACCAAATCCCATTCGTACGAAGACTAAAACAACCCACCCAGTCAAAGACAGGATACGCACTATGTTTTTCATAACTCTGGCCACACTTCCGCGCCTAACGACGCAAAAATTATAATACGGCACCAAGCCTTCTCCGCTTCGAAAACGTTAAAGAATGACCCTCTGAAAATTTTGTTCAAGCTTCTTTTTCATAAAAATGCGACTCTTCACAGACATGTGTAATTAAGTCCCCCTTTCGGTGAGCCTGCCCGGAAAAAGTAGACAGTCCTCACACTTATATGCAAAGAAGGTCTGAATCGGAATCCGCTTAAAGGGCCGTGTAGACAGATGTCGCCAACACAGAAAACCGCGCCTCGGCCCGGAACTCACTGGGGGGCTTACCGACCATATCCTTGAACTGGCGGCTGAAATAAAAGATGTCGTTGTACCCGAGGAGCTCTGCGATCTCACCGACCCTGAGTTGCGTCTCACCGAGAAGATAGCAGGCTCGAGAAATTCTGGCATCCAGTAAGCACTGCAACGGAGAGCGGCCCGTAGCTGACCTAAACAGCCGCGAGAACTGGGAGCGGGAGAGATTTGCCAGATGCGCCATGCCCGCCACCGTCCACGCTTGCCCTGGATCTTCCAGGATAGCTTGGTGCACACCGGCAACCCGCGTGTCGGCAACTTCAACCCAGTCATGCTGCGACTCCTGCAATAACAGGAACAGGAGCTGACGAAGGTAAAGCCCGCCCTGGATGCCACCCAATGCCCCTCCCCGGCGAAAGCTCTCAACGCAACCACGACACAGCGCCTCCAACATAGCAAGATCACGCACCCTGACTCCAAGAGCGGGTCGTTCTACGCCATGCAGACGCCGGGGGTAACGTTCCTCATTCACAGGGTCAAAATGAACAGAGAAGACCCGCAAACGGTTTGCGGGGTCATGCACCGCATGACACAGCATCCCCGGCTCCAGTAGCCAACAACTTCCGGGACCAATGTCGCGCGAGTCTCCGTCGACGTGTATCTCGCCATGGCCATTCAACACGCACCAGATATCGTGGTCAGGCATGCTGTCTACATGCCAGTGCCACTCAGGTTCACAACGGTGAATCTGCGGGGTAGCATGGATCTCAAGCTGTCCGTATATAGAATCCATATGCGTCATATCTACAAATTTTTGCCTTAATATTCCATTACATTTAACCAATATACACCATATCATGGAGCACAGTAATACAAATCCTAATAAGAGGAGCTGACCATGGAGTGGAACCGGAACCAATATCTGGAACTGATGACTTTCGGCGAATTTGAGCGTCCGATGTTCGTAGAACTGTTTGGACCGTTGATCGGCCTTCCGGAGGAGTGGCGCGAACAGGGTGCCACCGAAGATGAGATCAACATGGTGGCGTTCGACTGGGATTATGTCACTTACATGGGGGGACTGTGCAACACCTCGGCAATCGACACCCAACCCAGTGTGGTTATAGAGGAGTCCGAGACCTACCGCATCGAGCGCGACTACCTTGGGCGAACCCTGAAGCTCGCTAAGCAGATCGCCACAATACCCCTCCCCCTCGACTTTCCCGTCAAGAGCATGGACGATTGGCTCAAGATCAAACATCACTTTGTCTACCGCGAGGATCGTGTCAACGCGGAACGGATTGCCGCCGCACAGCAGGCCCAGAAAGCAGGAATGCTGATTATAGCCGGCATTCCCGGAGCGTTCGACACAGTACGACAACTGATGGGGGAAGAAGTGGGTTGCATGGCTTACTATGACCAAGCGGAGTTGATCGCCGACATCATGGCCACGATCACCAACACCTCCACCCGCGTGCTTCAAGAAGTCTGCAGCCAGATCACCATCGACCAACTTTCGGTACACGAGGACTTCGCCGGAAAGTCGGGTCCCCTGATCGGCCCCATCCAGATCCGCGAGCACATGCAACCCTACTACCGGGCGGCCTGGGAAATCGTGAAGGAAGCCGGGGGACGCATTTTTCAGCAAGACAGCGACGGCAACCTCACCCCCGTTGTGGAGGCCCTGCTTGACTGCGGCCTGACCACACTCTACCCAATGGAGCCTGCCGCCGGGATGGACATGGTTGCCCTGCGTAAGCAATACGGCAAGCGGCTGACGACAAGCGGAGGCATTGACAAGCATGTACTGCGTCAGGACCGCGACGCCATTGACCGCGAGTTGGAGTATAAACTCCAGCCGCTCATGCGGGATACTGGAGGCTGCGTCTTCGGCCTCGACCACCGCATCCCCAATGGCACGCCGCTGGAGAACTACCGCTACTATGTCAAACGCGGACGCGAAATCCTTGGGCTTCCGGTACTTGACGGCAAACGCCGCGGATGGCAACGAATGGCCTTTTAAAGGAAGAAGAAGAACAGGTCTGTTATGATGTAGGAGGGCTTGCTCTGGGCATTGGGCTGGTCTTCTGTCACGAAAACCGACTGGGGTGGGCGGATTCGGCAGAAAGAGTCGCATTTCTCTTTGTCGTCAAATACCATATGCCTGTCTACGACCCGTGGCATGGAGTGATAGAATCCCTCTCCAGATTCTTTGATCCGTGGTACCCGCATTTTTATGCCCCTTTTACTGCTCGAAACGAGTCCCAAAAGATCCCCTCCCCCCTGTAACTTCAGAGTGGCCACCCCGTTTTCCAAAGAAAGTCATAGCATTTCCCTTAAAAGACCTGATCCTGTTCTCTTCGCTTGACAGCATCAGCTAAATCTGTATCAATATGCCGCTAATAACAATTTAAGCACCCCCCTTCAAAGAACGGCTATAAAGATAGCCTTGCGAGAGCAGGCTAATGGCGGGCGTCCCGTTAGGCGACCAAAGAAAATGCGAACATTTACATACCGTTCTGTTGTCATCGGGATAGCCAGCATGATCTTTCTGGCGATATGGATTCATTTCCATGAAGTCCTCGTCCCCAACGCCAATATTCTTGCAGAAAACAGCCCACCGGCGGGTGCGGTGGGGATATTCCTTGGCGTACTGCTGATCGGCGGATTGATAACACGTCTGGCTCCGCGCCTCTATCTGAACCGCGGTGAACTGGTGGTGATCTATGCCATGCTGGTTACCTCGGCACCATTGATGAGCCAGGGCATGTGGCATCGTTTCCTCGGGCTTGTCACGGCCATTCCGCGCGCAGAGCGCAACTTCGCACTGGTCGACAGCTTTTCCGAGAAGCTCTGGCCACATGGTCCGCACCTGATCAAGGACCGCCGCTTTGCGGAAGGGCCCGGTAGCCAGATCGTGTCCGAGCCCGCGAGTGCCATTGCGATGATTAAAACTGACGCATCCCCCATCGGGGCGACCACTGCGATCGAGTTTTCGTGTGCGACCGCTGAAGATGCGCAGGGAGAGCCCACTCGAACCACACTACGAATTCGGGTCCCACGATACCGCGATGGCCACGAGATTCTTGTCCCTGGCGAGCGTTACCGCCTGACATCGCTCATCCGCATCAGTGAGCTGGGGTCCCAGTCACATGCTGAAGTCCTGTTGGTCTCCAATTTGGGCGAAGAGGTGCCGATCGTAAACCTGACGCGTGACACGCAACCGGTCTACTCCGCGCCAGGAGGATTCGCACGCAAGGGGAAGTGCAACATCATCATGCCCCGGGGCATGGACTCCTATGTCGATATCCTCTTTGTTCTGGAAGGCAAAGGACGGGTTGCTCTGACGGATCTCGTGTTCTTCAGCAATGAGCCGATTGCGCGGATGCTGAGGGGCACGACGCAGGTTCACGAATCGGACTTGGCCGCAATCCCCGGCAACGAACGGGATGCCATGCTTGTATGCCCCGACCGGATCGTGTCTCCGCGTGGGATTTGGTATACGCTCAAAGGATATATTCCCTATCGCGCATGGTTGCAACCAACAATCTACTGGAGTGTGATCGTGGGTGCCATGTTCATGTGTCTGCTCGGCATCAGTGTGATCTTCCGGCGACAGTGGGCCGAGAACGAACGCTTCATTTTTCCCATGGTCATGCTGCCGCGTCTTCTGATCGAGCAGAAGATCGAAAACGGTCGATTGGTCCGACCGCTCTTCCGCAAGAAGATCTTCCGAGTAGGATTCATCCTGGCCCTCGTAATCTGTTTACTGAAAGGCTTGGCCTTCTACATTCCCGGCATGCCAGATCCGACCGTTAGCATGAATCTGGGTCAGTTTTGCTCTTCACCAGCCATGAAAGCCTTCTGGCGCGGGCTCTACAATGACCAGTTTGGGATTACGTGGCTGCTGGTTGCAATCGCTTTCTTCGTGGACCTAGAGATGCTGGCCAGTATTCTGGTATTCTTCTTCTTGGCGAAGATCCCTTTTTACATGGGAGAGGTATTCGGATGGAAGACCATTCGCGGCCCTCTGGACAATTTTCCCTTCCCGCACGAGCAGCACATCGGATCCTTTCTGGCATTGGCCATCATGGTGCTGTGGGTGTCTCGGAAGCATCTTCGCGCTGTTGGTCGACGCGTCATGGGCGACCGGGATGCCGTGGATGACAGCAAGGAAGCATTCAGCTATCGCACGGCAGTCGCCATGATCGTGCTTTCGTTCGTGTGCTTCGCTTCCTGGGGCGCACTTACCGGTGTTGGCATGGGCAGCTCGCTTGTCTTCTTCGCGTTCTTGGTGATCTGCGGGCTCTCGGCATCGCGCATTCGCTCGGAATGCGGTGCACCATGGACCTATTTCACGCCGTACTTTCCCTACTTGATATTCATGCTTATGGGTAGCCTGGACGTGTTTGGCAAGGAAACGATGGTTCTGGCTTTCGTAGTAGGCGGGTTCATGGCTGTTGCACAGTTCCTGCTCTTCGCACCTACGCAGGTGGAAATGCTACAGCTTGGAAATGAAACCGGCGCGAGCGCACGCGGTGTGAGCGGTGGACTCATCATCGGATTGATCGGGGGTGTTCTTCTCGGCGGGTACGTCATGCTCGTATGGGCCTATGGTACGGGCGGCGACAACATTCCATACATGAAAGTCTGGGCTCTGAACCAGGACTGGTACCTGTCGGCTTTGCGCAGCGCCGTTGCCACCGAGGACAGTCAGGCCATGGCCGTCTTGATGCAAACGGCAGGCCCGACCGGCTCCGCCGTACTGCGTGGTCCACTAACGGCCGTAGGAACAGGCGTCGGTATCACGGGTTTGTTAATGGTCCTGCGTTCCCGTTTTGTCGGGTTTTGGCTGCACCCCATCGGCTACGTCTTGGCCAATACGTTTTTCATCTACATGTGCTGGGGCTCCCTGCTCATCGCCTGGCTCGTGAAATTTCTGGGACTCAAAATAGGCGGTCCCAGGCTTATTCGTGAACATATGACACCCTTCTTTGCCGGCATCTTCTGTGGATGTGTGACTGGCATGTTGTTGTGGGACTTGGTGGCCCTCGCTGCATTAGCCCAGGGCACAAACGACATCTACACGTGTTTTCCTTAAATGAATAAACTACTCGCAAATACTCTATTGACGGTTGTACTTGGAGCGCTGGTTGTCGCCGTGCTGTTTGGTTTCAACTATGCCGCCGCGCCACAGGACCGCGTGTTGCCTACCAAGGGCGCTATCCCCCCCGATCCGAAGGGAATCCTAAAGGCCGTGACAGAAGACTCACTGCGACATGACCTCGAAATACTCTGCAACACAGAGAGTCGCTTGACCGGATCAGACGGATGTGATGCCGCCGCCGACTACATTGAAACGGAACTAACCGCCGCAGGCTATCGTGTCATGCTACAGCCATTCGATGTCGCCGTCCCAATGACGAAGTATGCTGAGATTCTGGACGAGAATGACCGCCCGATTGAAGGGATTCAGATTTCGCCCTTGCTGCCAAACTGGTTCCGCACCTGCACGACCCCACCCGAGGGGATACGGGGCACAGTTCATGCGAGCGAAAAGGGGTTAGCGCGCGAGTTTGAGGGAGTGGCCCTGGAAGGGAACTTTGTTCTCCTACCACTCGGAGTGCCTTGGAAGACCGTTGCGGGTATGGGCGTCGGCGGTGTACTTTACTACGACGACGATGGAGCAAACAAAGGATCGCATTGGGCTCACACGCAGATGGCTTCAGTCAATGTGCCTCGTTTCCTAGTGGAGGGCGATATAGCGAGCCTCAACAATCGAACCATCCGCATTCGGGCACGTGTTGATTTTGAGAACCGGCCGACCCGCAATATCATGGGCATTCTGGATGCACCGGGAGCGACCGAACTGGTCGTGGTGAGCACGCATTACGACTCCTACAGTTACGTGCCTGACCGAGCGCCAGGAGCAGGGCAGGCTTGCAGCCCTGCGGCTTTGCTGGCCATAGCTCGCAACCTCGCCCGCGATCAGGGAGCCATGAAGCGGAGCGTAATGCTGCTGGCGACGGCGGGTCATGCCCAGGGCCTGTTCGGAGTACGCGAATTCGTGCGTTCCCTCGGCACACGCGACATGCGCGGCAAGGCCCTTGAGGATGCCGCTGCGGACGTTGCGGAGATCCAAGCTCGGGAAGAATTGCTTGAAGAAGCAGCAACTGTAGCGGCAGATAGCGCCTATTGGATCATTGTTGATACAGGAGCGGAGAGGGCCTATTGGAACGCGCGGTCGGAGGCCGTGCAAGACGCGTTTACAGAGCTGTACAAGTCGGCACTGGACGCGGATCTCATGTCGGCAATGGAAGCCACCAGCGAGGCACGAGTCAACTGGGTTCGCGAGGGCATGCCGGTACATACCGATGACGGAGATGACGAAGAATCATTCGTTCTGCTCAAGAAGACGAGGAAGGCTCAGAAACGCATTGAGGCCATGTTGGAGATGCCGCCGGAAGATGCCAAGCACCTGTGGGGGGATATCTTGGCCGAAATCCGATTGGCTGATCGCGTGGCCGTAGTTGCGCAGAAACGTATCCATGCGCTGCAGCGACACATGGACGTAGCTGCGGCACGCCTGACGACTGCCAGATACCTCGACGCGTTCGAAAGCATGCTCTTCCTGAGTATAGACATTGGGCCTGGCAGCCAGCTGGCACTTGTCACGGGCTCTCACGCACTGGACGCCAGTTCCATGCCCGCCGATACCGAAGTCATGAAGCAGCTCACGGATGCCGGACGAGATCTGGATGCTGTGGCAGACGCTCCGATATACATAAAGGACGACCGACAGAACCACCGCTATTATAACTACGTGCGCAATGGAAGGGGTATCGCCGGCGTGCCCAGTTCCTATGGGAACATGATGTATTTCAGTTCAAGCGCGGTATTGTGGGCGGGGCACACCGCCTTTGCCCTAGCGGAACCCTCCCACTCAAGGAGCGCATTCGGTACACCTTTCGACACGCTCGATAGCGTTCTGGATCCACAAAATTATCCTGAAGATACTCCATTGCCCATGGAGAACCTGACGATTCATACGCGTGTTTTGTGCGGCCTCGTAGACCGCTTTGCACGCAGACACGGCCGCATCATCCCCGTCAACTCCTGTAGCGACCTGTACACAATCAAGGGGCAGGTCGTCAGCCGGGTTGGCGAGAGCCTGACGCCCAACCATCCCATGCCGGGCGCCTTGGTACGCGTGGGGCCCAAGATTAGGGGTGCGAAGCCACTCTCCGATGCCCCGGCCGGTATGGGGCTCGACTTCTACGTGATTGCAGACGAAGAAGGACGTATTCGGGTGCCCTGTCTGTGGGGCGGAGCGGTGGATACAACGGTGGGTGCCTCCATCAACTTGGACGCAGCCATCTTGCGGCCCACAGATGGGGCGATTATCTGGACGCTGTTGGAAAAGGACTCCGGTCCGCACCAGCCCTACAGCGTGCGAGGCCTACCCCTCAAGCAATTCAACAAGATTGAAGCAACGCCTGTCCTTTTCAGGAGCAAACCCGTGCAAGTGGTCCCCATGCCGGATCCTGCCACCCTTCAAGAATACGCGGCGTTCGGTTTCCTTGAGAAAAGTGGGCTGGCAGCCCCGAACAAGACCAAGACCGAGAAGGCGGGTGGACTGTATGTCTGTTACGTCGAGCCCGAGACTCGTCTTTACTTCACGTTTAAGAAAGGATCGTTCTACAACCCCAATCTCACCGAAGTACGAGCCTTTGCACTCGGGGCCAAAGGACCCGCAGACCGCACGGGTCTCGAAGACGCACCCGAGCTCGCCGGCGACGGATACTTTGCAGCCGACAATGGTGAGATTGCTAACATTGAGTTTGACGTTGCCTTGAGCATGGCCCAGGTGAATGCGTACCGGCTCCAACTTCAGCAGGAGCACGGCATCGCTGATGAGCTGGTCGTAGACTACAGCCACAAGGCCGGGGCCCTAGCAGACAAAGCGATCCAGCTGAGAGATGAAGGCCACATTATAGAAGGCAAGCGCCTTGCCACCGAGTCCGTCGCGTACAGCTCCAACATCCATCCGGTGATCCGCAAGCAGGCCTCGGATGCCATTGTCGGGATTCTCTTCTACCTTCTGCTGGCGGTTCCGTTCGCTGTCTTTATGGAGAAGCTTTTGGTGGGACATCCAGATATCCGTATCCAGATTGTCTTTCAGGGGCTGATCTTCCTCCTGTTCTTTGTGGCTCTGCGTTTTCTGCACCCGGCCTACCAGCTCGTGCGTAGCTCGTACATGATCCTGCTTGGCTTTGTGACATTCACGCTGGCCGCCATGGTGAGCACGTTCGTATCTAGTCGTTTCGGTGCCAGCATCGCAGACCTGCAGCAGAAGATCCATCAGCGCACGGAAGTCGCAGATGTCTCTCGCGCTGGTGCCGCGACCACGGCATTTATCCTCGGGCTGGGACATATGCGTAAACGCAAAGTACGCACCGGCCTGACGGCAGCAACCCTTATCCTGACTACCTTTGTCATGCTTTGCTTCACGTCCGTAACCACGGATGTTGTCGATGTGGAGTTCGCGGTTGGCAATGCCCCGTACACAGGCCTCTTAATCCGGGACCGCGGCTTGGCTTCTGTGCAATCGTCCTTGGCGCCTCTGAACGAACTGTACGGCCGGGACCACTTGGTGTCTCCACGCCAGTGGGCCGGAACGTTCGATGTGAACGTGCGGAAAGGCCAGGTGGCAGAGCGAGCCGAATACATCATCACTCATGTCGCTGGCACGCGACGCCTGAAGACCATTGCAAATGCCTGTCTGGGTCTATCATCCGTTGAGCCGCAACTGACCGACATCGAAGATGTGTGCGAAGTTCTTGTACGTTGGTTTGACAACGATCGCGAGAATGCCTGTATTCTGCCGCGTGAGATGGCCGATGAACTGCGCATCAACGACGACGCGGTCACAGAAGGAACCGCCACTGTTACGATGCGAGGAAGGGCCTACACCGTTCTAGGCATCTTCAACAGCATGCGCCTTGAAGAACTGCTCGACCTCGATGGCGAGCCCATGCTTCCGCTTGATGTGCTGGGCCTGATCGGTCCTGGGGGACAGGTCGTCACTAAACAGAACTCCTCGGAAAACGAGGTGCCCGAAAATGTGCCCCGTCTTCCGGCGTGCTCGGTCGTGATCACACCTGCACTAACGTTAGGCGGCACCATGGCCTCCATCGCGGTCGGGTTCACAGACATGGAGTACGCCGACGCCCGCGCCCTGATTTCGGCACACCTTGAGAAATCGGCCGAGACGGCATATTACGGCGTGGATGGCGTCTCCTTCTACGGCGGCAAGTTCCGTAAGCGATCCGTGGGCGGCCTCCTCGAAATCATCCTGCCAATCATCATCGCTGCTATCACGGTGCTCAACACGATGCGCGGTAGTGTCTACGAACGCAAAGGCGAGATCTACGTGTTTAACTCCGTTGGGCTGTCACCTACACACATTAAGGCGCTCTTCCTGGCAGAGGCCAGCGTCTACGCCGTAGTAGGAGCGGTCGGAGGATATCTCCTAGCGCAGGGCATCGGCGCAGGGTTGCAGGCCTTGGGCCTAACCGGCGGCCTGACGATGAACTATTCATCGCTGGCCAGTGTTTTCGTTAGCATTGTGATCATGAGCGTGGTGATGATATCCAGCATCTTTCCTGCACGTATGGCCGCGCGCCTCGCGGCACCCTCAGAGATGATGACGCGCCAACGTCACACTGCGGAGGGCGACCTCATCGAGATTGATCTGCCGTTTGTCTTCAGCCGGCGCGATCGCGTGGCTGTCATCCCCTATTTCCTCGACTGGTTTCAAAACTTCGGCGAAGGCTCTGCGGGCAAGTTCTACTGTAACGATCCGGTCTGCGGCTTGATGACCGAAGACCATGGCGGTGCCGCGCCTTACGTAGAGACGACGACATGGTTGAAGCCCTACGACTTAGGAGTCAGTCAGTCTGTACGCATCGTGGTGCGCCACGATCCCGAAACAGGCGACAATCTGGCCGTGGTGCAGATGCAACGGTTGAGCGGCGATATTGATTCCTGGGAACGCTGCTGTCATGCGTTTATCGGGCTGTTGCGCAAACGCTTCCTGACCTGGCGTGCTGTAACACCCGAAGACAGGGGACGTTTACTAGTGCGTGGACGACAAGAACTGGAGACGGCGTCAGCCGTGTAGAGACGATGACTAAAAAGAAAAATAACGAGTCCGGATCACACCTGGTGATCGACGAGGAGCTCGCGCTATACCGCGACCTGGTCGAAGTGCCGGACACCTATGAGAACGGGTTCACTTGGACCGCGGTAGTGGGTGCCATGTTCTGCGGACTGCTCATGTTCCCTGGCGCGATCTACCTGGGGCTGCTCTCTGGACTGGGCATGACCGCTGCAGCAACATGGGTGACCGTGATCGTATTCTCCGAGATTACCCGCCGCGCGATGAAGGCCATGACCAAGCAGGAGATGGTGATCTTGCTAATGGTGGCCAGCGCAATGATCGGTGGCAGCGCTGTGATTCCGGGAGGGCCGTTCGGACAGCTTATCTGGCGCCAGTACCTGGTGACGTCGGATGCGGTAAAGGATGCTGGCCTGTACGGCCAGTTCCCCTCTTGGTTCGCCCCCTCTCCCGACTCAGCCGCCATTACCACACGCAGCTTCATGCACTCCGATTGGGCGGTACCCATTGCCCTGATGTTGTTCATGACCGTGATCGGCTTTATCAAACATTGGACTCTAGGGTACGCTCTGTTCCGGCTTACGTCGGACGTGGAGAATCTGCCTTTCCCCATGGCCCCCGTTGGTGCCTTGGGCTGTACCGCCCTTTCGGAAGGAGAGAAGGGTGAACGCTCCTGGCGTTGGACGACGTTCTCAATAGGAACCGTTTTGGGCCTCGCGTTCGGAGTCATACAAGTGGGGATCCCGGCCATCTCCAGCATCTTCCTCGATAAACCTATTATGATCATCCCCATCCCATGGTTTGACCTCACCCCGGTGACACAGTCCATCCTACCGGCTACCGCTACGGGGATCATCTTCGATCTGGGTCTGATTCTGATGGGATTCGTGATTCCGTTCTGGGCCGTGGTTGGCTCGGCCTTCTCCGTTTTACTCACGTTCGTCCTGAACCCCATTCTCTATAAGGCTGGCGTGTTGACCACCTGGCGTGCCGGAATGGACACGATCAATACCCAGATTTCGAACCAAATCGACTTCTACTTTAGCACCAACATCGGGATCGCTCTCGGCATTGCCTTCTGCAGCATCTCCCAGACACTGCACCAACTCCAACTGTCCATGAAGGATCTGAAACAGCGCCGCAAGGAAGCCAAGCCGGGAGAAAATGTAAAGTCACTATGGGAGCCGCCGCCGGGCCGCGGTGATTGGTCGCTGAAGCTCTGCTTTGCAGGGTACTTTGTGGCGGCTTCTGGGGTTGTCATAGTCTGCAAAGCCCTGGTACCGAGCTTTCCTACTTTTTTCCTGATTATCTTTGCCTTCGTGTACACGCCGTTGCAGTCGTACTTGGATGCAAGGATCAACGGTATAGCCGGCCAGCATGTCACAATTCCGTTCGTCCGTGAGGCCTTCATCCTGCTGTCAGGTGCCAAAGGTATCGCGCCCTGGATCGCGCCGATTCCTATCGAAAATTACGGCGGTATGCCGCAGAGCTTGCGGACCCTTGAGCTCACCGGAACCAAGTTCACAAGCCAGATCAAGGCATGGTGCCTGACGACACCACTCGTCTTTATCCTTTCGTTCATTTTCTGGAGTTTTCTCTGGAAAGAATCACCTATCCCATCTGACCTGTATCCCTATGCACAGAAAATCTGGGATCTTCGCGCCAAGTCACAAATGATCATGTGGACGGCCACAACAGGTGGCGATGGAGTTGTCACCCTCTTCGACCGCTCCTTCCACCCCGAGTTTCTCGGAGTAGGATTCGCCTTCTCGACGATCGTGTTTGCCGTTCTCTCGGTTCTGAAGTGGCCCACGATGCTCATCTACGGTATGGCGCGCGGACTGGGCGAGGGATTGCCACACGGACTCCTGCCGGAGCTGCTGGGAGCCCTGATCGCACGATGGTATTTACACAAGAAATTCGGTAAGAAACGCTTTCTTCAAATTGCACCCATCCTGTTGGCAGGCTACTTCGTAGGTACCGGCCTGATCGGAATGGGTTCCGTAGCGCTTCGATTGATTAACTCGTCCATCTCACAATCACCATTTTGACCATGAACAATACCATGCAACAGGGAGCGAAAGACCAGGCGATCCTGCCGTTTCGATCGGCACTGCGTTTGTGTCTTCGGGGGATCGAGACGCGTTTAGGCCGTAGCGTCGTTACGTTAGTCGGCGTGGCGCTGGGTATAGCCTTCCTGATGTCGGTACTTGCTGGCTTCCACATCAAGCAGGCGCTCAGCATGGACGCAGCCATTGCCCGCGATGCGTCACGCCGTATTGCAATCCTGCGATCCCAGGTTGGGTTGCTGCGCGACAGGCCGGTCGCTATCTTGGCCCCATCCAAAACTCACGCCGATAATGTGTTCATCAAGGCGTTCATCGCCACAGGAATCAAGCGCGTGGAAATCTCTGCTGAACCGGCGTTCACAGTGTTGTTGGGGGCGCTCCATGGCCAGATCGACCGCGACACGGTCGCGCACTTGGCAGCCGGGCGTGTCTATGTATTCGAGTCCCCTACTCCCGCCCTGACACAGGAGCTTGAGGCCGGCGGAGTGATCCCTCGCGTTCTCTCCGTGGCGCTACGTCCAGAGGAGATCAGGAAAGCGCAGCGGCACGTCGAACAGGAGCGCTATCGCATGATGTGGATCATCGTGGTCTCCTTGCTAATCACCATTGGTGGCATCACCAACGCTATGCTAATGTCAGTTACCGAACGCTTCCGCGAAATCGCTACGATGAAGTGCCTGGGAGCCCTATCGGGTTTCGTGGTGAAGATTTTTCTGATCGAGAGTTCCCTGATGGGCCTGGCTGGCGGTATTGCCGGTTGCGTTTTGGGCCTCCTGCTGCCCTTGGTTGCCTACGGCTATATGTTTGGCTTCGGGCGCGTTCTCAGCGCCGTCAACTACAGCCGATTGGGGGGCTACGCCCTCGTGTGTGCGAGTGTCGGGATGATTCTTGCGATGGTGGCTGGGATTTACCCAGCGCGCGTTGCCGCAAAGATGATTCCCGCAGACGCCCTGCGGAGTGAAGTGTGATGATTGCCAGAACAAAGCTCTGAGCTTGTCGAAAGGCGGATTTTGAATCAATGAATGTAGACAGACCAAGTGCTGAAGCGGTACACGACCTGTTGCATGGGCAGGATGAATCCTCCCGGCGAGTGGTGGTTTCGGCGCGTGACGTCAAACGCGTCTACGATATGAAGGGAGAAGTGACGGTCGCTCTTGGCGGCGTCACGCTCGACATTGAGGCAGGCGAGTACCTGTCAATTATGGGGCCTTCCGGTAGCGGAAAGACCACGTTCTTCAACATGATCGGAGGACTGGACAAACCAACGGAAGGCAAGGTATTCATCGACGAAGTCGACATTTCCCAGCTCGACGCGTTTGAGTTGGCTTGGCTGCGTTGTCGCAAGATTGGGTACATCTTTCAGTCCTTTAACCTCGTCAGTGTGATGAGCTGCATCGAGAATGTGATGCTGCCGATGGTATTTGCTGGCCTACCGCAAGATGATGCACGAGACAAGGCCGCCGATATTCTGACCAGTGTGGGTTTGGGAGAGCGACTCAAGCATAAACCGGTACAGCTTTCCGGTGGTCAGCAACAGCGTGTGGCCTGCGCGCGCGCGCTGGCTAACGACCCAGCCATTATCCTGGCGGATGAACCCACGGGCAACTTGGACAGCAAGACCGGCGAAGAGATCATCGCCCTGCTGCTCGAACTGAAAGAGAAAAATGGGGTTACTATCGTAACCGCCACGCATGACATGAAGATGCTCGCCGTGAGCGACCGTGTTGCTTGGATCCGCGACGGCTTGTGCGACCGCATTATCGAACGTGACGAGATCGACATCCAAGTCGGGGGCATCAAGTGAAAGACATCATTATCCAAACGAAAGGTGTGAAGCGCTACTACTTCCTCGAAGGCGAAGAAGTCCATGCCCTCGACGGGGTGGACCTGGAAGTATACCGCGGCGAGTACCTCTCGATCATGGGCCCCTCCGGCAGCGGAAAGAGCACACTCTTCAACATGATTGGCGGGCTGGACAGGCCAACCCAAGGTGAAATCCTGCTGGAGGGCGAAGATATGGCAAAACTCACCGAGCGCAAGCTGGCCTGGCTACGCGGCAACAAGATTGGCTATATCTTCCAAACCTTCAACCTGATCCCAACCCTGAGCGCTGTTGGTAACGTCTCGCTTCCACTAATTTTTGCAGGCGCGACCGAGGCGGATGCCGAGAAGCAAGCCTCCGCTGTCCTGGAACGGGTGGGATTGGGGCAACGGCTTTTACACCGTCCCGACGAACTCTCTGGTGGCCAGCGCCAGCGCGTGGCCTGTGCACGTGCCCTCGTGAACAAACCTTCTGTAATTCTTGCTGATGAGCCTACCGGCAACCTCGACCTTAAGACTGGGGAGGATATATTGGCTCTGCTCAAAGAGCTCCAGACCGAAAGCGGCGCCACCGTGATCTGTGCTACGCATGATCACAAAATGCTCGCCGCTTCTGACCGCGTTGTCTGGATCGTCGACGGACGTGTTGACCAGATAAAAAAGCGGGAAGAAATCGAGATCAACATTGGATCGCTGAACGGCGGAACGGTTGCCTAAATAGAGCCTATCCGAAAAGGTCGGAGGCACCAGAATCTCCAAATTTCCTAATCTTTGTCGCGAGCTTTGTCGCAAGCTTTGTCAATTCTTCTCTCAAACCTGTTCCCCTTTTCGACAAAGCTCAGGACAAAGCTCGCGACAAAGGGACAAGGGGGACCTTGTTTCCGGTCTGTTTTCTCATATTTTCGCCTCACCTCGGTTCAACCCCTTTTCGGATAGGGTCTAATTAGTTTTGATGGGCAGAGCCAGCATATTCATGACTTCTACATGATGGTTCCTGAATCTTCAGATCACTTCTATTATCCATATTAATTTCCAGAGATGATGGGTGGATGATAGTCCCTCTTAGCGCAGCGGGGCATAAAGAAGGCATATCGACATGAGTGTATTTGGCAGCGACTACACACGGGGTCAGGTGCTGAAACATATAAGATGAGTCAGCCAGCTTGGGGAACCTGACACTATGTGCTGAACGAGGGAAGCGGAAAAGGAACCGCCGCCATCGACATCAACATTGGCTCCTGACTAACTTTCACAGTGCTACCGGATCGTGGTCTCGATATCTCGCGCGCCAGCTATAAGGGCATCAACCTTGTCTATCAGACACTTAATGGCGAGGTTCATCCGGCATTCTATGACGCCTCTAGTTCCAGGTGGCTGCACACATTTTTCGGCGGTCTACTGACAACATGTGGGGTAACCTATATGGGACACCCCAGCAGGGACGGCAAAGACAACTTGGGGCTGCATGGCCGTTACTCCACCATCCCTGCCTGCAAGCTCAACAACCTCTCCCAATGGGTTGACGACGAGTACCAAATCGAGATCAGTGGCATCAGGGAGGAATGTAGTCTATTCGGCGACCGGATCCGCTTTACATTGATGGCACCGATAATGACCCTTATGACATGGACAATGGCTATACCGTTGAGATGACCATTCCCCTGAGTGCATTCAAAGGCGCCCCCCCGCCATCCAGCGGCGTCACGTAAACCTTCGGAGTATTCCGTTACGACTATTCCAAGTTGTTTAATCATGCGTTACTGATGATGTCCATTCCGGAGTCCGCGAACAACGGCTTCCACTACTACGAGGGGTATCAACCCTTTATATTCAGGTAACGTTCCGGCGAGGCCTTGGCCAGAGGTCTTGAGGGTCGACCACAGGTTCTCTTACGAATGGCACAAATCGTGATGGCACATTCATTGGCTATATGGCATCATCGCTTCATTCTGAAGGCGGTTGGATCGCATTGATGCCCGCTACGGATGATCGCGACACTTAGCCGTGCAACATCATGAGTTGCGGTATCAGCCACCGGAAACAGGAGCGAGTATATGAAAAAAGAAATGGTCGCGATTTATTGGGACTTTGAGAACGTTCACGCCAGTCTATACGATTTAGCTAACGGCAGTGGCAGCTATGGGGCAACCGGCAACAAACACAAACAGCATGATTTGCTGGTTGATGTGCAAGCGCTCTATGATTTTGCCACGTCTTACGGAAATGTGGCAATCAACAAAGCCTATTGCAACTGGCAGTGGTATGCAAGATATCGGCACTCCTTACTGAAATGTGCTGTCGAACTGATACAGATATTTCCTCCAGGTGCATCAGCAAAAAACGGAGCTGACATAAAGCTATCTCTTGACGCCATTGAGGATGTATTGAGGTTTCCACATATTTCCTCAGTTATTGTCGTAGGGGGCGACAGCGACTTTATCCCCCTTGCACAGAAGATCAAGGCCGCCGGAAAGGACTTGATCGGCATTGGCTGCAAATCATCGACAAACCAGCATTGGGCCAACAGCTGCTCGGACTTCAAGTATTATGACGCTCTTGTGGTTGACGGCCAAACATCTAAAGACGCTGAGAAAGAAGATGCTGAATCAGACGAGATACAGATCAAAGATCCCGTCGAATTGGTTTCAAAAGCAATCAAGCAAATCTCGAAGAGAACCGGTGACGAATGGGTCCTCAAAGCCACAATCAGGCCCGTGATAAAGCGGCTTGATCCCACGTTTGACGAATCAAATTACGAATGCAAAACCTTCTCGGAACTGCTCAAGAAACATCCCGGCAACTTTAAGATTAAATCAGGAGAGCACGACCATATCGTCAGTCTGGTTGCTTAGGCAGTTCGATCCAATAGATAACCTGTGGTCCGACCCCGATGGAAACGGTTATCATCTATCCTGCAAGACCTATTCAATATCCGATCTTATCCTTTTCTCCACCTTATGAAGGTTACTCCCGGAACTATCTTTCGTTATCAAATCTGTGTTCAATCTGCATTCGGTAGGGAATCGCTGTCATCGTTTTCGTTTCATCGTCCCATGTGGGCCGCATGAAATCGTAGGTAAAGAATGAATACTCTGCACCGGCAACGCTAGGACATGTATCCATTTCCAGAACCATCTGGTTTCCACCGTAGCAGCGGGTTGTTCCAGGTGAAATCCAAAATAGATCTCCTACTTTTGTAGACCATCGACATTGAGTCACCTCCGCTACTTAAGCACTGAACTTTACAGTTATTGATTCTTAAATAATCCGCTAAATTAATTTAACTTGGAGCAGGTTAAATCAAAGAAAGCGATATCCAGCTTTTCCTGGGGATTCGAGGGGGCACGTCTCCAGTGTCTACAATTGATTTGACTGGTTTTGTGTTGTGTCATTTAGATGAAGAATGTCGACAACATTACGAATAGATGTAGAGGATAGAGAAGGACAAGAAGATAGCTCAGATAGCCAGAGAGCTGCTTGGGCAGGGGGCCAGGCTTTCTGTGTGTTTAATAACAATGGGCTCAAGGAGAGTCCGATCAATTAGGAGTAAAAATGAAGAACATAACCAAGACGATACCATTGGCGACGATGATGCTGGCTGCGGCGGTTGTCCAGGCGGGGCAAACGGTTTGCATGTACGAATCGAATGAACCGGTTACGGTGGTGCAGGGGATGGCGTCGACCTGGGCGACAAAGGTGATTACGATCTCAACGGGCGTGTGCTATCGGGTGGAACTCGAAACCAAGTCCAGTGTGAGCGCACTGGTAGCCAGTCTTTACGACGATGCCGACGGAAAGGCGGTAGTTTCCGATAACTATAATCTAGTGCGTCCGTCCAGCGATTGGAAGGCGGTATCCTGGTATTTTCAGGCTCCCCCGCAGGCCGCTTCCGGTCAGATTGTCGTCGCTGTCAACAGGAGTAAAGAGTTTCAAATCCGACATATACGCGTGGATCAAGTTGACAGGGGCACGATGCGGGCCTGGCAGATCTCAGAACTGGCTGCCCTGCCTTCGATCTGTTTCACTCCGGCGGCGGCTCGTTGGAAGGCGTTGCCGAGGACACCAGCGGTTCCAAATTAGGAAATCTTCGAGTTGCGGGAGGGGCTTCGGACATGAAAGTCAGCGTCGCCGATCCTAATCGCACTCCTCTGCACTCGCCGATCCTGCCGGAGGCAGCATTACCCTTTG